>Ga0335071_10002237_pt1 | contig 20780 bp, 16 predicted proteins | sample Lox_Sample_15_FD_206724 | JGI IMG/M metagenome (GOLD analysis project Ga0335071, IMG submission 206724) | Soil microbial communities from Loxahatchee National Wildlife Refuge, Florida, United States - Lox_Sample_1.5 | ecosystem: Environmental > Terrestrial > Soil > Wetlands | place: USA...
GCTCATAAATATCTCGACAGATAAAACACGATTTTCCGTCTTCTCTTTCTAGCATTGCCGCGAGTCGGCCTGGCTCAAAGCGGCTCTCTCCCGGCGCGAACTTTAGCTGGGTGCAGACATTTTTCTGCCGAGGTCAGGGAATTCTTAGAGCTTACTATCGGTAAATCAGCCAATAGCAAACGAAGCTTCATTTAGTCAGCTTTATATTGAAAATAATCAATAATTAAAATATATTTGTCAAGAAGAATGTCTTTTTAGAAGGGAATACGACTTTACTTTTTGGAGGAATTGAAAATGGATTGGGGAATGCAGAACCGTATGTCACAGCTCATCCAGCCTGATGGTCACTGTTTTTTTCTTCCCATAGACCACGGTTATTTCCAGGGCCCGACCTCGTGCCTGGAAAAGCCCGGAGAAACGATAGCGCCGCTCCTTCCCTATTGCGACGCGATCTTTGTAACCCGGGGCGTATTGCGGGCGGCAGTAGATCCTGTGGGGAGCAAACCGGTTATCCTCAGAGTATCCGGAGGCACCAGCGTGGTTGGAAAGGACCTGGCAAATGAAAGCATTACCACATCCATAGAGGAGATTATCCGCCTCAATGCGGCTGCAGTGGGAATTTCTATCTTTGTAGGTAGCGACTACGAGCGCGAGTCCTTGACTAACCTCTCGGGGCTCGTCAACGAATGTGAGAATTTTGGCATCCCTGTAATGGCTGTCACAGCGGTGGGCAAGGAACTGGAAAAGCGCGATGCCCGGTATCTGGGACTCAGCTCCCGCATCGCCGCGGAGCTCGGGGCGCGTGTCGTGAAAACATACTGGTGCAAAGACTTCGACAAGGTAGTGTGCGGCTGCCCCGTCCCCGTAGTTATGGCGGGCGGTCCGAAATGTGAAACGGAGCTGGAAGTCATGGAGTTTGTGTATGACGGCATGCAGAACGGTGCGATCGGCATCAATCTCGGAAGAAACGTATGGCAGAATCCCTACCCTGTAGCCATGATAAGGGCTTTGCGGTCCATCATTCATGAAAACTATACTGCTAAGGAGGCATGGGATCTGTTCAACAGCCTCAAGAAATGAGTGACAAACTGAAATAGATCGGGCAGCAAATCTATGCGCGTTGCAATGTACTACAATAACATGGACGTGAGGCTGGAAGAGATGCCGAAGCCAAAAATCGGCCCCGGCGAGATTATGGTAAAAGTCATGGCAAGCGGCATATGCGGCAGCGACGTCATGGAATGGTATCGTATCCTCAAGGCGCCGCTTGTCCTCGGACATGAGATCGCGGGAGAGATCGTTGAAATCGGAGAAGGGGTAGGGCGTTATAAAATCGGCGACAGGGTTTTTGTCTCCCACCATATTCCCTGCAATACCTGCCATTACTGCCTGATGGGGTATCACACAGCATGTGAGACATTGCACACGACAAACTATGACCCCGGCGGTTTTGCCGAATATATCAGAGTACCAGAACTCAATGTGGATCGAGGCGTGTTTCTCCTGCCGGAGGAGCTCTCATTTGAAGACGGCGTCTTTATCGAACCCTTGGCCTGCGTTGTCCGCGGGCAGCGGGTGGCAAATCTTCGGGCAGGCCAGTCCGTGCTGATTCTGGGCAGCGGCATCTCCGGCCTTCTCCATCTTCTTTTGGCCAAGACCTTCGGGGCAGGACGTATTATCACAACGGACGTCAGTGGATACCGGCTGCAGAAGGCAAGGGCATTCGGCGCGCATGCAGTTCTTCACGCCGAAGAAGATATACCTGAGAGTGTCCGGCAGATTAATAATGGCAGGCTTGCCGACCTTGTTATTGTCTGTACAGGGGCGCCAATTGCCTTCCATCAGGCCCTGAAGGCCGTGGATCGGGGCGGAACGGTCCTTTGCTTTGCTACAACGGAACCGGACGTGGAGCTATCCATCCCTCTAAATGAGTTCTGGCGCAATGAAATAAAGTTGATGCCGTCATATGGCAACAGTCCCCTGGATGCGACTGTTGCGATAGAGCTGATCAGATCGGGACGCGTGCCCGTGGGGAAGATGATTACACACAGATTGCCCCTGGATAAGACAGGTTACGGTTTCCGGCTTGTTGCTGAGGGAGAAGAATCACTCAAGGTGGTAATTGAACCGCAAAGATCCCTTGAGGCTGCCTTCTAATATATACCCGCCTGGCATCCTGCTGCGAGAGTACCGCCCAATTCACGGCACTTTACAAGGTCATCGTCAGTTAACTTTCCCTTGGAGATCACAGGGGCATAAACCATTTTGAATTTGTAACCGAGGGCGATGCGCTCGATGGCTCTTAAGGCGCCCGTGCCATCGTTGCCGGCGCTGATGAAAACTACGTACGGCTTCCTGAAGACCTTGTCGCCGGCGGGGTAATAGGTTCGATCAAAAAAATCCTTGACCATGCCTGACATATAGCCAAAGTTTTCCGGCGTGCCGATCGCCAATCCGGCTGATCCTAAGAGGTCATCAAGGGTGGCATCCTCAGCCCTCTTCAGAATCACTTCCGTATTTTCAATGAACCGGGCTCCATCCGAGACAGCCCGCGCCATCTTTTCCGTGTTCCCTGTCTGCGAATGATATATTATTAATATTCTAGACATGGCATTTCTGAAGCTCCTTAATTACTGCTCTTGACAAGATATGGCATTTAACTAAAATACTAACAAGAAAATAGCAATAGATAATCCTGATATGGAGGGAAGAACATGCCGACTTATGAGTACCTTTGCGAAGCCTGCAGAAAGAAGTTTTCGGTGATACAGAGTTTCAGCGAATATGAAAAAACCAAAGCTGCTTGTCCGAAATGCAAAAGCAAGAAGGTAAAACAGCAAATCTCCACATTCACGGCGAAGACCAGCAGGAAGAGTTGACGCATCGCTAACACGCACCCTTGGAAGCCGAAGCAAAGGCAAGAGTGCGCCTTCTAGACCATCGGCCCCTTTCGTGAAATATGATGCGATGCATAAATGGCCATGTAATCATAGATCTGGAGAGGAAATCGCCATGACAAAAATAATTATTTCGGTCGCGGTCGCTGCATTCTTCATCTTGTCAGAAAGTCTTGAGAGCTATGCTTTTAGATGCGGTGATGGGTATGTCAGTGTCGGAGACTCTAAAACGAAAGTGCTCCTTGAGTGCGGCAAACCGACTTCAAAGGAAAAGGCGCATTCTAAGAAAGGCCGGCACTACCGGACGGACGAGAAGGAGAAAGACAAAAGCGACAAGGGCAAAAAGGGCGACAAAACGAAGGGCACCTACTTGAAGGAAAAAAAGAAACCGGTGGAAAAGTGGTTCTATAACTGCGGGGAAAACGATTTCATTTACGTCCTTACATTCGAAGGAGGCATTCTCAAGAGCGAAGAGACCGGGAGCTATGGCAAGGGCAAATCGGATTGCAAAGGCCGGTAGGCTGCCGCCATACAGAGATAATAACAGAGGTGACTATCATGGATGCGATGGAAGCGATTCTTTCCAGAAGAAGTGTCCGTAAATATACAAAGGAGCCAGTATCCGACGAAACATTGAAGGAAATATTGGAAGCCGCCATGAGCGCACCATCAGCAGGCAATGAACAGCCCTGGCATTTTGTTATTGTCAAAGACCGAAAAATCCTCGATGAGATTCCCAAGATCCATCCATACGCTCAGTCGGTTAAGACCGCGTCCGTGGCTGTTGTGGTTTGCGGGGACCTGAAGGCGGAAGTATACGGGGGTTTCTGGGTGCAGGATTGCTCGGCCGCAGCAGAGAATATCCTCATTGCTGTTCAGGCAAAAGGGTTAGGCGCAGTCTGGCTTGGTATCTATCCGCTAACAGAACGCGTCGATGGCATGCGGAAGCTCCTGAAGCTGCCCGATCAAGTGATACCGCTCGCAGTCATTCCTATCGGTTATCCCGAAGAGCAAAAACCTCCGACGAATCGATTTAACGCTTCAAGGATTCATAACAATAGCTGGTAATAACTGACCACGACTCCCTCGTCCAAGGGTTTCCTGCAGGACCACCCACCCTCTCTTCCTTACAGGGCTTTGCAGTGCTTCTGAGCGGTGGAATCCCGCCCAGATAACTTAGTTGTACGGTTAGGGAATTATTCCCCAAAGCAAGGGGAATACTTCCTCAGCAAAAGAGGCATATGCCGGGTGGGCATTTTGGCAACCGGCTATTATTACTGCTCATTTTTATTTATTTTTGTTGTGGTATAGTCCTTGCTAAATTAAGAGAAAACTTAAAGAAAGGAGGTGAAATCGAATGAAGAAACTCATGACAGTATTTATCGCTATCCTGTTTGCGCTTTCCATGACCGGCCTCTGCTTCGCTCAGGCTCCGGCTGCACCGGCACCGAAGGAAGAGAAGAAGATGGAAGAGAAGAAGCCTGCTAAGGAAGAGAAGAAGAAGGTAAAGAAGGCAAAGAAGGCAAAGAAGGAAAAGAAGGAAGAGATGAAGAAGGAAGAGCCGATGAAAAAGGAAGAGCCAAAGAAATAACTTTCTTCAATCTTATCTTCACAAAAATTATTCAAGAGGGGTTCTGAGAAATCATGAACCCTTTTTGATTTTCTGGGCATTATCTCACGGTACTTGTCTCATTCAATCACGTAATCGGTGAACCCTGAATTCTTCATCTCTCAAATCCGCCAACGTCCTAAAATGAATCACAATTAACTTGTCATTTCGGTTATTATCTGTATTAATTGATCGAACCATTTTCTTGACGATCATAACGCCAAATTGCGCAAAGAAGCCGAACCGGAGCTGTGGTGAGGCACGAGGTGAGCCCGATGCCGGCGAGAAGAAAGGCCTGTGACGGGCTCGGGACGAAACATCCTTGAAACTTCCCAATGGAGGTGTCTTATGACAGCAAGAAAAAGAATATCTGCGATAAAGAGTAAATCGCCCAAACAGAGCGGCTATGGCTGGCTGCCTGACCTGCCGGATCGCCGCGACTTTATGTACAGCGCGGTGCTCCGCGTGCCCGCGAGACTCCCGCGGTCGGTGGACTTGCGCTATCTCTGCTCGAGGGTCGAAGATCAAGGACAATTGGGTAGTTGCACAGGGAACGCCCTTTCAGGAGCGTTGGAATTTCTGGAAAGGAAAGATAAGGTCTCTTTTGTGGATTTCAGCAGGCTCTTTATTTACTATAATGAGCGCCTTATTGAACACACCACTAAAGCAGACGCCGGCGCCATGATCCGCGACGGCATCAAGACGCTTGCGAAACAGGGCGTGTGCTCTGAAAGAACATGGCCTTATGTTATCTCGAAATTCGCAGTTAAACCCAGTGCCGCATGTTATAAAGAGGCTCTCCAGCACAGAATCATCTCCTATCACCGCATTATGACACTTGACGAGATGCGGGCATGTCTTGCCGAGGGATTTCCGTTTGTCTTTGGGTTCAGCGTTTATGAAAGCTTTGAATCGCAGGCTGTGGCGCGGACGGGTATCGTAAACATGCCCAAGCCGAAAGAAAGGCAGGTCGGCGGGCATGCAGTGATGGCGGTCGGATACGATGACTCCAAAAAGAGGTTCATAGTCCGCAATTCATGGGGAGATGATTGGGGAATAAAAGGATATTTTACAATCCCCTATCAATACGTTGCTGACAGAAACCTCTCGGATGATTTCTGGACGATCCGCCGCGGCGGGCAGATGGTAAGCAAGAAGTAGCGGGAAAGCCATTAACCGATAATCTATCAGGTCCGTGTTCACACTTCGGTGACGTAATCTCGACCATGAAAACTGCCGAAAATTTATGAGGCGCCATGATTCCCCTGTTTGACCGGTATCCAGCTATCGCCCTGAGAATTCCGCGACTACCATTCGGTGAATTCCCGACGCCTGTAGAGGAGCTTCCCGGCCTCTCCCGCCGCTTGGAGAGAGAAGACCTGTATATCAAGCGGGATGACTTGACGAGCCGCGTCTACGGTGGCAACAAGGTACGAAAGCTGGAGTTTCTGCTGGCGGACGCTTTAAAGAAGGGCGCGCAGAGGGTCATCACCTCCGGCGGGGCCGGTTCGAATCATGCCTTAGCAACAGCAATCTATGGAAAGAAGGCAGGCTTGAAGACCGTGCTCATGCTCTTTCGACAGCCCAACTCCTACTCGGTTCGTCACAACCTCCTCATGAATCTTGCGAGCGGAGCGGAGCTTATCCATCATGACACCTATGAGGAGCATACGCAGGCCTTTGAGGAGGGCGTGCACAGGTACGAAGCGGCCGACTGCAAAAAACCATATGTGATACCGCTGGGCGGTTCTTCTACAATGGGGGCGATTGGCTATGTCAATGCAGGCCTGGAGCTGGCCGCACAGATCGCCGCTGGCGAGCTTCCATCTCCTTTCCGCATTTACCTTGCCTTGGGCACAATGGGAACGGCGATGGGACTGCTGCTGGGATTGAAGGCGGGAGGAGTCAAAACGAATCTGCAGGCGGTGCGTGCGGTGCCCACGTACGTAGCGGGCATGGACAAATGTCATCTTCTCTTTAATCAGACGAACGAGCTTCTTTGCGAAATGGATCCATCCTTCCCCTTATGCACGCTGCAGCCGGAAGATCTCACGATTCGACAGGAATACTTCGGTGAAAAATATGGCTTGTTTACACTGGAGGCAGTCGCCGCAGCAATACTCTTAAAGGAAAGCGATGGAATCGTTCTCGACGGAACATATACAGGCAAGGCCGTTGCAGCATTCCTTGCTGACGCTCGCACGAACATGGAAGGCCCGGTGCTCTTCTGGAATACGAAAAACTCCCGGCCCCTGCCGCCTGAGGCGATGGAGGTTGACTACCACCTGCTTCCCGCGTCCTTACATTGTTACTTTAACGAGCCGGTGCAGCCTTTCGATAAAGGACTTTGAATTAGGTAGGAAGTGCAAACACCTTCGCTTGATGCGGAGAGCTTCAATTCGAGCTTGCCATTAATTCTCACCTTGGTGAATAATCCGCTTCGCAAAAAGGAGAAAAGAGTGTAAAAGCATCGAAGCCGTGAGCAGGCTTGCTTGACAGGTGCGTTTCGATGATCAAATACCGCAAGGAGTATGAGAGTACGGAATGGTTGACTGGTTATTACATCTTCCCGCATACAGCAAAGTTGGTGTGTCCTTCCTGGGGATACTGCTCCTTAATTCGTCCGGCGTGCCGTTAGGTATTGCTATCCTTCTCTTTTCCATCCTTCTGCCTTTGTGGGCGGGCACCGGCATGAGCGGCATTTACTACCAGATAGCAACCTTTGGCGAGCCGCAGAATTATATACTGCCTGTAATCATTCTCCTGCTTTTGTTCTTTACCGAGTCCTTGAGCAGGACGGGCAGGATGGACCGAACAATCGCAGCACTGAAAGAATGGCTGAAGAGCAAACATCTTATCCTTGCCGGACTACCCGCACTGGTGGGACTCCTTCCCATGCCCGCAGGCGCCCTGTTTTCGGCGCCATTTGTAGCCGCTGTCGATGAGCACGGGGAACTAGAATTGTCTCACAAGGTGGCTATCAATTACTGGTTCCGGCATCTCTGGGAATATTGGTGGCCACTCTATCCCGGCGTCATTCTGGCGATGCAGTATTCCAAACTTCCGGCAATCTGGTTTTTTCTCATACAGATGCCGTTTACCGTCGTCGCCGCAGTAAGCGGGCATATATTTATTCTGCGGAGGATTAAGAAAGAAGACGAAAAGGGAGTGGGCTATGGAAAGATAAACACGGGTGAAGTCCTTTCGGCAATGGGGCCTATCGGACTGCTTGTCATTATATCGCTTGTGGGATCGGCGATTCTTCCCCTCATGGGCATTGAGGGTACGCTGGCAAATTTAATATCCATGCTGGTTGGCCTGATCGCTGCACTTTTCACTATTTTCTCCGGCCATGCTGCGGCGTTTCGTCCTTCGCTCCGCATGCTGATGCGCATAGACACCTGGTTGATGATAGCGCTTGTCATAGGAATTCAGGCCTTCTCGGCGGCGCTCGTGTGTCCTGTTGATGCAACCGGGGCAACATTGATCACCGGGATGCGGGACGAGTTTATCAGAACAGGCATCCCGCTTATCACGGTCATCATGCTGATTCCCTTCATCTCCGGCATGGTGACAGGGGTTGCATTCGGTTTTGTCGGTGCGAGTTTTCCGATTGTGTTTGCCCTCATCGGAACTGATCCATCAACCGGTCTCTTAGCTGCCACTACCGTGTTTGCCTTCTCGTTCGGCTATATGGGTATGTTGCTTTCCCCGATGCATGCCTGCTTCGTGGTTACCGCTGAATATTTCTGTGTGACTGTGTTCGGAGCTTACCGCTACATTATATGGCCGGTGATAATCATTCTTATCACCTCGATTATACTATCAAGCTTGTATTATGTAATATTCTGATTGCAGATGAAGCAGTATTGCCAGGAGACAGGGCGATTTTGTGCCGCTGCATCCATTATATGCTTGGCGTGGGCACATTTGCCCAGGCGGTCGCCCTCTCAACGGGATCACATTGCCAATCGCCCCTGTCCGGGCATTTAAGTCAACTGCATAAAGTGACGATCAACAATATGGTGACTTTGCAATGAATCTTAGTTTAACAAGCGCTACCGCTCTCGTGGTTGCGAGCATGATAGGATCTGGTGTTTTTTCCACCAGCGGATTCCTTTTGGCAGATCTTGGGTCTCCCTGGTTTGTGCTGGCGGCCTGGGCAGTGGGGGGCGTACAGGCCGCATTAGGAGCTTTGTGCTACGGGTCGCTTGCGAAACGCATCCCCGAATCCGGCGGTGAATATCTTTTTCTGTCACGGACACTGCACCCGGCACCGCTGTTTGAGTGGGCGGCGAACTGGGAACATCAGTCAACTGTTTTTAAAGAATTGATTTTGCCCGTCATCTGTAATATTTAACGAAAACATTCGTTCATAAATTTATTTCCAACACCTCGCGATTATCCGGCATCAATATCTTCAAGGATAAGGTGTTTATTGATCAAATAAATTGATTTTGAAAGTTGAGAAGATGAGCCGTGCATTAGAAGGCATTAGAGTTGTTGATCTGAGCCATGTCCTGGCGGCGCCGATAACAACAATGTTTCTGGCTGATCTTGGGGCCGAAGTTATTCATGTGGAGCCGCCGCGTGGAGACGACGCGAGAGAGTTCGGGCCTTTTGTCGGAGAATCGGGTAAGAACCGCAGCGGTTATTTTATCAGTCTCAACCGCAACAAGAAAAGCATGGTACTTGACCTGAGAAAAGATGACGGGAAAAAAATACTGAGGCAATTGATTGAGGTATCCGACGTTCTCATAGAAAACTACCGGCCCACAACGATGAGAAAGCTAGGCTTCAGCTGGGAAGAGATCCAAAAGATTAATCCCCGCATCATCTATGCTTCCATCTCCGGTTTCGGCCAATATTCCCTTCCCGGGTATGACAGCAGGCCGTCCTACGACATGGTGGCCCAGGGCTACAGCGGCCTCATGAGCATCACGGGGCCCGAAGGAGGACAACCCTGCAGGGCCGGCTCCTCCGTGGGTGACATATTTTCCGGACACCAGGCCGCTATTGGGATCTTGGCCGCTTTAATATACCGGGAAAAATCGGGAAAAGGACAGCACTATGACGGCGCGATGGTGGACGGCCTATTTGCTGTCCTGGAAAACGCGGTTGTCCGCCATACAATAAGCGGAGCAATACCAGGCCCTCTGGGAAGCAGGCACCCTTCCATCACCCCCTTCCAGAGCTTTAAGACAAAGGACTCCTGGATTATTGCCGCAATAGGAAACGATATCCTCTGGGCCAAATTCTGCGAAGTCATTGGCAGGGAAGACCTGACAGGAGATCCGCGGTTTAGAACGAATCGTCTCAGAACTGAACACGTAAAGGAACTCATCCCCATCATCTCGGAAGATATTTCCAGGAAGACAACGAAGGAGTGGTCGGAACTCTTTGCTGAGGCTGACCTGCCATATTCACCCGTCAACAGCATCAAGGATATCTGCGATGATCCGCATATCACTTACAGGAATATGCTTGTGCAAATAGATCAGCCTGAAGTGGGAAAGATGACTATTACAGGCTCACCGATTCGCTTGTCAGAAACGCCGGGAGAAGTATATGCGCCTGCCCCGCTTCTCGGTCAACACACGGATGAGATATTAAGAAACATCCTGAAGTATCCGCAGATAGAAATCGATCGCTTAAGGAAGGAAGGCGTCATAAGCGGAGAAGCCTGATTTGCGCTGTCTCTGCTATGATCTCAGTGACCGGCATGCGGATAATATGCGCCGGTTCTAGGATTAATGTATCCTTGACCGCTGGGTGGATAATATTCGCCGGTTCTGGGATTGATGGCGCCCTTACCTGAAGGCGGATAATATTCACCTGTTCCTGGATTTATGGCGCCTTGATTTTCCGGTGCGGAAGGCGCCGTCGCGGGTGCTGAAGGAGACTTGCGGGATTGCTGCGGCAAAGATGGAGGCTCTTGCAAGGTTCCTTGCGAGTTAAATACCCCTGTCTCCTTTTTCTGTTGGGCATTGCCCTCGTCAGCAGACGCTCCGGGGAAAATCAAGAATACGCCTGACGTAATAAGACATAAAGCCATCAAGAGAAGGCGACAGCGCGAATTAATCCTCACAATATTGACCTCCGACCGTTGTATCGTTCGGTATCGTAATATTTTTCCACATCGACAAGCTTTAATTTGCTGATTATCTCCTTAAGTGGAATGCTAGTGATGTCACCTCGCATAAGGCTTACCATTCGACCGTAATCTTCATTGACAATCATGTCGACTGCCGCTATTCCAAACCACCTAGCCATCAACCGATCATGGGCGGAAGGTGTTCCTCCCCGCTGCAAGTGACTCAAGATTAGAGATCGTGTTTCGAAGCCCGTCCTTTTTTCAATTTCGAGCGCGACAGAGTTTGCTATGCCGCCCAGCGTGGGATGCCCGAAGTCGTCAACCTTGGTGTCTCTCACAAATTCCTGTTTCCCTGCAGGCTTGGCCCCTTCAGAAACCACAATGATTGAATAGTTTATCTCCCGTCCTTCCCTTTCACGAAGAAGTTCGCACACCACGTCCATATCAAATGGGTATTCAGGTATCAGAATTATGTAAGCGCCGCTGCACTCGCCTCCACGGAGCGCGAGCCATCCTGCGTGACGTCCCATCGTTTCCACAACGAAGTTCCGGCTGTGGGAACCAGCGGTAGTCCTCAATCGATCAATTTCCTCCGTGATCACGTTGACAGCCGTGTCGAAGCCGAGCGAATATTCTGTGCCTGTGAGGTCATTGTCAATGGTCTTTGGGATGCCTACAGTTTTGATGCCGGCTTTATGCAATTTATACGCAACACCCAGGGTATCTTCTCCACCGAGCACAACCAGCGCATCGATCCCAAGTTTTTTTATGTTATCTATTAATTTTTCAGAACGGTCATTCTTCGGATTAAACGGGTTCGTCCGTGATGTCCCGAGATATGTTCCGCCGTGGCGGTCCCATGTTCGTACTACCTCCTCATCCAGATGTCTGATGTATCGGTTACTGCTCTTGGGATCTCTGGGATCAACCTCCACCAATCCCTTCCAGCCTTCGCGAATACCTACGACTTCAAAGGACACAGGACGTTTCTCAGCGAGTCTTGGATCAAGAGCGGTCTTTGTCACCCATTTGATAGCGCCGTTAAGACCGGGACAATCTCCTCCGCCCGTTAAAACAGCTATCTTCAGTTTCATATTCTCTCCCTGAGTTACGTTCGCTTAGAGTAAAACAATCATTTATTAATAATGCAGAATTTTCACCTGCGCAACAATAATGGTTGACTGTATGCAAAATTGTAGGTGCAAACTACTATCTTCTTGCCGCTGTCCCTGTTGACGTCGGATGAGGGTTAATTTTCTAAGCAGAACTTTCCAAAGCCTTGAGGAGGAGGGAGGGGGTATTTACCCGTGTAGCAGGCAAGACAGAAGCTGTCGGAATTCATACCGGTCGCTTCTACCATGCCTTCTAAAGATAGATAGTGCAGGCCATCCAATCCGATGAACTCGGCAACAGCCTGAACGTATTCCTTCTGTGCGGCAATCAGTTCACCCTTGGAAGAAAAATCGATCCCGTATGGACAAGGGTATTTTGTCGGCGGACAACTAACAGCCATGTAAATTTCCTTCACACCGCTTTCGCGGAGATTGCGGATACGGTTGCGGCTGGTCGTTCCCCTGATTATAGAATCCTCCACAATCATGACCCGTTTGTCTGCAAGCAGGGAGCGCACAGGGTTCAGCTTTACCCGCACGCCAAAGTCTCTCATCGGCTGGCTGGGCTGTATAAAGGTGCGTCCTACGTAATGGTTGCGTATCATACCCATCTCAAAGGGAATGCGGCTTTCCTCCGCGTAGCCCAACGCTGCATAGGTTCCTGAATCTGGAAACGGCATGACAATATCTACAGCCGGCTTGTATTCTTTTGCCATGCTGTGTCCCAGTCGCTTCCGGCACATGTACACGTTTTGGCCGAATACCTGGCTGTCTGGCCGCGCGAAATATATGAGCTCAAATATACAATGCGCAGGCCTCACCTTCGGAAATGGTGTCAGGCTTTTTAATCCTTTGTGATCGATGATCAGTATCTCGCCGGGTTCTACATCACGTACATATCTGGCGCTCAACAGGTCAAATGCGCAGGTCTCGGAAGCAACCACCCACCCGCCGTCGAGTTGTCCTAAAGAAAGGGGTCGGAAACCACGGGGATCGCGCGCGGCGACTACCTTGTCTTTCGTTAGCATAACGATACTGTAGGAACCCTCAACATGTGCGAGGGCCCTCATAAGGGCGTCTTCGAATCCGTCTTTCAAATAGTGGGCCATCAGGTGGAATATTACTTCACTATCCATTGTGGACTGAAAGATAGAGCCCTTCTCTTCAAGTTCGGCTCTTAAAGTCTGGGCGTTGATAAGGTTGCCATTGTGGCCGAGGGCATAATGCTCGCCCGCGTGATGAACAAGGAATGGTTGGGCATTGGAGATAATGGAGGAGCCTGTAGTCGAATAACGGACGTGCCCGATGGCTAAGTGCCCCGGCAACTTTGAGAGGATGTCCTCATGGAACACTTCTGACGCCAGCCCCATGCCCTTATGTCCATAGACGTGACAGCCATCCGCTGTGTTGATGCCCGCGCTCTCCTGCCCCCGATGCTGGAGGGCAAAAAGTCCGAAGAACGTAACACGCGCCGCATCCTCATTTCCGTAAATGGCAAAGACGCCGCATTCTTCCCGCGGCTTACTTTCTGCTATAAAATACTGAGACATCAAAAATGACCTCAATCTATCCGCGAATTTTCACAAAAAATCTGAATGAGCTAATTAACACCATTGTCTTCTTTTTGCAAGCTGTCGAGCGGGTTCGTGTGCGTCTGGTCTCCCCATTGGCATCCGTCAGCTTCTTTTCTTAGTTTTTCTCTTCTGTGACGGCTGCGCATTGCGGTGATAATCCTGGAGGGGAGCAACCTCCCAGGTCTCCTTTTTCAATGCCATAACCGCCTCGCTCAAGGCCTTGGATCCTGCAATAGTAGTTGTGTAAAGAACATTATATGTGAGTGCGCCGCGGCGTATGTGATAGGCGTCAAGGCTTGACCTCCGCCCCACACTTGTATTGATGACTACCTGGATATCTCCATTCTTAATACGATCCACAACGTGAGGCCGCCCCTCGCTGACCTTGAAAATAGTCTCCGTCTTTATACCGTTTCTCTCCAAATGAGCGGCCGTGCCGCGAGTGGCCATAATATGGAAGCCCATATTTTGAAATGAGAGGGCGACGGGCACGATCTTATCCTTGTGGAGGTCATTTACGCTCACGAATACGCCTCCATCAAGGGGTAAACTGAATCCTGCAGCCATCTGCGATTTGGCAAAAGCCATTCCAAAAGAATGGTCAATGCCCATCACTTCACCTGTGGACTTCATTTCCGGACCGAGTAGGACATCCACATTCGGAAACCTGTTGAAGGGGAATACGGCTTCCTTTACAGAGATGTGCTTCGGCCATATAGTTTTCGTAAAGCCCAATTCCTTCAGGGATCGCCCTAGCATAATCTTGGTTGCGAGCTTGGCAAGAGGTACGCCGATAGCCTTGCTGACAAATGGGACAGTTCGGGATGCCCGCGGATTGACCTCCAGAACGTAAAGGACTCCGTCTTTTACCGCAAACTGTATGTTCATGAGGCCGACTACGCCCAACTCTTTCGCAATAAGTTTTGTCTGCCTCTCAATTGTCTCAAGCAGTTCCTGGGAAAACGTCATGGGTGGAAGCACACACGCACTGTCCCCCGAATGGATGCCCGCTTCCTCGATATGTTCCATGATCCCACCGATGACCGTATCTTTGCCGTCACTTATGGCATCGACATCTACTTCAATGGCATCCTGCAGGAATTTGTCGATCAGAATGGGGTGATCCGGAGAAGCGGCAATGGCCCTTTCCATGAACTGGCTCAAGGTTTCCTTATCGTACACAATCTCCATGGACCGCCCACCCAGCACATAGGAAGGCCTTACCAGAACCGGGTATCCGATCCTCCTGGCCGCCTTAAGTGCGCCCTTGATGTCTGTTGCCGTATCGTTGTCCGGTTGCCTGAGGTCCAGACGGTTTACAATGTCCTGGAAACGCTTTCTGTCCTCTGCGCGGTCTATCGCATCAGGAGAAGTGCCCAGGATTTTTGCCCCTGCGGCCTCCAGCCCCTTGGCAAGATTAAGGGGAGTCTGTCCTCCAAACTGGACAATCACTCCCAGAGGGTTTTCTGTCTTTAGTATGTGAAGTACATCTTCCAGGGTCACCGGCTCGAAGAATAGCTTATCCGACGTGTCGTAATCAGTGCTTACTGTTTCCGGATTTGAATTGACCATGATACTCTCATAGCCTTCTTCACGCAGGGCAAATGACGCGTGCACGCAGCAGTAATCGAATTCAATGCCCTGCCCTATGCGATTCGGGCCTCCACCAAGAATGACTACCTTCGGTTTCGATGAAGGCCGTGCTTCATCTTCTATCTCGTAGGTGGAGTAGTAATAGGGAGTATAGGCCTCGAATTCGGCGGCGCAGGTATCGACGAGTTTGAAGACAGGCAGTATGTTTTCACGAAAGCGCTCTTCGCGGATCTTTGCCTCCGGTTTACCCCAAAGTTCCCCGAGGTATCTGTCGGAAAAACCCATCCCCTTGGCTTCCCGCAATATCTCGACAGAGGGCGGAGTCGCCGCGAGAAGATTTTCCGCCTCGACAATTGTCTGTATCTGGTCGAGAAACCAGGGATCAATAAAGGTCAATCGGGCAATTTCCTCTACGTTCATCCCGTGATGGAAGGCGGCAGCAATGTAGAACAGCCGCAGGGAATTTGGTGTCCTTAATTTGGAAAATATGAACTCTTCTACATTGTCAATATCTGGAGGCAGCGAAATATTCATGCTGTATCGTCCTATTTCCAGTGAGCGCACCGCCTTCTGGAGAGCCTCCTTGAAAGTACGTCCAATGGACATGGTTTCTCCAACCGATTTCATGGACGTTGTCAACAGATCTTCCGTCTCCGGAAATTTCTCGAAAGTCCAGCGGGGAATCTTCACAACACAGTAGTCAATGGTCGGCTCAAAGGACGCCATCGTTTCCCTGGTGATGTCATTGGGAATTTCATCAAGGGTATAGCCAACGGCAAGCTTTGCCGCGATTTTTGCGATAGGGAATCCCGTTGCCTTGGAGGCGAGGGCGGAAGACCGCGATACACGGGGATTCATCTCGATGACAACCAGTTCTCCGTTTTCTGGGTTTATTGCGAACTGAACGTTCGATCCGCCCGTCTCCACGCCTATCTCCCGCATTATGGCGATGGCTGCATCCCGCATCTGCTGATACTCTACATCGGTAAGGGTCTGCGCAGGCGCAACTGTAATCGACTCTCCGGTGTGAATACCCATGGGGTCAAAATTTTCTATGGAACAGATGATCACTACATTATCTGCCTTGTCCCGCATCACCTCCAATTCGAATTCTTTCCAGCCGAGGACGGATTCTTCCAGCATGACTTCATGGATCATACTGGAGGCCAGTCCGGTCTTGGCGATGTCCGCCAGTTCTTCCCTGTTGTAGGCTACACCGCTACCGGTACCCCCCAAAGTAAAAGAGGGACGGATGATGATAGGAAAGCCAACAGCCATTGCGACTGAAAATACCTCATCCATCGTTTTGGCAAACCCGCTTCTGGGTACGCGGAGTCCTATATGCTCCATGGCATTGCGGAATTTCTCCCGGTCCTCCGCCTTCTGGATAACTTCGAGAGATGCGCCGATCATCTCCACGCCGTAGCGCTCGAGCACGCCGCTTTCTGCAACGGCCACAGCAGTGTTCAGTCCCGTCTGCCCCCCAATGGTAGGGAGGAGTGCATCGGGCCGTTCCTTGGCGATGATCTTTGCTACGGCTTCCGGTGTAATAGGCTCCACGTAAGTCCTGTCCGCCATTTCCGGATCAGTCATTATTGTCGCGGGATTGCTGTTGATCAGAATGACCTGGTACCCTTCTTCCTTCAACGCCTTGCACGCCTGCGTTCCGGAGTAGTCGAATTCGCACGCTTGGCTGATAATGATCGGGCCGGAACCGATGATCAGTATTTTTTTCAGGTCATTTCTTTTGGGCATATTTCCTTATTCCCACTCAATCGTACTCGGCGGCTTCGAGCTTATGTCATAGACTACTCTGTTCACGCCCCGTACCTCATTAATAATGCGGTTGGAAATATTTCCCAAAAGGGCATGGGGGAGTCTTGCCCAGTCAGCGGTCATGGCATCTTCACTCGTTACCGCACGGATGGAGAGGATGTTTTCGTAGGTCCGCTGATCTCCCATGATCCCCACGCTCTTGACAGGCAGGAGAACGGCAAAGGACTGCCACAGTTTGCGATAGAGGTTTGCCGCCCGTATTTCCTCCATGAGAATTACGTCGGCTTTGCGCAGGATAGTCAGGCGCTTTTCCGTGACCTCCCCGATGATGCGGATAGCCAAGCCCGGACCCGGGAAGGGCTGTCTCCAGACCTGTTCATCAGACATACCGAGTTCCTTGCCCAACAGCCGCACTTCGTCCTTAAAGAGGTGTTTGAGAGGCTCTACGAGGGAGAGACGCATCTTCTTGGGAAGACCACCCACATTGTGGTGTGATTTTATTACAGCGCTTGGCCCGCCAAAGGCCGACCGGGACTCGATGACGTCTGGATACAGCGTCCCTTGAGCCAGAAACTTTACATTCTTTATCCGTCGAGCTTCCTTTTCAAAAACTTCGATGAAGGTGCGCCCGATAATTTTTCTTTTCTTTTCGGGGTCATCTACGCCTTTTAGCCGGCGGAGAAAAAGGTTCTTGGCCCGGGCGAAACGCAGGTTGATTTTGAAATGCTTCCGGAAAACGTCCTGAACTTTCTGTGCTTCGCCTTCCCGAAGCACGCCGTTATCCACGAATACACAATGAAGCTGACGGCCGATTGCCTGCTGGAGCAGGACAGCAGCGACGGATGAATCCACGCCGCCGCTCAAACCGAGTATCACTTTGCTGTCCCCGACCTGGGAGCGGATATTGGCAACGGCATCCCGGGCAAAGGATTTCATGGTCCAGCTTTTTTTGCAGTTACAGATTCCGAAAAGAAAGTTCTCTATCATTTTTTTCCCTTCGGGTGTATGGACGACCTCCGGATGAAACTGCAGACCGTATAATTGCATAGATACATTCTCAGCTGCAGCGATCTTCGTATTAGGGGTTGATGCGGTCGTTTTGAAGCCTTTCGGCAAGACGCCGATGGTGTCTCCATGGCTCATCCATGACCTCGTTTCCTTGTTTATGCCGCTAAATATGCCTGAAGCATATTTGATTTTCAGTTCGGCAAACCCGTATTCCCTTTTTTCGGCCTTGATTACTCTGCCACCTAAGGCATCGACCATGAACTGCATGCCGTAACAAATGCCCAACACGGGAATACCGAGGTCAAAGATTTTTTTATCCGCCCTCGGACTTCCCTTCTGATAAATGCTTGCGGGGCCTCCGGACAGGATGATACCTTCTGGATGCAGGGCCTTGATTCTTGCTATGTCAATTTCCGGGGGCTCAATCTGGCAGTAGACATGGTGTTCCCGGACACGTCTGGCAATCAGTTGATTGTATTGAGAGCCAAAATCAATGATCAGAATCATCAGTCTTATTCCTTTTCGTTTCCATTAAAGATACGAACTTCTTAAAGAGATAATTAACATCGTGGGGCCCGGGCGCCGCCTCCGGGTGGTATTGGACGCTGAACGCGAACTCGCCCTCATAGCCCATTCCCTCCGAGGTACGATCATTAAGGTTATCGTATGTTTTTTCAAGATCGTCCGGCAAGGATTCAGGCACCACGACGAAACCGTGGTTCTGCGATGTTATTTCGATCCGGCCGCTTTGCATGTTCTTCACCGGCTGATTAACCCCGTGATGGCCGAATTTCAGCTTCTCCGTCCGTCCGCCCAGTGCCTGACCTAAAATCTGATGGCCGAGGCAGATACCGAAGATGGGAACCTTACCCAGAATCTGTTCAGTGGCTTTTACTATGTAGGGCAGTGCCGCAGGATCTCCTGGACCGTTGGAGAGCAAAACACCGTCCGGTTTGTACGACAGCATCTCTTTTCCAGTAGCCGTCGCAGGCAATACCAGGACTTCACAACCCAGGGTCTCCAGATTACGAAGTATGTTGTACTTGACACCGCAGTCAAGAACGACGACCCGTAGCGGTCGTTCTGTTCCGAATGGCCCTGCTTCAGCGCTGGCAGAAAGCGCTTGCTCTTTGCCGTCCTTCCATTGATACGGTTGCCTACAGGTGACCTCTTTTATCAGATCTGTGCCTACTAGGCCCGGATAGGCCCGTACACGCGAGAGGAGGAGATCGATATCTGCAGTATCTGTTGAAATAATCCCACGCATTGCACCCTCCAGGCGGATGCGGCGTGTCAGCGCCCTAGTGTCTATACCTTCGATGCCTAATTTGCCGTGTGATTCAAGAAAGTCTTTCAGGGTCATGCGGCTGCGCCAGTTGCTCGGACGCGGCTGATACTCCCTGACAATAAAGCCTTCCAGGTGGATGCCTCCGGATTCCATATCTTCTGGGTTTATCCCGTAATTGCCTATCAGAGGATATGTCATGGTTACAATCTGTCCTTTGTAGGACGGGTCCGTTATTATCTCCTGATATCCGGTCATCCCTGTATTGAAGACAACTTCCCCCAAGGTCTCCCCGGAAGAAGCGAAGGCATGTCCATGGTATACACTGCCATCCTCAAGAACCAGTATGGCCGGTGGTTTCTTTCGTAACAGCGACATAATCGACCTCAGGAAATGCAAATCCTCGGTTTCTCAATGACTGTGAATTTCTGATAATGGGAAATGCCAATATGAGAAATTTGAAACATGTGCACAAGAGTTTTCGAGATGTGAATCACAGCGCTCTTCTTCATCAGCAATGACGACAGGATGTAAGGTTCTTACACGATTCTTCAAATAATGGCAAGACTCCAAAATGGATATTGAATCATAAAAACCCTTGTGCACATGTGTATCGAAGATAGGAACTTTTTTGCGGCGTCCAATCTTTAAATCATGGGCAGATATCGGTCTAATTCGTATTGACTCACATGAATCCGGAAGCGGTCCCATTCTACCTTCTTGTTCTCCATGAACTTCTGGAAAATATGGTCGCCTAGCGTTTCCTGAACGAGTTTGCTCTTTGATACCAGTGTAAGCGCTTCGTACAAACTTCCCGGTAGAGAAGCTATTCCCGCCTTGTCCCGGGCCTTCTCATCCATCTCAAAGATATCTTCTTCAACAGGTTCAGGAAGGACGTATTTCTTCTCGACACCCTTCATGCCTGCCGCTAACATCACTGCGAATGCGAGATAGGGGTTGCACGCCGGATCGGGTGAACGATATTCGATGCGCGTTGCCTTCTCCTTCCCAGGCTTATACATAGGAACGCGAATCATGGCGGAACGATTACGCCGTGCCCAGGAGACATACACAGGTGCTTCATAACCGGGCACCAGACGCTTGTAAGAATTTATCCACTGGTTGCAAATAGCGGTGATCTCCGGCGCGTGCATCATAAGACCGGCTATATAGCTCTTGGCCATTGCAGACAAATTATACTTGTCCTTCCCATCAAAGAAGGCATTCTTGCTGCCCTTGAATAGGGACTGGTGGGTATGCATGCCGCTGCCGTTTTGGCCGAAGATGGGCTTGGGCATAAAAGTGGCGTATACACCGTTCTGTCTGGCAATCACCTTGATCGCAGTTCGATAGGTCATGACCTTATCGGCCATCGCCAGGGCATCGTCATAGCGGAGATCAATCTCATGCTGGCTGGGCGCCACTTCATGGTGAGAATATTCCACACGGATCCCCATATCCTGCATGGCAAATATGGTCTGACGCCTCAGGTCGGTGGCACTATCTATGGGAAGGCCGTCAAAGTAACCGCCCTGATCCAAGATGTCCGTTGACTTGTCATTGGCGAAATAGAAATATTCCAACTCCGGACCGACATACATGGTATAGCCCTGGTCGGCAATTTTTTTGAGGGCTCTTTTGAGGACGTAACGAGGATCGCCCTCATAAGGCGTGCCATCGGGGTTCAGGATGTCGCATATGACCCTTGCCACGGGCCTGTCGGAAGGACGCCATGGTATCAACTGGAAGGTCGTAGGATCGGCCATCGCGATCATGTCGCTCTCCTCTATCCTTGCGAACCCTTGGATCGAAGACCCGTCAAAACCCATCCC
>Ga0335071_10002238_pt1 | contig 20777 bp, 17 predicted proteins | sample Lox_Sample_15_FD_206724 | JGI IMG/M metagenome (GOLD analysis project Ga0335071, IMG submission 206724) | Soil microbial communities from Loxahatchee National Wildlife Refuge, Florida, United States - Lox_Sample_1.5 | ecosystem: Environmental > Terrestrial > Soil > Wetlands | place: USA...
CCTGCCCTTGACGCTCCTGCTGCTGCTCCTGGCCTTCGGCGGTGCGCTCGCCGCGGTCCTGCCGATCGGCGTCGGCCTGCTGTCGATCGCCCTGGCGCTCGGAGTGGCCGCCTTCCTCTCCCGCTTCTTCACGATCTCGATCCTGATCCAGACGATCGCCTCGATGATCGGCCTCGGGCTCGGCATCGACTACGCGCTGCTGACGGTCAGCCGCTTTCGCGAAGCCTTCGCCGCGCGCGGCGCGACACAACCGGCCGCCGAAGAGGCCGCGCGGCGCGCCGGATGGACGATCCTGCTCTCCGCCTTTCCCGTCACGATCGGCTTCGCCGCGCTTCTGACGATCCCGCTTTCGGAACAGAGCTCGGTCGGTCTGGCGGGACTGCTCGTCACGGTGTTCGCCCTGCTGCTCTCCGTGACGCTGCTGCCGGCTCTCCTCGCCCTGCTCGGGAAACGGATCGACTGGCTCCGGATCCGACGCCCGCGCCCCGAGCGAGCGGCCCACGGCTCGGCGGCGTGGCGGCGCTGGGGTGCCCGCGTCACGCGCCGGCCCGTCGTCGCCCTCGTCCTCGCGAGCGCCCCGCTCCTGCTGCTCGCGGCCCAGGCCCGGCGCCTCGAGACGGGGATCCCGTTCGGCGACTGGCTCCCGAAGGGCTCCGAGTCGGTCCGCGCGTACCACGCCCTCGAGACCATGGGCCGCGCGAACCTGATCCATTCGCTGCGCGTCGTGCTCGACCTTCCGCCCGGCGTCCTCCTCGACAGCCAGGAAGGCTGGAACGGCGCCGTCCGTCTCTTCCAGAAGCTGCGCCAGGACAGCCGCTTCGAGCGCATCCAGTGCCTGCCCGCGATCTTCGACCGGCCCGACGGCCTGCGGTTCCTGCCGCTGCTGTCCCCCGCCGTCCGCCGGACGCTCGAGGCGAGCGACGGCACGGCCACGCTCTTCGAGTGCATTCCGGCGCTGCGCCTGACGCCTCGCGACCAGGGAACCCTCGCCCGCGAGCTGCGCACCTGGAACGCCGCGGAGATCACGGGCCTGCCGGGCGCAAAGATCCGGGTCGGCGGCCGGCCCGCCTTCGACGCCGACTACGAGGACGTCGTGGCCCGCCACTTCCGGCGCGTCGTGGTGCTCGTCGTCCTCTGTACTTTCCTCGCCCTCTTCGCGGGCTTCCGGTCCCTGCTCGTCGCGATCAAGGCGGTTCTCCTGAACCTCCTGTCTGTCGGCGCGGCGTTCGGGGCGCTGGTGCTCGTCTTCCAGGAAGGCTTCGGCGCCCGGCTGGTCGGCCTCGACGGGGCGACGGGAAGCGTGTTTCCGATCATCCCGGTCATCGTGTTCTGCATCGTCTTCGGGCTGTCGATGGACTACGAGGTCATCCTGGTGGCGCGCGTGGCCGAGGCGCGCCGCGGCGGCCTCGGCGAATCCGAGGCGATCGCCGAGGGCCTGGCCCGCACGGGGTCGGTCATCACGAGCGCCGCCGCCATCATGATCGTCGTCTTCGCCGGCTTCACCCTCGGCAGCTTCCTGCCGATCAAGATGCTCGGCTTCGCGCTCTCGGTCGCGGTTCTCGTCGACGCGATCGCGGTGCGCATGGTGATCGGCCCCGCGCTCCTGCGCCTGGCCGGACGCTGGAACTGGTGGCCGGGCGGGCTCAGGTAGCGGCCGGCCCGACCACGCGCGCGAGGAAGAGCTCGGTGTTCAGGATGCCGCGGTCCGGATAGTCCTGCTTCGTGTACGCGACCTCGAACCCCAGGCGCCGCAGCTTCTCGTCGAGGTCGATTCCGAACGAGCGGTAGGCCAGCGCGCGGCCGTCCTCGGCGTTGGCGTCGCCATGGTACTCGCGCGGCAGGACGTCCTCGTCGCGCGTCGGGTCCGCGGGGTCGACGATCCGGACCCGCTCCACCGTGGGCCGGTCACGGAAATGCGGCACGGTGAAGACGTAGTATCCGCCCGGCTTCAGGACCCGGCGGATCTCCCGGTGCGCCGCCGCCTCGAGGCGGACGTGCTCGAGCACGTCGCTCGTGAGGACGACGTCGAACGCGGCGTCCGGAAAGGTCAGCCGCTCGAGCGTCTGGTTCGTGACTCCCGCGCCGAGCGCTTCGCCTCGCGCGCGCGCCGGGTCCCACCGGGAAACCGTCGGCGCGATCCACGAGCAGCGCGCCAGCAGCGCCGGGATCGGGTACGCCGAGCCGCCGTTGTCGAACGGCACCTGCGTGTCGTAGACGGCGATGGCGCGCCGGCGGCCGCCGCGCGGCAGCTCCGCCAGGCTCCGCGCCCGCACGCCCGAGAGCCGCTCGAGCACCGTCAGAAGGCCGCGCGCCATCGAGCGATAGCGGCTCGTCGTCAGGCAATGCGCGCACAGGAGCGATTCGCGGTAGAGCGCGGGGTCGTCGTACAGGAAGAGCGTCCGGCGGCCGCAGACGTTGCACCGTCCGGAATGCGCCGGGCGGCCTGCCGGATCGAGCCGCGGCGGCGGCCCGCGCCGCAGGAGGTTCCGGAGGCGCGCGGCCAGGTCCACGGCGCAACGCTAACGCGTCCCGGCCGGCGCGATCCAGTCGCTCGGAGGTCAGCCGGCGGCGGCCGCCGCGCCGTCCTCGCGGGCGTACCGCTCGATCTCGGCGAGCGCCGCCTCGGAGGCGGCCAGGCTCCCGCCGCCCAGAACCGCCAGCACGCGGCGTCCGAACCCCGGCCCTTCGAGGGCGCCGGCGTAGCGGCGCGCGCCCCAGACCGCGGCGCCGAGAACGGCCGCGCCGAAGAGGAAGTTCGCGGCGATGAAAGGCGCGCCGAAAGCCGCCCACGCGTCGACGCCGAGAAACCCTTCGAGGGCCACGATCAGCAGCGGCGGCCAGAGCAGGGGCGCGACGGCGAGCGTCCACAGGGTCAGACGCGCGCGGCCGAGGCGCACCGTGGCCAGGCGCTTCTGGATGTCCACGACCGGCCCCGCCCAATCGAGCGCCGAAAGCGCCGCCCGCTGCCGCGCGAGCCTCACGACCGTCGCGATCGCGAAGACGTCGAGCGCCGCGGCGGGAAAGAAGAACCGCGGCGACCGGACGTGATCGGCCGCAAATGATCCGAGCCAGAAGATCGGCACGAGCGAGAGGACGAGCTCGAACACGATGCCTCGGCCCGCCCGGCGTGCCGCCGTCTCGGCGCGCCCGGCCGCCGCGCCCCGGACGGCGCGCGCGCCGGCGCGCCGCAGTTCGTCGAGCTTCCGGTCCTGCTCCTGCCAGCGCTCTCTGAGTTCCTCGAGGTCCATGGTCGCCGTCCTTTCGCGCGTCACGCGTTCTCGTCGAGCTCCCGGCGGAGCCGCTCCTTGAGTCGGCCGAGCCGGGTCCCGACGTTCGTTTCGGAAATGCCGAGGACTTCGGCGATCGCCGCGTGGGGCTGCCCGTCGAGGTAGAGGAGCAGCAGTGCCCGGTCGAAGGCCTCGAGTCCCGCCAGAAACCGCTCGAGGAGACGCAGGTCCCGATCGCCGGGCGAGGCGTCCGTCGCCGCCGCCCCGGCCACGAGAATCTCCGGATCACCGGGCGCGGCGTGTCGCGCCCGGACCGCCTCGCGCCGCACGAATGAGATCGCGACGTTGAACCCGACCCGGTACATCCAGGTGGAGAAGCGCTGCCGCTCGTCGTAGCGCGGGAACGAGCGCCAGAGCTGCGCCGTCATTTCCTGCACGAGGTCCCGTCGGTCCTCCGGGTTGCGGCAGTATGCGGCGGCGATCCGGCGCAGGATTCCGCGGTGAGCCTCGAGGAGCGCCACGAAGCGCTCCGACGGGCTCTCGTCCGGAGCGGGCGGATCCTCGGGGATGGTGCGCGTCATCGGCATCTCACCGGGTGGTTCGCCCGGGCGCCCCGGAAATCACGGCGGCCGCAGGCACGAATCCTGCTTCGACCAGGGGTGTGAAACCCGCTCGCGCCGTCCGCTCGCGCACCGCCCTCGGAATCGCCGCCGTCGCCGCCCTGGTCCTGTCGACCGGCTCGGGCGGTCCGGCCCCGCCCGCCGGCCCGCCGACGCCCCGCCCCGGCGTCTCGGTCGAGCGGGGGCGCTACCTCGCGCACGACGTCGCGATGTGCGTCCAGTGCCACTCGCCGCGCGAGGAGGACGGCCGAATCATCGCGAGCCAGGAGTTTCGCGGGGCTCCGATGCCGCTGGTCTCCCCGTACCCGGCGGCGCGATTCGCGCTGAAGACGCCGAACCTGCGCGAGCTCGCCCTGTCCGATCCGGAAGCGATCGTCCGCCTCCTGCGCACGGGCATCGCCCGCGGCGGCAAAGCGCCGGACCTCCCGATGCCGCCCTTTCGCATGACCGCCGAGGACGCCGACTCGATCGCGCTCTACCTGCGCTCGCTCGACTGAGGCAGGGGCGTCAGCTGGCGCGGGCACGGACGGCCGCGCGAAACTCCCGGCGCTCTTCCTCGTCCGGGATGTTGTCGGCGAGCGCGGCGCCCAGGGCGACGAGGTTCGACGCCGACTTCGCGGCCCGCTTGACCAGGACCTTGGCGAGCGGGCCGATCCGCCGCGCGAGCTCCACCTCGACGAAATGCAGGTCCTCCTCGCGAAAGGCCGGTGCCGCCCCGGGCGCGGGCGAGGCCGGTTCCGCCGGCGCGGCCGCCCGGGCCTCGGGGACGGGCGCGGCCTGAGACGGCGCGGGCGGCGGCGCCGCCGCCGCGCGGTCGTGCACCGGGGCACGGTGCTCGGCCGGCGGCTGCTCGGCGCTGACGAAGGTCGCGATGCCGCTCGCCGACGGCTCGTCGGGCTCGGGCGTCTCGCCGATCTGGAGTCGGTAGAGGTCGCGGTCGAGCGCCTGCACGTCCCGATATCGCTCGTCGCGGTCCTTGGCCATCATCTTGCGGAGCACGCGGCAGACCCCGATCGACAGCTCCGGGACGTACGTCCTCGGATCCGGCAGCGGGTGCGTCAGGTGCATCGACATGATCAGGGCCCCCGACGTCCCCTCGAACGGCGCGTGTCCCGTGACGAGCTGGAAGAACGTCGCGCCGAGCGAGTAGATGTCGGCGCGCGCGTCGATGTGCTTGACGCCGCGGATCTGCTCCGGCGAGATGTACTGGGGCGTCCCCACGGCCTGCCCCGTCTGCGTCAACCCCTGGTCTTCGTCGATCCGCTTGGCGATGCCGAGGTCGACGAGCTTCAGCCGGTCGCGTTTGGCCGTGAGCATCAGGTTGTCGGGCTTGATGTCGCGGTGCACGAGGCCCTGGGCGTGCGCGACCGCGAGCGCGGCCACGGCATGGCGAATCAGGAGGACCGCGTCGCGCTCGGCCAGCCGCGCGTGGCCGAGGAGCTTGCGCAGCGACGGGCCGTCGACGTATTCCATCGCGAGGAAGTACACGCCCTCCTCGCAGCCGAAGTCGTAGATCTGGACGATGTTCGGGTGGTTCAGCCGCGCCGCGGCCCGCGCCTCCTTCAGGAAGCGCTGCACGAACGCGTCGTCGGTGGAGAACTGCGCCGCCAGGGTCTTCAGCGCGACGACCCGTTCGAGCGTGACGTTGCGCGCCTTGTAGACCTTGCCCATCCCGCCCGTGCCGAGCACCTCGAGCACGTCGTAGGCGCCGAAGCGGCGGCCGACGAGGTCCTGCTCGGTCAAGCGGACGCGCTCCCCGTCACGCCCTACTCGTCCTCGAGCATCTTGAGCGCCTTGACGAGGCTGATGCGCATCCGGTTGAACGAGCCCGCCAGAACGCCCACCTCGTCGTGGCGGTGCAGGCGCACCTCGGGGACGTCGAGGTTGCCCGTCGACACCTGGTCGGCCATGTGCGAGAGCCGCCGGATCGGCCGGATGATCGAGAACCAGAGCAGCACGTTCAGGAGGAGAAGCAGGAAGAGAAAGACGCCGATGAGCGACACCAGCATCGCCTCGTGCGCCTGCGACGCCATCTTCAGCGGCACGGCGAGCGGCACCGAGACGATCTGCGCCCCGATGATCTCGTGCATCTTCCAGCCGTAGCCGCCCGAGGAGCCATACCGCCGGACGACCGAAGCCGGCGTCGCGTCGGGCGTCGTGTGGCAGGAGAGACACCCCGGATCCGTGATCGCGATCGGCCGCGCGAGATACAGCGCCCGGCCGAGCGGCGCGTCCCGTTCGCCGACGATCTCGGGCAGCTTCGGGTCGGCGCGAAACGCGTTGACGACGTCCGCCTCCCAGTCGACGGTCCGGTCGCGCGGGTTCGTCGGGTTCAGGGTCGCTTCCTTGTAGGTGTACTCGGGGTGCGTCTCGCGGAGCGTGTTGAAGATCTCGGTCGCCGCGTAGGCCGGAACCGTCTGCGGCAGGAACTCCTCGGTCAGGCGGTCGGCCAGCAGCGGCTTGATCTGCTTGTTCGTGTAGCCGCGGGTCGCGAGCGCCGTCTGCATCATGAGCCGGGCGTGCTGCGTCACCTGGGTCCGCGCCTGCTTCTGCAGGAGCTCGCGCGTGATCAGGTGCGCCGGGACCAGGGCGATCCCGAAACAGAGAATCAGGATCAGGTTGAACTTGACCAGGAGCGACATGGCTTGCGTCTCCCGTGGGAACGCGAAATTCTACCCCGGCCTAGCCCTCCTTGCGGATCAGCTTCCAGAGGGCCACGCGATCCGGCGCCAGCAGCTCCTCGACCCGCGGGTGGTTGACCTCGGCGACGATGATCTGCCCGACCTCGGTCTGGACCGTCGCGAAGAGCCCGTGCGACTTCATCTTGGCCGTCTGATACTGGTTGTCGTCGGTCGGGGTGACGTAGTGCACCGTGTCGCTCCTGTAGCGGTGCACGAGCCAGAGGTGGACCAGCGACATCAGGCGCTTCTTGCGGAGCGATTCCTCGAAGGTGTTCTGGTCGCGGACGGACAGGATGTTCCGCCCGCGGCGGTCCTGGATCGGCGCGAACACGACGTTGGCGAGCCGGTCGTGGCCGTCGCTGCCGATCGTCAGCTCGAGCAGCTCCGAACCCGACCGCTGGGGCAGCAGCTTCACGGCGAGCTTCTGCGGAAGCCTGTAGTGCTCGCTCCACATCGCGAGCCACTCCTCGAGCAGCTTCTTCGGCACCTCGGTCTGGACGAGGTGCTGGTGCTGCGTCGAGCCCTTGCCCATCGCCTGCGTCGTCGCCGTGCGCCCCGACGAGGCCAGAAGCGCCGCGTCCACGCGCGGGCCGCCGACGAGGGTCTGCGGCGTCTTGTAGGGCGACTCGACGAGGCGGATCTTGCGCTGCAGCCGGGCGAGCGCGAGCATGCCTTCCTGCTTCAGGGCACTGGCGAATTCTTCGGCCGCGACGCCGTCGATCTGGTGGCCGCCGTAGGTGATGAAGTTGAACACGAACCCCATCTTGCCGAGCTCTTCCGGGAACCGCCGCATCTGCTCGTCGGTCATGCCGGTCGTGTCCCAGTTGAAGGAGGGCGACAGATTGTAGGCGAGCATCTTGTCGGGATAGACCGCGTGGATCGCGTCGGCGTACTGCTTCGCGTCGGCGAGGTCCGCGGTCTTCGTCTCCATCCAGAGGAGGTCGGCGAACGGCGCCGCCCCGAGCGACTTCGCGATCGCGTACGGAATGCCGCCGCGGATCTGGTAGTAGCCCTCGGGCGTCTTGGCGTGCTCGCAGTCCCAGATGATCTGGATCCCGAGGGAGCGGGCTTTCTCCTTGGCCGCCCACAGCGACGCCCGCTCGGCGAAGCGCCGCCACTGCGCGGCGCTCATCTCGAGCGGCTCGCCCTCGGCGGCCCGGAACTCCAGCACCTCGGCGACGGCTTCGCCGTAGGTCTCGAGGCCCGCCTCCTCTTCCCACGCTTCGAGGAAGCGCTGGGCGACTCCGTCGAACGCGGCGTCGACGCTCACCTTCTTCTCGCGCCACGCCGCGGCGTTCTCGGCCGCCGCCTGCGCGAGGCCGCGCCGCTCGAGCCACGCGTCGGCCGCCCTGTACTCCTCGTCGCTCAGCGCGTAGAGCAGGTGCCCGTTCAGCTCGCGGACCCCGAGGTCGTCGAAGCGCTTCAGGATCGCGAGGTAAGCGGCCTTGTAGGACGGCAGGCTCACGTTGGTGGCGCCGAGGATGAACGGCTGGTCGCGCTCGTCGCCGCGGCCGTCGATCAGGTTCGCGGCCTCGGCATCGGTGCGCGCCACGATGATTCCCGGCACCTTCATGACGTCGAGCTGGAAGCGCGCCGCGTTCAGGCGCTTGATCTGCTCGTCCTCGGGAACGAGAACTTTGCCGCCCTGGTGGCCGCACTTCTTCGTGCCGGGCCGCTGGTCCTCGATGTGGTATCCGGGCACGCCGGCTTCGACGAAACGGCGCACGAGGTTGCGCACGTGCGGGTCGCCGCCGTGTCCCGTGTCCGCGTCGGCGATGATGAACGGGCGGAAGTCCGCCGCGGGCGTCGACGCCCGCTGCTTGTCCGTCATCCGCAGGCGCAGGTACTGCTGGTTGCGGTCCGCGGTCAGCAGCGCGCGCACGAGGACCGCGGCCTCGTCCGGCACCTGGGACAGCGGGTAGCTCGCCAGGTCCGGTCCCGGATCCTCGGTCATGGAGCCGCGCGCCGACGTCGCCCAGCCGCCGAGGTAGATCGCCTCGATCCCGAGCCGCTTGATGACGACCGCCTGGCCCGGCGAATACGGGCCAAACGTCGTCACGCACTTCCTTTCGGCGAAGAGCTCCCGGAGGCGGGCGTGGAACGCCGCGGCGGCCTCGCGCGCGACCGTGTAGTCGTGCGCGATGGTCCCCCGCTGCTCGACGACCTGCCGCGCCGAGTAGAGGCGCGTCGTCTCCGCAAAGCGCGGGCTCTCGAACCACTTCTGGGTCTCGGCGACTTCCTGCTCGAAAGCGTTCATGGCGGCGCTCCTGCAGAATTCACTCTAGTACCGGCCGGGGGCGAGGCACATCCAACGAAAACGAATCGCCGGCATCCTAACCCTCTCCGCGAGAGTGTGGTACTGAAAGCCGTGATGAAGCGTCCCGCCGCCCGGAGCGCCCGCTTCGGCCTGCCGCTCGCGGCCCTCGTCCTGGCCGCCGCGGGATGCGCCAGCGGCGGGCCGCCCAAGGCCGGCCTCCTCGCCCAGGTGGGATCCGTGCGCACGGTCCTCGGCAACTGTCTGGGCGACGACCCGTCGTACTGCCATGGATTCGTCACGGCGGCGTTCGACTTTCTCTACCAGGGCAAAGCGATCTGCCCGCCCCCGCTGCAGACGGACGACCTCGAACGGATCGTCGTCAACGCGCTCCGGCGCGCGGACCCCGACGCGCCCGCGATCACCGCGGCGACCGGTGCGCTGTCGCGCGCCTTCCCCTGCCACGACACGCCGACGCTCGACACGACCAGCCTCGAGCCCGGAACGCTCACGCCGTCTTCGATCGGGGTTCACGCCGTCTCCGCGCCGCCGCTCTAGTCTCCAACGCGGAGGGTTCGAGCCATGTCCGAGCGACGCCCCGTCTCCTGGCCCCTGAGCTGCCCGGCATGCGGCGACCGGATCGACGTCGAGATGCCCACGGACCGCGACGCCGGGTTTTCGCTCGGCGCTTCGACCTGCCGGCGCGGCCACACCCTGCGCTATCGCTACGACGCCGTCTCGCTGACTCGTCTCGAGTTCTCCGAGAAGCACGTCCGCATTCCCTGCCGCACCTGCTTCACGATGACGCTCGTCACGGGGAACCGGCCGCGCCCGTCGGAGTGCGCCCGGTGCGGCGCGCCGTTCGATCCGGCCGCGCTCAGCTTCGGCCGCGCCGCGCGAGCGGCCGCGCCCGCGGCGGGATAGAGCGCGCGTTCAGGTCGGGGACCGATTGAAGGCGCTCGGCGCGGCGGGACCTCCGTCCGCGGAGAGGTCCCGTGAAGCGACTTCCGGTCCGCGCCGCCCGGCTGGCGGCCCCGTTGGTCGCGGCGATCGGCGCGCTGTTCCCGGCCGCGGACCGCGCCCCGGCCGCGACGTTCGTCGTGAGCATCGGACGAAACGGGACGAGCTTCGTCGACCAGACGAGCGGCAACGGCACGACGACGATCCACGTCGGGGACACGGCGGCCGGGATTCGGGACAGCACGCGTCCGGCTACGGCGACCACACCTTCACCACCGTCGGGAGCTTCGACGACGACTGCAGCGTCCAATCTGTCCATGATGCAGGGAATGATCGTCGTACAGGCGGCCGGCAACCCGCCCTCCGCGAGCTTCCGCTCCTCGCCGACCAAGCCGGTCGCCGGCTGACCGTGCTCGACACGCACACGGGAGCCTCCGAGGACTACGTCAACCGGCTGAACGCCGCCTTCCAGCCCATCCAGGACACCGGGGCGTTCGCCGCGTGTCGGTGAAAAGGTCCGCCTAGGCCAGGATCGTCCAGCCCGCGAGCGCGATGCCGGAGAGGCCGAGGGCGAGCGAGCCGAGCCAGACGGGCTGGCTGCGGGTCAGCGCGGCGACGGCGCCGAGAGCAATCGAGACCTGAAAGATCGCCACGGCGTACGCGAAGCCGTGATGCCGGTGGAGCAGGTGGGCCGACTCCGTGAGCTTCTCGTCGCGCTCCTTTTCCTTTTCCCGGGCTTTCGCCTCGATCTCCCTCTGCTCGGCGGCGTACCGCTCCCGGCGCTCGACGTACTCGGCGGGCGGCGCCTTCTCGACGGCCAGCCACGACGTGCGCGAGGCCTCCTCGATCGCGGCCTTGATGCCCTTGGCCTGGTAGAAGGACCACTGGTCGGACGCCTCGGCCTGCAGGCGCGCCGCCTCGGTCCGCAACATGAGCGCCTCGTTGACCGTCGCGCCGGCGCGCAGCGCCGAGATCGCGGCGAAGGCGGCGAAGATCGCGGTCGTCAGCGCGATGCGCTTCAGGAACCCTTCCTTCGCGCGTTCGCTCTCCTCGCCGATCGTCTCCTGAAGGCTGTCGGTCTCGACCTCGGGACCTTCGGGCACGGCGGGAGTGTACTCCGTCTCGACGGCGGCGCGACTCCTCCCCGCGCTACCGTGTTCAGTATCATTCGACCGCCACATGCCACCCGACCCCGGCGTGAGTTACCGATTCGGAGCCTTCCGATTCGAGGTCGGCGAGCGGCGGCTGCTGCGCGACGGAACCGTCGTTCCCCTGACTCCGAAGGTCTTCGACACTCTCGTGCTGCTGCTGGAAAACGCCGGGCACCTCGTGACCAAGGAGCGCCTTCTTCAAGAGATCTGGCCGGGATTGGTGGTCGAGGAGGCCAACCTCACCAAGAACATCTGGTCGCTGCGCAAAGCGCTGAGCGAGGCGCCCGGTCAACCCGACTATATCGAGACGGTGCCGAAGGTCGGCTATCGCTGGATCGGACCGGCCGAGCTCGCCGACGTCTCGGAGGCGGGGCCGAGAGCGATCGGGGCCGAGCCGCCTGCGGCGGCGCCCCCCGCCTCGCCGCCCGCTGCCGCGGCCAGCGCGGCGGAGCCGGAGCCCACTTCGCCGCGGCTCGAGGCCGTGGCGACTCCCCCGCTCGGAGCGGGCCTCGGCGTTCGCCTCGGTCTGGCAGCGGCCGTCGCCGTGGCCATCGCGCTCGTCGTCTGGGCGGTCTGGCGGAGAGGCACGATTCCGACGATGCCCGCTCCGCCGGCGCGCGGGCGGCGGTCGATTGCCGTGCTCGGGTTTCGCGACCTCGCGCCCCGCGACGGGACCGCGTGGCTCTCGACGGCCGCCACCGAGATGATCGGCGCCGAGCTCGGCGCGGGCGGTTGGGTCCGGCTCATCGCCGCCGACGACGTGGCGCGCGAGCACGTGGCGCTTCCCGCGGGGACTCTCTCTTCGGACGCGCTCTCGTCTCTGCGTCGACACCTCGGACCGGACCTCGTCGTCAGCGGCTCGTACGTCACGGTTGCCGCGCCGGCCGGCCCGCGCCTGCGCTTCGACGTCGTCGTGCAGGACGCGGCGAGCGGCGACGTCGTCGCGTCCGTTACCCAAACCGGGACGGAGGCGGACGTTCTCGACCTGATCGCCACCCTCGGCGGAATCCTCCGGGCCCGTCTCGGCCTTCCGCCGACAACCGGCGCGCAATCGGATTCGGTCGCGGCGGCGCTGCCCCGCCATCCGGACGCGGCGCGGCTCTATGCCGAAGGCCTCGACCGCCTGCGCCACCTGGACGCGAAAACGGCGAGAGACGACCTCCGGGCCGCCGTCGAGAAAGAGCCCAACAACGCGCTCGTCCACCTGGCGCTCTCGCGAGCCTGGTCCGCGCTCGGCTACGACGACAACGCACGCGCCGAAGCCCGGAGGGCCTCGGAGACCGCCGCCGGACTCTCGCGCGAAGACCGCCTGGTCGTCGAAGGCCGCCTTGCCGAAACCGAAAAGAACTGGGACCGCGCCGTCGAGATCGACCGCAGCCTCGTCCTGCTCTTTCCGGACGATCCCGACCATGCGCTCAAGCTCGCATCCGACCAGACCGCGGCGGGAAAGGCGAGGGACGCGCTCGAGACGATCTCGAACCTGCGGCGAATGCCCTCGCCGGAGCGCGACGATCCTCGAATCGATCTGGCCGAGGCCGCAGCCGCCGCCGCGTTGTCGGACTCAGCGAGAAGCCTGGCCGCCGCGCACCGCGCCGGCGAAAAAGCGGCGGCCGAGGGCCGGACCGGCCTGCTCGCCCGCGCCCGGATCCAGGAGGCCGGGGCTTTCGAGAGCCTCGGCATGGCGGACCGCGGCCGCGAGGCCCGGCGCGAAGCGGCTCGCCTCTACGAATCCGACGGCGACGTCAACGGCCTCGCCACGACGCGCATCGGCATCGGAAACGAACGTTTCGGCGCCGGCGACCTCGAAGGCGCGGTCGCCCTCTACTCCCAGGCCCTCGAAGCCTACGAAGTCATCGGCAACAAGGCGGGGATCGCCACCGCCTATGCCGACCTCTGCCTGGTCGAATGGCTTCAGGGGAAAACCGATGCGGCCCGCGCGCACGCGGAGCGCGTCATCGCGCTCCGGCGCGAGACGAACGACCGGGCCGGCACCGCCTGGGCGCTCAACGTCCTGGGAAACCTCCTGGTCGAGGACGGCGACTTCTCGGGCGCCTCGCGCCTGCATGCGGAGGCGCTCTCGATCAGCCGCGAAATCGGGGACCGCGGGTACGAGGCCTACAGCCTCGACGCCATCGCCGACGCGTTCCGAGCCCAGGGGCGACTCGACGAGGCCGAGAAGGCCTATCGCCAGTCCCTGGAGGTTGCCGAGAAGATCAACGACCCGGAGGCCATCGGCGGACGCTACGAGGATCTCGGAAACATCGAGCTCGACCGGGGCAACCTCGCGCAGGCCGAACGCCGATATCAGAAGGCGCTCGAGCTGCAATCGACGTCGGGAGACGCTCTCGGAGCCGCCGACACCCGGATTCAGATCGCGCAGCTCCGACGCGCCCAGGGCCGCCTTGCCGACGCGCTCGAGCTCGCGTCCCGGTCGGTCGTCGAGTTCGAAAAGCAACATCAGGCCGGTAACCTCGCGATCTCCCACGCCACGCGCGCGCGCGCCGAGCTCGACCTCGGACGCTATGAACCGGCCCGGGAGGACGTCCGAAAGGCCCGTGCGCTGATCGCCGACAGCAACCAGAACGAGGCCGTTCTCCCCGTTCTCCTGACCGCCGCGCGGCTCGAGGCCGCCTCGGGCAACCCCGACCGCGCCCGGGCCCTGGCGGCAGAAGCGCGGCGCCGGGCCGAGCACGCGCAATGGCTCGCTTTCGTGCTCGAGGCCCGGCTGGTCGAAGCGGAGATCGACCTCGCGGGTCCCCGCCGCGTGGAGGCCGTTGCGCTGCTTTCCGCCGTCGCGAAGGAGGCTCGCTCCGCCGGTTACGGCCTGACGGCACGGGAGGCCGAACGCGCTGCCCGAGGGGACCCGCCCGTCTGAGGCGCGGTCCCGCCACCCGCTCACCGCTTCCAGAAATTCAGAAGAAAAATCGGACGCCGGCAGGAAAGACCGGCGAGCCTCCCGGCCGCGACACTCGGGCCCGTCCGCGGACTGACCCGTCCGCGACGAGGAGGAGCCCCGCCGATGAGACGCCGCTTTCATCCGATCGTCGGACTCTCGTTCGCCGCCGCCTCCGGCGTCCTGGCCTCGGGTTGCGGGAGGGCGGCCGAAAGTCCGGCCGGCGCGGCCGTCCCAGCGTCGCCGTCGGCGCGCACCGCAGGACCTCGAGAAGACGTGTGTTCGCTTCTGACGGCCGAGGAAGTCGGCGTCATCTTCGGCAAGCGGGTCGACGCGTCCCCCTCCTTCCGCGCCTGCGAATACGACATCTCTCCCGACCGGGCGAGGCCGCTCGAACAGCTCAGGGTCCGGCTCGAAGTCTCGGGCGGCGCGGCAGCCGAGGCGGACCCCGGGGCCCGCCACCCCCGCCTCGGACGAGACGTCATGCGGACCGTCCATCCCGGGACGAGCGGTCCGCCCGACAGCCTCGCCCTCGGCGACGGCGTCTCGGGCGTCGGCGACTCGGCATCCGCGGTCGACGTCGCGGCGGTCGAGCGCGAATCGGGCTTTTCCTCGCGCGGCCGGATCCTCGAGGCCCGGCAGGGGTCCGTCCACCTGACGGTCGGCGTGACGATTGCGCCCGATCCCGGCACGCGGGAGCTCGACGCGAGCCTCGCCGCGGTGGCGAAAACGGCCCTTGCGCGCCTCGCCCAGGCGGCCGGAACGAAAAAGCCAGAGAAATGAAAGCCGGACGCCCATGACGCCAGCGGCGCGGCCGCGGAGACTCGCTCCATGGAAGGGGGCGCCCCATCGAAACCGCTCGAAGCCTGTGGACGCTGCGGCTGCCCACTCGTCGGCAACGAGGTCTATTGCAGCGCCTGCGGGCGGCGGCTCATGCCCCCGGATCGGCGCCGCCGCATCGGCCTGGCCACCCTCGGGCTCGCACTCCTCGGAGCGCTGGCGGCGTCCCGCACGTGCGGCCCAAAGGACCGTCCCGCGCCCCGGTCGTCCGGCGCGGCAGAGGCTCCCCCGGTCATGAGTCGCCCGTGATCCGCCGCATCGAAACCCCTCGCGAAAGGAGAACCGACATGCGCGCTTTGCCTCGAGTCCTTGTCCGGATCCGCATCGTCTTCCTCGTGCTGCTTTCCCTCGCCGGATTCCACGCGACGGTCCGCGCCCAGATCGGAACCGCATTCACGTACCAGGGACAGCTCCAGAACGGCGGCACGCCGCAGAGCGGGCCCTGCGACTTCCGCTTCAAGCTCTACGACGCCGCGACCAACGGAAACCAGATCGGCTCGACGCAAACCCTGTCGAACACGTCGGTCGCCAACGGTCTCTTCACGGTCTCGATCGACTTCGGTTCGTCCGCTTTCACGGGCGCGCCGCGCTGGCTCGAGACGGCGGTCGCCTGCCCGAGCGGCGGCAGCCTGACGACGCTGTCGCCGCGGCAGTCGCTGAAACCCGCGCCGAGCGCGATCGTCGCGTCGACCGTCGTCGCGCCTCTGTCGCTCTCGGGAGGCGGATCGGCCACCGTCGGAGCGACGAACACCGGCGGCGGAAGCGGCGTGTACGGTCAGACGCAGGGCGCCACCGGATTCGCGGGCGCGGCCGGCGTCTGGGGCGACAGCAACGCCTTCTTCGGAGTCTGGGGCACAAGCAACACGAATGCCGGTGTCTGGGGCGAGAGTGCGGGGGCCGATGGCGTTCACGGTCACACGGGATCCGGCTCGGCATCGGGCGTCGCGGGCTTCAACAGCGCCAACGGGAACGGGGTCTACGGCAACAGCTCGTCGGGTACGGGCGTGTGGGGCGAGAGCGGCGGTTTCGACGGCGTCCACGGCCACACGACGGCCGGATCGGCGGCGGGCATCGCGGGGTTGAACGACAGCAGCGGCGCCGGAGCATTCGGATCGAGCGCATCGGGCGACGGCGTGTACGGAAACGGCGCGACCGGCGTCCACGGAAACAGCACGTTCGGCTGGGGCGTGTACGGCCACAGCCAGGCAGCCGACGGGGTTCACGGCGATACGCCCAACAACAACAACTCCGGGGTTGCGGGAATCAACACCGGCAACGGTTTCGGCGTCTACGGATCGACCAACAACGGAATCGGGGTGGCAGGATTCGCCGCCCAGGGCGATGGCGTCTTCGGAAGCGCGTCGGGCGACGGCCAGGGCGGCGGAACGGGAAACGGCGTTCACGGCGCCGGGACCGCGCAGTGCTTCGATGAGTTTTGCTCGGCCGGAACGGACGCCGTCATGGCGGACGGCGTGCTCAACGTGAGCAACGCCGCAGAGATTCACACCGACCTCTGGGTTTTCGGCGACAAGCATTTCGCGGCGCCCGACCCCACCGATCCTTCGAGGCAGATTACGTACAGCGCACTCGAAGGCCCGGAGGCCGGCACGTTCTTCCGGGGAACCTCACACCTGGTCGGAGGTTACGCGGAGGTGGAGGTTCCCGAAAGCTTCCGCCTGATCTCGGCGGATCGAGGTCTCACGGCAATCGCGACACCGGTGGGGAGCCCGGCGATCATCGTGTGCATGTCGAAGTCCCTGGACAAGATCGTGTTCCAGGGCTCCGCCGACGTGGACTTCGACTACATGGTCAACGGCATTCGGAAGGGTTACGAGACCTACAAGGATCTCCGGAACAATTTCCTCTTCGTGCCTCGCCGGTCTTCCGACGCCTGGCTGGCGAAACTGCCGCCGGAAGCCGTCCGGCGTCTCAAGGCGAACAAGATCCTCAACGACGACGGCACGGTCAACGCCGAAACCGCGCACCGCCTGGGCTGGGACCAGCGTCCGGGCTGGAACGAGCCGGAGCGAATGCTCCCCAGCCAGAAGTAGGAGGCCGCCGTGAAGCCTCTCGCTCCCATTCTCGCGGCGGCCGCCGCCCTGGCGGCGCCGGTGCTCCTCGCTCAATCCGGGGGTCCTTACACCGTGACTTCGTCCGTCGTCGCGGGCGGCGGCGCGACGTTCGAGGCCGCCGGTCCGTACTCCCTCGGCGAGACGTCCGGGCAGGCCGAGGCCGGCGCCTCGTCGGGCGGCGCGTACGCGCTTTACGGCGGCTTCTGGGTCCCGACGTCGTGCGGCGTCGTGTCACCCGCGATCACCGCGCCCGTCTCGGTCGCCGTCGGTGCGACCGGCGTCTCCGCGAGCGTTCCGGGGACGGGCGGCGCCGTGTACGCCTGGACGCTGACGGGCGGCACGATCACGTCGGGACAGGGGACGAGCCAGATTCTCTTCAGCGCCGGCCCGCCCGGAACCACGATGGCGCTCTCGGTCGGCGTGACGCTCGGCGCCTGCACCGCCGCGGCCTCGGCCGCGATCCAGGTCGACTTCCTCGACGTGCCGCCCGCCGACGCGTTTCACGCGTATGTCGACGCGCTCGCCCGCGACGGGGTCACGAGCGGGTGCGGCGGCGGCAACTACTGCCGCAACAACGACGTCACGCGGGCGCAAATGGCCGTCTTCCTCCTGAAGAGCGAGCACGGCGCGACCTACACGCCGCCGCCGTGCACCGGGATCTTCCCCGACGTCGAGTGCACGCCCGCTCCGGCCTTCGCCGTCGACTGGATCGAGCAGCTCGAGCGCGAGGGCGTCACCGGCGGCTGCGGCGGCGGCGACTACTGCCCCGGATCCCCCGTGACGCGCGCCCAGATGGCGGTCTTCCTGCTCAAAACCGAGCATGGCTCGTCGTACGCGCCTCCGGCCTGCACCGGCGTCTTCGCGGACGTCGCCTGCGCGCCCACCCCGGCCTTCGCAGCAGACTGGATCGAGCAGCTCTATGCCGAAGGCGTGACCGGCGGCTGCGCGACCTCACCCCTCCGCTACTGCCCCGGAAACGCCGTCACGCGGGGGCAAATGGCGGTCTTCCTCGTCAAGGCGTTCTCGCTTCCATGAACCAGCTCGCCGACGCGTTCTTTCAAACGCGCTACGAAAGGAAAATGCCGATGAACAGGCCCTGGATCCTCGCGACCGGAATTCTCGCGCTCGGAATGGCGGCGGCCGGAACCGCCGAAGAGAAGCGCCTCGACACGTTCGGGACGACGTCGTTTTCATACCTGCGCGTCGGCTTCAGCAGCTTCTCGCCGCTCGACTCTTCGATGACGTACTCGGACCTGAACTTCTCCCGGTCGGTGTTTTCGCGGTTCCCGACCAACGCGAACGGCTCCGGCAAGTTCGTGGCCGTGCCGTCGCTCCCGTCGGGAGCCCTCGTCAGTGCGGTCGAGTTCGATTGGTGCGACACCAGCGCCGCCTCCGACCTGCAGTTCGACGTGTTCTCCTCGGGCTACACGGGCGAGACGATTCAAGGCCTCGGCTCCGGCAGCAGCGACGGCTCGCTCGGCTGCAGCTTCACGGTCGTCGCGCTCGACACGCCGTTCACGGTCAACAACGACGGCACGCAGCTGATCCTCCAGGCCACGCTGCCGACCCATGACGGCACGACGTCCATCTCGGGCGGCGTCGTCCGCTACGTTCTGCAGGTCAGTTCGCCGCCCGCGACGCCCTCCTTCAACGACGTTCCGACGAACGACCAGGGCTATCAATACATTCAGGCGTTGCTGGCCTCGGGGATCACCGGGGGATGCGGATCGCACCCGCCTTTCTCCCCGCCGGTCTACTGCCCCGACAGCTTCGTGACCCGCCGCCAGATGGCGATCTTCCTCGCGAAAGCCCTCGGCCTGCAGTGGCCGTAATGCCGGTTCCCGCGTCTCGAAAAGGAATCGCCCGCGGACCATCCGGCCCGCGGGCGATTTTCGAATCTCGTGAACGCCGACGCCCCGATCAGAATGCGGCGGTGTCCGCGCCGCTCGAGTTCTGACCGCTGCCCGTGTAGGTCCTGGTCGCCCCGGTCAGCGTGTCGGTCACGGTCACGGTGAACTGCTCGGTCGTGAGGGATCCGTAGAACACCCAGAACTTGCCGTTGACCGCGCGGCCGTCGACGACCTTGACGACGAGGTCGATGTTGTCCGGCGAGAAGAACCAGAAACCCTTCGTGTCGGCCGAGATGGGGGTCAGGTTGCCCGAGCCCGTGGCGGTCGGCGACGTCCAGGTCACCGTCGTCAGGAAGCGGGCCGGGGAGGCGGGGGTCACCTGCGCCGGCGGAACCGCCTCGAAGAGGTCGGTCATCGTCGCCACGTCGCCGTCGCACGCGTGGTTCAGGCACGGCAGCCCGAAGCCCGCTTCGATCGTCTTCAACAGCGAGAAGTGCGTGTAGAACGCGTTGCTCGACACGCCGCTGACACCGTAGTTCGTCTCGACGGTCAGCAGCACCTGGTTCGTGTTCGGGGTCGCGCTGTAGTCGTTCTCATCCCACCAGACGACGATCGCGTTGTGGCCCCAGCCCCACGCCGGCGAGGCGTGGATCGCGCGGACCAGCGTCTCGATCGTCTTGTCGCCCTGGTAGATCAGCGCCGGGTTCAGGCCCTCCTGCGTGCCGGTCGTCGACGGGTCGAAATCGCAGAGGGGGCCGGCGTTGCCGCGGCCATGCTGATCGTTGCACTGATTGGGAACGATGATGGAGAACGAGGGGACCTGCCCCGACGCGAGATCGGCGTAGAGGCCATTGGCGCCGTCGAATCCCACCGTGTTCGCCAGGTTGTTGCCGGCCGGGCCTTCCTGGACGCTCTTGAAGTACGCAAACGGGTTGTGCTTGACGGCGTAGAGGTTGATGAGCGTCTGCGTCTCCGACGGCAGCGAGCTCGTGATCGGGTTCACGTTCGAGTAGTAGCCGTCGCTGTTGTTGACGCCGTCGGCGCCCGTGGGCGGCAGGCTCTCCTGGTAGCTCTTCCACGAGAGGCCGTGCTCGTAGAGCTGGTCCCCGATGGTCTTGCCCACCGTCCCCGACGCGGCCGGGATCGACTTGACGCCGTCGATCTCGGTCACCGAGGTGATCGAGGGCGGCGTGGTCTCGTTCGAGGTGTCGAAGACCGGCGTGGCCGCGTCGGTCCCCGTGCCGGCGATGGGGCAGACGTTTCCGGAGGAGGGGTTGTCGTAGGCGGTCGCGCCGGACACGATGTTCGGCGTGCAGCTCCCGTTGTGCCAGTCGGGGCTGTTGTCGTTCAGGACGCCGAAATTCGAGCCGCCGACGACTTCGAGGTAGTTGGTCAGGCTCGGATGGGCGATCGCGAAGTAGTTCGTCGCGGCGTTGACCTGCTTCATGTAGCCGTTGGTGAAGGGAGAGCTCGGATTGCCGACGATCTGAGCGTAGGCGTGGTTCTCCATCATGATGACGAAGACGTGATCCAGGTGCGGCACGCCCGCCGGAACGCCGCCCTCGCCGGCGCGCGCCGCCGGCGCCGTCATCGCGAACATCCCACCGACCACGGCGACCGCTCTGAGCACGGAAGCACAAGACCGACGATTCATGCTGTCCTCCTCCGTTGCGCGTCCCGGAACGGGACCGCGAACGGCGCGACGTTAGGCGCCGTGCGCTAACGCGGCGCCAAGGCGGCGGCAATCCGGTGTGAAGGGTTTCGCGGCGCTCTTCGGTTTCGATTTACCGAATCCCTGAAGCGGTTGAGCCTCCGTTCAGGTCCGGCCGCCCTGAACTAGACTCGGGCTTCCCGATGAACGCCACCGAGTCCTTCCTTCGGGCGCGCGACTTTCTGCTCGAGAACCGCGAGGACTACGACCGGGCCCGCGCGGCATTTCGCTGGCCGACGCTCACCGACTTCAATTGGGCGTTCGACTACTTCGACGTCCTCGCGCGCGGCAACTCGCGCGAGGCGCTGCGCGTCGTCGGCGACGACGGTTCCGAAACGCGGCGGAGCTTCGCCGCGCTCGCCGAGTCCTCGAGCCGGGTCGCCGCCTTTCTGCGCCGCGTCGGCCTCTCCCGCGGCGACCGGATCCTCGTCATGCTCCCGAACGTCGCGCCGCTCTGGGAGCTGACGCTCGGCGCGATGAAGCTCGGCGCCGTCGTCAGCCCCGCCTCGACACTGCTG
>Ga0335071_10002239_pt1 | contig 20774 bp, 15 predicted proteins | sample Lox_Sample_15_FD_206724 | JGI IMG/M metagenome (GOLD analysis project Ga0335071, IMG submission 206724) | Soil microbial communities from Loxahatchee National Wildlife Refuge, Florida, United States - Lox_Sample_1.5 | ecosystem: Environmental > Terrestrial > Soil > Wetlands | place: USA...
ACCGCTTCAAGGGCCCGATGAAGCGCGGTGCCGACGGCGCCCTGCAGCCGGTCTCCTGGGACGAGGCGATCGCGCAGCTCGCCGGCGAGATCCAGCGCGCGGGGGGGCGCACCTGGGTGCTCGGCGGCGAGATGGGGCCCACCGCCAGCCGCTGGCTCGACGCCTGGATCGAGGCGGTCGGGGCGGGGGGTCGCGCAGTCTACGAGCCGCTCGCGCCCGAGGCGCTGCGCGCCGCGACCAAGGCCGTGTTCGGCGTGTCGAGCCAGCCGCTCTTCGACCTCTCGGGCGCCGACCTGATCGTCGACTTCGGCTCGGACTTCCTGGAGACCGGCGCGTCGCCGGTCGAGCACGCCCGCCAGCTCGTGGAGGCGCGCGACGCCGCGAACGCCGAGCGCCGCGCGACCCGCTTCGTCTACGTCGGCCCAAGGCTGTCGATGACGGCCTCGAACGCCGACGAGTGGCTGGCCGCGAAGCCCGGCACCGAGGGACTGCTGGCGCTGGCGCTCGCTCGCGTCGCGCTGGCCGCGGGCGGCGGCACGCCCGAGGCGCGTGCCGCGATCGCGCCTGCGCTCGACAAGTTCGACGCGGCGTCGGTGGCGGCGAAGGCGGGCGTGCCGGCGGCCGCGATCGAGCGGCTCGGCCAGGCGCTCGCCAAGGCGAAGGCGCCCGTGGCGCTGCCGCCGGGCGCGGCGCTCGCGAGCCGGCGCGCCACGGCGACGACCGGGGCCGTGCTGCTCCTCGACTGGGCGCTCGGCGCGCTCGGGAAGGGCGTGAAGATCCCCGCCGAGACCGCGCACCGGCACGCGAGCTACCACGAGACGCTGGCGCTCGTCGACCTGATGAAGGGCGGCAAGGTCGGCGTCCTGCTCGTGCACGGCGCCAACCCGAGCTACAGCCTGCCTCCCTCCGCCGGATTCAAGGACGCGGTCGCGAAGGTCCCCTTCGTGGTGTCGTTCGCGTCGGCGCCCGACGAGACCACCGAGCACGCCCACCTGGTGCTCCCCGACCACACGCCGATGGAGTCTTGGGGCGACGCGGAGCCGCGCCCCGGCGTGCGCTCGCTGGTGCAGCCGACGCTGCGCCCGCTCTACGACACCCGCGCCTTCGTCGACACGCTGCTGGACGTCGGGCGCGCGATGAGTCCGGAGATCAAGGCGAAGCTGCCCGAAGGCAGCTTCCGCGCGCTGATCGAGCAGGCGTGGTCGGCCGACGGCAGCTTCCGCGAGGCGCTGGCCCTGGGCGGCCGCTTCGCCGACGTCCCGCTCGCATCCGTCTCGCTCGCGGGCGGCGCCGTGCCGCTCGAGGTCGCCGAGCCGCTGCTCGAGGGCGAGGGCGACCTGGTGCTGCTCCCGGTGCCGTCGCTCATGCTCTCCGACGGGCGCGGCGCGAACCTGCCGTGGCTGCAGGAGATCCCCGACCCCGTCACCAAGGTGGCGTGGCAGTCACACGCCGAGATCAGCCCGGCAACGGCGCAGCGCCTCGGCGTCGCCTGGGGCGACGTCCTCAAGGTCGAGACCGGCGTCGGCTCGGTCGAGCTACCCGCGGTCCCGCGCGGCGGCGTGCGCGACGACGTCATCGCGATCGCGATCGGGCAGGGTCACAGGGTCGGGTACTGGGCGTCGCGCTCGAGCGACGGGTACGCCGGCGAGGCGCGCGGCGTCAACGTGATCGACCTGCTTCCGGCCGCCACCGACGAGTCCGGCGGCCGCGCCTGGCTGGCGGCGCGTGCGCGTGTCACCAAGACCGGCGCGCACCAGCGGCTCCCACTGGGGCAGACGGACCAGAACCAGCGCAAGCGGCGGCTCGGCCTCGCGGTCTCGCTCGTCGACCTCGCCGCGGGCAAGGGAGAGCCGGGCGGCATCGCGCCCGCGGCGGGCGGCGAGGGCGAGGCCGAGGAGGTGCAGCTCTACGACGCGACGTTCGACTCGTCGCCCGACAGCCTCTACCGCTGGGGCATGTCGGTCGACGTCGACCGCTGCACCGGCTGCAACGCGTGCATTGCCGCCTGCTACATCGAGAACAACGTGCCGGTCGTGGGCGAGGAGCAGATGCGCCGCGGCCGCTGGATGTCGTGGCTCCGCATCGAGCGCTGGGTGGGCGACGGGGCGCTCGAGGGCGGTGAGCCGCCGCCGCCGCTGCTGGTCGACGACTCGAGCCCCGCGCCCGACATCCGCAACACGCCGCAGCTCTGCCAGCAGTGCGGCGCTGCGCCGTGCGAGCCCGTCTGCCCGGTGATCGCGACGTATCACAACGAAGACGGCCTGAACGGCATGATCTACAACCGCTGCATCGGCACGCGCTACTGCTCCAACAACTGTCCCTACAAGGTGCGGCGCTTCAACTGGTTCGACTTCGCGCTGGAGAACTGGCCGGAGCCGCTCTCGCTGATGGCGAACCCGGACGTGACGATGCGCGGCCAGGGCGTGATGGAGAAGTGCACGTTCTGCGTACAACGCATCGCCGGCGCGCGTCAGAAGGCCAAGGATCAGGGCCGGCCGATCGCGGATGGCGAAGTGACGACCGCCTGCGCCCAGTCCTGTCCCACCCACGCCATCACGTTCGGCAACCTGAAGGACAAGGCGAGCGCGGTCTCGAAGCGCGCCGCGGACGCGGCGCGCGGCTATCACGCGCTGCAGGAACTCAACACCCGACCCGCGATCACCTACCTGGCGAAGGTGACGCGCGGACCCGTCGAGGGCTAGCCGATGACGCCGCCGCCCGCTGCACCCGTCGCTGCGCTGATCCGACCCACGCCGCAGCTCCGAGACGCGCAGACCAACCGCGACGTGATGGCCGTGTTCATGGAGCGGCCGGGCATCGGCTGGCTGCTGCTGGTGCTGACGTGCGCGACCATCCTGGCGGCCGCCGGTGCCTGGTGGCTCTACCAGATCTATCGCGGCCTCGGCGTGGTCGGCTATTCGCACCCGATCTTCTGGGGCGCCTACATCGTCACCTTCGTCTTCTGGGTCGGCATCGCGCACGCCGGCACGCTGATCTCCGCGATCCTCTTCCTGTTCCGCGCCAAGTGGCGGAACGCCATCAACCGAAGCGCCGAGGCCATGACCATCTTCGCGGTGTTCACCGCGCAGCTCTTCCTCGGCATCCACATCGGCCGCATCTGGAAGGCGTACTTCATCCTCCCGTATCCCAACCAGCGCGGCCTCTGGGTGAACTTCAAGAGCCCGCTCTTGTGGGACACCTTCGCGATCTCGACCTACACGCTGATCTCGCTGATCTTCCTGTACGTCGGGCTGGTCCCCGACCTCGCGGTGGCGCGCGACCGCACCACCGGCTGGCGCAAGGCGCTCTACGGCGCGCTCTCGCTCGGCTGGCAGGGCACCAGCCGGCAGTGGAAGGCGCACACGCGGACGGTGCTGCACCTCTCGGGCCTGGCGACGCCCCTGGTCCTCTCGGTGCACAGCGTGGTGTCCTGGGACTTCGCGATGGCCCTGGTGCCCACCTGGCACGCCACCATCTTCGCGCCCTACTTCGTGGCCGGCGCCATCTTCTCGGGCTTCGCGATGGTGCTGACGGTGATGATCCCGACCCGCCGCATCTTCGGCCTCGAGCACATCATCACCAACTACCACTTCGAGAACATGTGCCGCTTCCTGCTGCTGACGTCCTCCATCGTCGGCTACGCCTACCTGATCGAGTACTTCATGGCGTGGTACAGCGCCGATGAGTTCGAGCGCACGAGCTTCTGGCTGCGCACCACCGGCGCCTACTGGCTCTCGACGTGGATCATGCTCACCTGCAACGCGATCGTGCCGCAGGTGTTCTGGTTCAAGAAGGCGCGCACCCACGTCCCGACCATCTTCGTGGTCTCGACGCTGATCAACATCGGCATGTGGTTCGAGCGCTACGTCATCATCTGCGAGGGGCTCTCGCACGAGTTCAACCCCGCGGTGTGGGGTCACTACACGCCCCACGCGGGCGAGCTCCTCATCGTGGCCGGGAGCTTCTCGTTCTTCAGCATCTTCTTCCTGATCTTCCTGAAGCTCTTCCCGGTGATCCCGATCAGCGAGGTGAAGGAGCTCGAGATCCACGACCGGGCGCACGCCCACGGGGGGGCGCACTGATGCCGACGCTGCTCGGGATCTTCGACAGCCCGACCGCGGTCGCCGACTCGGTGCGCCGGCTGCGCGGCCGCGGCTTCTCCAAGCTCGAAGTGTTCTCGCCCGCGCCGTTCGACGAGATCGAAGAGGCGGTCGATCCGAAGCCGAGCCGCGTGCGAGTCTGGACGCTGGTCGGCGGTCTGCTCGGCGTCGTGACCGGCTACGCCATGACCATCTGGATGTCGCTCGACTGGCCGATCGTGATCGGCGGCAAGCCCTACGCCTCGATCCCGCCCTACACGGTGATCGCCTTCGAGCTCACCGTGCTGTTCGGCGGCATCTTCACGCTGATCGGGCTCCTGGTCGTCGGGCGCTTGCCACGCATCAAGCTCGATCCCGCCTACAGCGCGCGCTTCTCGGCGGACGAGTTCGGGCTCGTGGTCGAGTGTCCCGATCGCGACGTCTCGGAGGTCGACGGCCTGCTCCGCGCACACCACGCCAAGGAGGTGAGCCTTGTCGACGCGTAGCGCGGCGCTGCGGGCGCTGGCGGCTTGTGTCGCCCTCGTCGCCACGACCGGCTGCTGGGAGCAGTGGTCGGTCTGGTGGTGGCCGCAGATGAAGTGGCAGAAGACCGTCCAGGCCTTCGAGGAGACCGGGAACCTCGAGAGCCCCGATCGGCATCCGATCGGGTGGTCGCCGCCCGAGGGCACCGAGCCGGTGGGGACGCCGATCAAGGCCACCGAGCTGACGCAGCAGCAGGGCGACGCGCTGCCGAACCCGCACCCGGCGTCGCTCGCCTCGCTCGAGAACGGGCGGGCGAAGTTCACCACCTTCTGCTCGCCGTGCCACGGGCCGCAGGCCCTCGGCGACGGGCCGGTCTCGGGCCCGCCGTTCGGCAAGGGGCCGTTCATCGGCGTGCTGCCGCTGGCCGGGCCGGTGGGCAGCCAGATCACCAAGAATTTCACCGACGGGCACATCTTCACGGCGATCTCACAGGGAATCCGGCGCATGCCGAGCTACAAGCGGATCCCGCCGGACGATCGCTGGGACATCGTGAACTACGTCCGCTACCTGAACGCGCCGGGCGCGCCGCTTCCCACCGCGCCGCCGCAGACCGCCTCGGCCGCGCCCGCGCCGGCCGCCCCCGGAGGCACGCCTTGAGCGCCAACGCCGCGAACGCCCCCGAGCAGGCGCGTCCCCGCGAGATCCCGCGCGGGCTCCTCGCGACCTGCCTCGTGCTGATCGCGTTCGGCGCCATCGCCTTCCTGGTCGGCGTCTGGACCAACGCGGATACCGCGTGGCGCGCCTTCCACGTCAACTATCTCTTCTTCGGCTCGCTCGCGCAGGGCGGGATCGTGCTCGCCTGCACGCTGGTGATCGTCGGGGCGAAGTGGCCGGGTCCGGTGCGGCGCATCGCCGAATCGCTCGGCGCGTGGGTGCCGTTCACGCTGCTGCTCTTCATCATCGGGTTCGCCGGCGGGCGCGAGAGCGTCTACGTCAACTGGCTGCATCACCCGCCGGCCAGCAAGGCGGCGTGGCTGCAGCCGGCGCGGCTGTTCTGGATGGACCTGGCGATCTTCGCGTGGCTCGGCCTCCTCTCGACGGCGTTCCTCTACAACTCCGTGCGGCCGACGCTCGGCGGCGTCGCCGAGCGCGTGCAGGGTCCGAGCCGCGCGCTCTTCGCGCGATGGACCGCGGGCTGGCAGGGCGACGAGATCGAGCGCGCGAAGAGTGCCCGCCGCTGCGGCACGCTGGCTCCGATCATCTGTCTCTCGTACGCCTTCGGCTGGAGCTTCATCGCCTTCGATCAGGTGATGTCGCTGTCGCCGACCTGGTACTCGAACCTGTTCGGCGCCTACGTCTCGTGGGGTGGCTATCTGAACGCCGTCGCCGCGACCGCGCTCCTGGCGGTCCTCCACCGCCGAGAGCCGGGGCTCGAGGGCGAGATCACGCGCGCGCGCATGCACGATCTCGGCAAGATGATCTTCGCCTTCTCGATCTTCTGGATGTACCTGTTCTGGGCGCAGTATCTGGTGATCTGGTACGGAAACCTGCCCGAGGAGACCGCCTTCATCCGCAGCCGCCTCGGGTCCCAGTTCCTTGTCGACAAGTCCCGCATCGGATCGATGTTCCTGTCGCAGACCTGGAGCCTTCGCTACTTCGCCGAGCGCCTGCGCGAGCCCTACGCGAAGGTGACGCTCGCCGTCTGGGCGTGCTGCTGGATCGTCCCGTTCTGGGTGCTGCTGGGACAGCGCCCGAAGCGCACGCCGGCCATTCTCGGCACGGTGGCGGCGATCGTGGTGGGCGGCTTCTGGCTCGAGCGCAACATCCTGATCTGGCCGTCGCTCGTGCCCGACGACAGCTTCTCCTGGCTGGGCTTCGTGCAGCTCGGCATCGCCGGCGGATTCCTCGGCGCCTTCGGCCTGGTCTTCCTGACCTACACCCGCGTCTTTCCCTCGCTGGCGGTGCCCCGCCGGTCCTGAGCCCGCGTCGACGGGTGCTAGTCTCGGGCCGTGAGCGCCGTCGATCTCGCGCCCGAGATCCAGGTCTTTCCGCTGCGGCCGGGGCGCGGCACGGTGGCGCTGCACGCCACCGGCTTCCGCGCTCCGAGCCCGCGCTGGCCCTTCACCGAGCGCTTCACCGCCTACGCGGACCTGACGCACCTGCAGCTCGGCGCGCGCGCTCTCCGCATCGGAGCCCGCAACGGCGTGCAGATCCTGCAGCGATCGCACTTCACCGACCCCCACGCGCCCGAGGCGCTCGTCCGGGCGCTGCTCGAGCGCATGATGCGCGAGCCGACGGGCCCCGCGCAGCTCGCGCGCATGGCAGAGCTGGAGGAGACGGCGCGCCATCCCGCCCCGCTCCGCGCCACCTGGCTAGCGATCCTGCTGTGTGTCGCGGTGTTCGCCGCAGAGGCGGTGCTCGGCCCGGTCCTGCACCACGCCGGCTTCATGAACCCCGAGCTGGTGCAGCGCGGCGAGCCGTGGCGGCTCGTGACCGCGAACTTCCTCCACGCGAGCCTCGCGCATCTGGTCCTCAACTCGATCGGCCTCCTCGTGTTCGGCGCGCTCGTCGAGCGGCCGCTCGGAGCCCTGCGCACGGTCTTCATCCTCGGCCTCTCCGGGCTCAGCGCGATGGCCACGGCCTGGATCGCCGGCTACGACGAGCTGGTCGGCGCATCGGGCATGGTGGCGGGTCTCGCGGGCGCGGCGCTCTGGCTCGAGCTGCGGCGGCCCGAGCGTCTGCCCGCGATCTGGCGGGTGCCGCGGAGGCTCTTGATCGGCGTGTTCCTGGCCCAGGCGCTGCTCGATCATCTGCTGCCGTTCGTCGCCGGGCTCGCCCACGTCGGCGGCTTCGCGGCCGGCGTGCTCGCGGCTGCGCTCTGCGCGGGACCGCGCCTGCGGCGCGAGCCGCTGCGCCCCTCGCTCGCGGTCGCGACCGCCCTCGTCGTGGCGATCGCCGCCGCGTCGCTGGTGAGCGCGGCGCGCTTCCTGGTCGCGCCGGCAGCCTGGGAGGCGCACGCCGCGCGGCTCCTCGCGCTCGATCGACCTCCCGCGCTGCTGATGAACGACGCCGCCTGGCTGATCGCGATCTCGCCGGCGCCGAGCCGCAAGGCGCTCGACGAGGCGCTCGAGCTCGCCGCGCGCGCCGCGCGTGCCACGGGCCACCGCGATCCGAACGTGCTCGACACGCTCGCCGAGGCGCAGTTCCGCGGCGGGGATGCGCCCGCGGCGCTCGCAACGATCGACGAGGCGATCGCCCTCGCCCCCGACCAGGCCTACTTCCGCGAGCAGCGCCGCCGCTTCGCCGGCCAGCGCGCGGCCGACGATCGCCCCGCGCCTCCCGCCGAGGAGGAGCCGGTCCCCAGCCCGAGCCCGAGTCCGGGGTCTCCGCCCTTCGAGGATCCCGGCATCTCGATCTAGGTTCGGAGGCGGCGGGCTGGTCTAGCTGCCGAACTCCGAACAGTCGCGCGCTACCTCGATCGCGCCGTGATAGGTCGCGCCGGCGGCGGTGCGGTACTGGGCGTCGAACAGCGGCGGCGGACGCAGCCGCGTCAGCACGAGGAGCGGGACGGCGGCGCGCTGTGCCACCTCGCCCACGCGCGGCAGCGCGAGGTGCAGGTCGGCCTCGCGGCGCAGCCGCTCGGCGTCGTCGCTCCCGGCCTGGATCGCCGCCTCGACCGAGTCGCGGAAGAAGCCCTCCGTCGCGAGGAGCCCGCTCCCGGCGGCGAAACGCGCGAGCGCGTCGGGGTCGGCGCCGCTTCCGGCGACCACGAGCACGCGCCCCTTCGCCTCGAAGCGCCACGCCAGCGACGGGAACGGAGCCGCGCCGACGGCGCCGGCGGCGATGCGGAGCCCGTCGCGCTCCTCGCTCCACCCGTCGCTGGCCTCGACGGCCTCGAAGCGGGCTCCCTCCGGCGGGAGGCCGAGCGACTCGCCCGGCCCGGCGCCTGCGGCGAGCGCCGCGGCGAGCGCGTCGGCGAGCGCGCGCGTTCCGGGCGGACCGATCAGGCGCAGTGGGCCGCGCCGGCCCGACATCCATCCGGTGTAGAGGAGGTCGTCGAGCCCGACGGTGTTCTCGGGCAGCAGGCTGGTGAGCAGGACGCGGTCCGGCTGCGACGGGCGGATCGCGCAGGCGCGCAGCGCCCCGGCCACCGCGCGTCCGGCGTCGACCAGCGCGATCCGGTCGCCGAAGCCCACCGCCGAAACGGGACCGAGTCGGCGCGGGTTCTCGTAGGCGCTGCCGGTGCCGACCGCGATCAGCGTCAGGGCGTCGAAGTGCCGGTCCTCGAGCCAGGCGACGTCGGCCGCGAGGCCCTTGAAGCGGAGCTGCTGGTAGAGGATCGCGCAGCTCGCGAACAGCGTCGCGAGGCCGAGCCCCAGCAGGATCAGCCGCCCGCGCATCGCGCGCTCAATCGAACACGACCGTCTTGTTGCCGTAGACCAGGACGCGGTCGTCGAGGTGCCAGCGCACCGCGCGCGCCAGCACCAGCTTCTCGAGGTCCCGGCCCTTGCGGATCAGGTCGGCGATCGCGTCCCGGTGGGAGCAGCGCGCGACGTCCTGGTCGATGATCGGACCCTCGTCGAGATCGGTGGTCGCGTAGTGCGCCGTCGCCCCGATCAGCTTCACCCCGCGCTGGTGCGCCTGGTGGTAGGGCTTGCTGCCGACGAAGGCCGGCAGGAACGAGTGGTGGATGTTGATGATGCGCTCGGGATACGCCGCCACGAACTCCGGCGAGAGCACCTGCATGTAGCGCGCCAGCACCAGCAGGTCGATGCCGAGCGCCTCGATCCGCTCGATCTCGCGCTCCTCCTGGGCGCGCTTCGTCGCCGGCGTGATCGGAAACACCTCGAACGGGATGCCGAACTGATCGGCCACCGGCTTCAGGTCGGGATGGTTGGAGAGGATCAGCGAGATCTCGCAGGTGAGCTCGCCCGCGCGCTGGCGCAGCAGAAGGTCGTACAGGCAGTGGTCGTACCGCGAGACCAGGATCGCCATCCGCGCGCGGCGCCCGCCCCACGCCAGCCGCCAGCGCATCGCGAAGCGCGCGGCCACCTCGCCGATCGCGCGCTCGAGGGCGCTCCGATCGGTGTGCATCTCGGAGACGTCGAAGCGGATGCGCTGGAAGAACTGCCCGGCCTGCGGGTCGGTGTGCTGATCGGAGTCCAGGATGTTGGCGCCGTGCCCGTACAGGAGCTGGGCCAGGGCGGCCACGAGGCCGCGCCGGTCGGGGCAGCTCACGAGCAGCGTGGCGGGCGGCTCGGCGGGCACGGCGCCGCAGTCTAGCAGCGGGTCTGGAGGACTCGGCGCGTCCGCGCTGGCCCGCGGCCCCGGCGATCTGATACGTTGCCGGCCAAGGGGATCTCACTCGTCCCCGAGTTCCGTGGCCAACGGCATGGGGTCGGTGGTGCGCGGGGCGGCCCGCGGCGGCCGGGAACGGCGACCGCCAGTCCGTCGGGACCCGATGCGGAGGTCTGGGCTCCGCTGGGTGTTGCCCACGCCGGGACAGGAGGTGATTCGGTGGGAAAATGTAATGGCACTACGGCGAGTGAGGTGGCGGCGTCCTGACCGCCAAGCCGAATCGCTGACGCAGTCTCGGTGTAGCATGGGACGCGAGTTCCCAGCGCCACCGACCCCGGGAGCGCGGACGCCGTAGCCGCTCTGGGATCTCGAGGCCCCGCGCCTCGATCCGCTCCCGGGGTTTTCTGCACCCCTCCGCAAGCCGCCGAAGGCGGCGCGCAGCGAGCCGCAGGCGAGCGAAGTTCATCAGGACGCGCTGCAGCTCAGCAAGAACCGCAGCGAGCCGCAGGCGAGCGAAGTCAACAGACGCGCTGCAGCTCAGGAACCGACCACCGTCGCCTCCGAGGCAACGCGATCGCCTGGAGTATCCCCGCAAGCTCGCCGAAGGCGAGCGAAGTTCATCAGGACGTGAAGAGCGCCGCGAAGAAGTGGATCAGGGCGCGAAACGAGATCGCTCCTGCGGCGCCCGCCAGGCCGCAGACCACCGCCAGCGACGCCACGAGCAGGTGCTCCGCGACCCGCGGTCGCCGGTGCCGAGCGTTGCTGCGCGGGACGGACGTCACCCCGGCGACGAAGCGAGCCGCGTCTTCTCCCGAACGGCCCCGCGAATGGGCTCTCGCGAACTCAATCGCCGCGCCAGAGCTCCGCGGCGGTGGGATCCGGCGGGCCCTCGGCGACGAGCCGGGCCGGAAGCCGCGCAGCTGCCCGCGTGAACGCGACCGCGGCGTCCTGCGCCGCGCCGGCCGAGAACAGGGCGCCGGCCCGTTGCAGCAGGGCGCCGCCCTCGGCCGCGCGGGCCGCCGCCGGCGGCAGCGACGGGTAGACCGGATCGCCCGCGCGGCGCGCCTCGGCGCGCAGCCGCTCGGCGAAGGCGATCCACCCGAGCCCCGTGGCGGGATCGAGCTTGCCGCGCTCGCCTCCCGCGTGGCCAGCAGCGGCGAGCGTCTCGATCCACGGGCGGTCGTCGGTGTTGCGCGGGACGTCTTCGAGCGCAGGGCCCAGCGGCGCGAGGGGACCCACGTAGAGCGCCCACACGCCGTCGGGATCCGCGACCCAGCGATCGCCCGATCCGAGCCGCGCCGCCGCCGCCGAAACCTCGCCCGGTGCGGCCGGCTCGTCCGCCCAGCCGACCAGCGCGGCGATCGGGAAGCGGCCGTAGAAGTCGCCCCGGAACACCGCCGAGTGGGGGAACACGTCGAGGAAGGTCGCCGCGATCACGCGCAGCTCGGCCTCCGAGAGCTGGTAGAGCGGCAGCCACTGGCAGAACAGCCCTCCCGGCGCGAGGTGCGCGCGCACCGCCTCGAAGTGCTCGCGGGTGTACAGGGCGCCCGCTCCCGCGTGCCAGGGCACGAAGAGGTCTCCGATCACGACGTCGAAGCGCTCGCCGGTCGCGCGCAGGAAGTTGCGCGCGTCGTCGAGAACGACCTGAGTGCGCGGGTCGCGATAGACGCCCCGGTTGGCGTCGCCGAAGTAGCGCTCGGCGGCGCGCGCGACGGCCGGGATGATCTCGACGAGGTACAGCGACTCGATCGGTTCCAGGAGCGCGGCCCCGGCGCTGATCCCGGTCGCGGAGCCCACGTGCGCGACGCGTCGCGCCCCGGGCGCCAGCACCAGCGGGAGCAGCGCCTGGCGCTCGTGGTGCACCCGCTCGGCGGTGCCGCCCAGGACGTAGTGACCGTCGACGCGGATCGATCGCTCGCCGTCGCGCTCCACCACCGCGACGACGCCCGCCGGTGTCGACTCGACGCCGAGCAGCGTCTCGCCCCGCTCGAGCCGGACCGGCGCCAGGGCGAGCGGGTTGGCGCCCAGCAGGAGCGCCGTCCAGCCGACGGCGAGGAGGCCGAGCCGCCCGGCGCGGCGCCGCACCGAGGCCTCGGGCGCGCAGATCGCTGCGACCCCCCAGCACAGCCCGAGGGCGAGGAACGCCGGCCACAGCCCGACCGCCGGGATCATCAGGTAGGGAGCGGCGAGCGCTCCCGCGATGGCGCCGGCGGTGTTGGCGGCGGCAAGGCGCCCGAGGATCGGCCCTGCGCCGCCGCCCGCGCGGGCACGCCCCGCCAGCGCGAACGCGAGCGGCAGCACCGCCGATCCCGCGACCAGCGCTGGACCGGCGGCGCGCAGCACGGTCCAGAGCGCCGCGGCGAGGTAGTCCCAGCCGGGCGCGTCACTCCCTACGTAGCGGAGGCCGTCCGTGGTGCTTGCGAGCCAGACCGGGAACGCCGCGGCGGCGAGCGAGGTGGCGGCGAGCGCGAGGCCGAGCGCACTCCGCGCGTCGACCGGATAGCGAGCCTCGAGCAGGGCGACTGCCCCGCCCGCCACCGCGATCGAGAGGAGCACCGCCACGAGCACCGCGCCGAACGCGTAGATGGACTGGTTCAGGACCTGCGCGAAGGCCTGGACCAGCAGCACCTGCATCGCGAAGCCGCCGAAGCCGGCGACCGCGGCGAGGGCGAGGAGGAGCTGCTGGCTTCGCTCGCTGCGCGGATCGGCCTGTGGCCGATTGGGTTGCTGAGCTGCAGCACGTCTGTTGACTTCGCTCGGCTTCGCCTCGCTGCGCGCGCCCGCTTCGCGGGCGCTGGCCGATACTCCAGGCGATTGGATTGCCTCGGAGGGGACGGGGCGGTGGGGGGCGCTGCGTGCGAGCAGGAGCGCGCCGGTGCCGGCGGTTGCGAGCGCGGCCAGCGAGAGGGCGTAGGTGGCGGAGACGCCGATCGCGCCGGGCAGCCAGAAGACGGCGAGCGCGGTGCCGAGAGCGGCGCCCAGCGTGTTGGCCGCGTAGAGCAGGGACCCGCGTGCGCCGAGCTGCGCGCTCGACTCGACGGCCGCCGCGCCGATCGCCGGAAAGGTGGCGCCGAAGCAGAAGGACGCGGGCAGGGTCGAGGCGAGCGCGAGCGCGAAGCGGAGCAGGGTCAGGCTCCACGGCGTCGTGCGGAGCGCGTCGTAGGCCGGCCTCATCGCCAGGTCGCCCGCGAGCAGGAGGAGTGGAACCGCGGCCGCGGCGGCCGCGCCTGCGAGCTCGATCCACCCATAGGCCGCGAGCGGCCGGAGCCAGTGCCGCGCCCGCCGCCCCGCCCACGCGGCGCCCAGCGCGCTCCCGGCGAAGAACGCCACCAGCGTCGCGGAGGCCGCGGGTGCGGTGGCGCCGAGGAGCAGGCGCAGCCATCGCATCCAGAGCGTCTCGACGGCGAGCGCGCCGGCGCCGGAGAGCAGGTAGAGCGCGACGAGGAGGCCGCTCACACGCGCTGCCGGATGCGCTTCAGCCGCCCGTCACAGGAGGTCGCGGGCGACGCCGACGGCGACCGCGAGATAGATGCCGACGCCGATCGAGAGCGCGCCGCTGCCGGCCACGACCCAGCGAACGAAGGCGGGTCGTGCGCCCGCTCGCGACGCCGGCACCCCGAGCCCGAGAGACATCGCGACCATGCTGGCCACCGTGCCGGCGCCGAAGACGACGAGGTAGGCGAGGGCCGCGCGCGGGCTCGGCATCGCGGCGAGTGCGAGCAGCGCGACCGCCGCGCTCCCGGCGAGGCCGTGCGCCATCCCGATGAAGAGCGGGCGAAGGACCAGTTGCTGAGCTCCAGCACGTCTGTTGACTTCGCTCGGCTTCGCCTCGCTGCGCGCGATCGCTTCGCGGGCGCTGGCCGATACTCCAGGCGATTGGATTGCCTCGGAGGTGGCGGGGGTGGTGGGTTGCTGAGCTGCAGCACGTCTGTTGACTTCGCTCGGCTTCGCCTCGCTGCGCGCGATCGCTTCGCGATCGCTTGCGGGCGATCCAGGCGATTGCGTTGCCTCGGAGGCGACGGGGGGGACGGTGCGGAGGGAGCGGAGGTTGGAGACTCCGAGGGCGACGAGGATCGCGGCGACGCCGAGGTCGGCGACGCGCGCCCAGAACGGGACGACGGTGATGCGGAGCGCGACGAAGGCGCCGCCGACCGCGAGGATCATGAGGCCGTGCCCGAGGCCCCACGCGGCTCCGATGCGCGCCGCCGCCCAGGGGTTCCGATGCCGCGCCACCAGCGCGGCGATCGCTGCGAGATGGTCGGGATCCGCGGCGTGCCGGATGCCGAGCACGAAGCCGAGCAGCACCGCCGTCAGCAACGACCGGCCTCGCGCAGCGCGGCCTCGACGCGCGCGACGTCCTCCGGTACGTCCACGGGCACGCTGCGCCAGCCCTCCACGATCGCCACGCGGATCTTGTGTCCGTGCTCGAGCGCGCGCAGCTGCTCGAGCGACTCGACGCGCTCGAGCACGCCGGGCGCGAGGCGCACGAAGTCCAGCAGGAAGGGGCGCCGGTAGGCGTACAGGCCCACGTGCTGCCACCAGCGCGGTCCGGCGCCCGGATCGCGCGGGTAGGGGATCCGGCTGCGCGAGAAGTAGAGCGCGCGGCCGGCGAAGTCGAGCGCGACCTTCACTCGATTCGGATCGTCGAGCCCGTCCGCGTCGGCCGGATGCACGACCGTCGACATCGGCGAGCCCGGGTCGGCCTCGAGCGCCTCGATGGCCGCGTCGACCACGAAGCCGTCGATCAGCGGCTCGTCGCCCTGCACGTTGACCACGATCTCCTCGGACAGCCGCGCGGCCACCTCGGCGATGCGATCGGTGCCGGTCGGATGGTCGGGCGAGGTCATGGCGACCTCGGCGCCGAACGCGGCGCACGCATCGGCGACCCGCGGATCGTCGGTCGCGACGATCACCCGCGACAGCCGCTTCGCGCGGGCGGCGCCCTCGTAGACCCGTCGCACCATCGGAACGCCGGCGATCGGCGCCAGCGGCTTTCCGGGGAAGCGGGATGCCGCATGGCGGGCGGGTATGACGCCGACGGCGCGCACGCGCGCCATGCTAGCATCCCGCGCCGTGCCCCCCGAGCTCCCGCACGAGGCGCCGCCGCATCGCACTCGGGCCGGCCGGGTGCTTGCCGTCTGCTCCAACAAGGGCGGGGTGGGCAAGACCACGGTCGCCACCAACCTCGCGATCTACCTGCGCGCCCTCCACGAGGATCTCCCGATCCTGGTCCTCTCGCTCGACGACCAGGGCATCATCGAGCGCATGTTCGCGCTCGAGGCCGAGCCGCCCGGCGACGGCAACGTGAAGCACGGCTGGGCGGAGAGGAGCTTCGAGCGCGTCATCCACCTCGGCCAGTACGGCGTCCACTACGTGCGGTCGGCCCCCGACACCGGCCTGCTGAAGGCGCGCGCGGAGGATCCCCAGATCCTTCGCCGCGTGCTCGAGCAGACCGACTGGCCCGGCGTCGTGATCGTCGACACCAAGAGCGACCTCGAGGCGCTCACGCGCAACGCGCTGTTCGCGGCCGACCGCGTGATCGTTCCAGTCTCGGACTGGGCGGCGCTCGAGGAGGCCGGCAAGGTGCTGGCGATCCTGGAGCGCGCGGGTTTCGCAGGGCGCGCGCGCATCGTGCTGACGCTGGTCGACCGGCGCACCCACGTCGAGTCGACCGGCGAGGAGCTCGCGGAGCGCCTGCGCGAGGAGATCCGGGCGCGCGGCTGGCCGCTCTACGCAACCTCGCTGTCGCGCAGCCCGCGGGTCGAAGCGCTCAACTCGGAGGGCGGGCGGCCGCTCTCGATCCTGCACCAGGCGCGCGGCACGAGCGTCCACCGCGAGATGCGCGCGCTGACCGAGGAGGTCGCCCACGACCTCGGGCTCGGCGCCGGCGCGCTCCGGCTGCGCGACGACACGGCGCCGCCGCGCCGCGCCGTCGCGGACTGGAAGGCCGCGCTCCTGCGCGGCCGCCTTCGGAGTTAGCAGCGCACCCTCGCGGGCTCGCGCCCGCGCCCGATCACCGCGATGCCCAGCAGGCCGATCAGGCCGAAGGCGAGCGAGGGCAGCGTGCCGACCTCGGGCACCGCGACCGGCATCGGCTCGAAGGTGAGCCCGTCGAGGCCGAAGTCCGGTCCGCTGAACACGACCCGGTGGATGCCGCTCAGGTTCTCGATCCCGAGGAAGTTCGAGCTCCACTGCGGCAGGTCGACGGTGCCGATCGATCCGGACTCGAGCAGCGTGCCCGAGTCACTGTAGACCTTCATCGTGATGGTGCCGCCGGTGACGCCCGTGATGTAGGCGCCGACGCGCTCCATGTCCGACGCGAAGGTGAACTCGATCGACGCGGTGCCGGTGCCCGGATCGAAGGCGCCGATGTACGCCGTGCCCATCGGAATGTCCCCGGCGGTGGAGCCGTTCAGAACGCGGGTTCCGCCCCAGGTGTTCTGGACGTCGTTGCCGAGGGAGAAGTCATGGATGAAGGGGCCGTCGTTGAAGACGCCCGGATTGGGCACGGGGTTGGTCAGCGTGACCCCGCTGGCGAAGGTGAAGGCGCTCACGGCCCCGGGCTGGAGCAGGCTCGCGCCGAGCCCGAGGGTGATGTTCGGGCCGGGGTGCAGCCCCTCGAAGCTCTCGACGATCTTGTCGCTGCCGAACGCCCCGGGGCCGATCGAAGTGGCCCACACGGGGGTGCTCGCCAGGGCCGGGATGCAGAGCGATGCCAACAAGAGCAGCCGTCGCATGGTCGGGTCCTCCGTTCGCGGAGAGGAGGTGCGAAGGCCGTGCCGGCCGGCGTTGCCGCCGCGCGCGCCCTCCGCTCTCGACCGAGGTCGGCGCCACGGCGTCGCTTTCGGCCGCGGCTGCCGGCTGGCTGCCACCGGCAGGGAGAGGGCCTCGAGTGACGCAGCCGCGCGCCCGCGGCGACGCGCTTCGTCACCTGGCCGGTGGCCCCTGGAACCCGCTCGGGCACTCCGCCATCTTGATGATCTCGGCCTCGCGGCGGGAGCCGCTCGGCCCAACACGGGTTTCGGAGGCTTTTGCCCGGGCCTCGCGGCGGGAGCCGCTCGGCCCAACACGGGTTTCGGAGGCTTTGCCCGGGCCTCGCGGCGGGAGCCGCTCGGCCCAACACGGCCTTCCTCGATAGGAGGGGATCGCGTGGCGACGTTCGGGATCGTGGTGGGAGGCGGGCCCGCGCCCGGCATCAACGGCGTGATCGGCGCCGCGGCCACCGTCGCGCTGCGCCGCGGCGCCCGCGTGATCGGCTGCCTCGACGGCTTCAAGTGGCTGATGGAGGGGGACACCTCGCACGTGCGGGAGCTCGCGCTCGCGGACGTCGCGCGCGTCCACCTCCAGGGCGGCTCGATCCTCCACACCTCGCGCGCCAACCCGACCAAGAAGCCGGAGCACCTCGAGAACGTGGTCAAGTCGCTCGCGGCGCTCGGCGTCGACCATCTGATCACGATCGGCGGCGACGACACGGCCTTCTCGGCGCGCCGCGTCGCGGAGCAGGCCCAGGGACGCATCCGCGTGGCGCACGTGCCGAAGACGATCGACAACGACCTGCCGCTGCCGCCGGGCATCCCCACCTTCGGCTACGAGACCGCGCGCGAGCTCGCGACCGCGCTGCTCGAGAACCTGATCGAGGACTGCCAGACCACCAACCGCTGGTTCTTCGTCGTCCTGATGGGGCGCAAGTCCGGATCTCTCGCGCTCGGCGCGGGGAAGTCGGCGGGCGCTCCGATCACGCTGATCCCCGAGGAGTTCCCTCCCGGGAAGATCCGGCTCGACGACGTGGTGCGCACTCTCGAGGGTGCGGTCGTGAAGCGGCTCGCCTTCGAGGGACGCAACGACGGGGTCGCGGTCGTCGCCGAAGGGATCGCCGAGCGGCTCGAGGAGAGCGACCTCGAGATCCTGAAGGAGGTGCCGCGCGACGAGCATGGACACATCCGGCTGGCCGAGGTGCCGCTGGCGCGCGTGCTGCGGAATGCCGTCACCGACGTGCTGGCTGCGCGCGGCGTCAAGATCGCGAGCGGCGAGAAGGACATCGGCTACGAGCTGCGCTGCAACAAGCCGACGGCCTTCGACCGCGACTACACGAGCGACCTCGGCGCGGGCGCCGTCTTCGCCCTGCTCGACGGCACCTACAACGTGCTCATCACGCGCCAGGCCGAGCGCATCGTGCCGGTCCCGTTTGCCGACCTGATGGACGCGAAGACCGGCAAGACGCGTGTTCGCGACGTCGATCCCGACACCGGCTGGTTCCGCGCCGCGCGCGCGCTGCAGACGCGCGTCGAGCGGGAAGACCTCGACGATCCGAAGCGGCTCGAGGCGATCGCGAAGGCGGCGAAGCTCCCGCCGGCGGAGGCGAAGCGGCGCTACGCCCCGATCGCATAGCCCGCGCGCCGGATCGAGCGGCTCCGGCTCGACCGGCTCCGCAGCGCGCGGCCGCTAGGCAGCCCGCTGGCTCTGGATCTCGACGAAGCGGCGGTAGGCGCCGTCCGGGCGCGCCATCAGCTCGTCGTGCGTGCCCTGCTCCACGACCCGGCCGGCGTCGAGGAAGATGATGTGATCCGCCGCGCGGATCGTCGACAGCCGGTGGGCGATCGCGATCACGAGGCGGTCGCGGATCGCCTCGCGCAGCGATCCCACCAGCGCCTGCTCGGTGTCGGGGTCGAGGGCGGAGGTCGGCTCGTCGAGGATCAGGACCGGCGTCTCGCGCACCAGCGCGCGCGCGATCGCGACCCGCTGTCGCTGGCCGACGGAGAGCTGGCTGCCGCCGCGGCCCACGCGGCTCGCGTAGCCCTCGGGAAGCGCCTCGATGAACGCGTCGGCGCGCGCGCGCCGCGCGGCGAGGCGCACCGCCTCGTCGCTCGCGTCGGGCGCTCCGAGGCGGATGTTCTCCGCGACGCTCCCGTCGAAGAGCACGGTCTCCTGGAACACGTAGGAGACCTGCGCGCGCAGCGAGGCGAGCGACACCGAGGCCAGGTCGACGCCGTCCGCGAGCACACGGCCCGCGGTCGGCTCGAGATAGCGCGGGATCAGGTGCGCGAGCGTGGTCTTGCCGGCACCGGCAGGCCCGACCAGGGCCGTGAGCTCGCCCGCGCGCGCCTCGAAGCCGACGCCGTCCACGGCGAGCGTGCCGTCCGCGTGCCGGTAGCTCACGTCCTCGAAGCGGATCGAGCGCCGGATCGGCCCGAGCGTCCCGGCGTCCGGCCGGTCGGCCTCGGCCGGCAGGTCCATCAGGAAGAAGGCGCGCGCGAGCCCGGCTGCCGCGCCCTGCAGGTCGAACCAGAGCGAGCCGAGCGTGCCGGCGGCGATGGCGGCCTGCACGAAGTAGGCGAACACCACGAGGAAGTCGCCGCGGCTCAGGGCGCCGCGGATCACCAGGTCGGTCGAGTAGAAGAACGCGAAGCCGGCGACCGCGATGCCGGGAACCAGGCCGAGCGCAAAGGCCGCCATCCCGGTGCGCACCACCGCGCGGTACTCGCCGAACGAGGACCAGCTGTCGCGATCGAAGCGGCCGCGCTCGCGGCCGCCGGCGCCAAGACTCTGGACCGCCAGCACCTGCGCCAGCCCCTCCTCGGCGGTCGAGGTGGTGACCGACCCCGCGCTGCGGCTCGCCAGGCTGCTGCGGCGCATCCGCCCCGCGAAGGGGAGCGAGGCGCCGAGCGCGATCGGCAGCAGCGCGAGCGCAGATCCCATCAGCGCTGGATGGCCGCCGAAGGTCGTGCCGAGCGCGAGGGCGGCGACACCGATGGCGATCGGCGCGGCGATCGGCGTCAACAGGATCCGGTAGCACGCGCTGGTGATCGACGGGGTGTCGATCATGACGCGGTAGACGGCGTCACCGATGCGCTCGTCGTCGAAGGTGCGCATCGGAAGCGCCTGGATGCGCTCGAACAGGCGCGAGCGGTAGTGGTGGTTCAGGTCCTGGGTGAGGCGCAGCGTGTAGCGGAAGTCGAGCCAGCCCAGCAGGCCGCCGGCCAGGCTGAAGCCGGCGTTGGCGTCGTTCTCGGTGCGGGTCTGCGTGTCGTGGCCGCTCGACAGGTAGCCGTCGACGTCGTCGCCCTCGCGAGCACCCGCCCCGAAGGCGCCGACCAGCCCGAGCAGCAGGAGCTGGAGCACGACGGTCCACGCCAGCACCTCGCCCGGCAGCATCCCGACCAGCCACACCGCGAGCGGCCGTACGAAGAACGGGTACGTCGCGGGCACGATCGGGGCGCCCTCGATCACGTGGTCGATCACGATCTTGCCCGGCCACGGCAGCAGGACCAGCGGGGCGATCGAGAGTGCCACGAACACGAGCTTGACCATCACGCGGCGCCGGAACGGCTCGAGGTAGCGGAGCGCGCGCAGCAGCGTCGCGGCGGTGCTCACGGTGCGCCCATCGCGAGCGCCTCGCTCTCCACGAGCCGCCGGTAGGCGCCGCCGGCGACGCGCATCAGCTCGCGGTGCGAGCCGATCTCGATGCTGCGACCGGCCTCGAGCGCGACGATCTGGTCGGCAAGCCGCACGGTCGAGAGCCGGTGGGTCACGAGCAGGATGGCGCGGCCGCGTCCCCATGCCGCCAGCCTCGAGAGCACGAGGCGCTCGGTGGCGGCGTCGAGCGACGCGGTCGGCTCGTCGAGCAGAAGCACCGGCGCGTCCTTCAGCACGGCGCGCGCGATCGAGAGCCGCTGGCGCTGGCCGCTCGACAGCTTGGCGCCGCGCTCGCCGAGGGGCGTGTCGTAGCCGAGGGGCAGGGCCTCGATGAATTCGTCCGCGCAGGCCACGCGGGCCGCCTCGCGTACCGCGTCGTCGTCGGCGTCCGGCGCCGCGTAGCGGATGTTCTCGCGGATCGTGGTTCCGAAGAGCAGGTTCTCCTGGAGCGCGATCGCCACCTGCCGGCGCACGCTCGCGACGCGGAGCCGGCGCAGGTCC
>Ga0335071_10002240_pt1 | contig 20753 bp, 19 predicted proteins | sample Lox_Sample_15_FD_206724 | JGI IMG/M metagenome (GOLD analysis project Ga0335071, IMG submission 206724) | Soil microbial communities from Loxahatchee National Wildlife Refuge, Florida, United States - Lox_Sample_1.5 | ecosystem: Environmental > Terrestrial > Soil > Wetlands | place: USA...
CGGCGCCGGACCAGCGGCAGGATCAGGCCATGAAGCTCACCCACCTGGGGCACGCGTGCCTGCTCGTCGAGACCGACGACGCCCGGCTGCTCCTCGACCCGGGCACGCTGTCCGGCTTCGAGGACGTGCGCGACCTCGACGCCGTGCTGGTCACCCACCAGCATCCGGACCATCTCGACCTGCCCCGGCTCCACGCGCTGCTCGCCGCCAACCCGCGAGCCGGCCTGATCGTGGACACGGACACCGTCACCGCGGTGGTCGGGCTGCCCGAGCACGCCGTGGTCGGGCCGGGCGACCGGCTGACGTACGGCCGGACGCGGGTGGACGTGCTCGGCGGGCTGCACGCCCCGGTGTACGCCGACGTGCCGGGCTGCACCAACGCGGCCTACCTGCTCGACGACGGGGCGTTCTTCCACCCCGGTGACTCCTTCACGCTCCCGGGGAGGCCGGTCGACGTGCTCGCCGTGGCCGTCGACGCCCCCTGGCTGAAGCTCGCCGAGGCCGTCGACTACGTCCGTGCGGTCTCGCCCCGCGTCGCGGTCCCGATCCACGAGGGGGAGACGACCGACCCCGGCAAGTACGCCGGCATGCTCGCGGCGTTCAGCCCGGACGGTGTCGTCCGCGCCCTCCCCCGGGGAGGAGCGCACGAGCTCTAGGAACCGTCGTCCGCCGGCACCACCAGGGCCGACCCGTCGAACCGGACGCCTCGCAGGTCGGGGACCGCGAGGTCGACGTCGAGGGCTCGGGCCCTCGGCCCCACGCCCAGGACGCCGGCCGCCCGCGCCGCACGGGCGGCGGCCACGCCGGCGGGGGCGTCCTCGACGACGACGCACGACGTCGGCGGGACGCCCAGCCGCTCCGCCGCCAGCAGGTACGGCTGCGGGTCCGGCTTGCCTCGGACGACATCGTCCGCGGTGACGAGCACGTCCGGGACGCGCAGGCCGGCCGCGCGGATCCTGGACCGGGCCAGCACGGACTCCCCCGAGGTCACGACCGCCCAGCATCCGGCGCCGAGTGAGTCCAGGATCTCCCGGGCGCCGGGCAACGCCGTGACCGAGTCGGCGTCCTCGCGCTCCATCGCCACGATCAGCCGCAGCGCCTGCTCGCAGCGCGACGGCGGCAGCCACGCCGCGACCGTCTCGGCGGCGGGCCGGCCGTGGACGCCGGGCACGACCTCCGCCGGGTCGAGGCCGTAGCGGGTGGCCCACCTCGTCCAGGTGCGGGTCACGCTGGCGTCGGAGTCGACGAGCACCCCGTCGCAGTCGAGCAGCACCGCGGCGCACGCCAGCCGGTGGCTCATCGGCTTGCTCCCTTGTGCTCTCGCTTGGCGGAAAGTATGTTCACAGAGCGAGAGTTGTCCGTCCCCCGGAGAGGCAGCCCATGGACGTCGGCCTGGCCATGACCGCTCGCAACCACCCGGACCACCCGCGCCCGCTCCCCGAGGTCTACCGCGAGGTCGTCGACGAGGCGGTGCTGGGCGAGGAGCTCGGGTTCCGCAGCTGGTGGCTGGCCGAGCACCACTTCGCCGAGGACCAGCACAACCCCTCCCAGTTCCCGCTGCTGGCCGCCGCGGCCGCGCGTACCAGCACCATCCGCCTGGGGACCTACGTGCTGCTGCTGCCACTGCACAACCCGCTGCGCGTCGCCGAGGACGCCGCCACCGTCGACATCATCTCCGACGGACGGCTCGAGCTGGTCATCGGCGCGGGCCCGATGCCCAACGAGTGCGCGGTCTTCGGCGTCGACCCCAAGGCGAACTTCGCGCGGACCTACGAGGCGCTCGAGGTGATCGAGAAGTGCTTCACCCTGGATGAGTTCACTCACGAGGGCAAGCACTTCTCGTTCACCGACGTACGGCTGACGACGAAGCCGGTGCAGCCGGGCGGGCCGCGCATCTACATCGCGGCGCTCGGCCCGCAGAGCATGGTGCGGGCGGGCGAACGGGGCTACAGCCTCGGCTCGATGGTCCACTCGCCGCTGTACCCGAAGTACCTGGAGGCGCAGACCGAGGCGGGGCGGGTCCGCGGGCGTGACTACCGGCTGCTGTCCGGCCCGCTCGGCGTCCACGTCGCGCCGACCCGCGAGCAGGCCTGGGACGAGGCCGAGGCCGCGTTGTGGTGGTGGGTCGAGTTCTATCGCCGCCGCGGCTTCCCCATGCCGCTGCCGCCGGTCGGCGAGCTGCGGCACTCCCCCCACGCCGCCATCTACGGGGTGCCGTTCGCGGTGGGCACTCCCGACGACGTGCTGCAGACCCTCTCGGCCTACCGCGACCTGCCGATGGACGAGATGGCTGTGCAGTTCCACCACCCGGGCATGGCGTACGAGCCGGTGGCGCGCTCGATGCGGATGTTCGCCGCCGAGTGCCTGCCCGAGATCGCCTCCTGGCACACCGAGTGGGACGGGTCCACCGAGATCCACGACCTGCGGGCCGGGCACTGAGGCTCAGCCCGGCGCGCCGGACCACGAGCGCTCGAGACCGTGCACGAGGGCGACCATCGCGTCGTGCAGGGGGGTGACGACCCCGACCGCGCGCCCCTGAGCCGCGATGCCGCCGTTGAGCACGTCGACCTCGGTCGCGCGTCGGGCGAGGACGTCCTGCAGCATCGACGGCTTGTGCCAGAAGGCGACATCGATGGCCTCCTGGACCGACGCGGCGGGCTCGCGGGTCAGCACGATCCCCGCGGCGGCGCAGACGGCGAGCGCCTCCTCGACCAGCCGGTCCACCTGGACGCGCAGCCGCGGGTCGGTGCACACCTGGCCCACGGAGAGCCCGGTCAGCGCGGACAGCGGGCTGGTGGCGGCATTGAACACGACCTTGGTCCACTGGGGACCGCGTGCGTCGGCGAGGGCGTGGGAGACGAGCCCGCCCTCGCCCAGCAGCGCGGCGAGGTGTTCGACGTCGGCCATGGGCGCCGGGCTCGGTTCGAAGGGGCCGAACCAGGAGTCCCCGCGCGCGTCGTAGCGCACGACGCCCGGCTCGGTCACCGCACCCGCCGTCACGATGCTGCCGCGGATGACCCGGGGCAGCACGGCGGCGATGGCCTCCTCGTTGCCCAGTCCGTTCTGCACGCTGGCCACCGACGCGGCCTGCAGGGCGGGACCGGCTGCGCTCACCGCCGCCGCGGTGTGCTCGGACTTGGTGGCCACGATGGCGAGGTCGCAGGCCGGCAGCCCGCTCGCGTCGGTGAGCGCGTGCACGGGGGCGACGAACTCCTCGAGCCCGGTGACCCGCAGCCCGGCTTCCTGGATGGCGCGCACGTGCTCGGCCCAGGGATCCACCGCCCAGACCTCGACGCCCGGGACCCTGGCGAGGTGGGCGGCGTACAGGCTGCCGATCGCGCCGCAGCCGAGGACGGCGACCCGGGTGGCCGGCGGCTCGCTCATCCGGCGGCGACCTCACGGGCCAGCTCGCCGCAGCGCCTGGGCTCCGCGCCGCCGATCCCGAGCCCGCCGACGACCACGCCGGCCTCGACCAGGGCGAACCCGCCCGGCGCCGCGAGGAAGGGAGCGGGGTCGAGCGCGGGCAGCGAGGGCGTCGCGTCGGCGTACCGGTCGGCGACCTCCTCACTCGGGCAGCCGAACCGAGCCGCGGTCGCCGCGGTGGCCAGCGCGACACCGACCCCGGCCGCGACGGCGTCATCCATCCGGTCCTGCTGGATCGGGTCGCCCCCGCGGTCCACCACCGCGACCGACACGCGCAGTCCGCGCTCGGCCGCGGCCTCGAGGACGCGGTCGCAGAGCGCGCGTGCCCAGGCGAGCTGGAGCTGCCGCGCCGCGGCCGGCGCGGGGGCGGTGCCGAGGCTCTCCGTCGGCGCGACGACCAGGTCGCCGAAGCGCGCCTGCCAGCGCGCCCGGTCGTCCCCGTGCTGCCCGACATAGGGCACCCCCAGCGCGTAGGCGATGAGCAGGTCCTCCGGGTTGGCCGGCTCGCCGTCGGCGCTGACCACCTCGGGCGCGACGTCAGCGGGCAGGAACGGGCTCACCGTCGCACCCGAGGCCGCGATCCCCGCGACCACCACGCCGTCCTCGTCGCGCACCGGCAGTCCGCCCGCACCGGGGAAGACCGCCTGCGGCGAGACCTGGACGAAGCCGGCCGAGATCGGCACCGGCAGGCTGGTCATCCGGTGCAGGTGCTCAGCGCTGGGGATCTGCTGGGTCGCGGAGATCCACGCCTTCGAGGCCGCCCGGGCCATGCCTCCCGGCCCGCCGTGGTCGAGGCGGGAGGCGGTGACGAGCGCCCCGCTCGCCCCGACGACCGCGATGCCGCCGCGCAGGCCGAGCTGCTCGGCCTTGTCGACCGCGCGCTGGACCAGGTGCCGGGCCTGCCCCAGCGGCAGGTCGCGCGGGTGGGCGGCGGACGCCATGCTCAGGCGCCGACCATGTTGTAGCCACCGTCGGCGACCAGGTAGCCGCCGGTGATGTGGCCGGCGTCGTCCGTGGCCAGGAAGAGCGCCGCGCCGGCGAGCTCGGCCGGTCCGGGGATCCGGCCCATCGGCGTCATGGCCCGCAGCTGGTCGCCGCGGCCCGACTTCCAGTCCTCGCGACCGAGGGTCGCCTCGGTCTCGATGAAGCCCGGCGCGAAGATGTTGACCCGAACGGTCGGCGCGAAGGCGTGCGCATAGGACTTCGTCGCGCCCAGGAGGCCGTACTTCGCGGCGGCGTACTGCGGAGCCCGCGCGCTGCCGCGCACGATCACCGTGGACCCGATGTTGACGATGCTGCCGTGCCCCTGGTCGAGCATCCGCCTCCCGAACTCGTGGATGCACGCCATCGTGCCCTTGATGTCGACGGCCAGGACGTGGTCGATGGACTCGGGCGTGATGTCCCGCCACGACATCTGCTCGCGGGCGACGTCGCCGACGTTGTTCACGAGGACATCGACCTGCCCCATCGCGGTGAAGGCCGCATCCGCCAGCGCCGAGACCTGGTCCCACTCGACGATGTCGGCCTGCAGGAGCACGGCCTCCGAACCCTCGGCTCGTACGCGCTCCGCCGTCCGCTCGGCCCCGGCGGCCGAGCTGCGGTAGTGCACGCCGACGACTCGGGCGCCCTCTTGGGCGGCGCGGACCGCGATCTCGGCGCCGAAGCCGGTGCCGGCTCCGGTGACGACGACCGAGCGGCCGACGAAGCGACGGGGCACCGGGACGGGAGCGAGGGGCACGGCAGGTCCTTTGGCGTGGGGGATGGGTCAGACGAGGGTTCGTCCGCCGTCGACGTAGAGCACCTGCCCGGTCACGAACCGGGCCCGGTCGGAGACGAGGAAGCTCACCGCGTCGGCGACCTCCTCCGGTCGGCCGAGACGGCCCGCGGGGACGAGGGACTCCAGCTGGGCACGGTGCCCGTCGGTGTCGAGGTAGGCACGGGTGAGGTCGGTCTCGACATAGCCCGGGGCGACCGCGTTGACGGTGACCCCCGCCGCCGCCCACTCCCGGGCCATGACGCGAAGCATCTGGTTGATGCCACCCTTGCTCGCGGCGTAGGGGGCATGGTGGGCGTGTGCGAGCAGGCCGGACACCGAGGAGACGAAGACCATGCGGCCGTACCCCGCAGCCACCATGCGCCTGCCGACCTCCTGGCCGAGCCACCACGCGGTCGAGAGGTTCAGCGTGATCAGCTGCTGCCAGTCGTCGTCGCCGAGGTCCAGGACCGGCCGTCGGCTGTTGCGCCCCACGGCGTGCAGGAACACCTGGGGCGTGCCCACGAGGTCGGCGGCGTCGGCGACCGCGCCGCGGCTGCCGTCGGGCGTACCGACGTCGCGGACGAGCGTGCGGATGGGCGAGTCGGCCCGCTTCGCCTCCAGCGCCACGGTCTCGAGGGTGGCCGCGTCGCGGTCGATGAGCACGACGGCGGCGCCCGCAGCCGCCAGACTGAGGGCACTGGCGCCGCCGAGCCCGCCGGCGCCCACGACGAGGGCGGGCCGGCCCACGAGCCCCAGCCAGTCCGTCATCGACGTCCCCTCGGATGTATTCTCGTATCGTGAAAGTCGGTTTCCGACAAGGTAGTCGAGCGGGAGCGGACGTGTCCAGGCGGGGCGTCCCGTCGACCGAGCGCGGCCCGCATCGAGAGGGAGGCCCCCATGCCCGCGAGGCGCACTGACGCGGCCGCCGCCGCGCGGGACCGGGGCGAGCCCGCCGAGCGGCCCGAGTACCGCGTGGAGGCGCTCGCCAAGGGCCTGCGCATCCTCAGCCTCTTCGACGAGCAGCGGCCCCAGTGGCGGGTGACCGACCTGGCGTCGGCGGCGGGGCTGCCGATGCCCACGGTCTACCGGGTGGTGATGACGCTGACCGCGGAGGGCTACCTCGACCACCTCCCGAACGGCGACTACCGGCCGGGTGTCCGGACCCTGACGCTGGGGTCGGCCGCGCTGCGCAGCCTGGACCTCGTCGGGCTGGCCACCCCGAAGCTGCAGGACCTGGGCGAGGCCACCGGCGAGACGGTCAACCTCGCGGTGCTGACCGGCGACCGCGTGCTCTACCTCGTCCGGCTGCGCAACTCCGACCTGGTGACGGCGAACATCCAGGTCGGCTCGACCCTGCCCGCCGTCACCACCTCGATCGGCAAGCTCCTGCTCGCCCATCTCGACGAGGCGGACCTGGCGAGCCGGATCACCGCCGAGTCCTTCGCCGCCCAGCACGGGCCGAACGCCAAGCTCAGCCTGGAGGAGCTGCGCGGGGAGCTGCGCCGCATCCGCGAGCAGGGCTGGTCGATGCAGGACGAGGAGCTCGCGTACGGGCTGCGCTCGGTCGCCGGACCTGTCATCGCCCCCGGCGGTCGCGTGGTGGCCGGGGTGAACCTCGCCGTCCAGGCACGGGACTGGTCGACCCAGCGGATCGTGCGAGAGCTCAAGCCGGCCGTCCTGCAGACCTGCGCCGAGATCTCCGCCCTCATCGCCGAGGGCGGGGTCGCGACGTGACCACCCGGCTGGCCAAGCTCGCACCGGGCTCCCTCGACCCCGAGCAGCGCGAGGTCTACGACGCCATCGCCGGGGGGCGCCGGGCCCAGGGCCCGCAGCTGTTCCGGCTCGTCGACGACGCGGGGAGCCTCGAGGGCCCGTTCAACGCCTTCCTGCTGCAGCCTCGTCTCGGGCTGGCGCTGCAGGCGCTCGGCTCGGCGGTGCGCTACGAGACCGCGCTGTCCGACCGGGCGCGCGAGTTGGCCATCCTCGTCGTCTCGGTGCACTGGGACTGCGCCTTCGAGTGGTACGCCCACGAGGCGCTCGGCCGCCACGTGGGGCTCTCCGAGGAGGAGCTGGCCGCCGTGCGCGGGCGGGCGTACGACGCCCTCCCCGCGCCCGACGAGCGCGTCATCGCCCGCACCGTCGATGCGCTGCTCACCGAGGCCGACCTGGACGATGTGGCCTACGCGGAGGCCGTGGCCGTGCTCGGCGCCGCGGGGCTGTTCGAGGTGCTCACGTTGGTCGGCTACTACGCCGCGCTCGCGCTGCAGCTGCGGGTCTTTCGCGTCCCGGCGCCCAGCTGACGGGGAGGCTTGACAGGCGCGGGGCCGGTCGGGACCATTGTCGAAAGTTACTTTCACAGAGCGAGAAGAGGTCCGCCGTGCGGCTCGTGACGTTCGACGAGGGCCGGGTCGGCCGGCTGGACGGCGACACCGTCGTCGAGCTCGCGTGCGCCTCGACGCGCGAGTACTTCGAGCGCGGCGGTGACGTCGGCGAGACCGGCGAGCGGCTGGCGCTGGCCGACGTACGGCTGCGAGCCCCGATCGTGCCGAAGAAGTTCTTCCACACCGCGGGCAACTTCTCCTCCCACCACGAGGAGCTGCAGGCCGTCAACTGGTCGCACCCCGTGCACAAGGGCATCGTGTTCTTCCAGAACGTCGACGCGATCATCGGCCCCGACGACGCGATCGTGTACCCGGAGGGGCTGACCAAGGAGCTGGACTACGAGCTCGAGCTCGGCATCGTGATCGGCAGGAGCGGGAAGTTCTTCGGCCCCGAGGAGGCGGCGGACTACATCGCCGGCTACCTCGTCTTCAACGACATCACCGCCCGCGACATCCAGCGCCGCGAGATGGCCTCCGGGGTGTTCTCGTTCTCCAAGGCGATCGACACCTTCTGCCCCATCGGCCCCTGGATCGTCACCAAGGACGAGATCGCCGACCCCCAGGCGCTCGCGATGGAGCTGCGCGTCAACGGCGAGGTCCGCCAGCAGGGCAACACTGCGCAGATGCTCATCCCCATCCCGCACCTGGTGGCCTACCACTCCGCGCAGGGCTACAGCGCCGGCGACATCATCACCACCGGGACCATCTCCGGCGTGGCCGCGATCCAGCCGAACCCGTTCGACTTCTACCTACAGCCCGGCGACGAGATCGAGGCCGAGATCGAGGGCGTCGGCATCCTGCGCAACCACGTGGTCCCGTGGAAGGCCGCCCACGACACCGAGCCGTACTCCACCGATCTGTACTCCTCCACCACCTGAGAACGAGGCACGCAATGGGTCGCACTGTCTACTCCGGCGGGCTGGTCTTCGACGGCACCGGCACCCCTGCCTTCCCCGGTGAGGTCGTCGTCGAGGGCGAGCGCGTCGTCGAGGTCCGTCCCGGACGGCACCCCGAGCTGCACGAGGGCCACACGGTGGTCGACACCACCGGGCACACGGTGATGCCCGGCATGGTCGAGTCACACGCCCACCTCACGTTCCCGTCGGCCGTCGGCCACATCGACCCTCGGTTCAACCCCCCGGTCGATGTCTCGTTCTTCGGCTTCATCGAGGGTTTCGACTCCGAGCTGGCCCGCTGCGAGCGGAACGCGCGGATCCTCCTCGAGGCGGGGTTCACCTCCGCGTACTCCGCCGGCTCGCTGCTGCCGATGCCGGTGGAACCAGTGGTCCGCGACAAGATCAGGGCGGGGATCATCCCCGGTCCGCGCATGCGCGCGGGAGCGGTGGAACGCGACAACCACCCGCAGCGGCCGGACGGACACATCGAGGCGGACTGGACCGGCCCCGACGCCTGTGCGAGGTGGGTTCGTGACCGAGCGGCCGAGGGCTTCGACAGCGTCAAGTTCCTCGTCAGCAACGACGACGTCTTCATCCCCGGCGGCAGCCACATCACGCAGTACTCGGCGGAGGAGCTGAACGCCGCCGGCGAGGCGGCCCGAGAGGTCGGGGTGTGGCTCAACGGCCACTGCCAGGCCGCCGAGTCCGTCAAGATCGCGGTGCGGGCGGGGTTCCGGTCGATCTACCACTGCACCTATGCCGACGAGGAGGCGCTGGACCTGCTCGAGTCGGTCAAGGACGTCGTCTTCGTCTCGCCCGGGCCGGGGATCATCTGGGCCAACGTCCACGAGGGCTTGGAGTTCGGCATCACCCCCGAGGTGGCGCGAACCATGGGCTCGGTCGACGCCCTCGAGGGCATGCAGGCGGTCTACCCCGAGATCCGCAAGCGCGGGATCAGGGCGCTGCCCGGCGGCGACTACGGCTTCCCGAACAACCCGATCGGGCGCAACGCCCGCGACCTGCGCCTGTTCGTCGACCTCTTCGGCTACAGCCCCGTCGAGGTCCTCACCGCCGCCACGCAGTACGGCGGTCAGCTCATGGGCATGGGCGACGAGCTCGGCCTGCTCGCCCCCGGCTACCTCGCCGACCTGCTCGTCGTGCGGGGGGACCCCACGGCCGACGTGACCGTCCTGGAGGACGCCGACAACCTCACCTGGATCGTGCAGGGCGGGACGGCGTACAAGAGCCCGGCCGGCGCGTGACGCAGCCCGTCACCGTCCACCGCGACATCGTCGTCTCGCAGGTCGAGGGCTACCGGCCGCTCGCCGCCGACGCCTACGTCCCGGCCGGCGGGGCGCGGGTGGCCTGCGTGTACCTGCACGGTGGCGGGTGGCGGGTGGGCTCCCGCCGGGAGGGCCCCGGCCGCCCCGGCGCCGGCTCCGCGCGCCTGTTCCTGCGCGCCGCGGAGAGGGGGCTCGCGGTCATCAGCGCGGACTACCGCCTCTCGGGCGAGGCGCGCTTCCCGGCGCAGCTGCACGACGTGTCGGCGGCGTGCGCGTGGGTCGTGGAGCAGGGCCCGGACCTCGGGATCGACGTGCGGCGCCTGTGCCTGTGGGGGGTCAGCGCCGGGGGTCAGCTCGCCGCGCTGCGCGGGCTGGACCTCGACGCCGCCCCCGCTGTGGACGCCGTCGTGCTGTGGTACCCGGTCACCGACCTGCTGTCGCTGCCCGACGACGTCGAGGGGGTCGGCGGTACGCCGGACCGGGGGCCGGGGTCACGCGAGAGCCGGCTGCTCGGGGCGACCCCGGACCAGGCTCCCGACCTGGCGCGGGAGGCCAGCCCGGCGCTGCGCGCACGTCCCGGCGCCCCTCCCTTCCTGCTCCTGCACGGCGACGCCGACGACCTGGTCCCGGCCCGCCAGAGCGAGCGGCTGGCTGCCGCCCTGCGCGCCGCGGGCGGCCGCGCCGAGCTCGAGCTCGTCCCCGGCCAGGGCCACATGTTCGCGGGCATGGCCGTGGAGGAGCTCGCCGGTCACGTCGACCGCTCCGTCGACTTCCTGCTGTCCGCGGCCGGGCGCCCTGCCCACGAGTGAGCCCGGCCTCAGGGGGCTGTCACCGACGTCCGCAGGTAGGCGTTGAATGGTGTCGACGGGTCCTTGTCAAGGACAGGCCACGGGCGAGACCGGAGGTGGCGCCGTGACGTGGGTGCTCCTCGAGCGCGACGACACGATCGTCGTCCGCCACGCCGGACCGGTGCGCAAGGCCATGGTGCGGCTGTTCGGGCCGCACTGGGACCAGGACCTGGCCGCCGGGGTCTCGGCGGACACCAGCGTCGAGCACTCCCTGCGGGCCCAGTACCTCGTGATGACCGGGCACCGGAGCCTGATCGCCGACGCGATCTGCCGGATCATGGCGCAGGCGGGCGTCTCCGTGGCGGGCGCCGCCCCGTCCGGCTTCCCCATGCAGTCACCGCGGACCCGGCGGGCGGTCCGGGCGTGCGCCGGTGACCTGCAGCGTCTCGCCGAGCGGCTGCGGGCACCGGGACCGGTGTCCCCGCGCGGGGTGGCGCTGGCGGAGCTCCTGGTGACCGACGGGGCCGGGCCGCTGCACTACGGCGGGGACGCCGCGGTGCTGCGGGCCGTCTGCCTGGCCGCCGAGGAGGCGCTGGACCCGTCGACGGAGCACCTGTGACGCCGGCCTCCGCGCAGCCGCCTGCACACCCATCCGGCGGACGTGCCCGGCTCCTATCCTGACCGCGTGGACCTGGAGTTCAGCGGCGAGCTCTGGCACTGGCGCGGCCCGTCGCCGTTCCACTTCGTCAGCGTCCCCGACGCGCAGGCTGTCGAGCTGGAGGCCGTCGCCCGCTCGGTGACGTACGGCTGGGGGATGATCCCGGTCGGCGTCCAGGTCGGGGACACGCGATGGCGCACTTCGCTGTTCCCCAAGGACGGCGGGTACGTCGTCCCGGTGAAGGACGCCGTGCGCAAGGCCGAGGACCTCGAGGTCGGCGACGTCCTCCGCATCCGCATCACCGTCGACCTCTGAGCGCACCGCCGATTCCGCGCGATCGCGTCAGGCGGCCCCACCGCGGTCCTCAGTCCACCACCGCATGGCGGCAGAGCTGCCACATCGCGGCCACGTCGTCGCGCTGCGTCGGCTCGGCACCGACCGAGATGCGCACCGTCCACCGGCCGTCGATGACGGCGGGTGTCAGGAACGCGCGCCCGGTCGCGTTCACGGCCTCGACCCAGCGCAGGGTGTGGGCGTCCAGCGCGTCGACGTCGCGGACCGAACCGTCGTCCGCGCGCAGCGACTCGGGGACGTGGCGGACGCAGACCGTCTGCAACGTCACAGGCGCGATCACCTCCCACCCGGGCTCCGCGTGGACCTGCTCGGCCAGCCACTGGGCGTTCGCGAGGTCGCGTCGCAGCCGGGCCCGGATCGCCTCGGCCCCGTCCAGGCGGAGGTGGAACCACAGCTTGAGCGCGCGGAAGCGCCGGCCCAGCGGGATGCCCCAGTCCTTGTACTGGGTGACCTCGCCGTCGACGGAGGACCGCAGGTACGACGGGTTCGTCGACATGACGCGCACCAGATGGTCGACGTCGCGGACGTAGAGCAGCGAGGTGTCCAGCACGGTGCCGAGCCACTTGTGCGGGTTCCAGCCCAGGGAGTCGGCGCCCTCGACCCCGTCGACCATCCACCGGCACTCGGGCAGCAGCATGGCCGAGCCCGCCATGGCCGCGTCGACGTGCACCCAGGCCCGGTGCTCGGCGGCCGCGGCCACGACCTCTCGGACCGGGTCGACCGCGGTCGTCGCCGTGGTCCCCACCGACGCCACCACTGCGGCCGGTCGCCGGCCGGCGGCCGCGTCGGCCGCCATCGCCTCGCGCAGCTGCGCGACGTCGATCGCGTAGGTCTTCGGGTCCACCTCGACCAGTCGCAGGTTGTCCCGCCCGTAGCCGGCGAGCAGCACCGCCTTGGGCACCGACGAGTGCGCCTGCGTCGACGCGTACACCGTGAGCGGGGCCGGCTCCGCCTGGAGGCCGCCGCGCAGCTCGGACAGGTCGCTGGCCCGCTCTCGCGCGGCCAGCATCGCGACCAGGCACGCGGTTGACGCCGTGTCGTGGATGGCACCGCGCCAGGAGGGTCCGAGGCCGCACAGCTCGCGCAGCCAGTCGGTCACCACCTCCTCCACCTCGGTGAGCGCGGGCGCCGACTGCCACGTGATGCCGAGGCCCCCGAGCCCTGAGGAGGCCAGGTCGCCGAGCACCGAGGCGAGGGAGGCGTTGGAGGGGAACCAGCCGAAGTAGCCGGGATGCTGCACCTGGGTCAGGCCGGGGACCACGACGCGGTCGAGGTCGGCGAGCACCTCGGCGAACGGCTGGGGCCGCTCGGGTGCGCTCGTGGGCAGCTGCGCGCGTACGTCGCCGGGCGCGACTCCACTGCGCACGGGCAGCTCGGGCAGCCGGGTCCTGAAGTCGGCGACCCAGTCCACCAGCGCATGGCCCGCCGCTCGAAACTCCTCGGGCGTCACCGTTCCTCCGTCATCGCATCGGTCTCATCGGCTCGGTCCCGTCCCAGCCGGAGGACAGGCCGACGAGGCGGTCGTGCATGCCCAGGATCGCCGGGGAGGCCCGATGCAGCTCGATGGGGTGCGGGAAGAGCCGGCCGCCGCTCAGCCAGGCGACCGAGATGGGCCCCGTCGTCGCCGTGTTGATGACCCGGCAGCCCATCGGCGCCAGCAGGTCGCACTCCCGGTCCAGGTCGTCCACGACCCAGGAGACGTGGCTCACCGCCCCCGGAGCGACGCCATAGGCGTCCGCAAGCTCGGGATCGATGGCGTGCACCTCGCCGTACTCGACGACGACGGGTCCCCAGGCGGCGAACGCGGCGGAGTGGTCGAAGACCACCGGCCCGAGCCCGACCGGACGCCCCGGCACGTCGAAGGTGTCGAACGCGATGTGTGCATGGACCAGGAACGGGCCGAGTCCCAGCTGGAGCGCGTCGGCGACGGCCGTGTCGAGGCTGTCCACCCAGTAGCCGACGTGGTGCAACGGACGTGGCCCCACCGTCGGCACCTGCAGCGGTTCGTCGGACCGGGCCGGATCGCCTGGCATCTCAGTGACCTCCTCCGCTGCTGTCGGTGCCGTGGGCGGCGGCGAGCGGCTCCAGGCGCCCGCCGGAGAGGAAGGTGCCGATGCGGTTGCCTCGCGTCACGGGCAGCACCAGCACGGAGGGATGGTCCTCGTCGTGGTGGATGAACACCCGGTTGTGCTGGGCTCCGGACACGAGCCCGACCGCGTGGTCGGACAGGATGTCGGGGTTCGGGTCGCCGACGTCCGTGGTCCGGATCGTGAGGCGAAGCCGGCTCCCGGCCCGCAGCAGCACCCCGATCGGGCGGATGTCGACGGCCAGCTCGTAGATCTCGCCCGGCTCCATGGGGACTCGCCGGCGGTGCCGGTGGACCGGCCACCAGGGCGTCGACTCGTCCTCGTCGAGCTCGCGCTGCGAGCCGCGCAGCCAGCCCCGGGTCAGCAGCCGGTCCGCGCCGTCCGGCCCCACCTCGTGCAGGGAGGCGAAGAACAGCGCCTCGGTGCCGGTCGTCGACGCGAACAGGGTGAGAACGACGGGTCCGCAGAGCTCGACGTCGTCGCGGAAGGCGGGTGTCGCGTACGAGACGCCCCCTCGCTCCAGCGGCGAGTCGGTGATGACGTCGTGGGGCTCGTGCGGCCAGAACTCCCGCTCGAACAGCAGGCCGTTTTCGTGGAGGTAGAACGGCGTGAACCGGGTCTGCGTCAGCGGCCAGGTCTGTCCCGAGCGCCACTCGTTTGCGTTGTCGACGAAGACCTGCACCGGCGGCTCGTCCATCAGCCCGGTGTCGTTGCCCTTGAGCCAGTGGTCGAACCAGCGCAGCGATTCGTACTGGTACTGCACGATCGGGCGGTCGAGGTAGGCCGGTGGACCGATGGTCAGCCGGGCCGGTCCGTTCCACCGCGTGAACGACCGGAACGCGCCCGGCAGGTGCAGTCCGTAGATGCCCCAGCAGGCGCCGAAGTAGCCCGGCACGGTGCAGCCGCGGGAGTAGTCGACGCAGCGCGGGTCGTAGTGCTCACCGAGCAGCGGGTTGACCACGATCTCGGCCAGGAAGCGGTTCACCGGGTCGTCGACGTCGGCCAGCACCTCCATGACCGAGGGCACGAGCTGGTTCTCCGGGTCCGCCTTCGCGCGCTCGACGAGCTCGCGGAACCGGTCCTCGCCGACGCTCTCGGCGTACGTCGCGCGAAGCCGCGCCCGCCGCAGCGCCACTGACCAGCCCCGCAGGAACGCGTACCCGAAGATGCCGCCCTTGTAATAGGTGTCGCGGTACTGGTCGGTCACCGAGAACGGGCAGAAGATGGCCTTCAGGGCGGGGGGCTCGAGCATGGCCACCAGCGGCTGGATCATCCCGTAGTAGGACATCCCGAACATGCCGACGTTGCCGTCGCTCCACGGCTGCTCGGCGCACCACGCGATCGCGTCGTAGACGGCCCTGATGGTGTCCGGACCCATGTGGTCGAAGAAGCCCTCGGACTCCCCTGTGCCCGGGAGGTTGCCCACGACGTGCACGTAGCCGCGACGCGCGTAGAAATGCGGGTCACCCGCCTCGATGTGGGCGTTGGGATAGCGCATGGGACCAGGGGTCAGCGGCGCCGCCTGGTCCTCGATCGGGTACGGCGCCAGGCTGAGGATCACCGGGAACCGCCCGTCGGCGTCGGGGCGGAAGACGTCGCAGTCCAGCCTGACCCCGGACGAGGTCGGGACCTTCGTCCCGCGGTCTCGCCGCACCCCGTACGCTCGCGGCGAGGTACGCCACGTCGTGGAGAACACGAGTCAGGCTCTTCCCTGCTCGAGGCGAACCCCGAGCTCGTCGGCCACCTCGACGATGGCGGCCACGTCCTCGGAGGTGGTGCGGAAGTTCACCACGCACGGGCGCAGGCAGGCGACACCGTCGATGACCGCGCTGGTCACGTACACCCTGCCGTCGGACTGCATGAGGCGGGCGAGCCGCATGTTGTGCGCGTCGACGTCGCCCTTCGCGGGGATACGACGAAACGGTACGACCGACAGGTCGGGCTCCTCGACGAGCAGCTGCATCCGCGGGTGCGCACGCACCAGCTCGACGAGCTCGCGAGCGAGCTCGATGTTGCCCCCGATGGCGCCTCGGAACGCGGCGGCGCCGTGGGCCCGCAGCGCCGTCCAGAGCTTGAGGGACCGGAACGGCCTCGAGTACTCCAGCGTCGCGTCGACGGGGTGGCTGTACCCCTCCTCCTCGATCATGTACGCCGACTCGTGGCGGAACGCACCCATCAGCACGGAGACGTCGCGCACGAGCAGGACACCGCACGCCTTCGGGACGTACATCCACTTGTGCGCGTCCATCGACGCCGAGTCCGCCCGGTCGAGACCCCGGAACAGGTGGCGGACGACCTCGGTCGAGGCGGCCGGCAGGCCGTAGGCGCCGTCGACGTGCAGCCACATCCCGTGCTCGCGCGCCACGTCCGCGATGGCATCGATCGGGTCCACCGCACCGGTCAGCGTCGTCCCCGCGGTCGCCACGACAGCGACCGGCTGCAGCCCGCCCGCCACGTCGGAGGCGACCATCGCGGCCAGAGCCGACGGGTCCATCGGCACGCCACGAAGCTGCCGACGCCCGATACCGAGGACTTCGACCGCCCGCTCGATGCTGGCGTGAGCGTCCAGAGACGTGTAGACGGTCAGGCGACGCCCGTCGACGCCCTCGATGCGACTGGCCGGGACCGCGCGCGTCCGGGCAGCCACGAGCGCCGTGAGGTTCGAGAGCATGCCGCCGCTGGTGAACGTCCCACCGTGCGCGGGGAAGCCCACGAACTCGCCCAGCCACTGGAGCGCGGTCCGCTCGACGAGCTCCGCGCCGCCCGACTCGGCGGCGAGGTTGACGTCGTGGGAGGTGGCCATGGCGTCGGCGAGCACCGCCGACTCGAGCCCGGAGGACGCGATGTAGCCGAAGAAGCGCGGCCTGGACTGGGCGAGGCTCTCGTCGAGGACCACCGCCGCGCCGTCGAGGGCAGCACGCACACCGACCCCGACCTCGGGCAGAGGCCCGCCGATGAGGCCGGTCGTGCGGTCCGAGACCGGAGGCTGCATGGGGCGGGGGGCATCGAAGCTGTGCCACGCCTCAGCGAGCAACTCCAGCCCGTGGTTCAGCGCGTCGGCGCGTTCGTCGCGAAGGTCGACCTTGAGCGTCACGACGTGGTCCATGGAAGGTCCGTCGCCACCTCCGTACCGTATCGCGGGAAATGGCGCCCACAGGCCGCAGCCAGGCGAGCCATGCCGTCGGCGGCTCCCGGCGTGGTTGGCTGGGAGAACCCCCGAGACGACCGGAGAGGATGACGTGATCCGCGAGGAGGCCTTCGGTGTCGTCGGCGGTCGCGAGGTGCACGCGTACGTCCTCGACGGGGGCGCCGGTGTGACGGCACGAGTGTCGGACCACGGGGCGCGGCTCGTGGAGCTGCACGTCCCCGACCGTGACGGGCGGCCAGCCGACGTGGTCCTGGGCTTCGACGACATCGAGTCCTACGTCCGGCACCGGTCGCTGTTCGTCGGCGCCACGATCGGCCGTTACGCGAACCGGATCAGGGACGCGCGGTTCCGGCTCGAGGGCGCGGAGGTCCGGCTCGACGCGAACGAGGGCGCTCACCACCTGCACGGCGGCGGTGACGGCTGGGACCAGCGACTCTGGGACGCCGCCCTCACGGCGGACGGCACCGGGATCTCCTTCCACCTCCTCAGCCCGGACGGCGACATGGGCTACCCGGGAGCTTGTACGGCGAGCTGCACGTACACGCTGGTCGGGAACCTGCTCCACATCGTCATGGAGGCGGTCCCCGACGCGACGACCGTCATCAACATGGCCCATCACTCCTATTTCAACCTCGCCGGTCACGACCGCGGAGACGTCCTCGGCCAGCACCTGTGCCTCGCCGGCGACTTCTACGTCCCCGTGGACGAGGAGCTGCTCCCGACAGGAGAGATCCTGGCCGTCGCGGGCACGAGGTACGACTTCCGCTCGCCTCGCCCGATCGGGGACGCCCACGGCCGGGCGGACTACGACCACACCTGGTGCCTTCGCGAGCGCCCCGGCACCCACGGCCTTGCTCAGGCCGCCAGCGCCCACGGCCTTGCTCAGGCCGCCAGCACCCACGGCCTTGCTCAGGCCGCCAGCACCCACGGCCTTGCTCAGGCCGCCAGCGCCCACGACCTCCGCTCCGGGCGGCGCCTTCGCCTCTGGACCGACCAGCCCGGCGTGCAGATGTACGCCTGTGGGCACCTGGACGGCCTCGTCCACGGCAAGCGCGGTTCGACGTACGCCCGTTACGCGGGCTTCGCGCTGGAGACCCAGACCTTCCCGGACTCTCCGAACATCGCACACTTCCCGAGCGCGACGGTACGGGCCGGTCGGACCTACCGCCACGAGGTCGTCATGGAGCTGAGCGCAGACTGAGCGACGTCAGGATGGAGCTCTGTGCGGACTGAGCGACCTCACACGTTGCGGCGGTACTGGCCGCCCACCTCGAAGAAGGCGTCCGTGATCTGGCCGAGCGAGCAGACCCGAACCGCCGACAGCAGCTCCTCGAAGAGGTTGCCGCCCGACACGGCCACCTTCTTCAGCCGTTCCAGCGCCGCGGGAGACTCCTGGCGGTGCCGCTCCTGGAAGTCGCGCAGTCGGTCGAGCTGCGAGGCCTTCTCGTCCTGGGTCGCCCTCGCCAGCTCGAGGGACTCCGAGACCTGCTCCCCTCCCGGTCGGAGGAAGGTGTTGACGCCGACGATCGGCAGGGAGCCGTCGTGCTTGCGACGCTCGTAGAGCATCGACTCGTCCTGGATCTTCCCCCGCTGGTAGCCGGTCTCCATCGCACCGAGCACGCCGCCGCGGTCGGCCAGGCGCTCGAACTCGAGCAGCACCGCCTCCTCGACCAGGTCGGTCAGCTGCTCGACGATGTAGGAGCCCTGCAGCGGGTTCTCGTTCATCGCCAGACCCCACTCCTTGTCGATGACGAGCTGGATCGCCAGCGCGCGGCGCACCGAGTCCTCGGTCGGAGTGGTCACCGCCTCGTCATAGGCGTTGGTGTGCAACGAGTTGGCGTTGTCGTAGAGGGCGCACAGCGCCTGCAGCGTGGTCCTGATGTCGTTGAACGACATCTCCTGGGCGTGCAGGGAGCGCCCGCTCGTCTGCACGTGGTACTTCAGTTTCTGAGCTCGTTCGGAGGCTCCATATCGTTCCTTCATCGCGATGGCCCAGATCCGGCGGGCCACGCGTCCGATGACGGTGTACTCGGCGTCCATCCCGTTGCTGAAGAAGAAGGAGAGGTTCGGCGCGAAGTCATCGATCCTCATCCCGCGCGCGAGATAGGACTCGACGTAGGTGAAGCCGTTGGCGAGGGTGAACGCGAGCTGGCTGATCGGGTTGGCCCCCGCCTCCGCGATGTGGTAGCCGCTGATCGACACGGAGTAGAAGTTGCGGACGCCGTGCTCGATGAACCACTGCTGGATGTCGGCCATCGCGCGCAGCGAGAACTCCGTCGAGAAGATGCACGTGTTCTGGCCCTGGTCCTCCTTGAGGATGTCGGCCTGGACCGTGCCACGCACGGTGGCCACCGTGCGGGCGGCGATCTCGTCGAGCTCGCCCGGGTCCGGCTCCCGCCCCTCCTCGGCGCGGAACCTCTCGACCTGCTGGTCGATCGCGGTGTCGAAGAACATGGCGAGGATCGTCGGCGCTGGCCCGTTGATGGTCATCGACACCGACGTCGTGGGCGAGCACAGGTCGAAGCCGGCGTAGAGGTCCTTCATGTCCTGCAGGGTGGCGACGGAGACCCCCGACGTCCCGACCTTGCCGTACACGTCCGGCCTCGGCGACGGGTCGCGGCCATAGAGCGTCACCGAGTCGAACGCGGTGGAGAGCCGCGTGGCGGGCTGCCCCTGCGAGAGCAGGTGGAAGCGCCGGTTGGTGCGCGCGGGGTCGCCCTCGCCCGCGAACATCCGGGCGGGGTCCTCCTCGGTCCGCTTGAACGGGAACACCCCGGCCGTGAACGGGAAGAAGCCGGGCAGGTTCTCGGCCCGGAGGAAGGAGTAGAGGGTGGCGTCGTCGTCGTCCGGCGGCAGGGCGACACGCGGTACGTCCGTCCCGGACAGCGTCGTACGCGTCAGCGGCGTCACGACCTCGCGGCCGCGAACGGCGTACACCTGCTGGTCGCCCTCGTAGGAGGCCCGCACGGCCGGCCAGCGCTCAAGGGTGTCCAGGCTCTGCGGATCCAGCGCGGACTCGACGGAGGCGAGGAGCCCGTCGACACGTTCGGCGGCCTCGCGCTCACCGGCCGAGCTCAGCAACGCGGAGGTCTCGCGCAGCTGCTGGCGGCGGCGAACCAGCACCACTTGTTGGTCGGTCCGTCGGTGGTACCCGCGTACGGTCTCCGCGATCTCCGCGAGGTAGCGCTCCCGCCCCTTGGGCAGCACGCCGACGAGCCCCGTCGACGTCCGTCCGGTGACGAGCGGAAGGACGCCCTCGAAGTCCGGCAGACCGTACTCGACCAGCAGACCCTTGAGGTGGTGGTACAGGGCCGACACCCCGTCGTCGTCGAAGCGCGCGGCCGACGTGCCGAAGACGGGCATCTCCTCCCACGGGACGCCGAAGGCCTCGCGGCTGCGCACCAGCTGGCGGGCCACGTCCCGACGAGCATCCTCCGCGCCACGGCGCTCGTACTTGTTGATGGCCACCACGTCGGCGAAGTCGAGCATGTCGATCTTCTCGAGCTGGCTGGCGGCGCCGTACTCCGGCGTCATGACATAGAGCGACACGTCCGCGTGCGGCACGATGGCGGCGTCGCCCTGGCCGATCCCCGGCGTCTCGACGATCACCAGGTCGTAGCCGGCCAGCGAGCAGACCTGGATCACGTCGTCCAGAGCGGGTGGGAGCACGGCGCCGGCGTGCCGGGTCGCAAGCGAGCGGAAGAAGACGACCTGGGGGTCGAGAGCGTTCATGCGGATACGGTCGCCGAGCAGTGCGCCGCCGCCGCGACGGCGGGTGGGATCCACCGCGATCACCGCGACCCGCAGCTTGTCCTGGGAGTCCCGCCGCAGCCTGCGCACCAGCTCGTCGGTGAGCGAGGACTTCCCGGAACCGCCGGTGCCGGTGATGCCGAGGACCGGGGCGCGCCGCCCGCCTGCGGCGGCGCGAACCGCCTCCGGCAGGCCGGGGTCCGCCCCCGCCTCGAGCACGGTGATGGCC
>Ga0335071_10002241_pt1 | contig 20753 bp, 25 predicted proteins | sample Lox_Sample_15_FD_206724 | JGI IMG/M metagenome (GOLD analysis project Ga0335071, IMG submission 206724) | Soil microbial communities from Loxahatchee National Wildlife Refuge, Florida, United States - Lox_Sample_1.5 | ecosystem: Environmental > Terrestrial > Soil > Wetlands | place: USA...
CGCCGGCGGGTTCAGGCATTCCTCGATCGTCGTCCAGATCGAGAACGTCGGCGCGAACGCGTAGCCGTCGACGACGAGGTCGGCGCCGTCGCGGATCCCGACCTCGTCGATCTCCGAGAAGAGATGGTCGGCGGCATAGCGCGCGAACACGTCCGAGAGCCCCGGCTCGACCCCGATCCCGACGAGCGCGAGCAACCCCCGCTCGCGCCACGCCTCCTCCTGCGCGAACTGCGCGTCGCCGAGCTTGACGCCGTCGCGGCTGGACAGCGTCATCGCCATGTCGAGGTAGGTGCAGCCGGCGTCGAACGCCGCCTGGAAGATCGGCGGGTTGAAGCGCGGGTCGGCGGCGTTGAGGATCGCGTCGCAGCGCTCCGTCCGCGCGAGCTCGGCGATGGCGCCCGCGTCCGACGCGTCGACCTGCGCCGCGCCGAAGCGGTCGTCGGCGAGCCGCGCGACGAGGGCCTGTGGTCGCGCCGGATCGAGGTCCGCGAAGACGATCCGCTCGAAGAACTCGCGCCGCTTCGCGATCGGCCCCACCGCGGAGCCGACGCCTCCCGTGCCGACGACGAGGATCCTCACGGGACGCGCGTCCCGGGCTCGCGTGTCGCCGCGGCGTGCCCGACGTGCATCCGCTCCTGGGCCTCGGCGAGCGCGTCGCCGAGCGTCCCCGCGATCTCGTCGAACTCCTTCTGCGTCGCGATCAGCGGGGGTGAGATCTGCACGACGGGGTCGCCGCGGTCGTCGGCACGGCAGATCAGCCCCTTCTCGAAGAGCCGGGGCGACAGGAAGCCGCGCAGCAGCGTCTCGCACTCCTCGTCGCTGAACCCGCCGCGCGTCTCCTTGTCCTTGACGAGCTCGAGCGCGTAGAAGAAGCCCGTCCCGCGCAGGTCGCCGACGATGTCGAGGTCGAGGAGCTGCGCCAGCGTGTCGTGGAACGCCCCGCCGTTGTCGCGCACGTTCTCGACCACCCGCTCGCGCTTCATGATCTCGATGTTCTTGAGCGCGATCGCGCACATCACCGGGTGGCCGCCGAACGTCATCCCGTGCGTGTACATCGCCTGCTCGCCGAGGAACGGGTCGAACACGGCGTCGGAGGCGATGACTGCGCCGATCGCCGCGTACGCCGACGACAGCCCCTTGGCGCACGTGATCAGGTCCGGCCGGATGTCGTAGACCTCGGAGCCGAACCATCCGCCCACACGGCCGAAGCCCGTGATCACCTCGTCGGCGCAGAGCAGGATCTCGTAGCGGTCGCAGAGCTCGCGCACCCCGCGGAAGTAGCCCGCCGGCGGCGTGAAGGAGCCGCCGGCGTTCTGCACCGGCTCCATGATCACCATCGCGACCGTCGACGGCCCCGCGGCGAGGATCGCCTGCTCGAGGTCGTCGAGCAGGAACGCGGTGAACTCCTCCTCGGTCTCATCCGGAGGCCGGTGGTAGCGGTTCGTGTTGCGCACGTGCAGCGTGTCCGGCACGAGCGGCTCGAACGGGTTCTTGAGCGCCGCGATGCCGTTGATCGAGAGCGCGCCCATCGTCGTCCCGTGGTAGGCGGTGCGGCGCGCGATCGCCTTCCAGCGGCGCTCGCCGCGCGCGGCGTGAAACTGGCGCGCGAGCTTCCACGCGGCCTCGACCGCCTCCGAGCCGCCGGAGACGAAGAAGACCCGGTTCAGGCCCTCCGGCGCGAGCTGCGCCACCTCGGCCGCGAGCTCGATCGCGCGCGGGTGCGCGTACGACCAGTTCGTGTAGAAGGGCAGCTCCTTCATCTGCTCGAGCGCCGCCTGCCCGACCTCCTCGCCGTGCGAGTAGCCGATCTGCACCGCGAACAGGCCTGCGAGCGCGTCGAGGTAGCGCTTGCCGTTCGCGTCCTCGAGATAGCAGCCGTCGCCGCGCACGATGATCGGCACCTCACCGTGCTCGTACGCACCCATGCGCGTGAAGTGCAGCCACAGGTGGTCGCGCGCCGCCTGCTGGAGATCGATCGTCACGCTGTCGACACCCTCTTGTTGCGGAAGTTGGAGACCAGGATCTGCGTGAGCATGATCGCGACCGCGATCACGAAGATCGACGTTCCGATGACGTTGATCTGCGGCGGCGTCGCCACGCGCGCAGCGCCCCAGACGAAGAGCGGGAACGTCACCGTCGCGCCGGCGTTGAAGTACGTGATCACGAAGTCGTCGATCGAGAGCGCGAACGCGAGCAGCCCGCCCGCGAGGATGCCGGGGAAGATGATCGGCAGCGTGACTTTCATGAACGTCTGCCACTCGTTCGCCCCGAGATCCATCGCCGCCTCCTCCAGGTGACGGTCGAACCCGACGAGCCGCGCCCGCACGGTCACGACCACGAAGCTGATGTTGAAGAGGATATGCGCGATCAGGATCGTCCCGAACCCCTGCGGCACGCGCCAGTTCACGAAGAGCGTCAGCAGCGACGCGCCCATCACGACCTCGGGCGTCGTCATCGGGACGAAGATCAGCATGTTCGTGGTGCCGCTGCCGCGGAACCGGTACCGCACGAGCGCAAGCGCGATCAGCGTGCCGAGGATCGTCGCGAAGAGGCTCGACAGGATCGCGATCTCGATGCTCACCTTCAACGCGTCCTGGAGCCCCGGGTAGCCGAACGGGTTCAGCCAGTTCTTGAGCGTGAAGCCCTGCCAGGTGTAGTTGAAGCGCCCTTTCGGGTTGTTGAAGGAGAACGCGACGACGACGGAGATCGGCAGGAAGAGGTACACGAGCGCGAGGATCGCGTAGCCCGTCAGCAGGTTCCGCCGGATCCACCTCATGCTGCCACCGTCAGCCGTTCGGTCCCGAGGATCCTCGCGAAGAGCAGGACGAGGAACAGGATCGCCGCCATCAGCACGAACGACAGCGCCGCCGCCGTCGGATAGTCGCGCACGGCGAGGAACTCCGACTGGATGACGTTCCCGATCATGTACTGGCGCGGCGTGCCGAGCAGCTGCGCGTTGATGAAGTCGCCGGCTGCCGGGATGAACGTCAGCAGCACTCCGGCAAAGACGCCGGGCAGTGAGAGCGGCAGCGTCACGCGCATGAACGCGCGCGGCCGCGATGCGTAGAGATCCTCCGCCGCCTCGATCAGCCGGCTGTCGATCTGCTCGAGGCTGACGTAGAGCGGTAAGACCATGAACGGCAGGAAGTTGTAGACGATGCCTGCGATCACCGCCGCCGAGGTTGCGAGCAGCCGCCCGTTCGGCCCCAGGATGTGAAGGTGCTGGAGCGTGTGGACGACGAGCCCGTTGTCGGACAGGATCGTCTCCCAGGCGAGTGTCCGGATCAGGTACGTGACGAAGAACGGCGAGATCACGAGCAGCAGGAACAGGCTCTTCCAGCGGCCGCCGCGGAAGGCGATCCAGTAGGCGAGCGGGTAGCTCACGACGAGCGCGATCGCCGTCGCGATCGCCGCGTACTCACCCGAGCGGATGAACTGGGTCTGGTACGACGAGACCGCATCGCTGAAGTTCCCCCACGCCCAGTCGAAGCTGAACACCGGGAACAGCCCCGACGAGAGGGACATCTTCCCGAGGTACCACATCGGCACCACGAAGAAGAGGACCAGCCAGGCCATGCCCGGGAGGAGCAGCAGGTACGGGATCGCCCCTTTGCGACGGTGGAGCACGCGCTATCCCCCGATCAACGTCTGGAACTGCTTCTTGTAGTCCTCGTTGTTCAACGCCTTCGGGTCGAACTGGTGGACCGCCGCGTACATCTCCGGCGTCGGGAAGATCAGCGGGTTGTTCGCAACGTCCGGATCGCTCTTCTCGAGCACCTTGTCGGCGCCGAGCACCGGGCAGATGTAGTTGACGTAGTCCTCGACCATCGCCGCGATCTCCGGCCGGTAGTACCAGTTCATCAGCACGGAGGCGCCGTAGACGTGGCCGCCCTTCGGGATCAGCATGTTGTCCGTCCACGTCATGCCGCCGTCGGTCGGGATGACCCACTTGAGCCCCGGATGGTCGGCCTGCAGCTGCACCATGTCGCCCGACCAGGCGAGGCACGCGTAGATGTCGCCGTTCGCGAGCAGCGACGCGTAGTCGTTGCCGGTGAACTGCCGGATCTGCCCCGAGCTCACCGCGCTCTGCATCGTCGAGATCGCCTTCTTGAACGTCGCGTCCGTGACCTTCGACGGGTCGTCGCCGTTCGCCAGCATCGTGACGCCGACCGAGTCCGACATCTCGGTCAGCATCGTCACCTTCCCCTTCAGCTTCGGGTCGGTGAACAGCTGGTGGATCGACGTGACCGGGCCGCCGGTCAGCTTCGGGTCGTAGCCGATGCCGGTCATGCCCGACTGCCACGGCAGGCTGTAGTCGCGGTTCGGGTCCCAGCTCGGGTTGCGCTGCGACGGCACGAGGTTCTTGATGTTCGGGATCGCCGACTTGTCGAGCTTCTCGAGCCAGCCGAGCTGGATCATGCGCTGAGGCAGGCCGGACGAGTCGGTCATGACGACCAGGTCGCGGCCGATCGACTGGCCCTGCGACAAGGGCCCCTCGATCTTCCCGAAGAAGCTGTCGTTGTCGTTGATGTCTTCGAGGTACTTGACGTGGACGCCGTAGTGCTGCTCGAACTTCACGAGCGACGGGTGGGTCTTCGTCTTCTCGTCGATGTCGATGTACAGCGGCCAGTTCGACCACGTCAGCGAGCTCGGCATGGTCTGGGAGGACGCCGCCGTCGACGTGGCCTTGCTGCTCGAGCCGCCGCAGGCGGCGAGGAAGCCGGGAACGGTCAGCAGCGCGCTTCCCGCAACAGCGCGACGCAGCAGCTGCTCGCGCGTAAATGAGTCGCTCATTGAGCTTCCTCCTCGGATCGGGGGACGACGAACGTCGACTCCGGTGAGAACGACAGATCGAGCTTGTCGCCGGGAGCGTGCGTCCCGGCGCCCTGGACGACGACGGACAGCTCGCCGACCTCGGTCTTCACGAGGTACTGGGTCGAGACGCCGACGTAGGCGCGCTCGATCACCTCCGCGGCGAGCGCGTTCTCGCCGCCGGCGCCGATGGCGAGCTTCTCCGGCCGGACGCCGACCGACACGCGTCCGCTGCGGCCGGCGAGCGCCGCCGGCGCCACGCGCAGCACCCTGCCGCCGTCGAGCCGGACGGCGTCGCTCCCTTCGACGGTGCCGGGGAGCAGATTGGAGACGCCCAGGAAGTTCGCGACGAACGCGGTCTGCGGCCGCTCGTAGAGCTCGCTCGGCTCGCCGAGCTGCTCGATGTGGCCGCCGTTCATCACCACGATGAAGTCCGCCATCGTCATCGCCTCTTCCTGGTCGTGCGTGACGTGCACGAAGGTGATCTTCATCTCGTGCTGGATGCGCTTCAACTCGAGCTGCATCTCCTTGCGCAGCTTCAGGTCGAGCGCGCCGAGCGGCTCGTCGAGCAGCAGCACGCGCGGCCGGTTGACGAGTGCCCGCGCGAGCGCGACCCGCTGCTGCTGGCCGCCGGAGAGCTGGCGCGGCCGGCGGCCGCCATAGCCCTCGAGCCCGACGACGCGGAGCATCTCCTCCACGCGGCCCGTGACCTCCTCCTTCGCCACACGGCGGCGGCGGAGCCCGAAGGCGACGTTCTCGAAGATCGTCAGGTGCGGGAAGAGCGCGTAGCTCTGGAACACGGTGTTGACGTCGCGCTTGTAGGGCGGCAGCCGCGTGACGGCGCCGCTCCCGAGGTAGATCGTCCCCTCGGTCGGCTCCTCGAAGCCGCCGATCATCCGCAGCGTCGTCGTCTTGCCGCAGCCCGACGGGCCGAGAAACGCATAGAACTTGCCGCTCTCGACCTCGAGGTTGAGGTCGTCCACCGCGGTGACGTTGTCGAACCGCTTCGTGACGTTCTCGAGCCGGACGTCCGCCGTCACGGCCGCATCGTCGCTCATACCGTCGCCGCCTCCTCGACATGGGTGCCCCAGGCGAAGACCTGCTTCGCGAGCTGGAGATAGAGGAACGTCTCGGTCGAGACGACCCCGGGGATCTGCCGGACCCGGTTCGTGAGCTCCAGCAGGTGGTGCCGGTCGACGCAGACGACCTCGACGAGCACGTCGTAGCGGCCGGCGGAGACGACGACGTAGCTCGTCTCGGCGAGGGCGCCGAGCGCGTCCGCGACCGGGTCGGGCGGACCGGCGGTGTTGACGCCGAGCAGCGCCATCGCGTCGAAGCCGAGCCCGAGCGGGTTGGTCACGCCGGCGACGAGCAGGATGCCGTCGCGCACGAGCCGACCGTACCGCGCGCGAACCGTCGCCTCGCCGATCCCGAGCCGGGTCGCAACCTGCCGGAACGGCACGCGGCCGTTGTCCTGGAGCGCCTCGATGATCCCGCGGTCGATCTCGTCCAGCGAGCGAGGGCGGGTGACCGGCCCGCGACCGAGTACATCGTGCACCGGTCGGTTCTACCGCATTTCGACGCAATGCGTCAACGCCGGCGGGCCACGCCGCGCATTGCGCGGCGATCAGCGCTGCCCGAGACGCAAACCGAGGAGGCGCGGGACCGCGGCCACCGCGCGGGCGGGCGCCGGCGGGCGCCGGCCCTCCTCCTCGGCCTCCTCGCAGGCGAGGATCGCGGCGCGGATCGCACCGCCGCCGAGCCGCCGGACGGGCTCGCGCGGCACGCGCGCGACCTGCCGCCCGACGAGCGGCAGCGCCGTCCACGCGTCGGCGGCGCCGGTCGCGAGCGAGGCGAGCGCCTGGCCGGCGATGAACGACGGGCCGACCCCGTGGCCCGAGTAGCCGAGCGCGTAGTGGACACGGCCGCCCGGAGCGGTGCCGATGAACGGCACGTGGTCGGCGGCCACGTCGATCGGCCCGCCCCAGCTCGCCTCGACCTTCGCCCCGGCGAGCCCGGGCAGCAGCCGGCGGAGGCCGAGCTCGGCGCGGCCCGCCGTCGGGGCGTCGTGCGTGAAGCGCCGGTCGATGCGGTTCCCGCGCCCGATCGGGCCGGAGCCGGAGCCCATCAGCACGCGTCCGTCCTCGGTCGTGCGGAAGTAGTGCAGGAACATGCGCGAGTCGACGATCCCCTCGCCGCCCGTCCAGCCGATCTCGGCGAGAAGCTCCGGCACCGGCTCGGTGAGGACGACGTAGCTCCCGAAGACGGTCAGGCGGCCGCGCACCGGGCGCCAGTCGGTCGCCCATGCGTTCGTCGCGAGCACGATGCGTCGCGCGCGGACCTCGTGGCCGTTCGCGGCCAGCGACCCGTCGCGGCGGAGGTGCGCGGGCGAGCCCTCGTGCACCTCGACGCCCGCGTCGAGCGCCGCGCGGCGGAGCGCCCGGACGAGCCGCGCCGGGTGCACGGTCGCGCCGTCCCGGAAGAAGACGCCGCGGCGGAAGCGCGGCGAGATCCCGGGCGCATCGCGGAGGGCCGCCTCCTCCGGATGCCCGACCGCCTGCGCGGACGCGATCTGCTCGTCGACGGCGGCATCCTGCTGCGGGGTCGTCGACACCTGCAGCATCCCGCCCTCACGGAGCCATGCGTCCTCGCCGCGGCGCTCCAGGAAGGCGCGGATCCCGGGGACGACCAGGTCGCCGGCCGCGCAGAGCCGGAGCGCGGCATCGTCTCCGAAGAGCGAGCGGAGGGTCGGCAGGTACGACCAGTAGCCGTGGCAGAAGCCGCCGTTGCGGCCGCTCGGGCCGAAGCCGCAGAACGCCGCCTCGAAGAGCGCCACGCGCAGCCCGGGGTCGCGCTCGCGGAGCGCGAGCGCCGTCCAGAGGCCGGTGAAGCCGCCGCCGACGATCGCGACGTCCGTGTCGAGCGCGTGGCGGAGCGGCGCCGACCGCTCGCCGTCGTCGGCGTCGCGCAGCCACCAGGCGGGCTCCCCGCCGGGAGCGACCGTGGGGCGCATGCCCGTCAGCCGACCTGGTACCCGAAGATCCGCTTCGGCTTCACCTTGACGATCACGCGGTCGACCGGGGCGCCGAAGTCCTCGCCCCGGTAGCGCTGGGACAGCTCGTTGATGTGCTCCGCCGCGCCCTCGAGCTCGAGCTCGGCGATGCCTTCGACCTCGAAGTAGCGATACGGATCGCTCGCGTCGAACACGGTCACGCTGACGCGCGGGTCGCGGCGCAGGTGCCGTCCCTTCGCGCGCGCGTTGGTCGTGTTGAAGACCACGTGCTCGCCGTCGGTGTCGATCCAGACGATGCTCGTCTGCGGCGAGCCGTCCTCCTGGAGCGTCGCCACGGCGGCGAAGCCGTGCTTGCTCCGCATCAGCTCGATCTGCCCCGCCGTCAGCTCAGCCATTGCCCGGGACGATCGTCGGAATGTTCGTGATCTTGCCGTTGATGATGTCGACCTTGACCTGGTTCACCTTTGCGGCGATCCCCTTCGGCGCCTTCGGCGAGAACACGCCGATGCCGACGCCGTTCTGCTGCAGGCCGTAGGTCACGTCGGTGCCGCCGGTGAAATGCCCGGTCACCGCAGCGGCGATCGAGTTGTAGACGGCGATGTCGACGCGCTTCAGCGCCGAGGTGAGGATCCACGGCCCGAGATAGCTCTGGTCGGCGTCGACGCCGATCCCCCAGACGTTCTTCTCACGCGCCGCGTCGAGCGCGCCGAGCCCGCAGCCGCCCGCGACCTGGAACACGACGACCGACCCCTCGCCGATCTGCTGCAGCGCCACTTCCTTGCATTTCGCCTGCGCCTCGAAGTCCTGCGAGTAGCCGTTCAGCGTCTGGATCCCCGGGTCGGCGGCCTTCGCGCCGGCCTGGAAGCCCGCGATGTAGCGGTCGACCGGCGGCTGCTTCTCGCCGCCGACCGAGGAGACGACCTTCCCGCCGCGGTCCTTCGCGGCCAGGCCCGCGGCGTACCCCGCGAGGTAGCCGGCCTGCTGCTCCTCGAAGAGGAGGCCGCGCACGTTCGACAGCCGCCCCTCGTCGCTGTTCGAGACGTCGACGACAGCGAAGTTGACGTGCGGGAACTGCTTGGCGACCGCCTTCACGGCGTCGATCTCGGTGAAGCCGACGGCGACGATCAGCTTGTAGCCCTGCTTGGCGAGCGCGGTCATGTTCGGGATGTAGTCCGCCGGCGAGCTCGCCTGGACGACGCGGCCCTGGACGCCGAGGTTCTTCTCGGCGCGCTGCAGGCCGACGTAGGCGAGGTGGTTGAAACCGTGGTCGTTCAGACCGCCGGTGTCGGTGGAGAGACCGACCTTGTACCCGGCGCCGAGCTGCGTCGTGGTCGTGCCGGACGACGACTTCTTCGAGCCGCAGCCTGCGGCGAGCATGGCGAGTGCGACGAGCAGCACCGCCATCGGTGCGAATCTCTTCACGAGTCCTCCGAGGTTTTAGACTGTGGGACGAAAACCGGTGACCGATTCTACTTCCCACGCCGTCGTCGGTGTCGAGATGCGCGCCCGCGGCGGGCGGCTCGAGGCGGTCCTGTCGCGGGTCGACCACCGCCGGGGCGAGTCGCTGGAGTCGGCGCTCGCGCGCGCGGTCGACGTCGCGGCCCTCTCGCACGTCGAGCAGCTCGAGACGCGCGTCCTGCGGGACGGCACGCTTGCGACCGCGTACCTCGGGCTCGTGCGGGCCGATGCGGACGCGCCCGGCGACTGGCGGGCGGCCGGCGGGCCCTGGGCGCCCGACGACGGCGAGCTCGTCGCGGCGGCGCAGGCGCGGCTGCGCGCGAAGCTCTCGTACACGAACCTCGGCTTCGCGCTCGCGCCGGAGGTGTTCACGATCTCGGAGCTTCGCGAGGTGTATGTGGCGGCGCTCGGGCACGACGTGTCCGCGACGAACCTGCAGCGCGTCCTGCTCCGTCGCGGCGCCCTCGAGCAGGTGGAGGGCCACCGCGCCCCCGGCCGCACCGGGGGCCGCCCGGCATCGTTGTTCCGCTTCAGGGCGCGCCGCCTCGAGGTGACGGACGAGTTCGCCGCCCTCCGCCCGCCGCGCTGACAACGATCTCGCGCCACGCGGGGAAGAGCAGCTGGTGGGTTCCGCCCGGGACGAGGCGGAGGTCGGCGGCGGGGAGGCGCGCCGCGTAGGCGCGGCCGATCTCCGGCGGGCAGAGCGCGTCGAGCTCGCCCCACCACACCGTCACCGGCGCCTCCACCTCGCCGAGCGCGAAGCCCCACGGCCGCCCCAGGTAGGCGAGCTCGCGCGCCAGCCACAGCCCACCGGCCCGGAAGCCCTCGATGCGCCCGCGCTGGTAGGCGGCGTCCGTCGCCGGATCGCCGGTCGGCGGCGTCGGCTCCCGCCCCCACCGCTCGAGCCGCCACGCGACGTAGCGCGGCGAGAAGCGCGCGTACCGCACCGCCGCGCGCACGTCGCCCGGCAGGAGCCCCACGAGATCCGGCGGCGGCATCGCGCCGACGATCGCAACGCGCTCGACACGCTCCGGCGCAACCGCCGCGAGGGCGAGCGCGTGCGGTCCGCCCGCCGACCAGCCGAGGACGGAGAACCGGTCCACCCCGGCCGCGCCGATCGGGCCGAGCGCGTCCTCGGCCCACGCGCGCAGCGACCGGTGGCGGCGCGCCGGCCCGCAGCGGTCGACGGCGAGCAGCCGCACGCCGAGCGCGGCGACGATCCCGTCGTCCGGATGCCGCGTCAGCCGCGAGTCGCCGCCGCCGTGGAGGTAGACGAGAACCGTGCCGTTCGGATCGCCGACGTCGTCGATCACGCGAGCCTCCGCACGAGCAGCACGCGCGGCTCGCCGCGCCCGTCGTACTCCTCGTCGACCCGCTCCACCTCGAACCCGATCGCCCGGTGAAACGCGACCGACCGCTCGTTCACCGTCGACGTCACCGCGCGCACGACGGTACGCGGCGCCACCGCGGCGAAGAACCGCTCGTACAGCGCGCGCCCGAGCCCGGAACCGCGCTCGCGCGGGTCGACGCCGACGAAGTGCACGTACGCCTCGTCCGCGAACGTCTGCGACCGGAACCCGCACAGGAACCCGGCGAGGCGCCCGTCGCGCTCGGCGACGAACGACGTGTCGCGGAAGTGGACGAAGAACAGCTTCGGGAGCATCGCCGCCATCTCCCGGCCTCCCCACCACTCGTCGAGCACCGCCGTCACCGCGCGAAAGTCCTCCGGCTCGGCGTGACGGATGCTCGCATCCATAGGCTTCCAGCCTATGCGGATCCTCGTCCTCGGCGGAACGCAGTTCCTGGGCAGGCACGTCGTCGACGCGGCGCTCGAGCGCGGCCACGACGTCACGCTCTTCAACCGCGGCCGCACGCGGCCCGACCTGTATCCCGGCGTGGAGAAGCTGCGCGGCGACCGCGACGGCGGCCTGGAGCCGCTCGCCGGCCGGAGCTTCGACGCGGTCGTCGACACGAGCGGCTACGTCCCGCGCATCGTGCGCGAGACGATCGAGGCACTCGGCGACGCCGGCCACTACACCTTCGTCTCCTCGATCTCCGTCTACGCCGACCTGTCGGCGCCGCCGGCGGTGGGCGATCCGGTCGCGGAGCTCGAGGAAGAGACCGAGGAGTGGCGCGAGGCCTACGGCGAGCTGAAGGCGGACTGCGAGGACGTCGTCCGGGAGCGCTTCCCGGACGCGTTCATCCCGCGGCCGGGCCTGATCGTCGGCCCCTGGGACCCGACCGGCCGCTTCACCTACTGGCCGGAGCGCCTCGCAGCCGGCGGCCGCGTGCTCGCACCCGCCCCGCCCGACGCCGACGCGCAGGTGATCGACGCGCGCGACCTCGCCGGCTGGATCGTCTGCGCCGCCGAGAACCGGACTGCCGGAACGTTCAACGCGGTCGGCCCGATCGGCCGCCGGGACGCGTTCCTGGAGGCCTGCGGCGGCGGCGAGCTCGTCTGGGTCGACCCCGCGTTCCTCGCCGAGCAGGGGGTCGAGGAGTGGATGGAGCTCCCGCTCTGGCTGGCAAGCCCCGAGTACTCCGCCATGCTCTCGGTCGATCCGGCGCCCGCGCGCGCCGCGGGCCTGGAGACGCGCCCGCTCGAGGAGACCGCGCGCGACACGCTCGCCTGGGTGCGCTCCGGCGAGGCGCCGGCCGACCCGCCCGCCGGCCTCGACCGGGAGAAGGAGCGCGCGGTCCTTGACGCGTGGCTCTCGAAAGAGTAGTTTCGAAAAATATCTTTCGATAACACTCTCACTCTCAGCGACCCGCGCGCGATGCGCGCGCTCGCGCACCCGACGCGCCTCGCCCTCCTCGACCACCTCCACTCCGTCGAGCACGCCACCGCGACCGAGTGCTCCGAGTTCGTCGACGACAGCCCGTCGTCGTGCAGCTACCACCTGCGCGCGCTCGCCAAATGGGGCTTCGTCGAGGAGACGGACGGCGGCCGCGGCCGCGAGCGCCCCTGGCGCGCGACCGCAGGGCACATCGAGTTCGCCTCCGACGGGCCAGACGCGACCGTCCTGCGCGACGAGCTCGTCGCCCGCCAGCAGCAGCGTGTCCGCGATTCGCTCCGCCGCGAGCACGAGCTGCCCGCCCGCTGGCGCCGCGCCGCGCAGACCTCGTCCGCCACGCTCGAGCTGACCGCAGCCGAGCTCGAGGAGCTGGGCGAGCGCTTCGAGCGCCTGCTGGACGAGCTCCGCGGGCGCGGCCGGCGGCGCGGCGCACGCCGCGTGGTCGTCTGCTTCGGCGCCGTCGCCGAGCCGTAGACTCGCCCGCGTGCAGCGGCTCGCGGGGAAGCACGTCGTCGTCACCGGCGCCGGGACCGGCATCGGACGCGCGATCGCCGAGCGCCTCGGCGCCGAGGGCGCGCGGCTGACGCTGCTCGCCCGCGACGAGTCGCGGCTCCGCGACGTCGCGCCGGGCGCGCGCACCCGCTCGCTCGACATCCGCGACCGCGACGCCGTGCTCGCCGCCTTCGACGAGCCGCTCGACGCGCTCGTCGCGAACGCCGGCATCGGCGGCCCGAACCACGCCGGCGGCGACGACCGCTTCGACGACATCGTCCGCACGAACCTCTACGGCACCTACTGGTGCGTGCGGGCGGCCGAGCCGCTCCTGCCCGACGGCGGGCGGATCGTCGTCACCTCGTCGATCCTCGCGCGCATCGGGGTCGCCGGCTATACCGCCTACTGCGCCTCGAAAGCGGGCCTGCTCGGCCTCGTCCGGTCGCTCGCCGCCGAGCTCGCGCCCCGCGCGATCCAGGTGAACGCGATCTGCCCCGGCTGGGTGGACACCGCGATGGCCTGGGAAGGGCTGTCCGAGTGGCCGGGCCTGACGGCGGCGGAGGCGTGGGAGATCGCGAAGCAGGAGGTGCCGCTCCGCCGCATGAGCGAGCCGGCCGAGATCGCGGGCACGGTCGCCTGGCTCCTCTCCGACGACGCCGCCGGCGTCACCGGCCAGGCGATCGACCAGAACAACGGCGCCTTCATGTCATAGGTGTCCGTCCGACCGGGGTCCTAGAGTTTCGGTCGTGCTCGAGCGCGACTACCTCCGCCGCGGGATCGCCGAGTTCGTCGGCACCTTCGCGCTGATCTTCATCGCGGCAGGCGGCGCCGCCTACGCCCAGGCGCCGGTCGACCTCGCGTTCGCAAACGGCCTCGTGATCGCCGTCATGGTCTCCGCCTTCGGGTTCATCTCGGGCGGCCACTTCAACCCGGCGGTGACGCTCGGCTTCTTCGTCACCCGGCGTATCGCCCCGCTGCTCGCCGTCTGGTACTGGCTCGTCCAGTTCAGCGGCGCGGCGCTCGCGGCGCTGCTCCTCAAGTGGGTGCTGCCGGCGGGCGCGCAGAGCGCCGGTCACCTCGGTGCGCCCCACCTCGGCACCGACATCACCGCGGGCAAGGGTGTCGTGGTCGAGGCCGTGCTGACCTTCTTCCTCGTGTGGGTCGTGTTCGCAACCGCCGTCGACGCACGCGGCTCGTTCGCGCAGATCGCGGGCCTCGCCATCGGCTTCACGATCGCGTTCGGCGTGCTGATGGGCTACGGCATCACCGGCGCGGCGATGAACCCCGCCCGCGCCTTCGGCCCGCAGCTCGTCGGCGACCAGTGGGCGCACTTCTGGGTCTGGTACATCGGCCCCTTCGCCGGCGGTGTCATCGCGGCCGCGCTCTACGAGCTGCTCTACCTGCGCAAGGACGCGCCGCAGCCGGTCGGCCCGCCGGAGACCGGGGTCGAAGAGCCCGGCGCAGGCGACGCAGCCCAGGCCTAGTTCGGGTAGCTTCCGGCACCGATGCTCTCGACGATCGCACTCGTCGTCGCCGGCCTGTCCACGGGCCACAAGATCGGCCTCGTGGTCGTTGCGGCCGCGTTCATCATCTTCGCCCTCGTGTCGTCGTTCGTCATGCCGCGGCGGAACCCGGACTTCCCCGGCAAGCACATCGGCCTCTACATCGTCGTCGCCGTCTGCTTCTTCGTCGCGATGATGGCCGCCGTGGTCGTCTTCGGCCGTGAGAGCCCGGAGGCGAGCGCCGGCGAGACCACGACCACGTCGTCGGCGGCGACGACGACGACATCCGCCCCCGCCAACGTGGTGGGCGACCCGGCCGCCGGCAAGACGGTCTTCGAGAGCGCCGGCTGCACCGGCTGCCACACCCTGAAGGCGGCGGGCGCGACCGGGACGGTCGGCCCCAACCTGGACCAGCTGAAGCCGGCCGAGGCCGCGGTCAAGAACCAGGTGATCCACGGCGGCGGCCCGATGCCCGCCTTCGCCGGCAAGCTGACGCCCGCGCAGATCCAGAACGTCGCCGCGTTCGTCTACGTGTCGACCCACTCCTAGGGAAACGGCCCCTTGACGAGCGAAACCCGCCCGGGGGAGGGGCGGGTTCGCCGCAGTCACGTCAGTCGCCGACGATGTCAGGGGGAGCCGGCACACCCATCCTGCAGAACCACACCGTCTCCGCGCATCAACCAGAAGGGTGATTTTCCTGTCACCGGTCCGACGGGTCAGCGGAGAAGGAGGGATTCGAACCCTCGAGGCAGGGATTTCCCCACCTAACGCCTTAGCAGGGCGCCGCCTTCAGCCACTCGGCCACTTCTCCGGGCGCGCGCATCGTACCGCAGTGTCTGAGACGCGAAAGCCCGCCGAAGCGGGCTCTCGTCGAGGCGGAGGGAGAGGGATTTGAACCCTCGACGCACCTTTCGGCACGTACGCGATTTCCAGTCGCGCTCCTTAGACCGCTCGGACACCCCTCCGTGGAGGTGCTTCAGTTGTCGGAACGGAGGGGGAGGGATTTGAACCCTCGATCCGCCTTGCGACGGATAACGGTTTTCGAGACCGCCGCATTCGACCGCTCTGCCACCCCTCCGAGCGGGCGCATGGTACCTAGTCGTGAATGCGGGCGATGACGTCCTCGCGCTTGAGGACGCGCACACGGTGCGAGGAGCGCGCGAGCCGGACCTCGTACCCCGCGTCGCGCGGGAAGAGCACCTTGTCACCGGGCTCGAGCAGCGTCACGTCGGGCCCGACGGACGCGACGATGCCGCTGCGGACGTTCAGGGCCTCGTTCGCAGGGACGATCAGCCCGCTCGGCAGCTCGGACTCGTCGAGCGGCTGGACGACGAGGTAGTCGTCGAGAGGCTCGAGGCGGACGTCGACGATCGACTGGTGACCTTCCAACACGCAGTCACGATACCGCGCAGTAACGTCAGCGCATGGAGCTGATCCCGTTCCAGCCCGGCCGCTGGTCGTTCGGCGGCGCCGAGCCGGTGCCGGCGGTGTACGCGAATCGCGCGTGCGTCGAGCTCGCGGACACGATCGCAACCGTCGACGGGCTGAGCCTGCAGGACGGCGCGATCGAGGCCGACCTGGCCGTCAGCGGCGAGCGCGGGTTCTACGGGCTCGTCTGGCGGCTGCAGGACTCGCGCAACTACGAGTCGTTCTTCGTCCGGCCGCACCAGGTGGGGAACCCCGACTCGATCCAGTACACGCCCGTGTTCAACGACGTGTCGGCGTGGCAGCTCTACCACGGCGACCGCTTCTGGGCGCCGGTCTCGTTCCCGACCGGCGGGTGGTTCCGGCTGCGCGTCGTGTTCGCGGGGCGCCGGGCGGAGTTCTACGTCGGCGACCTGGAGACGCCGGTGCTGGTGACGTCGGAGCTGCGCATGGAGCCGCTCCCCGGCGCGGTCGGCCTGCTGGTCGGCGGCCCGCCGATCCACGTCGCCGACTTCCGCATCGGCGACCCCGGCTTCCGGGCGGAGGAGCCGCCGCCGACCCCCGCGCTCGCGCGCCGCATCGAGGCCTGGGCCGTCTCCGATCCGTTCCCGGAGCGCGAGCTCGGCGCGGAGCCGCCGCTCGAGGGGCGCACGTGGACGCTGCTCGACGCGGAGCCGAGCGGGCTCGCCAACCTCGCGCGCGTCCACGGGGTCGACGGCGGCCGGGACACCGTGCTCGCTCGCGCGACGATCCGCGCGGAGCGCGCCGAGGTGCGCGCGGTCGAGCTCGGGTTCAGCGACCGGGCGCTCGTGTACCTGAACGGACGGGCCCTCTACCGCGGCGACGACACGTACCGGTCGCGCGACTACCGCTTCCTCGGATCGATCGGCTGGTACGACACGCTCTACCTGCCGCTCGAGGCGGGCGACAACGACCTGGTCGTCGCAGTCTCGGAGAGCTTCGGCGGCTGGGGCGTGCAGGCGCGCTTCGCCGGGTGAGCACGTGTTCCCGGTCCCGGTCTCGAACCCCGACAAGCTGTTCTTCCCCGAGCGCGGGCTGACGAAGGGCGACCTCGTCTCCTACTACGTCGATGTCGCCGCGCAGGCGCTCCCTCACCTGCGCCGGCGGCCCTTCCACATGAAGCGGTTCCCGAACGGCGTCCAAGGCGAGTTCTTCCACCAGAAGCGCGTACCGTCGAAGCATCCGGACTTCGTCGACGAGGTGTTCGTGCAGTTCCCGAGCGGGCACTCGACCGTCTTCGCGATCGTCGACAACGTCGAGGCGCTCGCGTGGGTTGCGAACCTCGGCTGCATCGAGCTGCACACGTGGGCCTCGCGTGTGCCGGAGATCGAGCGGCCCGACTACCTGCTGATCGATCTCGATCCGACGACCGACGGCCAGTGGCCGTTCGTGCGCGAGATCGCCCTCGTCGTGCGCGAGGTGATGGACGAGCTCGGGGTGCGGTCGTACCCGAAGACGTCCGGTGCGACCGGGCTGCACGTGCTCGCGCCGATCAGGCCGGAGCTTCCGTTCCCGGAGGTGCGGCGGTTTGCCAAGGCGCTCGCGGTGGAGGTCGAGCGGCGCATCGGCGACCAGGCGGTCGCGACGACGACGTGGCGCGTCGCCGACCGCGTCGGCGTCTTCGTCGACTTCGGCCAGAACGCGCGCGACCGCACGATTGCCGCCGCCTACTCCGTGCGGCCGACGCCGGACGCGCGCGTGTCGGCGCCGCTTCTCTGGGAGGAGGTGGCCGGCGTCGAGCCGGAGGCGTTCACGGTGGAGACGATGCGCGCGCGGATCGCCGAGGTGGGCGACCCGATGCACGCGATGTGGCGCAACCCGCCGTCGCTCCGCTCGCGGTTCCCGAAGCTCGGCCTCGACCCGCCGCCCTAGTCGAACAGCTCGGCGACGCCGGCCGCATCCGGGTCGCGGGGCGGGCGCAGCTCGCGCCAGGTGCAGTCGCGCGGGTCCTTGTCCTCGCGCCAGCGGAGGAGCTTCGTGCCGTGCCGGAAACGCGAGCCCTGCACCTTGTCGTAGCGCACCTCGACGACGAGCTCCGGCCGCACCGGCGCCTCCTCGAGCTCGCCGCTCCCCCACCGGTTCGGCTCGGAGACGCGGCGATCCGACGACTCGTCGAGCAGCGGCAGCACCCGCGCCGCGACGTCCGCCCGCGTCTTCGCCGCCACCGCCGCGGAGCCGACGTAGTCGATCCCGCCGTCCTCGCGGTACAGCCCCAGCAGAAGCGTCGCGATCGCGGAGCGGTCGCCCTTCCAGCGCACGCCGACGACGACGCAGTCCGCCGACTTGTGCTCCTTCACCTTCACCATCCCCTCGCGCGAGCCCGGCAGGTACGGGACGCCGAGCCGCTTGCCGACGACGCCGTCGAGCCCGAGCGCCTCGAACCGGGCCAGCCAGCCGCGCGCGTCCGCGAGCGACCGCGTCGCCGGGGAGATCCGGAACCCGTCGAGCGCCTCGACCCGCGCGCGCCGCTGCTCGAGCGGAAGCTTCCATACCGGCTCGCCGTCCCAGACGAGCACGTCGAACACGACGTACTCCGCGGGGATCTCGCCGGACAGCCTCCTGATCCGCGACTCGGCCGGGTGGAGACGCATCTGCATCGCGTCGAAGTCGAGCGCACCGTCGCGCACGATCACGATCTCGCCGTCGAGGGCCGAGCGCGGCGGCAGCAGCTCGCCGAGCGGCCGCAGCTCCGGGAAGTACCGCAACAGCGGCCGCTCGTTCCGCGACCAGAGCGCAAGCTCGCCGCCCGCGTTCTCGAGCACTCCGCGGAAGCCGTCCCACTTGGGCTCGTACTGCCAGCCGTCGCCCTCCGGCAGCTCGCGCACGAGCTCGGCCTCCATCGGCGGGAACGGGACGATCGCGGCAGGCATGGACCGAAGACTAGGGTTGCTGCATGAAGCGCGTTGCACTCACCGGCGTCGGGGCGGTCACTCCGCTCGGCCTGGACGCCCCCAGCTCCTGGGCGGCCGCGAAGGCGGGCCGGAGCGGGATCGACTGGATCTCCGCCTTCGACACCGACGGCCTGCCCGTTCGCGTCGCCGCCGAGGTGAAGGGCTTCGACCCGGCGCAGGTCGTCTCGGCGAAGGAGGCGCGCAAGCTCGAGCGCAACGTGCTGCTCGGCGTCGCCGCCGGGCGCGAGGCGCTCGCCGATTCAGGCCTCTCCGGCTACGACCCGGCGCGCGTGGGGATCATCTTCGGCTCGGCGATCGGCGGCGTGCCCGGGATCATCGAGCAGGCCGACGTGCTCCGCGAGCGCGGGCCTGACCGCGTCTCGCCGAACTTTCTGCCGAACGTGCTCGTCGACTCGGCGTCCGGCCAGCTCGCGATCTCGCTCGGCATCACCGGCCCGAACTACGCGGTCGTCTCCGCGTGCGCAACCGGCTCGCACGCCGTCGGCGAGGCGGCCGAGATGATCAAGCGCGGCGCGGCCGACGCGGTGCTCGCCGGCGGGACGGAGTCCTGCATCGTCCCGCTGATCCTCGCCGGGTTCACGGCGATGCGCGGTCTCGCGGCCGAGGACGAGGATCCGCCCCGCGCCTCGCGCCCGTTCGACGCCACGCGCGCCGGGTTCGTGATGGCCGAGGGTGCAGGCGCGCTCCTGCTCGAGGACTGGGAGCAGGCGGAGCGCCGCGGCGCCGACATCTACGCCGAGGTGCTCGGCTACGGCGCCTCCAACGACGCGCACCACCTGGCGCAGCCGGAACCGGAGGCGACGGGAGTCGCCGCGATGATGCGCACCGCGCTCGAGCGTGCGGGCGTCGAGCCGGAGCGCGTCGGGTACATCAACGCGCACGGCACCTCGACCCCGCTCGGCGACATCGCCGAGACGAAGGCGATCAAGGACGTCTTCGGAGCGCACGCGTACGAGCTGGCGGTCTCCTCGACGAAGTCGATGACCGGCCACACGTTCGGCGCGGCCGGCGCGATCGAGGCGATCTTCTCCGCGCTCGCGCTGCACGACGGCGTGCTGCCGCCGACGATCAACTACCGCGAGCCCGACCCGGACTGCGATCTCGACTACGTCCCGAACGAGGCGCGCGCGGCGCAGGTCGACGTCGCGCTCTCGAACGCGATGGGGCTCGGCGGCCACAACGGCTGCGTGCTCCTGGGGCGCGCCGCGTGAACGTGCTCGCGCTCGTCGAGAGCTACAACGACGCCTGGAACCGGCAGGACCTGGACGCGATCGCGTCGATGCACGCGGACGGGATCGTCTTCCACAACCACACCGCGGGCGAGCGCGTCGAGGGCGCCGACGCCGTGCGGGCGCATATCTCGCGCATCTTCGAGAGCTGGCCGACACTTCGCTTTACGACTCGCACGCTGCGCGCCGGCGACGGCTTCGCAGTCTGCGAGTGGACGGCCCGCGCCGAGAAGGACGGCGTCGAGCTCGAGTGGGACGGGGTCGACGTCTTCCCGGTCGACGGCGGCAAGATCACGCGAAAGGACGTCTACTCGTCCTCGCACGCGCCTCGAACGACTCCGGGCTGAGCTCCGCGATCGATCCGAGCACGACGTCCGCCTCTGCGAGCGCGTCGTCGTGGGGCGGGAAGTGCGGGTTCGGGACCGCGACGACGCGCATGCCGGCCGCCTTCGCCGAGAGGATCCCGTTGTGCGAGTCCTCGACGGCGCCGCACCGCACCGGGCCGACCCCGAGGCGCCGGGCCGCTTCCAGGTACACGTCCGGGGCCGGTTTGCCGCGCGGCACCTCCTGCGACGACACCCGCACCGGAAAGAGCTCGTCGAGCCCGGCCGCGTGCACGACGACCTCGATCAGCTCAGGGTTCGACGACGACGCGATCGCGAGCCGCCGGCGCGCCCCGACGCGGCGGACCGCGTCGACCGCGCCCGGGATCAGCGGCGGGTCGGCGCCGTAGCGCTCGAGCATCCGCGCGACGATCGCCGCGTTGATCTCGGCGGGCGTGCCGGGGACGCCGAGCGTGTCTGCCATGTAGCGCGACCACTCGAGCGAGCTCATCCCCATCATGTCGCGCGCAGCGGTGTCCGTGTACTTGCCGCCGGACTCACGGGTGTAGGCCTCGCGGACCTCGTCCCACACCTGCTCGGAGTCGACGATGACGCCGTCGAGGTCGAAGACGACCGCTTCGATCACAGGGAGACGTAGCCGCTGTGCAGGTACGAGAGCGACGTCGGGGGCGTTCCCTCCTCGACGGACTCGACGCGGCCGACGAAGAACGTGTGGTCGCCGGTGGTGAGCTCGTCGACGGTCACAGCCTA
>Ga0335071_10002242_pt1 | contig 20747 bp, 19 predicted proteins | sample Lox_Sample_15_FD_206724 | JGI IMG/M metagenome (GOLD analysis project Ga0335071, IMG submission 206724) | Soil microbial communities from Loxahatchee National Wildlife Refuge, Florida, United States - Lox_Sample_1.5 | ecosystem: Environmental > Terrestrial > Soil > Wetlands | place: USA...
CACCTGAAACAAGGTGCCCTTTTTTTTGCTCATTTTTTGATATTTGGTGATATAATAAGGACAGTATGAGCGACCTGGAATTTGTCCAGCAATGCGTCAAAGGCGACAGACAGGCTTGGGACGAATTCGTAACGCGGTATTCCCGCCTTATTTACAGCTATATTTACCGCGTGCTGCGCCTTAAAGGAGCGCCTGAGAACGTTCAAAACAACGCCGCTGACATATTTCAGGAAATCTTCGTTTCTCTTTCCCAGGATAATTTCCGCAAATTAAAAAGCTTTAAAGCTAAAAATAACTGTACCCTGGCCAGCTGGCTGCGTCAGGTAACCATTCATGCCGTCATCGATTATCTGCGCCGGCTTAAGGGCACGATTTCCCTGGATGAGGAGGATGCCGACGGCACCAGTTTGCAGGATATCGTGGCTGATGATGCCCCTTCGGCCAGAGATGAGCTTAAGGCGCAGGAGAAGCTAATCGATCTGAAGGATTGTGTCGAAAAGCTCGGTACGCAGGATAAGTTTTTTCTGGAACTGCACTTTAACCGGGCCTTGAGCCTCCAGAAGCTTGCGGAGTTCTGGAGGGCTTCTCGTCCGGCTATGGATATGCGCAAGGCCAGGATCATCTCCCGGCTGAGAGACTGTTTTAAGGCTAAGGGGTTTGAGATTACGTAGTTAGATTAGCCGGGCCTTTGCGTCTATTGTCTTAGGAAAGGAATGCACCATGCAAGATGCATTTGAAAAACTGATAACCGGGGTATACAGGAGATGGAAGGCGCAACGTGCTCCGGAAGGACCGGCGCATCCGGAAGACGAGGCCCTTGCTTGTTTCATAGAGGGCAAGCTTTCCGAACAGCAGGGCCAGCAGGTCATGGAGCATCTGTTGGGTTGTAACCGCTGCCTGGAGATCTTTGCGCTCCAACTTGACCTGGAAGGCATCCAGGATGTGCCCTTGCCGCAGGAGTTGCTGGAGCGCGTAAAGTCCCTGGTGGCCGATAGCGCTGTTGCCTCGGTCCTGGAGGTCGTCGCGCGCCTGAGAGAAAAAGCGCTGGAGCTTTTAGCTACTACCGGCGATGTACTGGTCGGCCAGGAACTGGTGCCTGCGCCGGTATTGCGCAGCCGCAACATCCGGGATTTCAAGGACGAGGTGACGATCCTGAAGGATTTTAAGAACGTCAGGGTGGAAGCCAAGATCGAGAACAAATCCGGGGTATCTTTCAGCCTTACGGTGGTAGTAAAAGAAAAGCCCGGTTTGCAGGTGATCAAAGACCTGCGCATAGCCCTCTTTAAGGGCGACATAGAGCTTGAGTCCTACCATGTCGATTCCGGCAAGGTTACCTTTGAACATGTGGCCTGCGGCAGCTATACGGTCTCGATCTCCAGCCTCAAGGCCACGCTGGCTTCGATACTCCTAGATATAAAAACTTAGCTTTCTTATGGCCTACGATTCCGATGCCCTGGTCCTGGAAATATCGAAACAGGACGATACTCTCCAGCTGAGTATTTACGAACAAAGGGAGAGCGCTTCGACCCTGAGGCATTACAGCCATTGCGAAGTTTCCTTTTCTCAGATCGATACCCTCTGTCTGGAGGTGACTTCTCTGCTAGGCAGGGCTTCTCGCCGGGGTCCCCTGGATAATGATGCACTCGCAGGCCTGAAGAAATCCGGCCAGCTTCTTTGGGAGGGGCTCTTGAGCCGTCCCGTCAGGGACAAGCTGAAGGCTACGGCCCTGCGCGATCTGGTCCTTTTCCTTGATGAAAGGCTGATACATATCCCCTGGGAGCTCTTGTACGACGGCAGGGATTTCCTGTGCCTTAAATATAACGTCGGCAGGCTGGTAAAGACAAAAACACAGACCTGGGTTGCTCCATCTTCCCGCAGTAGCAGCCGCTTTAAAATGCTCATCCTTGCCAATCCCACGGACGACCTGAGGTTCGCCTACCTTGAGGGGGTCGGTATCAAGAACCAGTTTGAGCGCATGGGCACGCAGATACGCATCGATTTTAAATCGACCCGCGTCGATACCCTGTATGTGAAAAAAAACATCTGCGATTATGACATCGTGCATTTTGCCGGCCATGGCGAGCATGATCCGTTGCAGCCTCAGAAAAGCGGCTGGGTCATGGCGGATGGGAGATTTACCGCTCAGGATATCCTGGCGGCCGCAGAAACCCTGGTTTTGCCCAGCCTTGTTTTTTCCAACGCCTGTTATTCCGCGCAGGTATCTTGGCGCCCTCTGGAAGCGGATTACCAGATGAAGGCCTATAGCCTGGCGTCCGCATTTTTGTTCGCAGGCGTACGGCATTACCTTGGCACGATCTGCGGGATAGAAGACGATGCCAGCCTTGTCTTCGCCAGGGAATTCTACGCCCAGCTTTTACAGGGCAGGCCGCTGGGGGAGTGCGTACGCATGGGCCGCCTGAAACTGGTCAAAGAACACGGGATCTTTCATATCTGCTGGGCGTATTTTCTTCTTTACGGAGACCCCAGCTTCGTGCTTTTTGGCACAGTGCCTTCCGGGAACCCTGTGCGGCGAGCCTCTGGGCTGGCCGATCTCCTGAGGGTACGGCCTTTGCGCCGGGCGCTAGCACCGTTATCAATAACGATAGCGGCGGCCGGCCTGTGTGCCGGGCTTTATTCCTGGCTGCCTACGCTTAATCCAAACAGCTATTTTCTGCTTGCCAAGTCCCGTGCATTATTCCGTCAAGGCCTCAACCGCCAGGCTGTCTCGGTGTGCAACACCGTTATCGGAAAAGACCCGTTGTTCCTGGATACATATCCGCTGCTTGCCGAGTCCTACCGGCGTCTGGGTAAAATGGATGATGCCTTGCGGTGCTACTTTGAATACGCGTTTTACAGCCAGAAGAGGCAGGATAACCGGAACCTTGCCGACGCCTATATCAACATCGGCTGGATGTATCAACTTTGCGGCGAATACCCCAAAGCCGATGATTTTTACAACAAGGCTATGCAGTTAAGCCGCCAGAACCGTGACCGCCTGCACGAAGCAATTGCGCTGCGCAAGCTTGCGGTCTGGCATATGGATAAAGAGGATTCCGACAAGGCATTGGCCCTGCTTACCAAAAGCTCGGAGATCAACCGTCAACTGCAGCACCGGGCAGCCCACCTGTATAATCTTGCCTGCGATTATTTTGACATCGGCCTGGTTTTTGCCAACAAGGATGACTTCTCCGGCGCCAGAGAATTCTATACGAAAAGCCAGCTTATTTTCCAGAAACTCAACCTGAAGCACGAGTTGAGCGACTGTTATTTCAACCTGGGAGAAATATGCCTGTTCGAAAAGCAGTATCAAAAAGCCATGGAGTACTACCTGAAAGGGCTGTGCTTAGATGAGACTTACGGCGATAAGCCGAGCCTGGTCAACGACCATAACATGATCGCAGAACTGCATATGGAGATGGGCAACGTTGAAGAGGCGGAGCAGTCGCTTTTGCGTGCCCTGGCCCTGAGCAAGCAAATGGACGGCTCCTGCGAGCTGGCCTACACATATTACAATCTGGGAGTCCTGTTCAGGCAGAAAGGGCAGGCCGATAAGGCCCGGGAATACCTTTCCCTGGCGTATGAGCTTTATCGCGACGTAGACATCCCGTTTTCCCAGAAGGTCAAACAGGAGCTCCAGATGCTGCAGAGCTCTTCTTGATACACATCGGTTTACCGCCCACCTTAAACCGGTTTTTATTGAATCTGACGGTGTTTTGTAGTACAATAACATGCTCAATGCCCGCATCCGGGTAAAAAGGAGCACAAAGGCATGAAGCTGCTTACAAAATATGTCCCTATGGCCAACGCCGGGCTGCAGTACCTTAAGGCCAGGCTGACCGGCAGGCCCGTCCCGCTGTATGTCGGCCTTTTCATTACCGAACGCTGCAACCTCAAATGTATCTATTGCTTTCCTGATTCTCCCAACCGCAAGGATGTCAAAGAGTTTTCCCGGGAAGAGCTTTTCCGGATCATAGACGAGCTTTACGCCATGGGCACCCGGTACATTACCATCCTGGGCGGAGAGCCGCTCCTGCGTAAAGATTTCGGCCAGATCGTCGAATACATCTGCCGTAAACACATGATCGTTGAGACCGGTACGAACGGTTATTTCACCAGGTCCAGGATCAACGACCTCAAAAAACTTACCCTGGTCTGCCATAGCATCGACGGGGACGAGGAGGGGCATGACAAGAACCGGGGCAAGGGGTCATTCCGTAAGATCATTGAAAGTATCGAGTTGTGCGTAGCCAACAAGATCCCCATTCAGATGCGGGCCGTTTTTACCAAGAATAACGTCCACAGCCTTGAGTTCCTGCTGAAACTGGCCAAGAAATACAACACCAACCTTGGCCTGGCCGAACAGGCGATCGTCAAACCGGAAGATAAAGACTATGTCATGACCCCGCAGGAGCTGCGCGAATTCTGGAAGAAGGTCAGAGAATACAAAAAGATGGGCTATCCGGTGGATAAGTCTTTTGTGCTCTTGGACAAGATCATTGAATACCCCGTAGACTTTCCTGCGGATAAGGTCTTTAAGAAAACGGATACGCTTCCCGCCGGTTATCAATACACTCCCTGTAACTTAAGCGCCGGTTATATGTTCCTGGACTGCGATGGCATGGTGTATCCCTGCGCCAGGCTTTTCAGGAAATACGGCAAGAGCATTTACGAGGCAGGCTTAAGCGGCGCCTGGGAATACCTGCAGCAGAATGACTGCCTTTTCTGCCGGCAAAGCATCCAGGACCTGAAAAGTTATTTTTTCTCGCATGACCCCGAGGCCCTGAAGGTGGCCTTGAAAAACTTTATGCGCAAATGAGCGATTATCTGGCGAAGTTCCGGCTTGCCGCAGGCCGTCTTAAAAGCGGGCAGTCCGCATTACCGGGAGTATGCCCTTTTTTATTCTATAATCTGGCTCCCTATGTTGTCACCCTGGCAAAGGGGGGATGGTTTTCCTGGGCTCAGCGTACCGCCGACTGCCGGCGTAGGCCCATAGAAAAAAAGGATTTCCGGACCAAGCAGGTCAACTGGGTCTATCCCAATGAGGTCCTGGTCCGTTGCCCCAATCCTCAGAATGCGGTAGTGGCTGGGATCGGCCCGGCCCCGGACGGCAAGCTTCGCATACGGATCTTGGATGTCGAGGGGACCTGCCTGCAGGCGCATGCCGCAGGCCAGGAGTTTAACCTCGAGGCAGACGATGCCGCGCGCAGGGCCCTTGATTTCAACGTCGCCTTTCCTACCATATTGGCGGCTTCCCTGGGGCCGGCTCAACAGGCAACCATTGACGAAAGCACCCCTGTCGGGATACACCATATCACTTACTCCTGCCGGTATCATAAAGAGAAAAAAACATTCAACGCGCCCTTGTTGCCCGGCGGTTTTTGCAGCCATGCCTTTGCCGCCGCGTATCCTTATGTCCTGGCGCTCATGTACAACGCGACGGTAGAAAAAGAACTGAACATCCGTTGCCCGCAGGGAGGATGCGCGCTGGCCCTGCAGCTTGAAAAAAAGCGTTCCCTGAAGCATAAGATAACCAGGCCGTTCTTGCGGGCCATGGAGATCATGTTTGAGGCCGTTTTTCATCCGGTGGACCTTATCGACTATGATCTGGGCATTCGGCTGGTCAATGTTGCCCGGCAGCATCCCGGCTGCCGCTTGAAAAAAGGCGCCTCTTACCCGGTGAACCTGCATTCGCCGGATTTTATCTGCCCGGCGTCTTTTCATGCATTGTATCCGTACCTGTTGTTGAAAGCCTGCGGTAAGGCGATGGAATGGAATGACCCGCAAGGTTTAGGCGCCTTGCCTTGCCCGGACTGCGTAGGCGTGTCTTATTCCTTCGGCCGCCAGGGGGTTCGATGAAAGTCCTTTTTATCGTCAATATGGAAGACCTGGGTTTCGAAGAGCCCCTGGGAGTCCTTTATCTTTCGGCCGTCGCCAAACAGCAGGGGCACCGCGTATATGCGGTAAGCAACGACCTTGCGCGCATCGAAGCAAAGATCAGGCATGTCCAGCCGGACATACTGGCGGTCAGCGTGATCACGCCGAGCTTTCCGTATCTGTTCGAGACCGTCTCCCGCATCAAGGCCAAATACCGTATCCCCACCGTTTTCGGCGGCTGCCACATTACTTTCTTCCCGGAGGTCGTCAAGCACGGCGAGATCGATTATGCCTTCCGGGGAGAATGCGAGGGGGTCTTTGTCGAGTTCCTGGGCCTCCTGGAAAAGAATAAGGATGTCGGGCACCTGGATAACCTGGTGACCCGGGGCCCGTCCGGCTCCATCAGGCAGAATCCCCTGCGGCCGCTCGTACAGGACCTGGATACCATCCCGTTCCCGGACCGGGAACTGTTTGTGCAATACCCCCAATTCTACAAAGCCGAAGTCAGGTCCATGATCGCCAGCCGCGGCTGCGTGTATAATTGCAGCTACTGTTTTAACAAACAATACAACGAGCTCTATGCTTCTTCCGGAGGGAAGGTCCATTTACGCAGCGTTGACAATGTCATCCAGGAGTGTCTTCAGTTGAAAGAGCGCTACCACGCAAAGCTCATCCATTTCTTTGATGATATATTCCCTTTCCGCAGGGACTGGCTGGGGGAATTTGCCGAGAAATACCCCGCCAAGGTCGGCCTGCCTTTCATAACCAATGCCCATTTTGACATCTGTACAAAAGAGTACATCGAATCGCTTGCCCGGGCAGGATGCAAAACGCTTTTCATGGGAGTGGAGACCGGCAATGAAGAATTGAGGGAGCGGATCCTGCACCGGAGGATGAGCAATAAGATGATGATCGAAAGGGCCGGCCTTATACATAGCTACGGGATAAAGATATACGCCCAGAACCTCATCGGCCTGCCCATGGGAAGCCTGGCAAAGGATATCGAAACCCTGAAGCTCAACATCGACTTGAAAGCGGATTTCTCCGGCGCCTACCTGTGCCAACCGTATCCTAAGACTGAGATCGAAGCAATGGCCCGTCAGATGGGGCTCCTTGACGACGATTCGGTTATCGCGCGGTCATTCTATTATCCTTCGCCCCTCAAATTACCCCAGAAAAGAGAAATCGAGAAATTGCGGCCTTTGTTTTCGATCGTCGTGGCGTTCCCTTTTCTTTACCGCCATATCTATGCATTGCTTGCCTGGCCGGGTTTTGCCTTCCGGATGTTTTTTTCGTTCCTGCACGGCTACAAGATAAAAACCGTGATCCTGCGTTACCCTATGGGCCTCTCAGGCCTGCTTAAGGGGATCTATACATTCTTTGCCCGTAAGACGAATAACATGTTTTATGCCGTCCGGGGCACGGGCATCAAAAAGAAGGAAGGCTAGACGTTATGACGCCAAGGATACTCCTGGTGAACCCTCCGGTCGATGTCTTTGCGCACAAGCTTTCCCGGGGCTCTATGCCTCTGGGGGTTTGTTACGTGGGCACTTTTCTTAAGGCCGCCGGCTACGAAGTCAGCGTCCTGGATGCGCTTATCGAGGCGGAGCAGAAGACCAAGCTTCATCGGGACGATATGGTGCGGCTGGGGCTCGGGCTTGAGGGTATCGAAGAGCGGGTACGCGCGATCAAGCCCGATATCGTCGGGATATCCTGTAATTCTCATGCGGCGTTCAAGCCGACGCTGGATTTAGCGCAGATGCTCAAAACCAAAGCCGGTATCCGGCACGTGGTGGCGGGAGGCTGTTATGCTTCGGTGGTCCCTGAACGTATCATGGCGTCGTCCTTTATCGATTACCTGGTCATCGGAGAAGGAGAACAGACGGCCGCTTTGCTCCTGGATGCGTTGTCCGGCCGGCGGCCGGCCGCCATAGAAAAGTTAGACGGCTTTGCCTGGCGTGTCTCCGGTCAGCTTAAGATCAATCCCAAGGCCAGGTTCCTGCCGCCGGAAGAATTTATCACTCCCGACCGCGACCTGGTGCCGGTAGAAAAATACATAAAATTGAACAGGCCGCACGGTTTCCTGACCAAGGGCAGGCGGGTGCTTGAGGTGTTGACCTCGCGGGGCTGCAACGCCGCCTGTACTTTTTGTTCCGCGATCCTCTTGCAGGGGAAGTTCAGGGGCAGGGCTGCCGCGGCAGTGGTAGAGGAGCTGACGCTGCTTAAAGAGAAGTACCGCATCGATGAGGTCCAGTTCCTCGATGATAACCTGACCATGGACAGACAGAGGGCAAAAGAGATCTTTCGCTTGATGATCGACCAGAAACTGGGTCTGTCCTGGTGCGTGCCCAACGGGATCGCGTTGTATGCCCTGGATGACGAGCTCATCGGCCTGATGAAGCAGAGCGGCTGCTACCGGGTATCGCTGGCTATCGAAAGCGGCAGCCAGAGGGTGCTCAGCCGCATCATGAAGAAACCCCTGTCCCTGGAAAAGGTCTATCCCCTGGTTAAGGCTTTCCGGAAATACGGGATCTCTCTGGAGGCCTTCTTGATCGTCGGCATGCCGCAGGAGACCTTTCAGGACATGCAGCAGACATTCGATTTCGTATTCAAGCTGGGCATATTCCGGGCGCATTTTAATTTTGCCATGCCCATTCCTTCTACGCCGCTGTACGCCGAATACCGCAGGCTTAAAAAAGACGCGGACCAGGACGTCGACCAGGAATACTATTTTGATTTTCGGATCCCCGTCATCTCAACGGCAGACTGGACACACGAAGAGCTCAGGCAATTTGTCCGCCGCCAGGTCATGCGGCTGTACCTGCGCTACCTGTTCCTCAAGCCGTTCATGTTCATCTCGGAAATGGCCAGGCTTGTCTGTAACCCAAAAGCTTTTTACGAATTGATGCGGTATTACCGGGCACAGGTATTCAAAAAATGAAAAGGGACGCCTGATGATCACATCCAAAGACAGGAGCGCTTTTATACGGCGCAGGACCGTTAAAAACCTTCTCGACATCGCCGCACATGTCTGCATTGCCCTGGCCTTGTCGTTTCTGGTGTGGAAGAGATCCGGCAGTCTTGCGCATGTACTGATCGTCATCTGCGCGGGGGTGCTCATCGACGTAGACCATTTCGTGGATTATCTGTCCGTGCAGCGCCGTTTTGACCTTACGCTCTTTTTCTCCACTACCTATATCGAGAAGGGGAAGGTGTATCTATTCCTGCACTCCTGGGAGCTTATCGCGCTTCTTTTCCTGCTGGGCTTCTGGCTGCATTCGGCGGGCGTTTTTTTATGCGCGTTCAGCCTGGCCGTGCATGTGGCCGTAGATAACCTCCAGCGCCGGCAGCCGTTTGTTTATTTTTTTATTTTCCGCCTTATCAACAAATTCGACGTACGCAAGCTCTTCCCTGATGCGGAATTCCTGCCTGAGGAGTCCCGGCCGTGAAAAGTGCGCAGGTTTTAAGTTTGGTAAAACGCTGGCTCTGCGGCCTGACGCTGGCATGCGCAAGCCTGCTGCTTCTGTGCCTGGCCATAGAGTTTACCCTGCGGTTTGTCTGGACCGATTGGAAGCACAAGTGGGATACGACGCAGCGTTTCCGGTTCAAGACAGAGGTCAAGCAGAATGAGTTTCGCACGGGCCCGGAGTTTTTCCATAAGGATCCGGATACCTTCCGGATCATTGTGCTGGGCGACTCTTTCACGTTCGGAGAGGGGGTATATGATTCGGAAGACCTCTACACCGCCGTGCTCCAGAGGCGCCTCAACCAGAGGTACCGCGATGTATACAAGAACATAAAGATCGAAGTGATCAACCTCGGGGTCTGCGGCTTCACCACCCTCAACGAGCTTGAGCTTTTGATGTACAAGGGGATCCGGTTCCAGCCGGACATGGTTATTGTACAGTTCCTCTCCAATGATACTGAACGCAGCGCCAAGGGGTATGCGCATCTGGATACAATCGAAGAATTCAAGGTGCGCATGGAACTCCTGGGGGACAACGCCGTCCATCGCTGGCTCATCGCGCACAGCTATTTGTACGCCTTCCTGAACGAGAAATACCGCATGCTCCAATATATCTATAAGATCCCCCTGAATCACGGTTTCAAGGATGACTATCACGGCTGGATCCAATGCCAGCAGGCGTTGAGCTACATGACGGCATTCTGCATGCAGCATGACTTGGGCAGGCCGGTCATGATGATCTTCCCGTTTTTTATCCCGGGCAAATGGAATATCCGGAATTTTCCCGAGCGCATTGCTCATGAAAAAATACGCCAGGCGGCGACGCAGTCCGGCTTTTATGTGATGGACCTGTTGCCGTTATACCTGAGTACCGGCAGGAACCTGCGTTCTTTCTGGGCGTTGCCTTTGAACCAGCACCCCAGCGCCGAAGCCCATGCCATGGCCGCCGCGGCCCTGGAGGAATTTTTAGTTTCTTGCGGCATCATCGAGCCGCGTTTGGCAGAATTCAGCCGGGCCAGGGGGAAACGCTAAATAACGGTACGCGCACTTTACAAAACACGGGTGTTTGTGTTATAATGCTCAGCGAAAGGGGGCCAAGAATGGGAGCTGAGATTACGGTTTATGAAATCGCCAAGATTGTGCTATTCTGGCTGAGTCCTATTATCTTTCTGTCCGGGATAGTGGTGGTGCTCTACGGAAATTACGAAAAGCTGGAGGAGACATTCGGTAAGGAGCTGGGTGGCATCAAAAAGAAGCTGCTCCCCGCCATCGAGACGAACATCTACACCTTTCACGAATGGCTCATGGAGCGCCGGACGATCGTCGGCCTGATCTGCATCATCGGTTCGATGATCCTATTCTTCGTTTTGAAAAAGTAATTATTCCTTAAAACATACCATGGCGCATAAGGGCCAGGAGCGGCGCAGATACGTCCGAGTAGACGGACGTTTCATCGTATCCTACCATGTCCTCAACGCCGGGCAGCGGCATGACGTTTCACGCACCAAGAACCTAAGCCTCGGCGGAATGGCCTTTACGAATGACCGGCCTTTTGAAAAAGGCACCTGCCTCGGCGTAAAGATAATGCTTCCTACCACCCCTGAGCCGATCATCGTTACCGGAGAAGTGGTTGATTCCAAAGAGCTCGTCCGAGGGCTTATTTATGACATCAGGCTTAAATTCTCACACATCGATGAAGAGGCGACCATGGCCATCGATGCCGCCGTGGCAATGCTCCTGAAGGGCCTGAACAAGGATCAGAAAAACTCCCGCCCGTTTGATTTCTAGTATCCCCTTCCGTATCTTCTCTTGTTCTTGCGAAAAATCCTGTTAGATTCTCCCGCCTTGCGCGTCAATTGCAGCAGGAGGTGGGAAAAATGAGATATGGCAAAATAGTTTTTGGAGCCGTTCTTTTGACGGCTCTGGCATGGCGGTTTGGAACCGCAGAGTTCGCTTTTGAGAATGAATGGCAACAGATAAGCGCAGGCAACAGCGACTTTACCGCCGTCGCCTGCACCGGCAGCCAGCCCGGTATTCTCTATGCGGGTTCAAAGTCGAGCCTCATGCGCAGCCAGGATATGGGCTCAAGCTGGAGGCCGGTATTGATCCTTAAAGGCCAGCCCGGCCGGTTGTCCCGGCTGGTTCCGGACCCCTGCGGCAAAAACGCCCTTTTTGCCGGCACGGGCCAGGGGCTGTATCAAAGCGAGGACGCCGGTTTACACTGGAAAAAAATATTCCAGGGGAAGGGCTGGCAGGAAAACCGGATTTGTGCTTTGGCAGTGTCTGATGCGGTGATGTATCTGGGGACAGGCGCTGGGCTTTTTGTAAGTTACGACCGGGGCCGCAGCTGGCAGAAGGCCTCCGGAAAACTTGCCGCTCCCATTGCGGCAGTTGCCGTCTGCGCGCAGGATCCGTCCCTTGCATGGGCCGTATCCGCAGACGGCGTGTTCAAGACGCAGGACCGGGGCAATAGCTGGCAGCGTGTCTTTACGGCTCTGGCGAAGACGCCCGAGGAAGAAGGTGACGCGCAAGAGGCCAGCCCTGAGGACGGCCAGGCAACCGGCAGCGGCATCCTTTATGATATCTGCGTTGATCCGGCAAACAGCCGCCTTTTATATCTGGCTACTGCGCGCGGCGCATATCAGAGCCTCGATGCAGGAAGCTCCTGGAGCGCAATGACCGCGCACGGGCTCATCGACCGCCAGATCCGGCAGATACGAGTGTCTGCGCAGTCTCAGGTGTATGCGGTCTGCCGGTCAACGGTTTTCGCATACCGAGACCAGCGTTGGGAGGCATTGCCGCTGGGTCCCGGCAGCCGCCAGATACGAGATATGAGTTTTGATGCGCAGGGCAGGGTGTATGTAGCTTGCGATAGTGGCCTCTTTACGCTGCGGTATACTCCTTCCGAACAATCCTTCGGCGCTTCCTCCCGTATGATCATGCCGACGATAAGGAGTGTTCAGGAGGCCGCGGTCGAATACGCCGAAGTGGGCAACGGGAAGATTAAGCAATGGAGAAAGCAGGCAAGCAGAAAAGCCTGGCTTCCTACGGTAAGCCTGGGGGTGGACAGGAACGCCACGGATCTTTGGCATTGGGAGTCGGGTTCGACGACCAAGGCAGAGGACGACATGCTCAGGAAAGGGCATGACAGCGTTGAGTGGGATATTCGCTTGAGCTGGGAGCTGGGCAATCTTATCTGGAACAGCGACCAGGCCTCGATCGATGTGCGCTCCCGGCTGATGGTGGAGCTGCGGGACAGTATCCTGGATGAGGTTACCAAGCTGTATTTTGAATACCGGCGGGTCACTATGGAATTAGACGGCCTGCGCCTGGAAGATAAAAGAAAAAGACAGGAAAAAGAGTTGAGGCTGCAGGAGTTAAGCGCTTCCCTGGATGCGTTGACCGGAGGTTACTTTTCCAGCCGCGTTCCCAAAGGATAGTAATTGCATTTTTGCGCAAGGCAGCTTATAATGGATGAGAACGCTTCTCGCAGAGAAGCGTTCTCATCCATTATGTTTCATATGAAAGGAGTATCTTATGGGCAGCAAAGAACTTGCCAGGCTTATCGAGAATATCGAACGCGTGATCGTCGGCAAGACCGAAACGGTGAAATTCCTGCTCGTCGGCCTGTTGACCAACGGCCATATCCTGATCGAGGATGTGCCGGGATTGGGCAAGACTACGCTGGCCCTGGCCCTGGCCAGGTCCATAAACGCGGACTTCAAAAGGATCCAGTTCACCCCGGACCTGCTGCCTTCCGATATTACCGGCGGTTTTGTGTATAACCCCAAGAGCGGGGAGTTTGATTTCAAGCCGGGCCCTGTCTTTACCAATATCCTCTTGGCTGACGAGGTTAACCGTACGACGCCCCGCAGCCAGTCGGCATTACTGGAGTGCATGCAGGAATACCGCGTGTCAGTTGACGGCAAGACCTTTACCCTGCCGTATCCGTTCATGGTTATCGCCACCCAGAACCCGATCGAGTATCAGGGGACATACCCCTTGCCCGAGGCTCAGATCGACAGGTTCCTCATGAAGATCGATATGGGCTATCTGCAGGTCGAAGATGAAGTAAAGGTCGTTTCCGGCCAGAAGCTGCAGCATCCCCTGGAGCAGCTGCAGCCGGTCCTGCGTATCGAAGACGTCTTGAACCTTCAGGACGCCGTCAAAAAGATCCAAATCTCCTCCAGTGTCATGGAGTATATCGTGCGGCTGGTTTCCGCTACCCGGAATACGGAGTCGATACGGCTGGGGGCCAGCCCCCGGGCTTCCATCGCCTTGATGAAAGCCGGTTCCGCCTGGGCCCTTATGCATGACCGCGATTACGTGGTCCCGGACGACGTGGCAAAGCTGGCGCCTTTGATCTTGAAACACCGTATCGTATTGCAGCCTAAGGCACTGATTGCCGGCAACAGCACAGGAAGCGTAATCCAGGAATTACTTAAAACCACCGCCATCCCTTAATACGACTGAAAAATCCGCATCATGCTGGCGACCTGCCTGAAAAAGTGGGTTCTGTTTTTCCTCATCGCCGCCGCGTCTTTGCTCATCGGCATGAGGACCTCGATCGCATTTTTCTACCTGTTGTTCTGGTTCCTGGTTACGCTGGTTGCCGTATGCGGCCTCTGGGTCCTGTGCGAGGCTGCCTTCGTTACGCTGCAGCTGGCCCGCCAGGCCACCGGCAAGGTAGACACGGGCGACATCCTTGAAATAAAAGTTTCGATCCACAATAGAAGCTTCTTGCCGCTGGGCAATATGCTGCTGGAGGACTATCTGCCGTGCCTTTCCGGAAGCCTTGCGCGTAAGTACATTTTGATCGAATACCTCGGCCCTGGCTTGTCGATGGACCTGCATTACCGCTGCCAATGCCTGCGCCGGGGTCGCTACCGGCTGGGGCCTTTCTCGGTTTATTTCTTTGACCCGCTGGGGTTATTTTTTATAAAGCGCGCCTACCCGGTATATTCCGAACTCTACGTCTACCCCAAGACATTTCCCATACGCAGGTTCCCCGCGCTCTCGAAAGGCGTTCTGCCGTGGTTCGGGATCGAAAGCGCCAGGGCCGGCGGGGATGAAGACGAATTCTTCGGCGTCAGGGAGTATAAGCCCGGCGATCCGATCAAAAAGATCCACTGGTTCTCTACTGCCCTGAAAAACAGGCTTATCGTCAAACAATACCAGCGTCAGGTTTTTTTCCGGGCGACGCTCATCTGCAACCTGCGCAGGGATATGGAATTCTCGGCCGGTGCGGATAGCGTCAATGAATACGCGATCAAGATCGCCGCATCCGTCGCCCGCTACCTGCTGGACAAGGGTATCTCCGTGGAATTGATCGCCCAGGCACAGGAGCCGGTGCATATCCCTTTCAATAAGGGGGCCCAACACCTTGAGAGTATCCTGAAATTCCTTGCCATGGCCCGCCCGGACAGCCAGATGGGGCTGGATGAGATCTTCCAGTCCTGCGCCCGCCATATCCCCGACCATACGACGGTTATCGTGATCATGCCGGACAGGGACTGGGAGCATCTGCCGCTGATGCTGCCGCTGGAAAAAAGGAACGTTTCGTTGATCCCCTTGGTACTGATCACTTCCACATTCAAGTATGCCCTCAGCCGGCCGGAACTCATCAAGGACGTAAAGATAAAGCTTTCGCAGACGCTGCCTGCTGTCCCTATCGTGTTCTACCGGGGGCAAGACCCCGAAGAGGCGTTTCTGGAGTGGTGAGATGAAGAATACGGATACGTATTTTTTCCTGGAACTGGCGCTTACCTTCGTGTTGCTGATATGCGCGACGGTGCTTCTGTCCGGGGTGCTGGGCCTTTTTCAATACCTGTTCCTGGCGGGATTGGGGATCGCGTTTTTTGTCGGATGGCTCAGCCGTCAGCAGGAGGAGCGGCTTATCAAGAGCGTAGCCGGCGCCGGCAGCCTCATCGTTTTTGTCTGGACCGTCTATTGCGTATTCAATTCCTCCTTTTTCTATAAAGAGGTCCTGGCTATCTGGATCCGCGGCGTCTTGCTCCTGGAACTGGTGCTGGGGCTTGCCGCCGCGCTTCCGGCGTACCTGACCTATGTGCAGCTTTTAAGCGTGCCGTTGTATATGAGCTGGCCGGTATTCGCCGATGCGCTTGGCGCGTTTTCGATACTGGCGGCCCTGGGGTATGTGCTCTGCTGGTTTTACCTGCTGAAACTCAAATTCTACGAAACGCTCGGCCTTGCCGAGAGAAAGAACTTCCAAACGCCCCACTATTTGTTTTCGCCGGTACTGTTACTGGCTCTGACCCTGGCGGTTTCCCTGGGGCTCTGGAGCAGTTTTTTGCCGGAACGTCTGAAGGGGAAAGGGATATTCCTGGAGGCGGACTCCGGCTGGCAGCCGGGATTGGGCGTGGCCGACGAAGACTTCTACCTGTTGCAGAGCCAGATGCAGGGGGCTGTCCTCGGACTGCTTCCTCAGCTTGAGGATCCCAAAAACCAGTATCAGGCCAATGCCCTTTTGGGGTTGCTCGTGAAAGAAAGCGTCACTATCCAGGAGGTCGAAAAAGCGGAAAACGGGCTGGTAAGTATTTTACGCACTCCCGGCCTGGGGATCGAGAAGGACAAGGGCAGGCAGGCAGAAGTGCTCCTGCGCAAGTATGTCCGGCAAAAGTCCGTCCTCTTGGCTCAGCGCAATAAAGATGACGCTACCGATGCGGTAAAAAAAGCGCCCTTCAAGATGCGGGATAAGATGTCGGTATTGTTCTCGCTCAATCAGCTGCAGGAAGGCAATTCATATAAAGAGATCCGTAAAGCCGATGCCGACATCAAGAGCAAGGTTGATGCCGCCGCATTGCGCGCCGAGGATAGCCAGCCGCTGCAGGATGCGCTTGACAAATACAAGGAATGGAAATCCTTTCAAGTGTACCGCCACAAGATGGAGGCAGCCGATAGCCAAATAAAGGCGCTGGAGCCTGCGCAACAGCAGGCCCTTGAGGAGATCGCTTCGGCGATACCGCAACTTCAGACCTCCGTCGATTTCAAAAAGATCGCCTCCAAACTCCAGGAAGCCAAAGAAAGCCAGGACGCAAAAACCCGGCAGTCCGGCGTGGTCGACGGCCTGGAGGATGCCTTACTGTTGCGGGCAGAGCTTTTCGTGGCGCAGGAAGCCAAGGAGGCCGCGCAGGCGGCTGCACAAGCAGCTTCTCCGGCGGCCGCGCCTGCAGCGCCCCCCGAAGAATTGCAGAAACAGCAGGATGAAGCCCGCGCCCTCAGCGAGGAGCTTCGCTCCAGAGAAAAAGAGGAGGAGGCTGCAAATGCCCGGCTGCGCCAGGAACAGGAGCAGGCCTTAGCCGAAGGTCGCTTGGGCCGTAACAGGCGTATTGCCGATGCCGTAGCTTTCGCCTTGGCGGCCGTCTTTGTTTTGACGGGCGCACTTTTTGCGGTGTTCTATTTTTTGCGGCAGCATCAGGCGCGCAAGTTAAAACGTTTTTTTGCCAGCGACCAGCGGCAATTCATTATCGGCATCTATGAAAACGCAAGGGCGGTGTTGACGATCATGGGCGCAGGCCCTTGGCGCCAGATCCCCCCGCTTTCCTACGCCGATTCCATCCAGGCGCGCTATACGCCGACCAGCGGCATATTCCGCAAGTTCACCGAAAAATTCGAGGAGGCCAAATACAGCCAACACGTCCTGTTACCCGAAGATGCACGGCTGGTGCTCGGCTATTACAACGACTTCTTGCGGATACTCCTTAAAAAACAGGGCGCCTTTTCTTTATTTCTTATTACATACCCCCGCGCCATCTTGGAGCGAAGGCCTTTTTTTATCCGCGCCTGAAACGGTTTTTACGCAGTCCGGTTTTTCGCTTGCAAACAAATCCTGTTTATGATATTCTATACACTCGGCCAGCGTACTTTTTTATCAACCCTTTAACCCCCTACAAACCATGAGCTTACTGCATTTGAGTGACGGTGATTTTCAAAAAGTAGTTTTGGAATCGGATCTGCCGGTACTGGTGGATTTTTGGGCGCCCTGGTGCGGCCCCTGCAAGATGATCTCTTCGGTTATCGATGAGCTCTCCCGGGAATTCGACCAGCGGCTCAAGGTCGCCAAGATCAATATCGACGACAATCCCAAGGTCGCCAGCCGATACGGGATAATGTCTATCCCTACGCTTATGTTCTTTAAGCACGGTAAAGTTTCCGAACAGTTGGTGGGCGTCCTGTCCAGGTCGGAACTAAAAAGAAAGATAGAAGAACATCTTCAATGAAGAAGATATTCATCGCAGCCACCAAGCAGAACGACGGTAAGACCACCGTTTCGCTGGGATTGATCTGCAATTTTCAAAAGCGCTTCAAGAAGATCGGGTTCATCAAGCCTATCGGCCAGCGCTACCTCGAGGAAGAGGGGCTCAAGATCGACGAGGATTCCGTGCTCATTGAGGAGGTCTGCGGCATCAAGTGCGGCTTGAAAGACATGAATCCCATCGCCGTGGAGAAGGGCTTCACTGAGCGTTACATCGCCCGGCCCGACCAAAAGGCGATCACCGCCCAGATCAAATCCGCCTTCCGACGCGTTTCCAACCGCCAGGATATGGTGATCATCGAAGGCACCGGCCATGCCGGCGTAGGTTCGGTCTTTGACCACTCCAACGCCTACGTGGCCAAGACCCTGGGGTCGAAGGTCATCCTTATTTCTTCGGGCGGCATCGGCCGGCCGATAGACGAGATACTGTTGAACCGCGCGCTTTTTGAAAAAGAGGGGATCAAGATCCTGGGGGTCATCATCAACAAGGTCCTGCCGGACAAGTATGATAAAATAAACCGCCTGGTCAGAAAGGGGCTGGAGAGAAAAGGCATCCGGGTCCTGGGGGTTATTCCTTACAATGACATGCTCTCCCAGCCGAACATACGCCAGCTTCTTGAAGAGACGGGCTTTGAGCTTTCCTGCGGCAAAGAGTACCTGGGCAATTATGTGACTAACGTTATCGTCGGGGCGATGCAGCCGGCAAACGCAATACGCTACATTAACGACGGAAGCCTGCTGATCACTTCCGGCGACAGGGAAGACATGATCATGACGGCGCTGGGCTGCTACCGCGAAGTGGAAAAGACCAGGCTTAAGGTTTCCGGGATCATATTATCGGGCGGCATTACCCCGGGGCAGCCGATCATGAACCTGCTGACCAGCGCCGGTATCCCCGTGTTATTCGCTAAGGCGGAGACCTATACGGTAGCCTCTTACGTCCATGACCTGACGGTCAAGATCAGGCCTACCGATGCCGCCAAGATCGAGGCAGTCATCAAACTTATTAAATATAACGTTGACCTGGACGAAATACTGAAAGGGATCTGATATGGATACTATTGCCAGAATCCGCCAGAGGGCGCAAGCCAAACTCATGACCATCGCGCTGCCCGAATACGACGACAAGCGCACCGTAGAGGCAGCCCGCATTATCGAGAAAGAGGGCATTGCCAAGGTGCTCCTGTTGACCGAAGACAAGATCGATCCTGCCCTGCAAAGCAAGTACGTCGAAGAGTTTTATCAATTGCGCAAGGCCAAGGGCATAGACATGGAGACCGCCGCCAAGACCATGGCTGACCCGCTGTATTATGCGGCGATGCTGGCACGCGAAGGCCGGGTGGACGGGTTTGTCGCCGGCGCAAGCCACACGACCCCGGATGTGGCCAGGGCGGCCATACACTGCCTGGGCGTGGATGAGCGCATCAGCCTTGCCTGCAGCTGTTTCATCATGGTTGTCCCGGATTGCCCGTACGGCGACAACGGCACCTTTGTGTACGCCGACTGCGGGGTGGTCCCCGAACCGAACGCCCGTCAGCTGGCCTGCATTGCGGTGGCATCGGCGGACCTTGCGGCTAAAGTCCTGAACCTTACCCCGCGTGTGGCCCTGTTAAGTTATTCCACGAAAGGTTCGGCCAAGGGCAGGTCCATCGACCAGATCCGCCAGGCCCTGGAACTGGCCAAGCAGATGGCGCCCCAGTTGCTTATCGACGGAGAGCTGCAGGTTGACGCCGCGATCGTGCCGGAAGTAGCCCGTATAAAATATCCCGATAGCCCCGTGGGAGGAAGGGCCAACGTCCTGGTCTTCCCGGACCTTGAAGCCGGCAACATAAGTTATAAGCTTACGGAACGCCTGGCCAAGGCCAGGGCATTAGGGCCTTTACTTTTAGGATTAAATAAGCCCTGCAGCGACCTGTCTCGCGGCTGCTCGGCAACGGACATCGTAGATTGCGTAGCCGTTACCGCAATACGCGCCCAATAAACCATCTGACCGCCATGAGCATTAAAGTCCTAGTTATAAACAGCGGAAGTTCCTCCATCAAGTATAAACTTTTTCAGATGCCTCAGGAGAAATACATTTCCAAGGGCGTCATCGAGCACATCGGCGAAGAAGGCTCCGATGTGCAGGACCACTATGCGGGCCTGAAGATGATCTTAGGATATGTCAAGGACGTCGACCTTATCGGCCATCGCGTGGTGCACGGAGGAGAGCAGTTCAAGAAGCCGGCGTTGATCGACCAGGCGGTCATCCGAAAAATAAGACAATGCGCCGCCATTGCCCCCTTGCACAATCCGGCAAATCTGGCCGGTATCCTGGCGTGCAAGAAGCTGCTTTCCGGGATACGGCAGGTGGCGGTTTTCGATACCGCCTTCCATCAGACTTTACCTGACTACGCCTACATCTACGGCTTGCCGTACGAGTATTACAAAAAATTCGGCATACGAAAATACGGTTTTCACGGCACCAGCCATGAGTACGTCGCCCATGAGGCCAGCCGCATTTTGAAGAAACCCTTGAGCAAGCTTAAGATCATTACCTGCCATCTGGGCAACGGCTGCAGCATCGCCGCGGTCGATGCGGGAAGATCCGTGGATACGAGCATGGGCTTTACGCCCCTTGAGGGCTTGATCATGGGGACCCGCTGCGGCGACATCGACCCGGCGTTGGTTACGTATCTTATGCGGCGCAGGGGCTTGGATATCTGCGGGATGGAGGCGATGTTGAACAAGGCCAGCGGCTTGAAAGGCATCTCCGGCATCAGCAACGATATGCGCACGCTGTTGAACAAGGCCAGGGGAGGCGACAGCCGCGCCCGCCTTGCCATCAATGTGTTTGCCTACCGCATCAGGAAATACATCGGCGCCTATACCGCGATCATGGCCGGCTGCGACGCGCTGGTGTTTACCGCCGGCATCGGCCAGAATCAAACGGAATTACGGGAACAAGTCTGCCGAGGGATATTTTCGCACATGAAGAAAAAACCGCGCATCCTGGCTATTCCGACGGATGAAGAGCTGATGATCGCGCGCCAGGCCTGGCGGTTGGTTACTCCACTACGATCGAGGTGAAAAGATGTTACGCATAATGTTAAAATCGAAACTTCATCGGGTACGCGTTACCGAAGCCAACCT
>Ga0335071_10002243_pt1 | contig 20743 bp, 17 predicted proteins | sample Lox_Sample_15_FD_206724 | JGI IMG/M metagenome (GOLD analysis project Ga0335071, IMG submission 206724) | Soil microbial communities from Loxahatchee National Wildlife Refuge, Florida, United States - Lox_Sample_1.5 | ecosystem: Environmental > Terrestrial > Soil > Wetlands | place: USA...
AGGAGCGTGCCGCCGCCTACATCGCCGCGCACGTGACCAAGCCGGTCGTCGGCTACGTGGCCGGGTTCATGGCGCCCGAGGGCAAGACCATGGGGCACGCGGGCGCCATCGTGTCGGGCTCCTCGGGGACCGCCCAGGCCAAGAAGGAGGCGCTGGAGGCGGTGGGCGTACGCGTCGGCAAGACCCCCAGCGAGACCGCCCGCCTGGTCCGCGAGGTCCTCACCGGCTGACCGACCTCCTCCCGCGCCCCACCTCTCTTCCCGCGATTGCGCGGAATCCGGGGGTCCGGACCGGTGCCGGGGGCGCGATTCCGCGCAATCGGCGGGAAGCGGGTACGTGCTCGGCGGGCTCGCCCAGCGTGTCGGTCGGCACCCGGCGGCGCGTCGCCGCCCACGATGGGGCGGTGGCCCTGACCGACCGGCGAGCGACTGCCGCGCGGGCCCGGCGGCCCGCGGTGTCGGCCTCCGGCCCGGGCACGCGCATCGGACCCCCGGACACGGTGCAGACGCCGTTCGCGGCCGGGGCGGGCGCCGCCTTGTGGTCGGCCGCGCTGGGGCTCGCGGTGACGACCGCGGCCGTGCTGGCGACGTGGGCGGTCGGCGGGGTGGCCGGACCGCGCTCGGCGCTCGTGATCGGCGCGCAGGCCTGGCTGCTCGGCCACGGCACCGACCTGCGGATGGCGCACGGCAGCCTCACCCTGGTCCCGCTGGGGCTGACGCTGCTCTTCGGCGGGCTGCTGGCGCGAAGCGGGGTGTGGGCCGGCCGGGCGGCCATGGTGCGCACGCTGCGCGAGGCGGCGGCGACCACCGCGTGGCTGGCCGGGGTCTACGCCGCGGTCGCCGTCGGGGTGTCGCTCGGCGCGACCTCCCCGGTGGTCACGCCCGCCCCGGCCTCGGCGCTCGTCGGCGCGGCGGTGCTGGCCGTGGTCTCCGGCGGCTGGGGGGTCCTCTACGGCAGCGGGCTGCTGGGCACGGCCCTCGCGGGCCTGCCGACGGAGGTCCGTCTCGCCGGGCGAGCCGCTCTGACCGGCGTCGCGACGTTGCTCGCGGGGGGTGCCCTGACCCTGCTGGCCGCCCTGCTGTGGCATGCGCAGGACGCGGCGCACGTCTACTCCGCCCTGGGAGCCGACCTCGTCGGGTCGGTCGAGCTGGTCGTGCTGAGCGCCGTCTACGTCCCCGTCGGCGCGGTCTGGGCGATGACCTACTGCCTCGGGCCCGGCTTCGCGGTCGGGGCCGGCACCCTGGTCGCGCCCTCCGGCACCACGCTGGGCGACCTGCCGAGCTTCCCACTGCTCGCGGCGCTGCCCGGGGAGGGGCCGGCCCGGGGCGTGGGGTTTGCCGCCCTCGCCGTCCCGCTCGCCGCCGGCGTGGTGATCGGTCTCGTCGTGGCCCGCCGATCGCCGTGGCCGGCCGGGCGTACCGCCTGGGTCGCTGCTGTCGGCGGCGCGCTCACCGGTGGGCTGGCCGGCGTGCTGGCGCTCCTGGCCCGCGGTGGGCTGACGTCGGGCCGGATGGCCAGCCTCGGCCCCCAGCCGCTCGTGGTCGCCGCCTGGAGCGCCCTCGAGCTCGGCGTCCTGGGCGCGCTGGTCGCCGGCGAGTACCGCCACCGGGTGCTCGTGCGCGCCGAGCGTCGGAGCAGTCCCAGGGTCATCGACCTCACCGAGTCGGCGGTCCGTGTCCTCGATCCCGGCGAGGTGGCGCGTGCGGCCGACGTGACGGACGCGGAGCCGGCCCCGGCGCAAGGCGTGGGAGATCCGGCGGAGGGCGAGGACATCGGCGACCGGTAGGCTCCCCGGCCGTGCCCGCCCGGATGGTGGTCCTGGTCTCCGGGACCGGCTCCAACCTCCAAGCGCTGCTCGACGCCGCCGCCGATCCCGGCTTCGGTGCCACTGTCGTCGCGGTGGGAGCCGACCGGGCGGGGATCGCCGCGCTGGAGCGCGCCGAAGGCGCGGGACTGCCCACCTTCGTGCTCCCGGTGGCGGAGTTCGAGTCCCGCGCCGCCTGGGACGCGGCGCTGGCCGAGGCGGTGGCCGGGCACCTCCCGGACCTGGTGGTCCTCGCGGGCTTCATGAAGCTCGTCGGCGGGGCCTTCCTCGCCCGCTTCGGCGGTCGCACGGTCAACACCCACCCTGCGCTGCTTCCGGCCTTCCCCGGGATGCACGCGGTCCGCGACGCCCTGGCGTACGGGGTCAAGGTGACGGGGTGCACCCTGTTCATCGTCGACGAGGGCGTCGACAGCGGGGCGATCCTCGCCCAGCGCGCCGTCGAGGTCCGTCCGGACGACGACGAGGCGGCGCTGCACGAGCGGATCAAGGTCGCCGAGCGCGCGCTCCTCATCGACACCGTGGGCCGGATGGCCCGCGAGGGTTGGTCGGTCGACGGCAGGAAGGTCAGCATCCCGTGAGTGACAGCAGCGACGTGCAGGCGCGGACCACCGGCGAGGGGAGGCGACCGGTGCGCCGGGCCCTCGTCAGCGTGTACGACAAGACGGGGCTGGTCGACCTCGCGCTCGGCCTCCAGGCCGCCGGGATCACGATCATCTCGACCGGCAGCACGGCGGCACGCATCGCCGAGGCCGGGGTCCCGGTCACCGAGGTCGCCGAGCTGACCGGCTTCCCGGAGTGCCTGGACGGGCGGGTGAAGACCCTGCACCCGCGGGTGCACGCCGGGATCCTCGCGGACGTACGCCGTCCCGAGCACCGGGCCCAGCTCAGCGAGCTGGGCATCGAGGCCTTCGACCTCGTGGTGTCGAACCTGTACCCCTTCGCCGAGACCGTCGCCTCGGGCGCCGGCGAGGAGGAGACGATCGAGCAGATCGACATCGGCGGCCCGGCCATGGTGCGCGGGGCCGCCAAGAACCACGCGAACGTCGCCGTGGTCGTCTCGCCCAGCCGCTACCCGGAGGTGCTCGAGGCCGTGCGCTCCGGGGGCTTCACCCTGGCCGAACGGCAGGCGCTGGCCGCGGAGGCGTTCCGGCACACGGCGACCTACGACGTCGCCGTGGCCTCCTGGATCGGCAACGTCGTCGCCCCTGACGCCGGTGAGAGCGGCTTCCCCGGCTGGCTGGGCGGGGTGTGGCAGCGGGCCGAGGCCCTGCGCTACGGCGAGAACCCGCACCAGCGGGCCGCCCTGTACATCTCCGAGCCGCCCCAGCCCGGACTGGCGGGGGCCGACCAGCTGCACGGCAAGGCCATGTCGTACAACAACTACGTCGACGCCGACGCGGCGTGGCGCGCCGCGCACGACTTCGACGTACCGGCTGTGGCCGTCATCAAGCACGCCAACCCGTGCGGGATCGCCGTCGGGTCCGACGCCGCCGAGGCGCACCGCAAGGCGCACGCCTGCGACCCGATCTCGGCGTACGGCGGGGTGATCGCGAGCAACCGGCCGGTGGACCGCACCTTCGCCGAGCAGGTCGCCGAGGTCTTCACCGAGGTGCTCGTCGCTCCCGAGATCGCCGCCGACGCGCTTGCGCTGCTCGTCGAGCGCAAGAACCTGCGCATCCTCGTCGCCCAGCCGCCCGTCCGCGGCGGCCTCCAGCTCCGCGACATCAGCGGTGGGCTCCTGCTGCAGACGGCGGATGCGCTCGACGCCGCCGGGGACGACCCGGCCACCTGGACCCTCGTGAGCGGTCAGCCCGCCGACGAGGCCACCTTCGCCGACCTGGCGTTCGCCTGGCGGGCGGTGCGCGCGGTCAAGTCCAACGCGATCGTCCTCGCCCACGACGGGGCGACCGTGGGGATCGGCATGGGCCAGGTCAACCGAGTCGACGCGGCCCGGCTCGCCGTGGCCCGTGCGGGGGAGGAACGGCGACAGGGCGCGGCCGCCGCGTCGGACGCCTTCTTCCCGTTCCCGGACGGGCTCGAGGTCCTGCTCGAGGCGGGCGTCCGCGCGGTCGTGCAGCCCGGCGGCTCCGTGCGCGACGACGAGGTCCGGGCTGCCGCGGAGGCCGCCGGGGCCACGATGTACTTCACGGGGACCCGGCATTTCGCCCACTGACGACTCCACGGGGCCGGGCTCGCTGGCGGCGGTCCCCGGACGCGGCCTCGCCGCGCCGGTCCTCAGCGCGGCGGTGATCGGGGCCCTGTCCTCCTGGCAGGGACACCTCAACGGCGAGCTCGCCCGCGACCTGGACGACGCGCGCCAGGCGGCCCTGGTGTCCATGACCATCAGCCTGCTCATCGCCTCGGTGCTGCTGGCCGTGCGCCCGACCATGCGCGCGGGGCTGACCCGTGGCCTGCGGGCCTACCGCGGCGGCTCGCTCGTGTGGTGGCAGCTGCTCGGCGGGCTCGGCGGCGCGACCCTGCTCGCCGCGCAGAGCGTGGTGGTGCCGCTCGTCGGCGTCGCGCTGTTCACCGTCGCGGTCATCGCTGCCCAGACCGCCGCCTCCCTCGCCGTCGACCGCGCCGGGCTCGGGCCGGCCGGGCCCCAGCCGCTGACGTCCCGTCGAGTCCTCGCCGCGGCGATCGCGGTGGCGGCCGTCGTCGTGAGCGTCTTCGGCAAGCACGGCTCCTTCGCCCTCGCCCCGCTGCTCCTCGCCGCGCTCGCCGGCGTCGCCGTCGCCGTCCAGTACGCCCTCAACGGCCGGGTCGGCGTCGCCACCGCCGACCCGATGGTGGCCGCCTGGGGCAACTTCGTGGTCGGCTTCCTGGCACTCGTCGTGGTGTTCTCCATCGGTGCCGGAGTGACCGGCCATCCCCCGGGGGCGCTGCCGAACCGTTGGTGGCTGTACCTGTCCGGCCCGATCGGCGTCGTCTTCGTGGCCGTCGCCGCTCACGTGGTCCGGGTCCTCGGGGTCCTGCTCTTCTCGCTGTCCGTGGTGTGCGGACAGGTCGTGGGCGCCGTGGTCATCGACGTGGTGTCGCCGACGGGAGGCGCGGGTGTGGGAGCCGCCACGCTGGCCGGCGTTGCGATGACGGTGCTGTCCGTCGGAGTCGGGTCCGGGGTGATCGGCCGGCGCGTGCAAGGATCGCCGACGTGAGCGCGACCATCCTGGACGGCAAGGCCACGGCCACGGCGATCAAGGCCGAGATCCGGCAGCGGGTCGACGCCCTCCGGGCGCGGGGCGTCACGCCCGGCCTGGGCACCGTCCTGGTCGGCGACGACCCGGGTTCGCACGCCTACGTCGCGGGCAAGCACCGCGACTGCGCCGAGGTCGGCATCGCCTCGCTGCGGGTCGACCTGCCGGAGACCGCGTCGCAGGAGGAGCTCGAGGCCCGCATCGCCGAGCTCAACACCGACCCGGGCTGCAGCGGTTACATCGTGCAGCTGCCCTTGCCGTCCGGCCTGGACCAGGGGCGCGTGCTCGGGCTGATCGACCCCGCCAAGGACGCCGACGGCCTGCACCCGATGAGCCTCGGCGACCTCGTCCTGGGCATCGACGCGCCGCTGCCCTGCACACCGCGAGGGATCGTGGAGCTCCTGCGCCGCTACGGGGTGGCCCTGGCCGGGGCCGAGGTGGTGGTGGTGGGTCGCGGGGTCACCGTCGGCCGGCCCCTCGGGCTGCTGCTCACTCGTCGCAGCGAGAACGCAACCGTCACGTTGTGCCACACCGGGACCCGCGACCTCGCGGCACACCTGCGGCGCGGGGACGTCATCGTGGCGGCGGCGGGCGTGCCTGGGCTGGTGCGGCCGCAGGACGTACGTCCCGGGGCGGCCGTGCTCGACGTGGGCATCACCCGGACCGAGCGGGGGCTGGTCGGGGACGTCGATCCGGCCGTCGCGGAGGTCGCCGGGTTCCTCGCGCCGATGCCCGGCGGGGTGGGCCCGATGACCCGCGCGATGCTCCTGGCCAACGTCGTCGAGCTCGCCGAGCGCGCCGCGGACCTGGAGTCGTGACCGAGCCCGACCAGTCGGCCGAGGGTCGGCTCGCGTGGCTGGGCCGGCAGTGGCCGATCACGGTGGTGCTCGTGGTCGCCGGGATCGGCCTGGTGGTCGTGGCCGGGCGCAGCTTCCGTCCCGGGTGCCTGCTCATCGCCGCCGCCCTCGTCCTCGCCGCCCTGCTCCGGGCACTGCTGCCGGACGAGGCGGCCGGGCTGCTGCGCCTGCGCTCCCGGGTCACCGACGTCGCGGTTCTCGGCGTCCTCGGCGTCGGCATCGGGGTGCTGGCCGTGGCAGTACCGCGCTGACCCCACGTGCCGGAGGCTCGCGTCGGCGCGCGGGCTAGCCTTGCTGGCATGTCCCGCACCCCTGTCAACGTCGCCGTGACCGGCGCCGCCGGCCAGATCGGCTACGCGCTGCTCTTCCGCATCGCCTCGGGCCAGCTCCTCGGGCCCGACGTACCCGTGCGGCTGCGGCTGCTGGAGATCACACCCGCGCTGCGCGCCGCCGAGGGCACCGCCATGGAGCTCGACGACTGCGCGTTCCCGCTCCTGGCCGGCATCGACATCACCGACGACGCGCACATGGCCTTCGACGGCGCCAACGTCGCGCTGCTGGTCGGGGCGCGCCCTCGCACCGCCGGCATGGAGCGGGGCGACCTGCTCGAGGCGAACGGGGGCATCTTCGGGCCGCAGGGCGAGGCCATCAACGCTGGTGCCGCCTCGGACGTACGGATCCTTGTCGTCGGCAACCCGGCGAACACCAACGCCCTCATCGCCTCCGCGCACGCCCCCGACGTCCCCGCCGAGCGGTTCACCGCGATGACCCGCCTGGACCACAACCGGGCGATCAGCCAGCTGGCGGAGCGCGCCAAGGTCGGCGTGGGCGACATCCGGCGGATGGCCATCTGGGGCAACCACTCGGCCACGCAGTACCCCGACCTGAGCCACGCGCTCGTCGCCGGTCGTCCGGCCCTCGACGTCGTCGACGACCGCGACTGGGTCGAGAACGTCTTCATCCCGACCGTCGCCAAGCGCGGCGCCGCGATCATCGAGGCCCGGGGGGCGTCCTCGGCCGCCAGCGCCGCCAATGCCGCGATCGACCACGTACGCACGTGGGTGGGTGGCACTCCCGCCGACGACTGGACCTCCGTGGCGCTGCCCTCGGACGGCTCGTACGGCGTCCCGGAGGGCCTGATCTCCTCCTTCCCCTGTCGCAGCGTCGACGGGCGTTGGGAGATCGTGACCGGCCTGACCATCGACGAGTTCTCGCGCACGCGCATCGACGCCTCGGTCGCCGAGCTGCAGGAGGAGCGCGAGGCCGTGCGCGCCCTCGGCCTCATCTGAACGGCGCCCACCGCCCCCGACTCTTCCGCAACAGGGTGAGGTGGCTGGGCTGGCTGGGGCGGCGGGCGCCGGCAGGTGGGGGCGGCGAGGGCGGGCCGAAGGGCGTACGGCGTCCTCGGTAGGCTCGAGGGTGCCGAGAGGAAGGACCGCAGCGCCGATGGCGAGCATCAAGGTCGTGAACCCCGTCGTCGAGGTCGACGGCGACGAGATGACCCGGATCATCTGGCACTTCATCAGGGAGCAGCTGATCCTGCCCTACCTCGACATCCAGCTGGAGTACTACGACCTCGGGATCGAGCATCGCGACGCCACCGACGACCAGGTCACCATCGACGCGGCGAACGCGATCAAGCGCCACGGCGTGGGTGTGAAGTGCGCCACCATCACCCCCGACGAGGCGCGCGTGGAGGAGTTCGGCCTGAAGCGGATGTGGCGCTCGCCCAACGGCACGATCCGCAACATCCTCGGCGGCGTCGTCTTCCGTGAGCCCATCATCATCAGCAACATCCCGCGACTTGTGCCCAGCTGGACCAAGCCGATCGTCATCGGCCGCCACGCGCACGGTGACCAGTACCGCGCCACCGACTTCAAGGTCCCCGGCCCGGGCACGGTCACCATCAGCTACACCCCCGACGACGGGTCCGCGCCGATGGAGCTCGAGGTCGCCCGCTTCCCCGAGGGCGGCGGCGTGGCGATGGGGATGTACAACTTCACCCGCTCCATCGAGGACTTCGCCCGCGCCTCCTTCGCCTACGGCCTGCGGCGCGGCTACCCCGTCTACCTGTCCACGAAGAACACGATCCTCAAGGCCTACGACGGGCTGTTCAAGGACGTCTTCGCGGAGGTCTACGAGAAGGACTTCCGGGCCGACTACGAGGCCCGGGGCCTCACCTACGAGCACCGGCTCATCGACGACATGGTCGCCGCTGCGCTGAAGTGGGAGGGCGGCTACGTCTGGGCGTGCAAGAACTACGACGGGGACGTGCAGTCGGACACGGTCGCGCAGGGGTTCGGCTCGCTCGGCCTGATGACCAGCGTGCTCATGACACCCGACGGCAAGACCGTCGAGGCGGAGGCGGCGCATGGCACGGTCACGCGGCACTACCGCCAGCACCAGCAGGGCCGGTCCACGTCGACGAACCCGATCGCGTCGATCTACGCCTGGACGGGCGGGCTCAAGCACCGCGGGCTGCTCGACGGGACCCCCGAGGTGACCGGCTTCGCCGAGACCCTGGAGCGAGTGTGCGTCGAGACGGTCGAGTCCGGTCGCATGACCAAGGACCTCGCCCTGCTGATCGGCCCGGACCAGCCGTGGTTGACGACCGAGGAGTTCCTCGACGCCCTCGACGAGGGGTTGGCGAAGGCGCTGGGCTCCTGACGGTCGGTCAGGAGTCGCGCCGTGCGCCGTCCGACGGGGTGACCGGGAAGGGATCCGGCGCGGCCCAGCCGTGGGCGGCGAAGGCGGCGCGCACAGCCGTGGTGCACGCCTCGACGTCGCCGGCGGGGAGCAGGGCGATGGCCGAGCCACCGAACCCGCCGCCGGTCATCCGCGCCCCGACGGCGCCATGCGCGAGGAGGGTCTCGACGCTGCAGTCCAGCTCTGCGCAACTGACCTCGTAGTCGTCGCGCAGTGACGCGTGCGAGGCGGTCATCAGCCCCCCGACCGTGGTCCAGTCGCCGGCACGCAGGGCGGCGACCGTGTCCAGCACGCGGGCGTTCTCGCTGACCACGTGGCGTACGCGCTGTCGCTGCTCCTCGTCACCCAGCCGCTCGAGCGCATCGTCGAGGTCGGTGACGTCGCGCAGCGCGGTGACGCCGAGGAGCTTCGCCGCGTCCTCGCAGACCGACCGCCGGCGGCCGTACGCGCCCTCCGCGTTGCCGTGGTGCACCCGGGTGTTGACCACCAGGAGCGCGAGCCCGGCGTCGGCCACAGGCAGCGGGACCTGCTCGACGACGAGGCTGCGCATGTCGACGAACAGGGCGTTGTCGCGGGTCGCGAGCAGGGAGGCGACCTGGTCCATCATGCCGGTGGGGGCGCCGACGAACTGGTTCTCGCTGATACGAGCGAGGCGGGCGACGTCGAGGCGGGCCATCCCGAGCCCGTGGATCTCGTCGACGGCGAGGCCCACCGCGCACTGGAGCGCGTGCGACGAGGACAACCCGCTGCCCAGCGGGACCCGTCCGTCGACGAACACGTCCAGCCCGCCGACGTGGTGCCCCTCCAGGCGGGCCGCCCAGAGCATCCCGGCGACGTAGGCTCCCCAACCCAGCCCCTGGCCGGGCGTGACCTCGTCGAGGGGGACCAGCACCTCGTCGGGCTGCTGCACCGAGCGCACCCGGAGGATGCCGTCGGCGCGAGCCGCCGCGGCGACGTACGTGCGGGCGGCGATCGCGAAGGGCAGGACGAAGCCGTCGTTGTAGTCGGTGTGCTCGCCGATCAGGTTGACCCGCCCGGGCGCGGACCAGACACCGACCGGCGCACGGCCGTACGCCGCCTCGAACGCCTCCGCGACGCTCATGCGCCCACGCCGGGCAGGGCGTCGCGCAGGGCGGACGCCGCCCGTTCCGGGGGGATGTCGTTGATGAACGCCCCCATGCCCGACTCCGACCCCGCCAGGTACTTGAGCTTGTCCGGCGCCCGTCGGGACGAGAACAGGCGCAGGTGCAACGCGGCGAGGTCACGGTCTCGGCGCACCGGAGCCTGGTGCCAGGCGGCGATGTAGGGCATCGGCAGGCCGAACAGTCCGTCGAGGGCTCGGAGCACGCGCAGGTACAGAGGACCGAAGTCGTCCCGCTCGTCCGGGTCCAGGGCCGGCAGGTCGGGGACGCGCCGCCTCGGGTAGAGGTGCACCTCGTACGGCCACCGGGCCGCCGCGGGTACGAAGGCAACCCAGTGGCGGGACTCGGCCACGACGCGCAACTCCTCGTCGAGCTCGGAGGCGAGCACCTGCTCGAAGAGGTTGTGGCCTGTCCTGTCATGGTGCGCGCGGACCGCCTCCAGCATGCGCGAGGTGGTCGGCGTCACGAACGGGTAGGCGTAGATCTGCCCGTGCGGGTGGCTGAGGGTGACGCCGATCTCGGCGCCGCGGTTCTCGAAGGCGAAGACCTGCTCGACGCCCTCGATGGCGGACAGCGCCCTGGTCCGGTCGATCCACGCCTCGAGCACGGTGCGGACCCGTTCGGGGGACAGTGACGCGAAGGAGGAGTTGTGATCGGAGCTGAAGCAGACCACTTCGCAGCGCCCCCGTCCCGGCCGGCGGGCGACGACCTGCGAGCGGTCCGCCCATGGGGGAACGCTCGCGACGTCCTCGGCGAAGGACGGGAAACGGTTCTCGAAGACGACCACGTCGTAGGACGAGGACGGGATCTCGGTCGCCTTGCCGACGGTGGACGGGCACAGCGGGCACTCGTCCGCCGGAGGCAGGAACGTGCGGGTCTGGCGGTGCGAGGCGATGGCGACCCACTCGTCCATGAGCACGTCGTGGCGGACCTCGGACGCGGTCGTCGCCTCGGGAAGGTCGCGGGAGTCGTGGAGCTCATGCTCCGCCGCGTCGTCCTCGTCGAAGTAGATGATCTCACGGCCGTCGGCGAGCCGGGCCTCGGTGCGCTTCATCCGCGTCCATCCCTCGTGGTCCTCGGCGGTGCCGACGTCGGCCGACAGCGTGCCGAGCACTCGCGCGCAAAGTCAACGCGAAGCGACCGCGGGCGATGAGGAGGCGCCCCGGGCTCGCTACCCTCGTCGGGGCGGGCAAGCCGCCCTCCCCGAGCGGAACGAAGTGAGGGCGTGAGCGCAGGTCGACTCGACCCGGGCGAGCGCACGCGAGCGCTTCGCCGGCTGACGGAGGAACGCGTCGACGTCCTCGTCGTCGGCGGTGGCGTGGTCGGCGCGGGGGCAGCGCTGGATGCCGCCTCGCGGGGTCTTCGGGTCGGGATCCTGGAACGTCGCGACTGGGCCTCGGGTACGTCCAGCCGGTCCTCACGCCTCGCCCATGGCGGCCTGCGCTACCTCGAACAGCTCGAGTTCGCCCTCGTCCACCAGGCACTCAGCGAGCGCGGCCTCCTGCTGGAACGCCTCGCCCCCCACCTGGTGCGCCCGGTGCCCTTCGTGCTACCGCTCACCCACCGGGGCTGGGAGCGCCCGTACATCGGGACCGGGGTCGCGCTGTACGACGTGCTCTCCCGCGTCTCGCGCAAGGGCGGCGCCCTGCCCGGCCACCGCCACCTGAGTCGCAAGGCGACCGCGCGCCTGGCCCCGGGGCTGGCGCCGGCGTCCTACACCGGCGCGATCGGGTTCTTCGACGCGCAGATCGACGACGCCCGCCACACCCTGGCTCTCGTCCGGACCGCGGTCGCGCACGGCGCCCACGCCGCCTCGCGTGTGGAGGTGACCGGCTTCCTGCGCGAGGAGGATTCGGTGGTCGGCGTCGAGGCGCGCGACCACGAGTCGGGGCGTGATATGCGCATCCGCGCCCGCGTCGTCGCGGGTGCGACCGGCGTGTGGACCCCGGAGACCGCCGCCCTGCTCGGCGGTGAGACCAAGCCGGGTCACGTCCAGCCCAGCAAGGGGGTGCACCTCATCGTGCCCCGGGGTGCGATCGACCTGCATGCCGCGCTGATCGCGCGCACCCGCTCCTCCGTGCTCTTCCTGCTGCCCTGGGGACAGACCTGGCTGGTCGGCACGACGGACACCCCGTGGGACGGCGACCCCGACGAGCCGAGCGTCACCGCCCAGGACGTGGACTACCTGCTGGCCGAGGCCAACCGCTGGCTCACCCGCCCCCTCACCCACGACGACGTCGTGAGCGTGTACGCCGGGCTGCGCCCGCTGCTCGCCGCCACCGACGAGGGCGTCGACACCGCCAAGCTGTCCCGCGAGCACGCGGTGACCCGCCCGGCAGCCGGCTTCGTCCAGGTCGCCGGCGGCAAGTACACGACCTACCGCGTGATGGCTCGCGACCTCGTCGACGCCGCGGTCGCTGGGCTGCCGTTCGCGGTGCCGCCCTCCCGCACGGAGCAGGTGCCGCTCGTGGGCGCCGAGGGCTTCGCCCAGGCATGGGCCGAGCGGGAGACCTACGCCGTCGAGTCGGGGCTGGGGGAGACCCAGGTCCGCCGGCTGCTCCGCCGCTACGGCGCCGACGCCCCTGAGGTGCTCGAGGTGGCATCCGACGACCCGGCCGCCCGTGAGCTGGTGCACCCCGAGGCGCCGTTGCTGCGGGCAGAGGCTCGTTACGCCGTGACGCACGAGGGGGCGCTCCGGCTCGAGGACGTCCTCCTGCGACGGACCCGGCTGGCCTTCGTCACCCGAGACGGTGCCCGCTCGGTGGCCGAGGAGGTGGCCCGCATCGTGGCGCCGTTCCTCGGCTGGGACGAGGACCGGGTCGCCGACGAGGTGGCGGCGTTCCGCGCGCTCGCCCCCCACGTCGACGAGCCATGATCATCCGGCTGGCCTCCCCGTACCCTACAGAGGTGTCCCGAGCCTGGCCCGGCCGCCGATCGGGGTGGGCGCCGTGAGCAGCACTCTCCGCGACGCCGGGCTCATCCTGCTGTTCATCCTGACCAGCGGCTTGTTCGTCGCGGCCGAGCTGGCGCTCGTCTCCCTGCGCGAGGGACAGCTGCGCACGCTGGCCGCGCGCGGCAAGCGTGGTCAGCGGGTGGCCGACCTCGCCGCCGAGCCCAACCGCTTCCTCGCGGCGGTGCAGATCGGGGTGACGGTCACCGGCTTCCTGTCGGCGGCCTTCGGCGCGGCGACCCTCGGCAAGCGGCTCGCCCCGCGCCTGGAGTCGTGGGGGCTGTCCTCCGGCGCGGCATCGGCCCTCGCCATCATCTGCGTGACCCTGGTGATCTCCTACGTCTCCATCGTCCTCGGCGAGCTGGTCCCGAAGCGCCTCGCGCTCCAACGGTCCGAGGGCATCGCGCTGGTCGTGGCGCCATTCGTGGACCGGATGGCCCGCCTGCTGCGCCCCGTGATCTGGCTGCTGTCCCGCTCGACCAACGGTGTGGTGCGCCTGGTCGGCGGGGATCCCGACATCGGTCGCGAGGAGATGAGCGAGGAGGAGCTGCGCACCCTCGTCAGCGAGCACGAGTCGCTGGGCGAGGAGGAGCGCCGTATCGTCGAGGACGTCCTCGACGTCGGCGAGCGGCAGCTTCGCGAGGTGATGCTGCCGAGGACGGAGGTGGACTTCCTCGAGGCGTCCACCCCGGTGCGCCGCGCGGTGGAGGAGTGCAAGGACCGGCCGCACTCCCGCTACCCGGTCATGCGAGGAACGCCGGACGAGGTCGTCGGCTTCGTCCACGTGCGCGACCTGTTCGACCCGGGCGTCGCGGCGCCGGGGATGCGCGTCGGCGAGCTCGTGCGTGACGTGCTGCAGTTCCCGTCCTCCAAGCGGGTCCTGCCCGCGCTGTCGGAGATGCGGGCGTCGGGGCAGCACCTGGCCATGGTGGTCGACGAGTACGGCGGCACGGCAGGGATCGTGACGCTCGAGGACCTCGTCGAGGAGCTGGTCGGGGACATCCGGGACGAGTACGACGTCGCCGCCGGCCAGACCACCCACCTGACGGACGGCGCGGTCGAGGTCGGGGGCCTGCTCAACCTCGAAGACTTCGAGGACGAGCTCGGGTTCGCCCTGCCGGACGGCCCGTACGAGACGGTGGCCGGCTACGTCGTCGCTGCCCTCGGTCACCTGCCGCGGATCGGCGAGACGGTCGCCGTCGGCGGGCACACCCTCACCGTGACCGAGCTCGACGGGCGGCGGATCTCCCGGCTACGCGTCCACTAGCGGCCGCGGCCGCTGCCGGAGCCGTACCCGGGCATGGGTCACAATGTGCGGATGCCCGATCGCCGGTCCGACCTCCCGCGCGTGCTGTCCGGGATGCAGCCGACGGCGGACAGCCTCCACCTCGGCAACTACCTCGGCGCGCTCGTGCAGTGGGTCGCGCTGCAGGAGACCCACGAGAGCTACTACTGCGTCGTCGATCTCCACGCGCTGACCGTTCAGCCAGACCCGGACCTGCTGCGCCAACGTACGCGGGTGACCGCCGCGCAGTACCTCGCGGGTGGCGTCGACCCCACACGCAGCGCGCTGTTCGTCCAGAGCCACATCCGCGAGCACGCCGAGCTCGCCTGGGTGCTCAGCTGCCTCACCGGCTACGGCGAGGCCAGCCGCATGACGCAGTTCAAGGACAAGAGCGCCCGCGGGGAGGTGGTGAGCGTCGGGCTGTTCAACTACCCGATCCTCATGGCCGCGGACATCCTGCTCTACCAGGCCGACCAGGTGCCGGTGGGCGCGGACCAGCGACAGCACCTGGAGCTGACCCGCGACCTCGCGATCCGGTTCAACGCCCGCTACGGCGATGCCTTCCGGGTCCCCGAGGCCTACATCATGAAGGAGACCGCCAAGATCTACGACCTGCAGGCGGTCGACAAGCAGATGAGCAAGTCCCTCGGCGGGACCGGGGCCATCTGGCTGCTCGACGACCCGGCGGTCACCGTCAAGCGGATCCGCAGTGCGGTGACCGACACCGGTCGGGAGGTCCGCTACGACCCCGAGGCCAAGCCCGGTGTCAGCAACCTGCTCGCCATCCACTCGGCCCTGTCCGGCCGCTCGATCACCTCGCTCGAGGCCGACTTCGAGGGCCGCGGCTACGGCGACCTCAAGACCGAGGTCGCCGAGGTCGTCGTCGAGGAGCTGCGGCCCTTCCGGGAGCGGACCTTGGAGCTGCTGGCGGACCCGGCCGAGCTCGACCGCATCCTGGCCGAGGGCGCCGCTCGGGCGCGCCGCGTCGCCGCCCGGACCCTGGCCGACGTCTACGAGCGCGTCGGCCTGCTGCCCGCGTCGCCCCGCGGGGGCGACGGACGTTGACCGCCGGCTCGACCTCCCTGATCGGGGTCGTGTTCACCATCCCGCGGCCCTGGGGTGACGAGCTGGCCGCGTGGCGGCGGGCGTTCGGCGATCCCCTGGCGGACGCGGTACCCCCGCACGTCACCCTGCTCCCGCCGACCCCCGTACCGGGCGAGGAGCTGCCTGCCGCCGAGGAGCACCTGCGCAAGGTGGCCGAGCGATCCACCCCCTTCGACGTGCATCTGCGCGGGACCGGGACCTTCCGGCCGATCACGCCGGTGGTCTTCGTCCACCTGGCCGCGGGCATCGGCGGGTGTGAGCGGGTCGAACAGCTCGTCCGATCGGGACCACTGTCGCGGGAGCTCGAGTTCCCCTACCACCCGCACGTCACGGTCGCCCACGAGCTGCCCGACGACGTGCTGGACCGCGCCTACGCCGAGCTCGCGTCCTACGAGGCGAGGTTCCTCGTCGAGGGGTTCAGCCTGTACGAGCACCTCGACGGGGTCTGGCAGCCCCTGCGCGACTTCGCCTTCGGGGTGGGCTGAGCTCCTCAGGGCGACCAGCGCCGGGCCGCCCTCAGCAGCCGGTCTCGCTCCGTCCCCCGCCGGCGACGCCCGACGAGAGGGCGCACGAGCAAGGCGATGCCCACGAGGACCAGCGCGGCCCCGGCCCACATCAGCCAGCCGTGCCCCGAGGTCCCCGAGGTCTTGGCGTGCGTGGTCGCGACGCTCGGCGTCGCCTTGGCCGCCCCTGGCGAGGCGGCGGCCGCTGCAGAGGGCGCGGCGTGGGCGGTCGTGCTGGCCGGCGGCACGAGGATTCCGACCGGGTGCGCCTTCGAGGCGTTGTGGAACCCCCATGCGAGCAGCGAGCGCGCCGCCGCCGCTGACGGCTCCTTGATCCCCATGAGCGTGACGATGATGGTGTGCCCGCCGCGCTGGGCAGCGGCCACGAAGGTCCGGCCGGCCAGCGTGGTGTAGCCGGTCTTGCCGCCGATGAGGCCGGGGTAGCCCTGCTGCAGGAGCCGGTCCTGGTTCCACAGCTCGTACGTCTTGCGTGGGTGACCCTTCTTGGGCATCTTCCCCGGCATCGGGTGCTCGAGGGTCCCGATGTAGAGACGGAAGTCCGGACGGGCCAGCCCCGCCCGGAAGATCAGCGCCAGGTCGTAGGCGGAGGAGTACTGCCCGTCGGCGTCCAACCCGGTCGGGTTCACGACGGTCGTGTCCAGGGCCTGCAGCGTCTTCGCCTCGGCGTTCATGAGCGCGACCGTGCTGCGAACACCTCCAGCAGCCTTGGCGAGCGCCGTCGCGGCATCGTTGCCCGACGGGAGGAACATCCCGTAGAAGAGCTGGTCGACGGTGTACGGGGCGTTCGGCACCAGCCCGGCCTTGCTCCCCTCGACCCGAGCGTCTGCGTCGGTGGCGACGTACGTCGCGGACTTGTCCAGCCGGGGCAGCAGGGTGACCGCGGTCAGCGTCTTGAGCGTGCTGGCCGGGCGGTGCCGTACGTGCGGCGCCTTCGCCGCGAGGACCTCGCCGGTGGTCGCGTCCGCGACTACCCAGGAGGCGGCCTGGACCTTGGGCAGCCTGGACACTCCGGCCGCGTAGTCGACGACGACCCCGCGCGAGGCGAGCGCAGGCCCCCCCACGGGCGACCCCGTCGCGTGAGCGGGGGCCGTCGCAAGCCCCGCGGCACCGGCCGCGAGGACGAGGACGGCGAGGGTCCGGAGGCAGCGCATGGCCGCTTCAGGGTACGCGGCCCTTCGACCCTGTCCGATAGGTTCCGCCCGCGGGGATCGTGGAGGCCGCTGCCACCGAGGGAGGCGCACGATGGATCGCCAGACGCAGTCCGGGCTGCCGTTCGAGCCGGTGTACGGCCCCGATGCCCTGAGCGGCTGGGACGCGGCGGAGCGGCTCGGCGAGCCGGGGGCCTACCCCTTCACCCGCGGCATCCACGCCACCATGTACACCCAGCGGCCGTGGACCATGCGCCAGTACGCCGGCTTCGGGACCGCCGTCGAGTCCAACCGGCGCTACCACCAGCTCCTCGACGCCGGGACGACCGGCCTGTCGGTGGCCTTCGACCTGCCGACGCAGATGGGCTACGACTCCGACCACCCGCTCGCGCACGGCGAGGTGGGCAAGGTCGGGGTCGCCATCGACTCCGTCGAGGACATGGCCGAGCTGTTCGCGGGCATCCCGCTGGACAAGGTCTCCACCTCGATGACGATCAACAGCCCCGCCCCGGTCCTGCTCCTGCTCTATCAGCTCGTCGGGGAGCAGCAGGGGGTCACCGGGTCCCAGCTGAGGGGCACCGTGCAGAACGACGTCCTCAAGGAGTACATCGCCCGAGGGACCTACATCTTCCCGCCCAAGGCCTCGCTGCGCTTCGCCACCGACCTCTTCGCCTACTGCCGGACCGAGATCCCGCAGTGGAACACGATCTCGATCTCCGGCTACCACATGGCCGAGGCCGGCGCGACGCCGGCCCAGGAGGTGGCCTTCACGCTGGCCGACGCCCGGGAGTACGTCCGTGCGGCGCTCGCCGCCGGGCTGGACGTCGACGACTTCGCGCCGCGCCTGGCGTTCTTCTTCGTGTCACGGACCACCCTGCTCGAGGAGGTGGCCAAGTTCCGCGCCGCCCGCCGGATCTGGGCCCGCGTCATGAAGGAGGAGTTCGGCGCGCGGAACCCCAAGTCGATGATGCTGCGCTTCCACACCCAGACCGCCGGCGTGCAGCTCACCGCGCAACAGCCCGAGGTGAACCTCGTCCGTGTCGGGATCCAGGCGCTCGCGGCGGTCCTCGGCGGGACGCAGTCCCTACACACCAACTCCTTCGACGAGGCCCTGGCGCTGCCGAGCGAGCACGCGGCGCGGCTGGCGCTGCGCACCCAGCAGGTCCTCGCCTTCGAGACCGACGTGACGGCGACCGTGGACCCCTTCGCCGGGTCCTACGTCGTGGAGAGCCTCACCGACGACCTCGAGGCCGAGGTGCTTCGGCTCATGCAGCGCGTCGAGGACGCCGGCGGCGCGGTGGCGGCCATCGAGCGTGGCCTGCAGAAGGCCGAGATCGAGCAGAGCGCGTACGACGTGGCCCGGCAGATCGACTCCGGTGAGCGGGTGGTCGTCGGGGTCAACGCCTACCTGCAGGACGAGCCGGCCCACCAGGACACCCTTCGGGTCGACCCTGCCATCGAGGAGCAGCAGGCCGAGCGGCTCCGGCAGCTGCGAGCGCAGCGCGACGCCGACGACGTCGAGCGAGCGCTGGACAGGCTGCGCGAGGCAGCGGCGGGGGAGGCCAACACCCTGCCTCCGCTCCGTACGGCGCTGGCGGCGCGGGCCACCGTCGGCGAGGTCAGCGACGCGCTGCGCGAGGTGTGGGGGACCTACACGCCAGTCGACGCCTTCTGAGGCCGGGCCATCGGCCTTGCCGCGCCGAGCGCCGAGGAACCGGACGTTCTCCGCCGCTCACAGTCCGATAACGGCATTGCATTCGGCCACCGGACCCCCCTGGACGCGCAACCTTCGAGCCCTATGCTGACGCCCGAGCGGGGTGCCGGGGTCCCCGAGGTCCGTCGGCGAACTGGAGGAGTCTGGTGAACAAGCGTGTGCAGGCCCTCGCCCTGGTGGGCGTGGCAGCACTGGCCCTGTCCGGGTGCGCGTCCAAGAGCAGCGGCTCGAGCGGCGGTACGTCCTCGAGTGCTGCGCCGGCGACCTCCACTGCGGCCTCGACGCCCACGTCGAGCAACGGTGGGTCGGGCGTCGCGACGGCAGCGTTGAAGGCCTGCATGGTCCTGGACACCGGTGGGGTCGACGACCGCTCGTTCAACCAGTCCTCGTGGGCGGGCATGCAGGCGGCCCACGCCTCCAACCCGAACATCCAGATCAGTTATGTGCCGTCGAACTCCCAGAACGACTACGCGCCGAACCTCGCGGCGGAGCAGGCGAAGGGCTGTGACACGATCATCGCGGTCGGCGGCCTGATGGCCGATGCGGTGAAGGCGGCGGCCGCCAAGAACCCGCAGCAGACCTACGCCGAGATCGACAACGCCTCGCAGGGCCCGAACATCTACGGCCTTCAGTACAACACCGCGCAGGGTGCGTTCCTGGCGGGCTACCTCGCCGCCGGTATGACCAAGACCGGCAAGGTCGCCACATACGGAGGAATCCCCATCCCGCCGGTCACGATCTACATGGACGGCTTCTGGGAGGGCGTCCAGTACTACAACAAGCAGAACAACAAGCAGGTCCAGGTCCTGGGGTGGAACGAGACCCAGCAGAAGGCCGGGACCTTCGTCAACGGGGGCAACCCCTTCAATGACCTCAACAAGGGCAAGCAGATCACCGCGGCGTTCCAGGGCCAGGGTGCAGACATCGTCTTCCCGGTGGCCGGTGGCACCGGTCTGGGCTCGGCCGCCGCTGCGAAGGCTTCGGGCGGCAAGCTCTCCGTGATCTGGGTCGACACCGACGGGTGCGTGAGTGCCCAGCAGTACTGCTCGGTGTTCCTCACCAGTGTCACCAAGGGGCTCACCACCTCCGTCACGGCGTACGTGAAGGCGCTGGCGTCCGGCGCCAAGCTCGGCGGCGGCAACTACATCGGGACCCTGCAGAACGGCGGTACCGGCCTGGCGCCGTACCACGACTACGCCAGCAAGGTCCCGGCGGCACTCACGGCTCAGCTGGCGCAGGTCAAGGCCGACATCATCTCCGGCAAGATCACGATTACGTCGCCCAGCCAGCCCAAGTAGCCCGGGGTACCGGTGAGGCTGGAGCTGCGAGGGATCACCAAGCGGTTCGGCAGTCTGGTCGCGAACGACCACATCGACCTGACCGTCGAACCCGGTGAGATCCACGCGCTCCTCGGCGAGAACGGGGCCGGCAAGAGCACGTTGATGAACGTGCTCTACGGCCTCTACGCCCCCGACGAGGGGGAGATCGTCATCGACGGTCGCCCGGTCCACTTCGGTGGGCCGGGCGACGCGATCGCGGCCGGGATCGGCATGGTGCACCAGCACTTCATGCTCATCCCCGTGTTCACCGTCGCGGAGAACATCGCCCTCGGCCACGAGGAGACGTTCGGCGGTCCACTGGGCTTCCTCGACCGTCGACGGATCAAGCGCGACGTCCAGGAGGTGTCCAAGCGGTACGGCCTTGCAGTGCCTCCCGACGCCCTCGTCCAGGATCTGCCCGTCGGCGTGCAGCAGCGCGCCGAGATCCTCAAGGCCCTCATGCGCGACGCGTCGGTGCTCATCCTGGACGAGCCCACGGCGGTGCTCACGCCGCAGGAGATCGAGGAACTCGCCGCCGTCATGCGGAGGTTGCGCGACTCAGGCACCTCGATCGTGTTCATCACGCACAAGCTCAAGGAGGTTCGCTCCTTGGCGGACCGCATCACCGTGATCCGCCGGGGTCGCGTCGTGGGAGAAGCGACGACGTCGATGTCGGAGGCGGACCTCGCCTCGATGATGGTTGGCAGAGAGGTCCGACTGGCCGTCGAGAAGCAGAAGGCTTCCCCGGGCGAGGTCGTCCTGGACGTGCGCGATCTGCGATACCTCGATCCCGCGGGGGTCGTTCACGTCGACGGGGTGAGCTTCTCGGTCCGCGCCGGCGAGGTCGTGGCCATCGCTGGGGTGCAGGGGAACGGTCAGACCGAACTGACCGAGTGCATCCTCGGGCTCGAGCAGCCGCTCGCGGGCGTCATCGCGGTCAAAGGGCTTGACATCACCAAGTTCGGTGTCGAGGAC
>Ga0335071_10002245_pt1 | contig 20735 bp, 16 predicted proteins | sample Lox_Sample_15_FD_206724 | JGI IMG/M metagenome (GOLD analysis project Ga0335071, IMG submission 206724) | Soil microbial communities from Loxahatchee National Wildlife Refuge, Florida, United States - Lox_Sample_1.5 | ecosystem: Environmental > Terrestrial > Soil > Wetlands | place: USA...
TTCTGAATCAGACGCATCAGCACGATAAAGTATAGCAGCAAAAGGCCCATAGCGCCCAGGAATCCGTGCTCCTCGGCGAATGCGGCGAAAATGAAGTCGGTATGCGGCACGGGCAGGAACTGACCTTGGGTCTGGCTGCCCTGCGCTGTCCCCTTGCCAAAGATTCCTCCCGCTCCTACCGCCACAAGTGATTGAATTAATTGGTATCCCTTGTGCTGGGGGTCAGCTTCCGGCTCCATGAAGGTGGTCAGGCGGTCTTTCTGGTAGGGCTTCAGAAAATGCCATGCTGCCGGGGCTAAAAGCGCTCCAATCAATAAGATAACCAGTGCGTGTTTGGCCTTCATCCCGCCCAGGAATAACCCCATGACGGCAATCGGCAGGTAAGTCAGCGCCGTCCCTAAATCCGGTTGCGCCAACACCATCAACATCGGAATCCCTACCAAAGCCCCTGCTTTTACAATGTCTTGCGCGTCGCAGTCTCCTTTGCGGTCGGCGAAGTACTTGGCTACCGCCAGGATCAGAACCAGCTTGATCCACTCCGACGGCTGGAAGTGGAAAAACCCCAGGTCCACCCAGCGGCGGGCGCCCAGATATTTCTTGCCGAAAATGGCTACCGTCAGCAGCGAAGCAATGGAAAAAATATAAAACAGCGGAACTCGTTCAATTAAAGCCTGATAGCTCACCATGCTCACGGCGAACATCAGCCCCACGCCGCCCAGCACCCAATAAACCTGCTTGATATGTACGCCCGCGAACTTGGTGTTCAAAGTCGCGCTGTAAATCTCCAGCACGCCCAGCGCGCAAATCAACAGGACCAGCGCCAGCAACACCCAGTCGAAGTCTCGATAGGAAACGTAGCGGCTCACGGGTCGTGCCTCGGAACCACAGCCTCGGCTGGGGCCGCGACTGGTTGCGACTTTTGCTTTGTGGGCGCCGCCGGAGTCTGTGTCGGCTGTAGCTCCGGTGAAGTCTGGCGCAACGCCGGTTGTACGGGCTGATCCTGTGGAGCAATCTCGGCTTCAGGGCTGGCCATTTCCGTATGCGATTCGGTGGCCTCGAGGGCCGAAGCCGGCTGCTGCTTCGGTTTCTCTTGCGCAGCCAGCCCCGGAGCCGCCGGCACAGTTTGCGGCTCCCCCTCCAGCGCGACGGTAAAGTGTCCGCCCTGCAGCTTATTGTCGCCGGGCCGCGGATTCGGGTCATGCCAAACGGCGGCGACCTCCGCCTTGTGGCCTTCGGTGGCTTGGGCTACCTGCGTTTGGCGGCTGCGCTGTTTCTCGACATAGGCCTTGATCACCTGGGCGGCGGCGCGGGCAGCGAAGAAGCCGTGTTCGCCCTCCTCGAGCAACACCGCGACTACGATTTCCGGGTTGCGGCGAGGAGTGACCCCGACAAACCAGCCATTGTCTTTGAACTTCGCCTTCTCGGCTGCCGACATTTTGCTTTTCAACGCATTTGAAACGGTCTGCGCACTGCCGGTCTTGCCGGCGAAATCGATGCCCGGCAAATGCGCGCTAGCAGCCGTTCCTCCGGGAGAGACGACCAGGGCCATGGCGTCGGTAATGGTCACCCAATTTTGCTCATCGATGGGAATTCTGACTTCATCGTCGTAATGGGCAACTTGTTTGAACTGGGGCGGGAACTGGTTCGGGAAAGCCACATGCGGCCGCCGTAAAGCGCCATCCGTAGTGATCGCTCCGATCGCCCGGGCCAACTGGATCGGCGTGGTCGCTACCGCGCCCTGTCCGATGCCCACCGAAATCGTCTCCCCGGCATACCACTTCTGCTTGAAGTTTCTGATCTTCCATTCTTCCGACGGCATCACGCCGGAAACCTCATGCGGCAAATCGATCTCAGTCTTCTGCCCCAGGCCGAGCATGGTGGCGTATTTCGCGATGCGGCTGATGCCCAGCTTTTCAGCCAGAGTGTAGAAGTACGAGTCGCAGGACTGGTAGATCGCCTTGCTGATGTTCACGGAGCCGTGGGAGCCATGTCCGGCGATCCAGCACTTGAAAAACCGGCCATAAAATGTCTTGCCGCCGCCGCAATTGATCACCAGGTTTTGCGCAATGCCCTCCTGCATGCCGGCGGTCGCCATGATGATCTTGAATACTGAGCCGGGGGCGAGCTGCGCCTGGATGGCTTTATTCAGTAGCGGCTTGCCCGGGTCGGTCACGAGGCGATTCCACTCGTCCCGCGAAACGTGTACCGCAAAGGCATTGGGATCAAACGCGGGCCGGCTCACCATCGCCAAAATTTCTCCCGTGCGGGGGTCCATAGCGACGATTGCGCCCGGCCTGCCTTCCATCGCCAGTTCCGCCGCAATCTGCAGGTCAAGGTCGATCGTCAGCTTGAGCTGCTTGCCGGGGACCGCCGGCACGTCCTTGAGCGTGCCGACTTCTTTGCCGCGGCTGTTGACGATCACCTGCCGCGAGCCGTTCTGGCCCATCAGAATATCGTTGTAATACTGCTCGACGCCCGACATGCCCACGATATCGCCCGGATTATAGAGTTCCCATTGCGGCTGGGTGAGCATGTCTTCGCTGACCTGCCCCACATAGCCGATGACGTGCGCCATAAAGCCGCCCTTGGGATAGAGGCGGCGATGCACGGTGATGATGTCGAGCTCGGGGAGGTCGGCACGATGGGATTCGATGAAGGCCAACTCATCGGGCGTAATGTCATCTTTGAGGAACAGCGGCTGATAGCCGGGAACCGACTTCATATGATCCAGACGCGCTTTGAGCTCATCCGGCTCCATGTGCAGGCCCTGGGCGATTTTATCGGCGTCGGCCAAGAGGTCGCGGTTCTGGTCGCGCAGCAAAAGGACGGAGAACGAAGGGTAGTTATCGACGATGATGCGGCCTTCACGGTCGAGTATCTTGCCGCGGGGCGCGAGAATGGGGACCTGCTTGATGCGGTTCTGCTCGGCGAGATTTGCGTAGTATTCGCTTCGCGCCACCTGCAGACGCCACAAACCGAAAGCGAGAAAAAGAAAGATCGCCAGCAGTATGTACTGCACTGCGGTCAAACGGAACGGCGATACTTTTTCCTCGCGGCCAAGCATGAGCTACAGACAAACCTATGCGGTCGTTGCAACCGGCTTCGCTATGGCGAAGCCGGCCCTACAGCCCGCGCAGACACCTGCGCACACCATCACCACCACGTCTTGCCTGGGAGAGGGTTCCACAACCGACATGCGACTGGCTGAACGGCACAAGCCCTTGGTGACTATTGTAAGGCCTATTGTCACTGCGGGATGGGAGAAATCCGGGAAGGTAGCGGCTTTTCGCTTTTCGCTTGCCCAGGAGAAGGAAGGCGACGGCCTCGGGGGCTGCAGCCCGCTCGGAGTGAAAGAGAGAAACAACTGGTACGGCGCAGCTCAAGCTGCGCCCCTTCCAAACACGGCCGAAAGTGAGTTTTCCCCAGCCTGTTAAGTCGTGGCCTGATACTAGACGGTGTTGTCGCAGTTTGTGGCCATTCGAGTCCCATTCTTTTGCTTCGCAAAAGGATGGGCCACCCAGACCCGCGGCGGGCGAAAAGCGAATGGCGCAGAGCGGCTTTATTTCTGCTTAAACCGGTCGAGCAGGTGATAGACAAAGACCCCCACCACCGCATTCGCCAGGCCGGCGATGGCGACGTGGCTCCAGCTCCAGACCAGCGGCTGGCGGAGCAAGCCGCGGCCTACACCGAAATAGATGGCGTCGTGAACGACGAGGAAAATGTAGGTAATGAGGAAGCGCGTGCCGGGATTTTCGACGTCAATTTTGACGCCGAGCGAGGACGCCGCGTAGCCGATGATCGTGTCCGTGATGCCGAACATTCCGATGGGATGCGACGGCCCGCCGAGCGAGTCCTGGAGCAGTCCGATGATGGCGCCGGTGATGCATCCCGTGACAGGATTGCGCCGGGCCACGGCGAAAAAGATAACCACCATCATAGGCAAGTCGAGCACAGCCAGCCAGCGCAGCTTGGCGGTTACGAACGCCTGCAGGAAAATCGCGACGAGTGGAACGAAGATGGCGGCGGCCCAACTGAATTCGTAAACCGCAACCTGCTCACGCGATACCAGGCTGCCGCGAAATGGGGTGGCGCGCGCGTTCATTGGGGAACAACCTCAGGCGGCTTGGCGGCGGGCGGCTGCGTATTCGCTGGTGGCGTGCTGACCGGCGGCTTGCGGACCGGCTTGGTGGCATTCGTAGCCGCTGCTGCGGGATTCGCGCCGGCCGCACTTTGGCCGGCGGGCTGCGGTAGCGTTGCCCCACGGCCCGCTCCAGCGCCGGCCTGATTGGCCGGCCGAGAGGCTGTGCCTCCGGTTGGACTCGCAGTGGCGGGCTTGGTGGCAGCCGTGCCGGCAGGGACAGAGGTGCGCGTGCCGGCCGCGGTATTGGGCGCACCGGCATTCTGCGTAGTTCCGGTGGTTGTGGCTGGCGCACCTGTCCCAGCAGCGCCCGCTGCCGGAGATGTGGCACCGGGTTGCGGAACGGGATTTCCGTTGGCGTCCACCGGTTGCGCGCTCGGCACCCCGGGCAACCGCTCGCTCAGGATGTCGGAGGCGCGAATCGGCCCCAAGTCTGTCGCGTCGGGCAGTTTGTACTCTACCTTGGTGATGACCAGCACTTCCTCGAGGCGATTGAGCCGCGCCGACGGCGTCACGCGGATGTTGAGAAAAAGGTCTTTGCCCGGCTCAACGGCGGCGACTCTGCCGATATCGAGTCCTTTGGGAAAAATGCGATCGCCGCCGCTGGTGATGACGACTTCGCCGGGCTTCACCGGCTCGTCGGCCATGATGTATTGCAGCGTGGTAGTACCATTGGGCGCGCCCTTGAGAATGCCCTGCAGGCGCGAGTCTTTCAACGCTGCGCCAACTCCACTCAATTGATCGTTGATGGGCAGCACCTGCGCGGAACCCGACGACACCTGCACGATCTTCCCCACGATGCCGGTTGGCGTAATGACCGCCATGTCCGGCTTGAGCCCATCGTCGGAACCTTTGTCGATGTAAAGCAGGCGCGATTGGTCGTTACCGCTGGTACCGATGACCTGCGCCGCCACCGTGTTCTCGACGTACTGCTCTTTGAACTGAAGCAGCGTTTGCAGGCGGCGCGCCATGTTGGCGTCTTCGGTGAGCCGAGTCTGCTCCAGCTTCATGCGCTCAATCTGGTCGCGCAGGTCGGCATTCTCGCCCCGCACGCCGCGGAGCCAGACGTAGCCCGTCCACTTGTCGTGAATGAAGTTCTGGGTGTGGACCACGGCTTTCTCAAACGGAGTGACGGCGGCGATGGCCCAGACACGGATGAGGCGGATGTCTCCTTCTTGGGTGGGACGCTTGACCTGCACGGCGAGGCCAATGAGCTGCGCGAACAGTATGGCCGCGAGCACGATGAGATTTTTGTAGCGGCCGAGAAGAGTTTCCATAACAGGACCGGCGCGGCACAGGCCGTTGGCGTTATTGTCGCAGAAATGAGAGGGCTCGGTCTGTGCCGTGCCCAAAGTAGGTCCTCGCGACTTAGTCGATCGAAATCTTCCGCAGCAGCTTGAAATCGCTGAGCATCTTGCCGGTGCCCAGCACCACGCTGCTGAGGGGATCGTCGGCGATGGAGACCGGCAGGCCGGTTTCTTCGCGAATGCGCTTGTCGAGATTTTTCAGCATCGCGCCGCCGCCGGTGAGCACGATGCCGCGGTCGCTGATGTCGGCGGAGAGCTCGGGCGGTGTGCGTTCCAGTGCCACGCGAATGGCGTTCATGATGGTGGAGACGCATTCCGCTACGGCTTCGCGCACTTCGCTGTCGTCAATGGTGATCGTCTTGGGCACGCCTTCGATGAGGTTGCGGCCCTTGATCTCCATGGTCATGGGCTTTTCCAGAGGGTAGGCGGAGCCGATCTCGATCTTGATCTGCTCGGCGGTGCGCTCGCCGATGAGCAGGTTGTACTTGCGCTTCATGAAATTCATGATGGCTTCGTCCATCTGGTTGCCGGCCATGCGCACGGAGCGCGAGTAGACGATGCCACTGAGCGAAATTACTGCGATGTCGGTGGTGCCGCCGCCGATGTCCACGACCATGTTGCCGCTGGGCTCGGTGATGGGCAGGCCCGCGCCGATGGCGGCGACCATGGCCTGCTCGACCAGGTGCACTTCGCTGGCCTTGGCGCGATAGGCGGAGTCCATGACGGCGCGCTTTTCGACCTGCGTGATCTCGGAGGGCACGCCGATAACGATGCGGGGATGCACCAGCATCTTGCGGTTGTGTGCCTTCTGGATGAAGTAGTTCAGCATCTTCTCGGTGACTTTGAAGTCGGCGATGACGCCGTCTTTCATCGGCTTGATGGCGACGATGTTGCCGGGGGTGCGGCCCAGCATCTCTTTCGCTTCTTTGCCGACGGCCTCGACTTCGCCGGTGTTCTTGTTGATGGCGACGATGGAAGGTTCGTTGACCACGATGCCCTTGCCACGCGCGTATACGAGAGTGTTGGCTGTACCGAGATCGATGGCGAGGTCGCTGGAGAACATGCTGAACAACGAACGCATGTTGCCCACGCGCGAGGAGCGGTTGTGAAATCCGTTGGATGACATTACGACTGCTTCTTTCTACCTACCTATAAATACATGGCCGCCACGATTCGCCCCTCGGCGCAGCCAGACCCCAGCGTGCAATCTTGCTACCAACTCCCTGCGACGACAATTGAGGGTCTAAATGTTTCAGGGTCTATCGGTTCCAAGGATGCGGCGGGCCAGTCCGCTGCCGGAACGGGGCAAAATATGGTCGCACCGTATGGCATATAGAGTAACACCGGAGGGAAATCGGTGGAATAGCGGGGGAATGCGACTTTAGGGGCGGGTTTTGTGCCGGGGCCCTCCGCGGTTCGTCACGGCGGCGGGTTGGCATCCTTGTTAGTATCTTGCTTCGTCAGGATCTTGCTTGGCGATTTCATTCCCAAGGAGCACACCACATTGTCCCGCGCTATCGTCCTGGTACTCGTTCTCATGTCTGTCCTGAGCATCGCCTCCGCCGGCACACAAAAGCAGGTTGTACCGCTCAACACAGGATGGGAATTTCGCGAGGTCTTGACCGGGCCGGCGGTGCAGGCGCCGACGCCGTCGGATCGTGACGCGTCGGTGTGGCATCCGGCGACGGTGCCGGGTTGTGTGCATCTCGACCTGCTGAACAACAAGCTGATTCCCGATCCGTTCTATCGCGACAACGAAGCCAAGCTGCAGTGGATCGAGAACGCTGACTGGGAATACCGCACCACGATTCAGGCGACTCCGACATTGCTCGCACAGAAAAACATCGATCTCGTCTTCGAGGGCCTCGACGCCTACGCGCAGGTGTACCTCAACGAAAAGCTCATCCTCACCACCGACAATATGTTTCGCCAGTGGCGTGTACCCGTGAAGTCAGACTTGAAAGCGGGCGCAAACTCCCTGCACCTCGTATTTCCGTCCCCGATCAAGATTGCCGGCGAAATCGCCGCCAAAGATCCCTGGCAACCGCGCACTCACGTCGAGCCAAAGACCTATGTCCGCAAGGCGGCCTACGAATATGGATGGGACTGGGGGCCGCGGTTTGTGACAAGCGGGGTGTGGCGTCCGGTGCGAATTGAGGCGTGGGACGCGGCGCGCATCAGCAATGTACAGATTCGGCAGCTCGATGTGAGCAGCAGCGTGGCGCACGTGCTGGCGGAAGTGGAGGTCACGGCTAGTTCCGCAGGCGCGGCCGCTGTCTCCGTGGACTACGCACTCGGCTCCGGCAAGGGCGTAAGCACTGCACGCAGCGTGCAGCTCGAACAAGGCATCAACCGCATCGTGCTTCCTATCGACATTGCCAATCCCTCATTGTGGTACCCCGCAGGGTACGGCGGGCATCCGATTTACAAATTCACGACGAAGCTCACCATCGGCAAGCAGCTCGCGGATGAAGTGCTCACCAAGACCGGCTTGCGGTCGATTGTTCTGCGACGTGAGCTGGATCAGTGGGGACGCTCCTTCGAGTTCATCGTCAACGGCATACCCGTGTTCGGCAAGGGCGCGGACGTCATTCCTTTCGACAGCTTCCCCACGCGCGTCACCACCAAGCAATACCGCGACGTGCTGCAGTCGGCAGTGGATGCCAACATGAACATGATCCGCCACTGGGGCGGCGGTTATTACGAAACCGACGAGTTCTACGATTTGTGCGACCAGCTCGGCATCATGATCTGGCAAGACTTCATGTTCGGCAATGACTGGCAGCCCGGCACCTACGACTGGAAGCTCAACGTCGCTGCCGAAGCCGCCGACCAGCTTCGCCGCCTGCGTAACCACCCGAGCATCATCCTCTGGTGCGGCAACAACGAAACCGAGGTCGCCCTCGCCTGGAACGATCGCGACAAGCTGCCCGCTGAGGTCCGCTTCCAGATGTGGCAGGACTACGTGTCGACTTTCAGCGGAATTCTTGCGTCAGCGGTCAGCCGCTATGCGCCTGAAACGCCCTACTGGCCCAGCTCTCCCAGCGCAGACTATGAGACCGTCACCGACGCCTACCAGTCCGGCGACATGCACGACTGGACTGTCTGGCATGGCCGCGTTCCCTTCACCGATTACGAGAAACACAATCCGCGCTTCATGACCGAGTACGGCTTTCAGTCGTTTCCCGAGATGCGCACGGTGGAGACGTTCACGATCCCAGAAGACCGCATCAATATCTTCACACCGGTCATGCTGGCGCATCAGAAGAACAATGCCGGCAACTCCATCATCAAGGACTACATGCTGCGCGACTACCCGCAGCCCAAAGATTTCGCCTCGTTCCTCTATGCCAGCCAGGTGTTGCAGGCCGAAGGCATCAAGATTGGAGCCGAGCACCTGCGGCGCAATCGTCCACGCACCATGGGCTCCATCTACTGGCAGCTCAACGACTGCTGGCCGGTAGCCTCATGGTCTTCGCTCGACTACTACGGCCGATGGAAGGCGCTGCAATACTATGCCCGCCGCTTCTACGCGCCGATTCTCGTCTCGCCTCACCAGGAGAACGGCAACGTCGCGGTGTACATCGTCTCCGACAAGACCGCGCCCACCGTCGCCACCCTGCGCGTGCGCATCCTCAGCTTTGATGGTGCCGTCCTCAGCGACAAGTCGCAGCCCGTAACCATCACCCCGCTGTCCAGCAAGGTCTATCTCACAATCCCCATGCTCGACATCACCAACCTGCCGAACGCCGACCTCGGCAAAATCTTCGCGGTCACCGACCTCCAAGTGGACAACAAAGTCATCTCCACTAATGAGCTCTTCTTCGTGCCGAAGAAGGACATGCAGTTACCACCCGCGAAGATCGACAGCTCTCTCGTTGCCGACGGCAGCAGTGGAAATTACATCCTGCGTCTGTCCTCCCCCGTTCTCGCGCGCAGCGTCTACGTCAGCTTCGCCAACCTCGACGCGAACCTCGCCGACAACTTCTTCGACCTGTTGCCTGGCCAGCCGGTCGGTCTGCCGCTCACCAGCGCCGCCTCGCTCGACGATCTGAAGAAGAACCTGCGGGTGATTGCGTTGACCGACGCCTTCGCTCCACATGAGGCACAGGTATCCGCCGGGAACTAGGCATGGACACAAACGAAAGCTGGACGCCGGGAGGCGTCCAGCTTTGTAATTTGCTCTGAGCGTGCCCAGCAACTGACCGGGCGATGGCGTTGCCGCCTCGTCGCCGATGCTTGCTACTTCGTCCAGATCGCCGAATACAGGTTCGCGTATGCCTGAATCTGGTGTATGCGATAGCCCTGCTTGGCGTGCTCGTCGTATTTCTGCTGATAGTCATCCGACGTCATGTTGAACCAGTGCGGCCACGAGCCCGGAACCTTCTCCCAGATGGCGCAGTACTTCCACTGGCCGCCATCCTGGTAGGCGCAGAACGTGGTCACCGCCAGCCCCTTCTTGCCGAAGTCGCTCCGCTTCTGCTCGTAATCATCTTTGGTCATTCCGTAGTACGTTGCGTAATCGTCCCAATGCTTCTGCACCCAGGTCGAAGAGGCGAGCAGATTCCCGCCATCGCGATAAATGTACAGGTCGGTATGTAGCCAGTTGGCCTTGCGCTTGGCGTGCCATTCCGCATCAAAGTCGGCGATCGTCATACGGTGGTGGGCTTCAAAGGCCGCCTCGATGCCTCGCCAGATGCCGGTATAGCGGGCGCCCGATCCCGTCTCGGCAACCGTCACGCGCGCCGGGCGCATATTCTTGGCGAAGTACTCATCGAAGCGCTTCTGGTAGTCCGCCGACGTCTGCATCACCCAAACCGGCATGCGCGGCTCCGACTGGAACGACCCCGCCATGTGCACATCCGTGCAGCTCAGCGTGTGCGGTTGCAGTCCGCGATTGCGCCAATAGTCGAAACAGAGCTGGAAGCGATCGTTGGGCAGACCGTGGAAGTCCGGGTAGCAGGGCGGCTCAATGAGAATTCGGCGCTTGTCGCTCTGCAGCGTCTTCTGCACCGTGGCCTTCTGCTGCGCCGTCAGCGTCTGTGGCGCGCCCCAGAAAAAGTAGCTCATCAGGTTGTTGCGCGGCGGCGTCAGCGTGAACGATACCTCTTTGCCGCCGCTCTTGCCGTTGATGGTGACGGACGCGGGGCCGGAACTATCCTGCGCCAGGCCGCGCAGGCTGTAGATATTCCGGCAACAATCTGGATTGGTGTCCGACAGCAGGTCGCCGTTGAAAGCGCCCGGTGCTCCGCCGTGGGCAGCGGCGAAATCAACCAACGCCTGCTCGGCCTTGGCGGCCGTGTCGGCCGACGACGGATACAAGTCGCTGGTGCCCCAGCCGGGGTGGGTGTGAAACAGTCCCAGGTAATGTCCAACTTCATGCCCAATGAAGTTGCCGTTATCGGGCGTGTCCCAATCGCGGGCGTTGGGAAGCGAGACGTACTTCACGTCGTCGGTGGGCAGCGGAACGACCGGAGGCACAGTCTGGCCAGTGTTGGGAGGATAGGCGTGCCCCCAACCGACGGGGCTGGCGCCCGCGCCATGGCGAAAGAAGATCACAATCTTCCCCGGATACCGCGAGGCGATCTGGTTGCCGTACACCCACCAGTTGGAGCCCGAGTTGTCCTCGTTGTTCATTTTGGTGTCGTTGCGCGGCTCCCAGTCCCACTTGGGATCGAACACCAGCTGCACGTCAGCATGGGCAAGAGCCAGGTTCGCCCGGGCGACGCCCTTGGTCAGGTTATCGAGCGTAAACGTGTACTTCCGCCCGCCATCGTCGTCCGCCAGCGGAATAGCGTGAATGCGTATCTGCTGCATCGAGCCTCCTTTCCCGTCCGATCGTCGGCGGGTTACCCGGATGGACGGGTGCCGAGGGGTCACCCGATACCCGAGGTTGGCTATTCTCGCATATCACTTTCGTGTGCGCCAGATCGCAGATGACGGTTCTGCCGAGGGCGGGCAGGCCGGTCGAATCGGCTCGTGCCGATTCTAGCTAGCGGCTTGCCGCTACGCCGCAAGCCGCACTTCGGGCGCATGCTCACATGTCGTCGACGGCCTTCGCCGCGGCGTCGATCGCCTCGGCAATCTTGTGGATCTGTTCTTTCGTGACCTTGCCGCGTGACACTCGCGCGATGACCGCACCGCGCAAATTGAGAAAGGCTTTCATGATCTCCGGAGACCGTCCGCGTTCGAAGTGTTGTCCCGCCTCTTCCAGGCGGCTGAAAATTTCTTCGACACGACGCTTGTTCGCGTCGAGGTATTTCTGGCCCTCCGGAGTGACGGAATAAACCTTCTTGTTGTTCTCTTCGACGGAAGCCGCCAGACCTTCTTCCTCGAGCATGGTCAGCGTGGGATAGATCGCGCCCGCGCTTGGCGTGTAGCCGCCGGCCAGGCGCTCTTCCATGGTCTTGATGAGCTGGTATCCGTAGCTGGGCTGCTCCGCGAGCAGCTTCAGCACGACCAGCTTGAGGTCGCCGGCATCGAACATGCGTTCGCGGCCGCCAAAGCGTCCTGCAAAACCGCCGAAGTCGCCCGGCCCGCGTCCCCCGAACCCCTGCCTCCATCCGTGTCGCCCGTGTCCTTCGTGGCCGCCGCCAAACCCGCGGCGCGAGCCCGCAAAAAACCGCTGGCCGCGCCCCGCGCCGCAATGCCTTCCGCCGTGCTGATCGTGTTCTCCCGTGAATTCGCCATGCTCGCCGCTCGCACAGCCCTCACTGTTCTCTCGGGCTTCTACGCACCCGCAATGCCCTTCTCTCCCGCCAAATCGGCCGCGGAACCGCTCCCGCTCAGGCGAGCCTCCCGCCATGTCCCAAAACTCAAATACTCGTGTGTTCATCGTTTTCTCCTTACTTAATACGATATATCTTAAGATATATCCCGATATATCGTTACGTCAAGGACTTTCTTTCCGCTTCGCGCAAGTATTCCTTGTGAACGCTTGAGTCCTTTGTGCCTCCCTGTGCGTATTATTCCCCGGAGGCCCCCATGAAATTCATGACATTCCTCCTCCTCGTCATCCTGATTCTCGCCCTTGCCGCCTGCGTCCCCGGCCCCAACACGCTCCAAGGCGCTTCCAATAACGACGTTAAACCAGCCGGATTCTGGCTCGGCGTTTGGCAAGGCTTCATCGCACCGTTCGTCTTCGTCGTATCGCTCTTCCAACACAACCTCAATATCTACGAGGTGCACAATAACGGCATTTGGTACAACTTCGGTTATCTCTTCGGGGTTGCCTGTTTCTTCGGTGGAGGCGGACACCGGGTGCGTTCTGGCGGCAAGTAAATGGCGTGAAGTTACAAGTTGCTGAGGGCGAAAATCTTACCAGTGGCATCGTGCCGCAAGGTCAGGGAGAATTCCAGCTCCCTGCCACTAACACGGAGAACGGCTCCGGCGCACGTCACAAGCCGGGTGCTCGCGCACCAGACAGGAAACCAGCGACGACAGCCAGTTGAATCCGACGCCCGGGTAGGTATCCCCTTAGTCGCACCGGGTTTGCCGTCGTAGTCGTATCCGTCACCTGTCCAACCGGCGCGGGAAAAACGCCACTACATTCCCCAGGATTACAAGGATGAGCTGGCGATTATTCGTCAATTCCTGCAAAACACAGTTCTTTCGTGGAACCTACTTGGCACTTCATGCTCATTGCGAGTATCATAACGACACTTTAGCGGTACGCACGAAAGTCAGTGCTCAGTCAGGCAAGGCAAGCTGAAAATTCTACTCTGGGAGCGCAGGCCGACGATGCTCTACGGAATAAAATCGATTGCCTCATACCTATTAGGTACCGATGTCGCCGGGCGAAGTTTCGCTGTTTATCCCGACGACACCATGTTAGTGTCGTACCCCAGATCGGGTAACACCTGGACACGTTTCCTGATTGCAAATCTGGTCTATCCCGAGCAAAACCCTGACTTCACTAATATCGAGCGCCTGATACCTGACACCTCGTCGAAATCCAGTCGAGGCCTCAGAAATACTCCACGGCCGCGACTGATCAAGAGCCATGACTATTTCGATCCTCGTTATCCCAAAACCATCTATATCGTCCGCGATCCGCGGGATGTAGCCCTTTCGTACTACGACTACCACCGCCGGAACTCGTTCATCAATGACGGTGTGAGTCTACAGAAGTTTGTGGATGATTTCGTCGCCGGGCGCCTGATTTCAGCGGGCTGGGGAACCTGGGGCGAGAATGTCGCCAGCTGGGTGTACACCCGCGGGACGAGTCCTTCGTTTCTCCTCCTCCGGTACAAGGACCTCCACAACAATCCCGAAGCGCAACTGGAACGCGTCGCCGAGTTCCTGGGAATCGCGGCGGATTCGGCGCGTTTCAGCGCGGCGGTGGAGAGTTGCGCAGCCAGCCGCATGCGGAAACTGGAGAAGATTCAATACAACGACTGGATTCGGAGCCAGGGCTACGCCGCGCGCCGCGCCAAGAAGAACCGGGTGCGCAAAGACATTCCTTTCGTGGGCGGCGCCAAGGTCGACGGCTGGCGCACGGCGATGCCGGAAGAGTGCATCTATCGCATTGAATCCGCCTGGGGCGAAATCATGACGACCCTCGACTACGAGCTGGTCACCATGCCCAGGCGGGAGGGATCGATCCTCGCGCACGCATAGCTCAATCGCCCCGCCGATGGCTTTCATCCCATAGGCGAGCGCTGGCGCGCCTCATCAACTACCTAATAGACCGATGGCCCGCGAAGCGATCGCCAGCACCGTCACCAGCGAGACTGAGCTTTCCGCCATCATCAATAGCTTGGCGCGTGAGGTCAGGGGCATCGCTTCGGTAGGACCGAAGGATGTAGCCGTGCAAAAGGCAAGGAAAAGATAGTCAACGTAAGTCGGTTGCCACGAAGGCAGGTCCTCGGCCTCATCTCGCGGGAAGAGCCAATCGGGCGCCAGTGTCTCGCCGCACACGCGCGCCTCGGCGCCGCCGCGATCGATCCACCAGTAGACCACTGAGAACATCAAGACATTGGTCGCCCACACGGCGATACTGGAGTTCAGCAGCTCGATTCCGGTCAGACCATTCGGCGGCCGCAGCATCGCGTGAAAGATGTCCCTGAGGTCGAGGATGAGGGTAAAGCTGATTACCGTGAGAAAAACGGCGATGGCAGCTCTCTCCAGTTGAAGCCAGCGCTGCTTCTCGCGCCCCAGATTGACCGCCAGCATAGGCACGACCAGCGAAGCTGCCAACAGAACGACCGCCCATTGCGGAAGCGCCCTCACTCTTCCCGGCAGCTGGGAGGAGGCATACACCACTATGGCGACCAATACGATGGGCCATCGCGGTTCCAGATTTGGGGACTGGGTATTAACACTCATGCCAAGCGATTGAGCGCATGATAGCAGGTAAGATGGGTCTGTTTTCACGCTTGTCTTCGTGCTACATATCCACAGATGCCGAAACAGCGATGCGGAGCGCCAATGAGGACAGAATTTCTTCGATTCAACGGCGGTGTCGCACACGACCCGGCAATCGATCGGTGGCTGAAGGCGCATGCAGGAGAGCTGGGCGCCATTGCGCAACAATGGTTTGAAGTGATGCGAAACTGCGGCGACGAAGTGCGGGAGCTCTTGCATGACGGCTGTCCGACTGCGTGTTTGGGCGATGCGCCTTTCGGCTACGTCAATGTCTTCACGGCGCATGTCAACGTGGGGTTCTTCCACGGCGCAGCGCTGCCCGATCCGGCGCGCTTGTTGCAAGGCAACGGCAAGTTCATGCGCCACGTGAAGCTAAAACCGGGAACGGAGACCAACGAGGCAGCACTTCACAGGCTCATCGAGACTGCCTACGAAGACATCAAGGCTCGTGTCGAACACGGCTAGATTGTTTCGCCGCTCTCGCCGTCGTGGCTGGCAAGCACCACGACGTAACCGTCGGGATCGCGCAGCCAGAGTTCCCGATGTTTAGGGTTGGGGTTGAAGTGGGGCTCCAGCACAACCTGCGCGCGCAATGCGCCGGCCTGTTTGACGGCCGCGTCGAAATCATCCACCTCGAACCAGAGCAGCACTCCATGACCAACCGGTGCTGCGTCCGGGTTGACGAGGTTGGGATGATCTTCTTCGTCCCAGGCATGGAGTTGCAGGACCAACTCGCCGGAGCAGAGTATCCGGTCATAGGTGTCGCGATGAGGGTGATCCGGAAGTGAGTCGGCGCCGAGCAATTGGCTGTACCAGCGACTACTGGCCCGCACATCGTGAACGGCGATGAGGGGCTGGGAACGGACGGACTTAGGCGGATTGCAAGTCATCGCGTGCCGAAGAGATTGTACCGAAGCCCGGATCCAGTCGGTGGTCAGAGTTTTTTGTGCGCTTAGCGGACGCTCGCGCCTGGGCGCCCTTGCGCGAGCACGAATGTGCCGCATGAATACGACATAAAGCGGGCCTAGGAAAATTGCCGGAGTGTGATAAGCTCTCGCGCAACTCCATGAAACCTGAGCGCCTCTTCTATACCACGGCCGGAGCCATTTTCCTGGTTCTCACCGTCATCGGATTCCGCCATTACATCTTCGAGGGCAGGCATTTTGACGGCACCGCTATCGATCCATCGATACTCGCGACGGTGGTGGCGCACAGCTCGGCGATCTTCGCCTGGTTTGTGCTGTTTTTCGTGCAGGCTCTGCTCATTCCCACGCAGAACCGCCGTCTGCACATGAAACTCGGCTGGAGCGTGCTGGTCATCGCCTCGGCGATCGCGGTGACCGGACCGCTCGTGCTCATCCGCTCAATACGCCTCGATCCGAAGCAGGTTGTTTTCGACTGGTCGGCTCCTCAGTTTCTCTTGGTCGGTTATGCGGAGATCGCGCTATTCGTAGTATTTGTTGTGATCGGCGTGCTCAACCGCAAGCGACCCCGCATTCACCGGCCCATGATGCTGATGGCCAGCCTGGTCATTCTCACCGGAGCCACGGGCCGTATCCCGCTGGTGAATGCGATCTTCGGGTTCCATACCTGGATGGCACTGTTCGGGCCGGTCGTCGCCCTGGGAGCGATTCTCCTGCTCGTGCGCCTGGCTATGATCCGCGCCGTGGACCGCGAGTTTGCCATGGGCTACGCCGCATTGGTCGTGGTCACGGCCCTTACGGCGAGACTGGCGGTGACGAGCGTGTGGATCAATTGGGCGGGAACGATTTTGCAGAGTTGAGGCAAGCATCGAGGGCGTGAGGGGCGGGACGATAAACTACACCCAGGTCAAGAGTTTTTGTGAATTGGAGCGCCGGGCGAGGCACCAGCTACCCACGGGCCGCCTGCTCAACGGCAAATTGTGTCGTCCCCAGGGAACTCGGTTTTTTGCTATGGCTCCCCCAGCGTCGAAGAGGCTGTTACGAAACCGAACCACCTCTAAAGGGACTCGAGACAATTTCCCACTTGTCCCGGCACTCCGACTTCGGCTACGTCCACCACACCAGGCGCAAGATCGGCGCCTTGTGTGGACCCGGCTCCGTGCCGGACTACGATTGTTCCGTGCCCGCGGCACTGGATTTTGCACCCGATGTTCCACCGTGCCTGTACCCTGGCACGAGCCCCTCGCAAGCCAGGCTACGACGTCGCCCTTGGCGCCATAAACCCAGCTGCCACCGAAAAGGTAATGCCAACCTGGCCAGGTGTGATTTTCGACGGAGCCTTGGTGTTTTGAGCAACGCAAGGCTCCTCGGAACGCATCGGAGCCGAACGGTATCGAATCAGTCCGTGCCCGCAGCGAAAGACACCAGCTCGGCGACTCAATGGGTCACTGAACCTTTCCCGCTTTCGGCGTAAACTCACAGCATGCGAAAACGGTTCATCGAATCAGTCCGACACAGTGATCCCGATGCAATTCGTGGCTGGCTGGATCTCGGTACAGCGGCTTTGGTCGAAGTCACCTCCGAGGCTGCGGATTATCCGATCGAAAGAGCGCTCTTGCATGATGGACAGCGGGGATGGCGAGCGGCTGCTCCGGGAATCCAGACAATCCGCCTGTTGTTCGATCAACCGCAGACGATTCGCGTGATTCGGCTGCTGTTCCAGGAAGAAGAGTCGACGCGGACCCAGGAGTTCGTGCTGCGTTGGCTGCCCTCCGGCGCGACGGCCTGGAAAGACATCGTCCGGCAACAGTGGAATTTCAGTCCGCCGGATACCACGCAGGAACGCGAGGAATATAAGGTCGAACTTGCAGCCGCCGCAGCGCTCGAGCTCACTATCAACCCCGACATCAGCCGAGTGGGGACACCGGCCTCGTTGCAAAGCTGGCAAGTCTCAGCAGAACCAGAGAGCCACTCCTTTCCTGCCGAGCCTTGATGCTTCGGCGCACCAGGTGTACCCCGCGGCACGGAGCCGACACGGGAATCGAATCAGCCAATCATGAAACGGCGGCCGGCACTACTGCGGCGGCGGCGATCGGCAAAGCGAAATGAAAACTCGCGCCGCGTCCGTCGTTGCTTGTCGCCCAGATACGGCCTCCGTGCGACTCCACGATGGAGCGGCTGATGGACAGCCCCATACCGCTGCCTTGCGCTTTGGTGGTAAAGAATGCGTTGAATATCTGGTCGGCTCCGTCCGCGGGCAGCCCCACTCCGGTGTCGCTGACGGAAATCTCCACTCCCCCATCCTGAACCAGTTGCGACCTAACGATGAGCACCCCTCCAGTATCGTGCATGGCCTCGATGCCATTGAGCATCAGGTTCATGAGCACCTGCTGCAATTGCACACGGTCTGCCATGATCTCCGGCAACCCGTCCGCAAGCTCCGTGCGTATGGAAACGGCATGGTGGTTAGCCTCGCCTAGCAGTAGCGTGACCATTTGGCGGATCGTATGGTTGACGTCCACCAGTTCACGTTTTGGTGGGGATTTCTTGTACAGCGCGCGCAGACGGTCGATAATCTCGTCCGCGCGGCCCGCGTCATCTATGATTCTGCTCGCTGCCTCACCCGCCTTGTGCACGTCCGGGTGATCCCGTCTAAGCCACCGCAAGCAAGTTGCCGCATCAAGGGCCACGGCGGCGATCGGCTGTTTCAGCTCGTGCGATACTGAGGCCGCCAGCTCGCCCAACATCGAGACCCGGCTCAAGTGGGCAAGATCTGTCTCGAGCTGGCGCAGCTTCTCGCGCTGTTCTTCGGCCCGCACGCGGTCACTGATGTCCCGCGCAACCTTCAGCAGAAAACTCTGCCCCCCATACGACACCCGGCTGGTGTGGACTTCAACCGGAAACAGCGTCCCATCTTTTCGCCGATGCCAGTGGACGTCGAATACGGCCTCGCCCAGCGCGGCACGCTCCGAGACCGACTTCATGCGCGCTCGGTCCGACTCCAGGTGAAAGAAATGCGGTGTCTTCCCGATCAATTCCTGCCGAGTGTGACCAAGGCACTCGCAGGCCGACCGGTTCACATCAACAATGATTTCTCGCTCGAGGTCCTGAACGAAGAGAGCGTCGCCCGCATGGTCCACAAAGGCGCGAAAGCGCGTCTCGCTGTCACGCAACTCTGTTTCAGAGCGCTTGCGTTCCGTAATATCGATCACGGCGCCAAACAGTTGAACGACATCTCCCGCTCCATTCGGGACAGGGTGTCTTATAACGTAAACGTACTTGACCTCTCCTTCGGGGAGAACGACCCTGAATTCATCGCGGGTCTCCACCTTTTCGCGGACCGACTTCTCAAAACTACGAAGCACCCGTTCCGAATCTTCTGGGTGAATTCGCCCCAGGACCATTTCCTTGGTTGGTAATCCCTCTTGCAGATGGAGGCCAAATATCCGCAAGCACTCCTCTGAAACGTAGAGATACCTGTCGTTGGCGACATCGAAAGCCCAACTGCCGGTATGGCTTAGTTTTTGCGCTTCTGCCAGATACACTTCACTCTGGTGCAGTTCCTCAGAGGTTCGCTGAACCGCCTGGGCTAATCGCCTGATGGTGAAATACAGCAGCCAGGCGGTCACGAGGACAAACAGAGTTCCCTTGATCGTCATTACAAACGGCGGCAGCCCGAAATGCGTTACAATCTCGTCGCTGAACGCGATCCATAGAATCGAGAGAACAGCGTAGCCTACCGCAATTCGGCCTGGACTCAAGGTTGAAACGCTGGAAGGTGGCATAGTTCTAGAAAGCGGGGATCTTCGCAGCCCACGGTTGTCCACGCTCGTCAATTTGCCGGACAGCGCCACGACACACTTCCCTGGAGGAACGGGCAACGTTCCTTCGACTACGCGCGAATTATAGCTTTGATGAACCTGTTTCAGCAGTGATTGCCGTCATAGGTGCCGTGATCCGCCTCGATTGGGATATAGCAGTCCATGTGCTTGGCCATCAGGGCACTACGGTGTCAACCGAATCGTTGGAATGTCTGCGCTGTCGCAGCCCCTGGCCCAGAGAGTGGCAGCTTGCGAGTAGGCGCGAATATCGCGTCGGCCCGGGATTGGGGACGAAAAGTCCCACCCCGCCAATGGAAGGCGGAGTGGGCCACCCACTTCAAGATTGATTGTGAATTGGAGCCCGGGCGGGCCGCCCGCCGGTGATCGGAAGTACCAGCACGGTTCTCCAATGCACGGACGGGTTACTTCTTAGGCCCAACCAGTTCATGCTCGGCTTCTTCTTTCAGCGCCGTTTCGTGCGCCTCCCGTACTCCCTTGAAGACCTCTTCGACTTCCAGGGTTTCGTAGGCGTGCTCGCCGTGAATCGACTCATCCAGGCCTATTTCTTCCGTCATTTCATCCACTTTTACGGTGGTGAAGGCATCGATGATCCGCAGCATGACATACGTGAAGATGAAGGCCCAGAAGGACGAGAAAGTAACCGCCACGACCTGTTTGAGCAGAAAGACCGGATCGCCATTCAGCAAGCCGTTCGCGCCATCCGGATTGTACGCCTTGTTGGCGAAGACGCCGAGCAGCACGATGCCGAGCGCGCCGCCCACACCGTGGACGCCCCATACATCCAGAGCATCATCCCAATGTAATTTGTTCTTCATCTCTACGGCGTAGTAGCAAACCACTCCGGCGATAATGCCGATAATCACCGCCGTCGTCGGCGACACATACCCCGCAGCCGGCGTCACGGTCGCCAGTCCGGCAACCGCACCGGTCAACAAGCCAAGGAACTTCGGCTTCTTCTCGTTCATCCATGCCATGGCCAGCCACGCCACCGCCGCGAACGATGCCGCTACGTCGGTATTGAGAAACGCGGTAGCCGTCACAGAATTGGCCGACATCTCGCTGCCGGCGTTAAATCCGTACCATCCGAACCACAGCAAACCGGTTCCCAGGGCAACCATGGGGATGCTGTGCGGACCGCGATCCAAGACCCGACGCCTGC
>Ga0335071_10002247_pt1 | contig 20725 bp, 18 predicted proteins | sample Lox_Sample_15_FD_206724 | JGI IMG/M metagenome (GOLD analysis project Ga0335071, IMG submission 206724) | Soil microbial communities from Loxahatchee National Wildlife Refuge, Florida, United States - Lox_Sample_1.5 | ecosystem: Environmental > Terrestrial > Soil > Wetlands | place: USA...
CGCCTCGATCCCGTGGTCGACCGCGTTCCGCACCATGTGGGTGAGGGGGTCGCGGATCTTCTCGATGACGCGCATGTCGAGCTCGATCTCGCCGCCGTCGATCGAAAGCCGGACCTGCTTGCCGAGTGCCCGGGACACGTCGCGCACCGTCCGCGCAAACTGGTGAAGCGTCGGGCCGATCGGGATCATGCGGATGCGCGTGACGAGCTCCTGGAGGTCCGCCTCGAGCGTGTCGGCCTCGCGGTGGATCTCGAGGGCCTTGCCGGCCTCGGGCGTCCCGCCGTGTTCGAGGTGCTGCCGCAGCCGGCCCCGCAAGACCGCGATCTCCCCGACGAGGTCGAGCATCTGGTCGAGCTTCTCGACGTCGACGCGCAGCGTGCGCGTGGGGAGGTTCAGGTCGGGAACCTCGTTCGCGCGGTCCGCCGCGCGGCGGCGCGGGTGCACGACGGCCGCGGCGCGGGTCGCGCCCGGCGCGTCCTGCTCCCGCGCGCTGGACACGCGCGCGAGGAGCGCGCGATGGGACGGCTGCATCTCGTCGAGCCCGCTCGCGGCGTCGGCGAGGAGTTGGCGGAGTGCGTCGACGGACTCGAGGAGGAGCGTCACGAGCTCCGGCGTGACGGCCAGGCTCCGGTTGCGGACGCGCTCGAGGAGGTCCTCGAGGATGTGAGTGAACTCGGTGAGGGCGCTGAAGCCGAGGGTGGCCGAGTTTCCCTTCAGGGTGTGCGCGGCACGGAAGATCGCCTGAAGGAGCTCGTCGTCGCCCGGGTGCTCCTCGAGCGCCACGAGCGCCTCCTCCATCTGGACGAGGCGCTCCTCGGCTTCCGCCAGGAACACTCCCAGAAGGGCCTTGCGGTCGAACTCGGAGCCGGACGCGTCGCTCGTCGTCACAGCGTCTTCACCGAGACGTCTCCCGACGCGGTCCGGAAGACGATCTTGCGGCCTCGCGTCCCGCCGACCTCGCTCTGGACGACGGGGATTCCCGCTTCCTCGAGGAACTCGAGCGCGACGGCGACGTTCTGCGCGCCGATCGGGACCCGGTCGCCCGCCGGCTCGAACTGCGATGCGCCGCCGAAAACGCGCGCGGTCAGGTTCCGGCGCTCGCAGCCGAGCGTGAGGATTCTCTCGAGGAGGATCTCCATCGCGCTGCGCCCGAAGCGGCCCGCGGAGCTCTCGTCGCGCGTCCGGTGGGGGAGCAGGAAATGGTTCAGGCCGCCGTGCCGGGTCGCGCCGTCCCAGAAGCACACGCAGACGCACGAGCCGAGGACTGTCGAGACGGCGAGCGCATCGGCCGTCACGAGCAGCTCGCCCGGATAGAGATACACGCTGGGGACCCCCTGGTCCTCCCGGCCCGCCGGGCGCTCGTTCCGCGCGAGGGCGCGTGCGAGAGGCGTGGGGACGCGGGAGTCCGCCATCAGTGCTTTCTGCCAGCGGACGTGCCGGAAAGCAGGGCCGACGAGGCGAGGGCGGTGCCGGCCTCGGCCGCGAGAAGGTTCAGGAGGTCGTGGTCGATGGGCTCGAGCCGCCCGGCCTTCTGCGGGAGAAGGTTGAACAGCGTGATGACGAAGGCGACCGAGTCGCGGAATTTCACGGGGAAGCATGCGGTGATGCCTTCGCCGTCGACGCCCGGCGCAACGGGCAGGTAGGGCTGTCCGGTCAGCGCCGTGCGGCCGATGGAGCCCTCTCCGAGGGCGATCTCGGCGGCGCCGAGCGCCTCGGCGCCCTTCGAGGCCGCCAGCGTGAGCCTGCCGTCCTTGACCTCGAAAACGGCGACCTGCTCGCAGCCGACGAGGAACTCGATGATGTCGATGATGACGGCGAGGATCTCCTCGCGCTGGAGCGAAGAGTGGAGGCGCACGCTTGCGACGTAGAGGTTGGCGAGCGCCGTGTTCTGCTGCTCGACGAGGACGTACTCCTCGACGTAGCGCCGGTTTTCCGCGGCGATCTCCGCGAGCTTCCGCTCGAGCTTGACCTCCTCGAGCTTGTGCCGGTCGATCGTCTCGCGGTTTGTGAGGAGCTCTTCCTCCAGCCGCGCTTTGTCGAGCTGGAGGGTCGCGGACGCGACGCGGAGCTTCTCGTTCTCGCCCAGCAGATCCTGGACGTAACGGTGGGTGTCCGCCTGGACGCGCCGGACGTAGGCCTCGAGCGAATCGCGTTCTCCGGTCGGCGCCATCTCAGTCCCCCAGCACATTGCGGACTTTGGTCAGGAGCTCGAGCCCGTTGACCGGCTTCGTGACGTAGTCGGCGGCGCCGGCCGTGAAGCCGCTCTCGACGCTCTCGCCCTCGCCGCGGGTCGTGACCATGATCACGGGAATCGCCTTCGTCTCGTCTCGCCCCTTGAGCGCCGCGCAGGCTTCGAAGCCGTTCATCTTCGGCATGACGACGTCGAGAAGGACGAGGTCGGGCCGCTCGCGGACAGCGGCCTCGACGCCCTGCTGCCCGTCCTTGGCGACGAGGAGCTCGTAGTTCGCCTTGCTCAGGATCATCTTGGCCATCATCAAGCTCGTCTCCGAGTCGTCGACGAGCAGGATCCGTTTCCGCGCCATGGGGGTGGCCTCCTTGTCTCTCTGGTCTCTGGGGTTCTCGGTCGGGGTCATCACGCGCTCAGCTCTTCACGAGGTCGAGGAACTTCTGCACCGTCTTCAGCTTGCGATCCACGGAGACGTAGCACTGCGAGGAGACGAGGGCGACCGCCGCCTGCTCCCCGACGAGGTCGAACAGCTTGCGGTCCAGCTCGGAGAAGCTCTTCTTGTGCGAAAGCAGCGCGTAGATCGTGAGGACGCCGACGAGGCGGTCGCTCAGGAACAGGGGCGTGCAGCAGATCGGGCCTCGCGCCGCGGGGGCGGTCCCGTTCGTCTCGGCGAACACGGTCTGGCGCCGCGCGACGGCGTCGCGCTCGAGGCCGTGGGTCAGGGCCGCGAGATGGGTGATGTTCGGGGGAAGGTCGCCTTCCCGGGCCGCAATCACGAAGTCGTTCCGCACGTCGTCGACGAGATAGACGACGAACTCGCCGGCTCCGATCAGGTTGATCGCGATGTCCGCGATTGCGCGGACGACGGCGGCGGGGTCGAGCGTCACGTGGAGCTGGAAGGTCGCGGCGTAGAGGTTTGCAAGGCTGGTGGCGTGCTCCTCGAGGTCGGCGTACCGTCGCGCGAGGTCGAGGTTCTCCTCCGCGAGCGAGAGGGCTTCGCGGCTCAGCCGCTCGTGCTCGCCCTTCTCGACCTCGACGTCCTTCTCGAGCATCGACTCGGCCATCGCGATGTCGGACTCGAGGCTCTGGACCCGGCCCCGGAGGCGCTCGTTCTCGCGCATGAGGTCGTCGCGGAGCTCGCGGCTCCGCTCGGCCAGCTCGTGGAAGAGCCCCCGGACCGCCTCGGCACGATCGGGCGCCGTCATCGCGGCCTCTTGAGGAGGGCCGAGCGATCCGCGGCGGCACGCTTGGCGAGCTCGCGCAGCGCGGCGTTCTCGAGCGTCACGGAGACCTGGCGCGCGAGCGCGATGAGAGCCCTCGCGTCCGGAGCGCCCGAGAGCGCCGAGCGGCAGAAGAGGATCAGCGAAACGTCGCCGAGGACGAAAAGCGGGACGGCGAGGACGACGCGCGCTCCGGAGGCGGCCGAGGGGCCGACGGGCTCGAGGCCACCCGAGGAGTTCCGGGCCACGAAGCCGACGTAGGGCCGGCGGCTCATCGCGATCGTCTCGAAGAGGGGGCACTCGCCCGCCGCGAAGAAGGTCTTCGCTTCGCTCGGGCGCCCCTCGGACCAGGCGAACGCCTCGCCGAACTGGCCGAGAACGCGGAACCCGTCTTTTGCACGGAGCACGAGGCCGCCGTCCGCGTAGAGCTCCGCGGCGTACCGGAGAAGCAGAAGGCCGATCTCGCCGCGGCTCGTCGCGACGAAGAGCTCCTCGCTGATCGAAAGATACGAGGCGGCAGTCCGGGCGCCGAGCGTGTCCTCCGCCTCGGGAAGAGCGGGTGCGCCCTCGTCGAACCAGCGGATGATCTTCTCGGCGTCTTCCTCGACCTCGCGGGCGTGCGCGCCGGGCTCGTCGATGGCCGCGGGCGGATTCCCGGCGCCCGCTCCGCTCCGGTTCCGGCGGTCCTGCAGCAGGCTCGCCTCGAGGAGGAGGTGGCGCGGCTCGACGCCCTTCTCATGGACGAGGTCGAGCGCGAGCTGCGACGTCCCGTGCGGAAGCGCGAGAGCGCCGACGCGGAATTCGAAGTCCGTGTTCGTCCAGGCCGTAAGCCGCTCGATCGTCTCGGCCATCTGCGCCTTGACGACTTCCTCGATCCGGGCCCGGCGGACGTACGAGAGCTCGACGAGCGCGTCGCCGAGCCGCATCCCCGGGCACTGGGCGAGGTACTGGAGCGCTTCTCTCACGTCGTTCTGCGTGAGGTCGCCGCTCTCGATGAGCCGGTCCCCGAGCGACTGGTAGGACTCCGTGCAGGTCGTCTGGATGATGGCGCCGCCGCGGAACGCGATGAGTGCTTTCTGTCCGTCTCCGCGGTGCAGGAGGAGCGCGCCCGTCTTCGAGCTGACCTGGAGGACCTGGATGATGTCCGCCAGCGGGACGTCTTCGAGCCTTCCCGCGAAGGCGTTCTCGGAGGCCTCGACCTCGACGACCGTCATGGCCGGGCCTCTCCGGCCAGCGCGAGCCGGAGGCGCTCGAGCGACACGGGCTTCTCGAAGTAGAACGTCGCCCCGAGCCGCAATGCTTTCTCCATGACCGTGGGGTTTCCGAAGCCCGTCAGGACGATGACGGGGCATTTCGGGCGGAGACGCCTGCAGGCGGACAGGACCTCGAGGCCGAGCGTCCTCTCGTCCCCGCCCAGGTGAAGGTCCGTGATGATCGCGCGATACTCGCGCCGCGCGAGGACCGCGAGGGCTGCGCGGGCGGAATCGGCCGTGTCGACGCGGAAATCCATCTGCTCGAGTGCTCGGCTGAGCATGAAGAGAACCGAGGGGCTGTCATCGACGATGAGAACTCGAGGGGCTTCGCGCCGCACCGCGACTCCAGCCCGACGATTCGTTGCTGATATCCCCAATGAAGGCCTTCCTCCGCGGACTTGATCCGCCCGGAGTCAGTGCACGGCCCGCGCCAGATTTCCCCCTGCGATCGGGCTTCCTTACAAGTCGATCAAAGCCAATGCTTTGGCGGAGAATTCAACGCCGCTCGGGCGGGGACGATGTGTGTCGGGGAGCAGGTGGACGATGTCGGAATTTCCGGCACGTCGCGAAATCCGGCAGGCGTTTGCCCGTCGGCGCGGCGTCAGGACGGGTCGCCGAGCCCGTACCGGCCGATCTTCTGCAGCAGGGTCGACCGATGGATCCCGAGCAGCCGCGCCGCCTGCGAGCGGCTGCCCTCGCAGAGCCTGAGGACCTTGGCGATGTGGTCCCGCTCCACGGCGTCGAGCGAGAGGTCGCCGACGCCGTCGGGCTTCCGCGTCCGCCCTCCGCGGAGGATGCCGTCCGGGAGCTCCTCGAGTCCGATCGTCTCGTCGGGCGCGAGGAGAGCGGCCCGCTCCATCACGTTCTTCAGCTCGCGGATGTTCCCCGGCCACTCGTGCGCGAGGAGCGCCGCGTCGGCCTCGGACGTGAGCTGGAGGGTCCTCCGCGACGGTCCGATGCCGCCGAACTCCTCGAGGAATTTCCGCGCGAGGGGCAGGATCTCGTCGCGGCGCTGGCGCAGCGGCGGGATCACGAGCGTCATGACGTTCAGCCGGTAGAAGAGGTCCGACCGGAAGCGGCCCGCCCGGGCCGCGCGTTCGAGGTCCGCGTTCGACGCGGCGATGATCCGCGTGTCTACCTTGAGTGGTGAGGTCCCGCCGAGTCTCCGGAACTGCTTCTCCTCGATGACCTTCAGGAGCCTGGCCTGCACGGAGGGTGCGAGCTCGCCGATCTCGTCGAGGAAGAGGCTGCCGCCGTGGGCCAGCTCGAGCATTCCGCGCTTGAACTCCTTCGCGTCCGTGAACGCGCCCTTCTCGTGGCCGAAGAGCTCGGACTCGAGGAACTCGGCCGTCAGAGTCGCGCAGTTCAGGTCCACGAAGGAATTCGCGGCGCGAGCGCTCATCTCGTGGATCATGCGAGCCGCGACGCCCTTGCCGGTCCCGGTCTCGCCCTGGATCAGGACGGTTGTAGCCGGGCTCGAAGCGAGGGTCCGGATCGTCTCGGCCACCGTCGCGGGAAGGCGCCGGCTCACGGCGCTCGAGAAGCCCTCGAGCCGCGAGACCTTCTCCTTCAGGTAGAGGACCTCGGACTTCGTCCGCGCGCCCTCGAGAAGCTTGTTCACGAGGACCTCGAGCGCGCCGAGGTCGACGGGCTTCACGAGGAAGTTGTCCGCCTTGAGCTGCATCGCCTTCACGGCCGTGTCCACGTCGCCGTGGGCGGTGATGAGGACGACGCACGTCTGGGGCGACGAGGCCTTGATGCGCGTGAGGACCTCGAGCCCGTCGAGGTCCGGCAGCCTGAGATCGAGGAGGACGACGTCGATCATCGACGAGGCGCAGATCTCGAGGGCGTCGCTGCCGGAGGCCGCCGTGAGCACCTCCATCGAACGTTTCTCGAAGAAGCGCTTGAGGTTCGCGCGGATGGGGTCGTGGTCGTCGACGACGAGGAGCTTCGCGGTCACGGGCAGGCCCGCACGGGCAGCTCGAGGGCGAACACGGCGCCGCCCCCCGGATGCGATTCGGCCCGCAGCGACCCGCCGTGGTCGAGCGCGATGCGCCGGGAGATCGCGAGGCCCATGCCCGCGCTCTCGCGCCGCGTCGAGAAGAACGGCTCGAAGATCCGCTCGGTCAGGTCGCTCGCGATCGGAGGCCCTTCGTTGTGGAACCGGAGGACGACGCGATCGCCGGCGGTGTTCCGCGTCGCCGAGATCGAGACCCGCCCGCCCGGCGGCGAGTACGAGATCGCGTTCTGGATCAGGTTCAGGAGGACCTGGTGGATCTGGTCCTCGTCGACGAAGACGTCCGGAAGGCCCTCTTCGAACGCCGTCGTGATCCGCAGCGACTTCTCCGCGGCGAGGCCGCGGTTCAGCGTGGCGGCGGCCTCGATGAGCCCGGCCACCGCGAAGGGGCCGGGCTGGAGGGGCCGCCTCGAGGCGAGGAGCTGAAGTTGCCGCACGAGGCGGTCCATCCGAAGGACGTCTCCGTGGATGACCTCGAACGTCCGCCGCTGCTCCGCGTCGAGCGCGAGCTCCTCCATGAGGAGCTGGATCCCGCTGCTGATCGCAAAGAGAGGGTTCTTGACTTCGTGCGCGATGTTCGCCGCGATCTCGCCGATGGCCGCGAGCGTCTGCTGCTCCTGCAGCCGCTTCTGCTGGGCGAGGAGATCCGTGATGTCCCGCTCGATGCAGACGAAGCTCGTGAGGTTCCCGAAGGCGTCGCGGACGGGCGTGATCACGGCATCGGCCTCGTAGTGAGTCCCGTCCCTCTTCCGGTTCGTGAAGCGGCCGCGCCATGTCGCGCCCGAGAGGATCGTGCGCCAGAGCGTCTCGTAGTGCGCGGCGTCGTGCACCCCGCTGCGGAGAAGCCGCGGGTTCGCTCCGATCGCGGACTCGCGGTCGTAGCCGGTCATCGCCGTGAACGCCGCGTTCACGTACTGGATCGTCCCGCCCGTGTCCGTGATCACGACGGACTGGGCGACCTGCTCCACGGCCGCCGCGAGCCGCCGGATCTCGGACTCGACGCGCCGCTGATCCGTCTCGTCCTGGAGCGTCCCGAAGATCCGCACGACCCGGCCGGAAACGTCGAAAACGGCGCTCGCGTGCGCGTGGATGTGCCGAATCTCGCCGTCGTTCGGCCGCACGATCCGGTAGAGGAGGTCCGGCGTGAGGACTCCGGCGACGGACCGCTCCATCTCCTGCCGCACGCGCTCGCGGTCGTCCGCGTGGACGAGGGAGAGCCAGCTCGCGGCGTCGTGGGGAAACCCCGGCGGGACGCCGAACATCTCGTCCACGGTGGACGAGACCGAGAAGGCGTCGGAGGCCGGGTGGTACGAATACCAGCCGAGCTTCGCGACGCGCTGCGCCTCCGCGAGCCGGTTTTCGCTCGCCTTGAGCGCCGTCTCGCGGACGCGCACCGCCTCCTCCGCCAACTTCTGCTCCGTGATGTCGACGCAGGTGCCGGCCATCCGGAACGGTTTCCCGGCGGCGTCGCGCTCGGCGCTTCCGACGTCGTGCCACCAGGCGTACCCGCCGTCCGCGCGCCGGATCCGGTACGCGACGTCGTAGGGGACTCCCCTCGAAAGATGGGCGTCGAGCGAGGCCGTCACGGCCCCGACGTCGTCGGCGTGGACGAGCGCCGCCCAGCCCTCGACGGTCCGTGGGAATCCGCCGGGGGCGAAACCGAGCATCGCGTCGACGAAGGCGGTCCACTCGATGTCCCCGGACACGAGGTCCCATTCCCAGAGCGCCACGCGCCCGGCGGTCGCCGCGCGGTCGAGCTGCTCCTTTTCTCGGCGCATCGCGGTCTCGGCCCTGAGGCTCTCCCGCAGCGCGGCTTTCGTGACGTCGCGGACGACCGCGAGCCGCGCGGGGCGCCCCCGGTACGTGCAGTTCCGGCCCCGGGCCTCGACGAGGACGATCGACCCGTCCTTGCGGACCGCGTGGTGCTCGTAGAGATCCTCGTCGCCCGTCGTCTCCCGCTCGCGGACGAGATCCTGGTGCACCGGGGCGACGAAGTTCATCAGGGGCGCCCCGATGAGCTCCTCGCGCGTGTAACCGAGCATCGAAGCGAGACGCGCGTTGGCCTCGACGACGACCTCGTCCTGCGTCAGGCCGACGCCGTCGAAGGTCGTCTCAGCGAGGAGCTCGAACCAGGCTGCGGAGGCGCGAGGAGCGCTCTCGTCCGCCGGGACCGGACGCACGCCGGCCCCCGACCTGCGCCCGCGAGCGCTGGAGACCCTGGTCATGGCCAAGGGCATCTTACGATGCGCGTCCGCGGCCAGCCGTCGGCGCGGAAATCGAGTGCTTCCCTCGGGCTTACTCAGAGGACGACCGGGCCGCTCTACGGCTCGCTGACGACCTTCCAGGACGGATCGGGATCGTATTCCGTGATCGCCGCGGCCAGCTCACCGGTCCCCTCGCCGAGGTTCTTCTCGTACACGCGGCCCTGCTGATTGACGATGAACGTCATGACCCCCGAGCTTCCCCATTTGTCGGGGTACGCGATCAGGGCGAAGCCGGCGATCATGTTGCCGTTGATCACGTAGCCGAACTTCCCGCCCGGCGCGTGGGCTCCCTGGGCCTTGAGGATCCTGAAGAAGTACCCGTGGTAGGGCGATCTTTTCTTCGCCTCGCCGCTCCTGGCCGCGCCCGGCGTATAGCCTTCGGCCCTCTCCTGCGCGATGAGGCTTCCGAACGGACTCGGCGTCCCCCCCTCGGGAACCTCCCAGAACAGCCCGTCCCGCGTTCCGGGGGTGCTGATGAAGTGCTGCGCGTAGACGGCGAGCCCGTCGCGGGAGGTATCCCGCGCCTGGGTGAAGTACTCCCATTGCGCCACCGCGTAAGCGCGGCAGGTCATGACCGCGGAGAGTTCGTTCCGGCCGATCTTCCGGTTGAGGAGCTCGTCGAGGCCCGCCGCGGTATCGAAGCGCCATTTCCGGCCGTCCCGGACGATCGGGATCGGCGACTGCCAGCGCTCCTCGCCGACGACAAGGACGTACTTCGCGTCGCCGACCTTCTCGAGAGCCGCACCCTTCGCGAGCCGTTCGCCGAACCCCTTGAGCGCGGTGGCGTCCGCGACGGCGTCTCCCGTCAGGAGCTTTTCGCGCTCCGGTCCGTAAATCGCCGCCATCTTCTCCTGGTCCGCGGACTTCACGGCTTCGATCAGCGCCTGCACGGCGTCTTGCGGGGTGGCGAAGGACTTCTGCTTCGGCGCCTTCGCGTCCGCGGCCGACAGCGCGCTTGCGCACAGGGCACACGCCAGGACGAGCGGGGCGAGGGCGGCCGTTGCGCCACCCGGGATCCTGTTTTCGTGGTTCATCGGCGCTTCCCTCCCGCAGGCTGGGCTGGCATGGACGGGCGCGGAGGCTGCGCCAGCGCGCGGCTGGCCTGCCCCCGCTGGCTCACCGAGTGCGTGTCGAATCCGTGAGCGGGTCCGAACGCGGACGTATCCGGCACGTGGACCTGTGAAGCGTGCCCGCGATACTCGTTGAGCTTCGGGTCGTTCGTGTTGAAGTTCCGGTCCAGGATCTTGTTCTGGACCGCCGCGCGGTCCCGCGAAGGCGGCGGGCTGCCTCCGCCTCGGGCCGTCCGGAAATTGTCGAAGGTCGCGCCGCGGTGCACGTCATCGAAGCGGCTGAGCGCGCGGTAGTTCACGCTCCGCTGGACGACGTGCTTGTCGACCCGGACGTTTCGAAAGCTGTTGTTGACGTAAACGTTGTCGACGTGGACGTAGGGCCGGCTGCGCTCCATCCACCCGTGACCCCGTTCCCAGCCGTGGTAGTAGACGCGATGCCCGCGCCAGTCGAGGTCGTAGTTGAGCCACGCCCCGATGAGGAAGCGGCTGCGGAAGAACAGCGGCCCGCGGGAGAAGAAGACGACCGCCGGGTCGTATGTCGGCACGTAGAGGTACTGCGGCTGGGCGGGCCAGAGCTCGATCCCGCCGTCGGCGTCGACGACCTCCATCTCGGGGCTCGTGACGAGGTTGCCCTCCGCCCGCGCCTGCGCGCGGAGGCGCTGCACCGACGCCATGACGTCCGTCGACTGGCTGACGTAGGCCTGGCCGAGCGCCTCGGTCCAGTCCAGCTTGTCCGCCATCATCTCCAGAACTTCCGCGTAATGGGCGACCGCCTTGACGCTGACGTCCCAGGGCTCGCCGTCGACGTCGGGCGCGTTGGGGTCGCTGCGGAGGAACCGCGCCGCCTGATCGATCTCGTCCGGAAACGTCGCGGCCACCAGGACCTGCGCGAGCAGGGGATCCGGATAGAGGGCGACCGGGGCGAGCAGGTTGTCGAGCTGCTCCGGCGAGAAGGGCTCGGTGCCCGCGTCGTCCTGGGCCGGGAGCGGCCGGGCCAGAACCAGCATCGAAAGTGCGAGCGAAACGGCGAGGTTCCTTCGCATGGCGGGCGCGCCCCCTTGACACGCGGGTTCTACATGCTAGCGCAGCGGATCACTGGCGGGATGCGGCCGCGGCCGTGTTCGGATGCAAGACGAGCTTCTGCACGCGCCAGGAGTTGACCGCGACGCCGGCGGCCTCTCCCAGGTTCATGTCGGGCGGGAGCTTGAGGGCGTTCGGCACCGATTCGAACGGAATCTCGGGAGGTGCCTGCTGGGCCGCCGCGAATGAGTGGAACAGGATCGGGATGACGATCCACAACCGTCTCATGTCGCCTCCTGGACCGGGCTCGTCTCGCTTCTTCCGGACGCAAGGATACAGCGGCTCACCGCCGCGCCGCGGGAGGAAGGGGGGTGTAGATTGCCGCGAAAGTTGGATGCGTCCAGCTCCCGCTCCACGCGGCGGATCCCGGAATTTCCTGGAGCGGGAAGAGAGGAAACGCACATGGAGGAGCGTGGATGGAGCGTGGAGCTGGGCGGCAAACGGCTCGAGCTCCCGCCGATGCCGCAGTTGCCGCGGTTCCCGCGAGGCGGGGCTCCCCTCATCCTGGGCGTCGCGGCGGCCCTGCTCGGGCTCGTGACGGGGTACTACCAGGTCGAACCGGACGAGGTGGCCGTCGTCCAGCGCTTCGGCAAGTTCGTGCGGACGACGGACCCGGGCCCTCACCTCAAGATCCCGTTCGGCGTGGAGCGGGTCACGAAGGTGCCGGTCAAGCGGCAGCTGAAGATGGAGTTCGGGTTCCGGACCGAGCGGGCGGCGGCCCAGACGACCTATGCGGCGCCGTCGAAGGAGACCGTCGCCGAGTCGCTGATGCTCACGGGCGACCTCAACGTTGCGGTCGTCGAGTGGATCGTGCAATTCCGGATCAAGGACCCGGCGGCGTTCCTGTTCCGGGTGCGCGACGTCCCCGAGACGTTCCGATACATGTCCGAAGCGGCCATGCGGCAGGTCGTGGGCGACCACAGCGTGGACGAGGTCCTGACGATCGGGCGCGAGGCGATCGCGCTCGAGGCCAAGGTGGAGCTGCAGCGGCTCTGCGAGCTGTACGGGATCGGCATCGAGGTCCAGCAGCTCGTTCTCCAGGACGTGAATCCCCCGAGCGCCGTGAAGCCGGCTTTCAACGAAGTCAACCAGGCCATCCAGGAGAAGGAGCGCGCGATCAACGACGCCTGGGCCGACTACAACAAGGCGGTCCCGCGGGCCAAGGGAGAGGCCGAGCAGGCGGTCCGGTCGGCCGAGGGCTACGCGCTCGAGCGCGTGAACAACGCCGAAGGCGACGCGAAGCGCTTCGACGCGCTGCACGAGGAGTACCGCAAGGCCCCCGGCGTCACGAGACGGCGCATCTACCTCGAAACCATGGCCGCGATCCTCCCGAAGGTGGGACGAAAAGTGATCCTCGACGAGAACGCGAAAGGCATCCTCCCGCTCCTTCATCTCGAGGGCGAGAAGAAGGAGGTGAAGCCGTGAAGGGGCGCGCCTTCGTCCTCGGAGCGGCCACGATCGCGGTGGCGGCGGTCGCTCTCCTCCTGTCGTCCGTCTACACGCTCTCCGAGACCGAGCAGGCGATCGTCACGCAGTTCGGCAAGCCGGTCGGCGGCGTCGTGAAGGACCCCGGGCTGCACGTGAAGGTGCCCCTCGTCCAGGAAGTCCATCGCTTCGACAAGCGCTGGCTCGAGTACGACGGCGACCCGAACGAGATCCCGACGAAGGACAAGAAGTACATCTGGGTCGCTTCGTATGCCCGCTGGCGCATCGCCGATCCGCTGCGGTTCTACCAGGCCGTGCGCGACGAGCGGGGCGGGCAGAGCCGCCTCGACGACATCGTGGACGGCGAGACACGGAACGCCATCGCGTCCTTCGATCTCATCGAAGTCGTCCGCTCGACGAACCGGGCCTTCCAGGTCACGGAGGACCTCGAGGGGATCGGAGCGGCCGAGGCGATGGCCAGGGTGACGAGCGGCCGCGCCGGGATCGCGAAGATCATCCTCGACAAGGCCGCGAAAATCACGCCCGAGTTCGGGATCGAGCTCGTGGACGTGAGGTTCAAGCGGATCAACTACGTCGAGAGCGTGCAACAGAAGGTCTTCGAGCGCATGACCTCGGAACGGAAGCGCATCGCCGAGCGGAGCCGCTCGGAGGGCCAGGGGCGCGCCGCCGAGATCCGTGGCCAGAAGGAGCGCGACGTCCTCGGGGCCTCGTCGGCAGGCTACAAATCCGCGCAGGAGGTCAAAGGAGTCGCGGACGCGAAGGCCACCGCGATCTACGCGCAGGCTTACGGCAGGGACCCCGACCTCTACCAGTTCGTGAAGTCGATGGAGGCCCTCGGTGGCAGCCTGGACGAGAAGACCTGGCTGATCCTGTCCACGAACTCGGAGCTCCTGAGGTTCCTCAAGAGCGACGGGAGCGGCCCGCCCCGGCCCGGGAACTGACGGCGGTCCGGCGCGTCCCCGGGTCCGGCCTCACACCGCCGGCGCTAGATCCGTCCTCTCCGGCTGAAGCTTCGGCTCTTCCCGGTCGGACTCCGACGCCGAGTGGGTCCGCGCGACGAGGACGTAGATCGACGGCACGACGAGGAGCGTGAACGCGGTGCCGACGATCATGCCCGTGACGAGCATGATGCCGATGGAGTTGCGGGCGCCGGCGCCGGGGCCTCGCGCGAAGACGAGCGGCAGGTGGCCCATGACGGTCGCGGCCGTCGTCATGAGGATCGGCCGGAGGCGCGTGCTCGCGGCCTGGACGACGGATTCGGCCTTCGAGACGCCGGTCTCCTGGAGCGTGTTCGCGAACTCCACGATGAGGATGCCGTTCTTCGCGATGAGGCCGACGAGCGTGATGAGCCCGACCTGGCTGTAGATGTTGAGGGACGTCATGCCGAGGAACGAGAAGAGGAGCGCGCCCGAGAGCGCGAGCGGCACGGAGCCCGCGAGAATGATGAACGGGTCGCGGAAGCTCTCGAATTGCGCGGCGAGGACGAGGTAGATCAGGATGGCCGAGAGAAGGAACGTGCCGAGGAACTTGCTCCCCTCGGTGCGGAGCTGGCGCGACTCGCCCGCGTAGTCGATCGTGAAGCCCTTCGGCAGGGTCTTCGCCGCCTCGGTCTCCAGGAAGACGAGCGCCTTGTCGAGCGAGACGCCCGGCGGGATGACGCCCTGAATGCGGACGGCGTTCAGCTGCTGGAAGCGCTTGAGGTCGCGCGGCTCGGTCGTGGTTTTCAGCGAGGCGAACGTGGAGAGCGGGACGAGCTTGCCGTCGGCGCCGGTCACGTAGATCGTCTCGAGCTGGTCCGGCGTGAGGCGGTCGGCGCGCTTGATCTGCGGAATGACCTTGTAGCTCCGGCCCTGGATGCTGAACCGGTTGACGTAGTTGCCGCCCAGCATCACGGAGAGGTCCCGGCCGGCGTCGGACAGGTTGACGCCCTGCGCACGCACCTTGTCGCGGTCGAAGACGACCTCGGCCTGCGGCTGGTCGAACTTGAGGTCCGTGTCCGCGTACATGAAGAGGCCGCTCTGGTACGCCTTTCCGACGAGAGGGCCCGCGAAGGCGGCCAGCCGCTCGGGTTCGGCGGTGGATGCGATGACGAAATCCACCGGGAAGCCGCTGCCGCCCGGCAGCGCCGGCGGGATGAGCGTGATGACGCGAACCCCGGGGATCTTCGAAGAACCCGCGGCCGCCTCCAGCTGGAGCTGCTGCGTGGACTTCTTCCGCGCGCTCCACGGCTTCGTCACCATGCCGCTGAAGCCGCCGCTCGGAGACGTGATCTGGAAGATGCTCTCGGACTCCGGGATCGAGTGGTAGACGTCGTACACCTGCGACGCGAAGAGCTTCGTCTGGTCGAGCGTGGCGTTCGGGGCGGCCTGGATCACGCCGAAGACGACGCTCTGGTCCTCCGGCGGCGCGAGCTCCTTCTGGGAGAACAAGTAGAAGGGGACGATGAGGAGCGAGACGAGGACCCAGAGCGTGAGGACGACCGGGCGGTATCTCAACGTGGCCGCGAGCTGGCGCGCGTACGTCGCGCGGAAGAAGTCGAACTGCCGGTTCACGAAACCCGCGAACCCGCGCGCGGCGTCTCCTTCGCGCAGGAGCTTCGAGCCCATCATCGGCGAGAGCGTGAGCGCGACGACGCCGGAAACGAGGACGGCCCCGGCGAGCGTGAAGGCGAACTCGCGGAAGAGCGCGCCCGTGAGGCCCCCCTGGATGCCGATCGGGGCGTAGACCGCCGCGAGCGTGATCGTCATCGCGATGATCGGCCCGACGAGCTCGCGCGCGGCCTTGAGCGCCGCCTCGAGCGGCTTCTGGCCGAGCTGGATGTGCCGCTCGACGTTCTCGACCATGACGATCGCGTCGTCCACGACGAGCCCGACGGAGAGGACGATCGCAAGGAGCGTGAGGAGGTTGATCGTGAAGCCGGCGAGCGCCATGAGGAAGACGGCGCCGACGAGCGAGACCGGGATCGCGACGACCGGGATCACGACGGAGCGGAACGAGCCGAGGAAGAGGAAGATGACGACGATCACGATGAGAAGCGTCTCGGTCAGGGTCTTGAGAACCTCGTCGATCGCGTCCTGGATGTAGGCCGTGGAGTCGTACGGGACGCCCACCTTCATTCCGGAAGGCAGTTGCGCACGGATCTCGGGGATCGCCTCGCGAACCTGCTTGATCACCGCGAGCGAGTTGGCGGTCGGGAGGCACCAGATCCCCATGAACGTGGCGTCCTGCCCGTTGAAGCGCACGTCCGACTCGTAGTCCTCCGCGCCGAGGACGACGTCGGCGATCTCGCCGAGGCGGACGATCGTCCCCTTGTCGCGTTTGACGACGAGCTGGCGGAACTCCTCGGCCGTCTGGAGGTCCGTGTTCGCGACGAGGTTCACGGAGACCATCGACCCCTTCGTGCGGCCGAGCGCGGAGAGGTAGTTGTTGTTCGCGAGGGCGTCGTGCACCTGCGAGGCCGAGAGGCCGAGGGCGGCCATCCGCTCGGGCTTCAGCCAGATCCGCATCGCGAACGTGCGGCTCCCGAGGATGTCCGCGCGCTGGACGCCGCTGATCGCCGCGAGCTTCGGCTGGACGACCCGCGTCAGGTAGTCCGTGATCTGGTTCTGGTCGAGGTCCGCCGAGCTGAAGCCGATGTACATCGCCGCGAACTGCGAGTCCGCGGTCTGGAGGTCGATGACGGGCGCCTGCGCCTCGGGCGGAAGATCGTTCCTCACCTGGGCGACCTTGGCCTGCACCTGCGTCAGCGCGGCGTTCGTGTCGTAGTTGAGCTTCAGGTGGACGGTGATCGTGCTGACGCCCTGCGCGCTCGACGACTCCATGAAGTCGATGCCGTCGGCGCTCGCGATGACGCGCTCGAGCGGGGTCGTGATGAAGCCGCGGACGAGGTCGGCGTTCGCGCCGACGTAGACCGTCGTCACGGTCACGACGGCGATGTCGCTCCGCGGGTACTGGCGGACCGAGAGCGAGCGGATCGACTGCAGCCCCGCGATCGTGATCACGAGGCTGACGCAGATCGCGAGGACGGGCCGCCGGATGAAGAGGTCGGTCAGCTTCATCAGGAGTCCTGCGGTTTCGGAGCCGGGTCGTTTCCGGGCTGCACCTTGTTGTTCACCTCGACGGCGGCGCCGGTGCGGAGCTTGAAGACTCCGGACGTGACGACCTCCTGGCCGGCCTTGATCCCCGAAACGACGGCGACCTGGTCGCCGCGGGACGCCCCGAGCCTGACGAACTGCTGCTGGACGCCGCGGTACGTCGCGCCCTTCGGGCTCTTCATCTCGGCGACGACGAAGACGGAGTCGCCGAACGGCGCGTAGGCGACGGCCGACGCCGGCAGCGCGATCACCGGGCTCGTCGCGCCGAGGACGGCCTCGGCCTCCACGAACATCCCCGGCCGGAGAGCGCCGCCGGGATTTGGCAGCGTCGCCTGCACCTGCACGTTGCGCGTCGCCTCGTCGACGACCGAGTCGATCGCGGTCACCTTGCCGGCGAGGACGGCGGCGGGGCCCGCCGCGCCCTGCGCCTTCACGCGGACGGTGACGCCGGGGCGGACCCGCCCGAGCTCCTGCTGCGGGACCGAGAAGTTGACGTAGATCGGGTCGAGCGACTCGAGCGACACGATCTTGTCGCCCGCCGCGAGGTACTGGCCGAGGTTCGCCTGGCGGATGCCGAGCATCCCCGCGAACGGGGCCCGGATCGTCTTCCGGGCGATCGTCGCCTTGAGCTCCGTGATGCGGGCCTCGCCTCCCGTGAAGTCCGCGACGGCCTTGTCGAGGTCCGCCTGCGCGAGGATCCCGCTCGTCCTGAGCCCGCGGGCCCGCTCGAGGCTGAGGCGGTAGAGCTCGAGCTGCGACTCGGCGGCGGCCAGCTGGGCGCGCTCCTGGCGCGAGTCGAGCTCCGCGAGAACCGTGCCCTCCGCGACCGGGCGGCCCGACTCGAAGTGGAGGGTGTCGACGACGCCCGGGAGGTCCGCGCTCACCATGACGCCGTGGACGGCCACGACGGTGCCGATCGCGGACAGGTTCGCGGGCCACGGCTCCTCGCGGGCGACCGTCGTCGTGACCGCTTCCGGAGGCGGCTGGAACGAGGAGTTTCTGGCGACGGCGGCCCTGACCTGTCCGAATTTCAGCGCGCCCACGGCCGCGAGGAACGCGGCCAGCGTGACCAACATCAAAGTCATCCGTTTCTTCATGGGGAAGCCCCTCCGGACCGCGGGACTATACGCTTTCAATTGAGACGTAGTTTCAATGCGCGGGCCGAAATCCTCGCGCCGTGATGCCCCTGTATCAGGGCGATGTGGAGCGCGCGGACGGAAGTTTGAGGGCAGCGCGAGCCGGAGGTGTGGGCATGAGCACGGTGGTCCCGGAGACCGACATCTTCACCGAGCCGGACGCCGACCCGGACACCCTGAAACGCCTGGGGCCGCTCCGCCCGCTGGCGGGCGTTTGGCAAGGGAAGAAGGGCCACGACGAGCATCCCGTGGCCGCGGGCTCCGAGGAGAACGAGTTCGTCGAGACGATCGAGCTGCAGCCGATCGATCCCCAGACGAACGGCCCCCAGCTCTTCTACGGCCTTCGCTACCACGTGCAGGTCGTGAAGCCGGGGGAGACGGCCACCTTCCACGACCAGATCGGCTACTGGCTCTGGGAGCCCGCGACGAAGACCGTCATCCAGACGATCGCGATTCCCCGCGCCCAGGTGCTGATGGCTTCGGGTCCGGCGGAGCCCGACGCGAAGGAGTTCGAGCTCTCGGCCCGCCTCGGCTCGGAGACGTTCGGAATCTGCTCCAACCCGTTTCTCCAGCACGCTTTCCGGACGACCGAGTACCGCATCAGGGTCGTCGTGAACGCCGACGGGACCTGGTCCTACGACGAGGACACGGTTCTCGCCGTCCTCGACCGCGACGAGCCGTTCCATCACCGTGACAGAAACACACTGACGAAAATCGCCGAGCCGACTCCAAATCCCAGGGCTCGGAACCGGAGGTCGTGATGACACAACTCCCGAAGGGACTGGTCGGCCTCATCGATTCGAAGCCGGAAATCGCTCTCCTGATCAACCTCGACAACTACTATTCCGAGCGGCTCCTGCCGGACAAGGGGATCGACAGCGAAGTCGTCTTCGAATCGCCGCGCTCGCAGCTCATGATTCGGACAGCCGTGAAGGGGACGCGGATCGGCACCCATTTCCACACCGTGGCGGACGAGATGGTCATCGTCACGGGGGGGAGCGGGGAGCTCCTGATCAACGGGGTCTGGATCCCGGTGAAGAGGGGAGACGTCCACGTCTGCCCGCGCGGGATCGTGCACGATACGAGGGCCTTCACCGAGAAACTGCAGTACCTCTCGGTTTTCACGCCGCACCTCCCGCCGGGCGGCGACATCAACTGGGTCGAATAGCGGCCGCGGCGCGTGTCCGGGCGAAACGCCCGTATGGGCAGGCTGCATCAGGTGCGCGGAACGCTTTCTGCCCCTAATCTTTCTCAGGAGACCCCAGGGCTCCGCTCGGGGAAGATGCGGGCCTTGGCAGCGATTTCGCCAAATCGAGATCCTTAGGAGGCACGCTCATGATCGACGAAACCCTCACGATGATCCCCGGCCCCACGCCGGTTCACCCGCGGATCCTCGCCGCGCTCGCGCGGCCGACCGTCTCGCACGTCTTTCCGGCCTTCGTCAAGACGTACGCGCAGGCGCTGACGGACTTCCGCACGCTCTGCCAGAGCGCGACCGGCAAGCCGTTCATCGTTGCGGGCAGCGGCACGCTCGCCATGGAGATGGCGCTCGTGAACGTCGCGGCGCCCGGCCAGAGGGTCCTCGTGATCTCGCATGGCTACTTCGGCGACCGTTACGCCGAGCTTGCCGCCGCGTTCGGCATCCCGTGCGACGTGCTCCGGTCTGAGTGGGGCCGCGCGGTCCCGCCGGAAGAGGTCGCGAAGAAGCTCGCCTCGACGAAGTACGCCGCCGTCACGATCACGCACGTCGACACGTCGACCGGGACCGCCTCGCCGGTCGAGGCCTACTGCGCGCTCCTCAAGGGGCGCGACGAGATCGTGATCCTCGACGGCGTCTGCGGAACCGGCGGCGTCGAAGAAGCGTTCGACCGCTGGGGCATCGACGTCCTGCTCACGGCCGCCCAGAAGGCGATTGCGGCCCCTCCCGGGCTCGCGCTCTGCCTGTTCTCGGAGCGGGCGATCGCGCGCCGGCGCACGTTCGCGTCCGTGCCCGCGTACTACGCCGACATCCTCCGCTGGCTCCCCGTCATGGAGGATCCGGGCCGCTACTACGCGACGCCCTGCGTCAACGAGATCGTCGCGCTCGGTGAAGCGCTCAAGATCGTCCACGAGGAGGGGCTCGAAGCCCGCTTCGCGCGGCACGCCCGCACGGCCAAGGCGATGCGCGCCGGCCTCCAGGCGATCGGCCTGAAGCTCGTCACGGCTCCCGAGAACCGCGCCGACACGCTCTCCGTCGTGTTTCTCCCCGCCGGCGTGGACGACGCGGCCTTCCGCAAGGGGGTCGCCGCCCGCGGCGTCGTGATCGCCGGGTGTCTCGGACCGCTCGCCGGCAAGGCATTCCGGATCGGCCACATGGGCAACATCGGCTCGGCGGAGGTCGTCTCGACGCTCGAGGCGATCGAAGGGAGCCTTCGCGCCCTCGGCGTCGACGTCGCTCCGGGCGCGGCGGTCGCCGCCGCAGCGGGGCCGCTCGCCGCCGCCGAGAGCAGAAAAGCACAGCTCGTTACGGCCTGAGACGCGCGTCGCGCGTAAGGAGGGCAGTCCATGCGAGGACCGGGTCTCTCCCATGATCTCCGGCAGGTGGTCGGCAAGGCCAACGTGCTGGACTCCGGCGTCAACCTCCGGCTCTACGGCTACGACGCGTACCTCGAAGAGCGGCGGCCCGACGCCGTCGTTTTCGTCCAGACGACGGAGGAGGTCGCCGGCGTCGTCAAGGTGTGCAACGACTGGGACGTCCCGTTCGTCGCGCGCGGCGGCGGCACGAACCTGAGCGGCGGGACCGTCCCGATCAAGGGGGGCGTCGTCATCGAGATGATCCGGATGAACCGGGTCCTCGAGATTGACGTCCCGAACCTCCGGGCCCGCGTCCAGCCGGGGATGTTCAACCTGGAATTCGGGTCTGCGCTCGCCCCGCTCGGCTATCAGTACCTGCCCGATCCCGCGAGCCAGAAGGCCGC
>Ga0335071_10002248_pt1 | contig 20723 bp, 15 predicted proteins | sample Lox_Sample_15_FD_206724 | JGI IMG/M metagenome (GOLD analysis project Ga0335071, IMG submission 206724) | Soil microbial communities from Loxahatchee National Wildlife Refuge, Florida, United States - Lox_Sample_1.5 | ecosystem: Environmental > Terrestrial > Soil > Wetlands | place: USA...
TGATGCCGTCGGCCGGGCCACGGCCCGCTGGTGGCCGGGAGGGCCACCTGCCGCATCGCACCCGGAACTGCCCACCGCCCGCCCGTCCGCCGCATCGGAACCGACCGCAGGTCCACCCGCGGAGGCGCGCTGCCTCCACGTTCCCACGTCGCAGGAGGCGATCATGAAGAGGTACGGCGCCGAGTTCTTCGGGACGTTCTGGCTGGTGCTCGGCGGATGTGGCAGCGCGGTGCTGGCCGCGAACTTCCCGCACGTCGGCATCGGGCTGCTGGGGGTCGCGCTGGCCTTCGGCCTGACGGTGCTGACCATGGCCTACGCGATCGGCCACATCTCGGGCTGCCACCTGAACCCCGCGGTCTCGATCGGGCTCTGGGCCGGCGGCCGCTTCCCGGCGAAGGACCTGGTGCCCTACGTCGTCGCCCAGGTGCTGGGCGGGATCGCCGCGGGCGGCGTGCTCTACGTCATCGCCGCGGGCCAGGCCGGCTTCGACGTGTCGGCGGGCTTCGCCGCCAATGGCTTCGGCGCGCACTCGCCCGGCGGCTACTCGCTGCCGGCCGCGCTGGTCACCGAGGTCGTGATGACCATGATGTTCCTGCTGATCATCATGGGGGCCACCGACAAGCGCGCCCCGCAGGGCTTCGCGCCGATCGCGATCGGACTGGGCCTGACCCTGATCCACCTGATCAGCATCCCGGTGACCAACACCTCGGTGAATCCCGCGCGGAGCACGGGCGTGGCGGTGTTCGTCGGCGGCTGGGCGCTGGCGCAGCTATGGTTGTTCTGGGTGGCGCCGATCGTCGGCGGCGTGCTCGGCGCGGCGACCTATCGCCTGGTGGGCGGTGCGGAGAAGTGAGGGTCGCGGCCGCGCCGCGTGAGTGGAGCAGGGCGCGACCCCGGCGGCCGCGCCGCGTGAGTGGAGCAGGGCGCGACCCCGGCGGCCGCGCCGCGTGAGTGGAGCGGGGTGGGGCCCGGAGGCCACGCCGCGTGAGTGGAGCAGGGCGCGGCCCCGCGGGGCGGCGCCGCCTTCCCTCGTCCGCGCGGGCGTTGTAGGCTGCCCCGGTACGCTTCCGCGGCCAACCCCCTACGGGCGGACTCCCATGCACGATCTCAAGTTCCTGCGCAACAACCGCGAGCGCGTCGAAGCGGGCGTCGCCCTCAAGGGCATGACCGTGGACCTCGAGCGTTTCTTCGAGATCGAGGCGCGCCGGCTGGCGGTGCTCCACGAGAGCGAACAGCTCAAGGCCCGGCGCAACGCGGTCACCCAGGAGGTCGCCGCGCGCCGCCAGGCCGGGCAGGCGGCCGACGAGCTGATCGCGCAGAGCCGCGACCTGGGCGAGCGCATCAAGGGGCTCGACGCCGAGTTGAAGACCCTCGAGGAGGAGAGCGCGGAGCTGGCGGCGTGGATCCCGAACCTGCCGCACGAGAGCACGCCGCCGGGGAAGGATGCGGCGCAGAACCAGGTGCTGCGCACCTGGGGCGAGCCGCCGAAGCCCGGCTTCGAGCCGCAGCCGCACTGGGAGCTGGCCACGCGGCTCGGACTGCTCGACTTCGAGCGCGCGCCCAAGATCTCCGGCTCGGGCTTCCTGCTCTTCACCGGTCGCGGCGCGCGGCTCGAGCGGGCGCTGGTCAACTTCATGCTCGACCTCCACACCACGCGCCATGGCTACACCGAGGTCTCGCCTCCCCACGTGGTGCGGCGCGCGGCGCTGTTCGGCACCGGGCAGCTGCCCAAGCTCGAAGGCGACATGTACCACATCGGCGAGGACGACCTGTTCCTCAACCCGACCGCCGAGGTCCCGGTCACCAACATCTACCGCGACGAGATCCTCGAGCACGGCATGGTGCCGCGCTATCTCACCGCCTACTGCGCCTCGTACCGGCGCGAGGCCGGCGCGGCCGGCGCGGACACGCGCGGCATGGTGCGCGTGCACCAGTTCGACAAGGTCGAGCTGGTGAAGATCGTCCCGCCGCAGACCAGCTACGACGAGCACGAGAAGTTGGCCCGCGACGTGGCCGAGGTCTTCGAGGCGCTCGAGCTGCCCTACCGCCAGGTGCTGTTGTGCAGCGGCGACCTCTCGTTCGCCGCGGCCAAGTGCTACGACTTCGAGGTCTGGGCGCCCGGCGTCAAGGCCTGGCTCGAGTGCTCGTCGTGCTCGAACTTCGAGGACTTCCAGGCGCGTCGCATGAACCTGCGCTTCCGCCGGGAGGCCGGGGCGAAGGCCGAGATCCCGCACACGCTGAACGCCTCGGGCGTGGCGCTGCCGCGCACCTTCGCGGCGCTGCTCGAGAACCACCAGACCGCGGCGGGGACGGTGCGCATCCCGGTGGCGCTGCGGCCGTACCTCGGCGGCCTCGAGGAGATCGTGCCCGAGGGGTGAAGACGAGCCCGCTGGCACCGCAGCCGCGGTACCGCCGCTCCGGCGCGCAACTCCTGCGCACCGGCGTGTTCCTGGCGAGCGTGCTGCTCGTCGTCTCGGTCTTCCTCTTCACGCACCAGACCATCCAGCGGCTCTCCTTCGAGGTCGAAACGACGTCGCGGATCCTGGCCCGCTTCCTGGCGCTCGCGACGTTCCCGGCCACGCAGGATCCCGAGCTGCAGCGCATCACGCGCGACATCGTCGGCAGTCTCGACTTCCCGATCATCATCACCGACCCTGAGGGGTACCCGCGCGCCTGGCGCAAGACCTCGGTGCCGCCCGAGCTGGTGGCGGCCGCCAGCATCGACAGCCTGCGCGAGCGCCAGCCGCTCTCGCCCGTGATCCGCGCGCGCATCGAGCGCGTCAAGGCCGAGGTGGCGCGGCTCGACCGCCAGAACCCGCCGGTGCCGATGCGGCAGCCCGGCACGGGCGTGGTGCTCGGGGCGGTGCACTACGGCGAGCCCGCGGTGCTCGGCCTGCTGCGCTGGATGCCGTCCGTCACGGTCGGCGGTGTGCTGCTGCTGCTCTCGCTCGGGCTCTGGGGGCTGGCCGGCCTGCGCGCGGCCGAGAAGCGCACCATCTGGGTCGGCATGGCGCGCGAGACCGCCCACCAGCTGGGCACGCCGCTCTCGTCGCTGATGGGCTGGGTCGAGCTGTTGCGCTCGCACGCCGAGGCCGCCCCGCCGGGCGTGGTCGTGCCCGTGCCGCGGGCCGAGCTCGAGGAGACCCTGACCGAGATGGAGCGCGACGTCGAGCGGCTCAACAAGGTGGCGCAGCGCTTCAGCCACGTCGGCTCGGCGCCGCACCTGCAGTTGCAGGAGGTCGCCCCGGTCGTGCGCGAGGCGGTGCAGTACGTGCGCCGGCGCCTGCCGCACGACGAGAGCCGCGTGGTGCTGCGCGAGCGCTACGAGGACGTTCCGCCCATCAACCTGAACCGCGAGTTGGTCGAGTGGGCGCTCGAGAACCTGCTGGTGAACGCGCTCTCGGCGCTCGACAAGACCCAGGGCGTGATCGAGGTCAAGGTCGAGCGCCGCAAGGAGACCGAGGCGGTCGAGATCGTGGTGCAGGACAACGGCCGCGGCATGACGGCGGACGAGCAGCGCCGCGCGTTCGAGCCCGGCTACAGCACCAAGCACCGCGGCTGGGGCCTGGGGCTCGCGCTCGCGCGCCGCGTGGTGCAGGAGTACCACGGCGGGCGGCTCGACATCCGCCACAGCGCGCCGGGCCAGGGCACCACGATGGTGATCAGCTTCCCGACCTGAGCCTCGCGGTCGCCGCTCAGAGCCTCGTCACGCGGATCGCCCCGTCGCCGGTGCGCATGCGCAGCACCGGGCCGCCGCCGTTCATGCTCCCGAACACGCTGTGGCGCTCCAGCCGGCCCGCGACCTCGACCGGAAGGTCCACGGTGAGGCCGCCGTCCCCGGTGCGCAGGTCGAGATCGGCGCGCAGCGTCGCCGGCACCCGCAGCGTCAGGCTGCCGTCGCCGCTGTGCAGGTCCCAGGCCCCGGCCAGGCGCGAGCCTTCCCGTGCGGTCACGGCCACGCGGCCGTCGCTGGTGCCGACCTCGAGCCGGTCGAAGCGGCCGTCGAGCGTGATGCCGCCGTCGCCGCTGCTGGCGGCGAGGGCGCCGTCGAGGTCCGCGGCCCGGATGCGCCCGTCGCCGGTGGTGAGCGTGATCGTGCCGCGCAGGCCGTCGGCCTCGATGGAGCCGTCGCCGGAGTGGGCGCGGACCTCGCCCGCGAGCGGCGCCAGCACGATCGCCCCGTCTCCGGTCGAGACGTCGAGGTCGGCATCCCGTGGCAGGCTGACGTCGACGCGGGTGGTGCGGGTCCCGATCTGGAAGCTCACCGCGTGGCGCGGCTCGCGGACCTCGCACAGCACGTGGTCGCCGCGCTGCGAGGCGTCCACCGAGATGGCATGGGTGCCGATGGACCAGCCGCGGGTGGTGACCCGGATGCCCACCGCCGGCTGGTCCCAGGTCGTCACGTGGATCGCGGCGTCATCGGCCCGCAGGACCAGAGCCGGGCGCCCGTGGGTCGGGAAGGTCTTCTCGTAGGCGGTTGCGGTCGCGGGTGCGGCGGAGACGGGCGCCGTGACGGCGCCCAGGGCCAGGGCGAGGACGAGAACGGCGGCGGCGAGGCGAGGCATGGTCGGTCCCTCCGGGGTGACGACCCTGTCTACGGGGCAAGGTCGTTCCGGGTTTCATCGGTGGCGACGCCCTCGCGCCATGCTGGACAGGGCCGCCCGCACACGCTGCTCGAGCGGGGCGTCGGGGATGCCCTCGCACCGTGCCGCTGCCCTGCGCGCCTCGTCGGAGCGCAACCCGAGCGCACGCAGCCAGGGCACGACCTCGGCCGCCGCGGCGGCACGCCTGCGGGCCTCCTCGTCCGCAGCGATGACACCCGCCCGAGCTCCATCGGCGATGGCGGCGCGATTGCAGCCCGCCCCGGCGGCGCCGGCATGCGCACGCGCTTCATTGGCGGTAGCGGCACGCCTGCGGGCCTCCTCGTCCGCAGCGATGACACCCGCACGAGCTTGGTCGGCGATGGCGGCGCGGCTGCAGCCCGCTCCGGCGGCGCCGGGATGACGGCGCGCGGCTGCCGGGACGCGCTCGCGTCTCCAGCTCATGAAGCCCGCCCCGAACTCGCATTCTGCAGCGTACTGATTGTGCGCCCGGCAGCGCAGCCGCAGGTTGCCCGCGGTCGCCCTGCCGCCCCGCGCGACGGGCGCCACGTGGTCATACTCCAGGCGCGTGCGCGCAGTGCAGCGTCGCCCGGTGGTGGTCACGAACGTGCACTGGCCGCCGTCGCGCTGCCACACCGCCCGCTTCACCTCGGCCGGGATGTAGCGGGGGTTCACGCTGCCCCGTCCGGCATGACGGTGGGGACGCCCGGTTGCGGCGTACTTCCGCTTCTCGAGATGGGCCTTGTAGAACGCGAGTGCGCGGTGGATCACGGCCGCCACGTCCCCTGCCGGGGCCGCATGGCCGAGCAGCGCCTGCACCTCGCACAGAGTCCGGTACGCGTCCTCGTCGAAGGTGAACTGGACGCCGAAGCGCCCGGGTGCGAGTTGGGCCACGCGGGCGCGGACGGGCGGCCCGGCCGGTCCCGGAGGCAGTGGAGCCAGCACGGACTTCATCCGTTCTGGAACGGATACATCACCGGCGGTCGCACCTCCCATCGGGTCCGAGGCTGGAGCGGCTGCGACGGCCGGCTCGACCATCCGTTCCGGAGTGGACGGCCCACGGCTCGACGTCAGGAAGAGGGGCTCGATCCGCTCGGGCAGGTCCGCGCGGGGGAATCGCCCGGCCAGGAGCTGTTGGATCCCCGCCTTGCTCTGGTGCACGGCGGCCGCGAGAAGCCCCTCCGCATTCTCCTCGGTCAGGTAGGGAGCCAGCATCACCACGGCCGTGAGGCTCAGTCTGCCCTCCGCCAGCATCGCGAAGATCATCCTGTGCCGTCGCGCCGTCCGGGCGACCCGGATCCGATTGCAGGCCGCGTCCTCGGAGAAGCGCAGCACGGCGACGCACCAGGCGAACATCGACGGGTATCCGGCGGGCGCGTACAACCGGCGGGCATCGACTTCGGCGAGGTGGGCGAGCAGCGTGGCCGTGGTGGCGCGGTCCCGGGCGACCAGGGTGTGCAACTCGCGCAGCAGGGCGGAATCGGCAACGTGGGTCAGGGAGAAGCGGTTCACCGGGAGGTCTCCGCGGGGGCGGGTCGTGGGCGGGGACACCCCGTTCCTACCACACGCGTTTCGGACGCGCGCAGATCCCCACCGGGGGCAATCCGACGCGTGGCGCATCTCGGCCGCCATCACGGACGCGGTTGCGTGGCCTGCGCGCAGCCTGCGTGCTCTGGCGCGCTGCCCGAGGAGATCCGCCGGGGCGTCACCGTGCGCGCCTGAAAACCTGTCAAGCGAATTCGTCGGCCCTGACCGGGCGCACTGGTACCAGATCAGACCGGGAACATGGGTGACACGTTCGGCCCGCATCGGCGCCCGGGGAGGCCCGCCCGATGCCCGGGCCAGGACCGTCAGTCCCGACCGGGCACTCGGGTGACAGTCCAGACCGGGGACATGGGTGACACGTTCGGCCCGCAGCGGCGATCAAGCAGGGTCGCACGATGTCTTGCGCCTGCGCCGCCCGCTCACCGCCCCGCCACGCCGTAGGCCATCGGCCGGTTCGCGGCGACGCCCCAGCCGGCGCGGTCCACGGCGATGAGCCCCACGTCCCAGCGATCGGGGAACATCGCGACAGCCTCCTGCACCGCCTGGCGCGCGGACACGCCCTGCTCCATGCGCGCGTAGACCGAGTGGGCGAGGAAGCGCTTGATGATCTGCTCGCCCTCGCCGGTGCAGGCGACCGCGCCCGCCGGGCCGGCGTAGAGCCCGGCGCCGTAGACCGGCACGTCGCCGACGCGCCCGCACAGCGTCACCGACGTGCCGCCGGTCGACAGCGTCGCGGCGAAGTGACCGTCGGCGTCGCGCGCGACCGTGCCGACGGTGTCGCCGTGCCGGCCCCACTTCAGCATGTCGGCGGGCATCCGGCCGGGGAAGTTCCAGTAGCGGCGCCAGTCGAAGAACGTGGTGTCGCTGCGGCCGAAGACCTCGGCCTGGCGCTTCATCCGGGCGCGGTACTTCACCTCGGCCTGCGGGCTCACCACCGACACGTCGGCGAAGCCGGCCCGGTGGGCGAAGCGCGTGGCGCCCTCGCCGACCAGGAACAGGTGCGGGGTCGAGTCCATCACCGCGCGCGCGACCAGCACGGGGTTCCTCACGCGCTCGATGGCGCCGACGGCGGCGAAGCGGCCCTCGCCGGTCATGACCGACGCGTCCATCTGGACGGTCCTGCCGTCGAGCCGGATGTTGGCGCCGGTGCCGGCGTTGAACCGCGGGTCGTTCTCGAGCCACACCGTGCCGGCGAGCGCGGCGTCGAGCGCGACCCCGCCGCGCTCCAGCACGACCAGCGCGGTGTCGGCGGCGGCGCGCACGCCGTCGTTGTACTCGGGCCCCGAGCCGACTCCGCCGTGCGTGACCACGAGCGCACCGGTGGCGGCCGCGCCGGCGAGCGTGGGCGGCGGGGGCGGGGCGAGGAGGACGCCGGCCGGCACGGCCTGCTGGCCCTGGGCGAGGACGGCCGATGCGAGGGACAGCGCGAGGATCAGCAGGACCACGGCGACGCGGGACGTTCGTGGGACCGGCATGGCGGTTCTCCGGGGTGCGGGTGGGACACGGCTCCACGGCACGTTAGGACGTTGTCAGCGCCCGGGTCAACGTCCGTCGCGGATGCGTTGGCGGTGCGCGGCCGCGGCGCTATGATGCAGCGGTTCCCCGCACCCGACGCGCGCCCCGCGGTGTAGTACGCTCGGGCGCCACGCTCCCCGGCCCGAGACGGACGACCGCATGGAAGAGCCCCGCAGACACATCCTCTGGGCCGACGACGAGATCGATCTGCTCCGGCCGCACGTGAAGTTCCTCGAGCAGAAGGGCTTCGGCGTCACCGCGGTGCCCAACGGCGAGGACGCGCTCACCGAGTTGGAGCGCGCGCGCTACGACCTGGTGCTGCTCGACGAGATGATGCCGGGCCTCGGCGGCCTGGCCACGCTGGGGCAGATCAAGGCGCGCAGTCTCGACGTACCGGTCATCCTGGTCACCAAGAGCGAGGAGGAATCGCTCATGGACGAGGCCCTGGGCCGACACATCACCGACTACCTGATCAAGCCGGTGAACCCCTCGCAGGTCTTCCTGGCCTGCAAACGGGTCTTCGACGCGCAGAAGCTCCAGGATTCGCAGCGCGCACGCGACTACGTGGGCGAGATGCAGCGCTGGCAGTCGCTCGACCTGCGCCGGCTCGACTGGCCGGGCTGGGTGGACCTGGCGCAGGACGTGGCGCGCTGGGACGTGCGCTTCGACGGGGTGGCCGACGCCGGCCTGCGCCAGGCGCACGCCGACTTCCGGCGCAGCCTCAACATCGACTTCGGGCGCTGGGTCGAGGAGCACTACCCGCACTGGGTGCGCGGCGCCGCCGAGCGCCCGCCGCTCTCGACCGACGTGGTGACGCGCGCCATCGTGCCGCACCTGAAGGCCGGGCGGCGCGTCTTCTTCGTCATCATCGACTGCATGCGGCTGGACCAGTGGTTCTCGCTCGAGCCGTTGCTCGAGGAGCTGTTCACGGTCCGGCGCGACTTCTACTGCTCGATCCTGCCCACCGCCACGCCCTACTCGCGCAACGCCATCTTCTCCGGACTGCTGCCCGCACAGCTCAAGCAGACGCACCCGGACCTCTGGCAGGAGGGCACCGACGACGAGCGCACCAAGAACCGCTTCGAGCGCCAGCTGCTCGAGGCGCAGCTGACGCGCCTGATGCCGGGGCAGGAGAAGCCGGTCAAGTACATCAAGATCTACGACCAGGACGAGGCGCTGGCGACGCGGCGGCAGATCAACTCGTACGCGGGCCTGCCGCTGGTGAGCATGGTGTTCAACTTCCTCGACATCCTGGCGCACGGCCGCTCCGAGAGCGACATCCTGCAGGAGCTGGCGCCGGACGAGGCCGCCTTCCGCTCGGTGACCAGGGCCTGGTTCGTGCACAGTCCGCTCTACGACATCTTCCGCGCGCTCTCGACCCAGGACGTCACCGTGGTGCTGAGCACCGACCACGGCGCGGTGCTCGGGCGCCGCGCGGCGCTGGTCTACGGCAACCGCGACACCTCGACCAACCTGCGCTACAAGTTCGGGGTCAACCTGAACTGCGATCCGAAGCAGGCGGTGATCGTGCGCCGGCCGATGGACTACATGCTCCCCGACGACGGCGTGAACAAGAACTACGTGCTGGCGCGCGAGGACTACTACTTCGTCTACCCGACGCGCTTCCACGAGTTCGAGCGCCAGTACCGCGGGTCGCTCCAGCACGGCGGCATCTCGGTCGAGGAGATGATCCTGCCGCTGGTGACGCTGACCCCGCGCACGCCGTGACGGAGCCGCGCGGGGGCGACCACCCCGGGGCCGGCGCCCCGGCCGCGGCGGCGGGGGACCGCCGCGTGACGGCGTCGGCGGACGAGACCGAGCGGCTCGGCGCGGGGCTGGCCGCGGGGCTGGCCGCGGGCGACGTGCTGGTGCTGAGCGGCCCGCTGGGCTCGGGCAAGACGCGCTTCGTGGCCGGGCTGGCGCGCGGGCTGGGCGTCCGCTCGCGGGTGCGCAGCCCCTCCTTCACGCTGCTCAACGAGTACCGCGGCGCGCTGCCGCTCCACCACCTGGACCTCTACCGTCTCGAGGGCGGCGACGTGGACGGGCTCGGGCTCGAGGAGCTGGTGGACGAGGGCGCGCTGGCGGTCGAGTGGGGCGAGAAGCTGCCGGGGTGGCTGCGCGCCGGCGCGCTGACGCTGCGCTTCGAGGTGCTCTCCGAGCACGGGCGCGCGATCACCGCCGCGGCGGGCGAGGGGCGCGGCCGGGAGCTGCTCGCGCGCTGGCGGGGCCTGGCGCCCGCGGAGGCGCGATGAGCACGCCGGCGACGCCGCGTCCCGGGCTGGTCATCGAGTCGGCCACCGCGCACGTCGAGGTGCTGGTCTGGGGCGCCGGCGGGGCGCCGCTCGCGCACGAGATCGAGGACGTGGGCCACGGCCACACCCGGCGGCTGACCCCGCTGGTGGTCCGCGCGCTCGAGCGCGCCGGGCTCGAGGCGCGCGCGCTCGGCTGGGTCGCGGCCGACCTCGGCCCGGGCTCGTTCACGGGCGTGCGGGTGGGGCTCGCGACCGCGGAGGCGCTGGCGCTGGCCGCGGGGGCGCGGCTGCTCGGGGCCTCGTCGCTGGCGGCGCTGGCGCTGTCCTCGCGCGCGGCGCGCGCGCTGGTGGTGCCGCTGGTGCCGGGCGGACGCCACGACCTCTACGGCGGCTTCTTCCGCGCCGACGTGAACGGGCGCGTCACGCTGCTGGCGGCGCCGCAGGTGGCGCCGCTGCCGGCGCTGCTCGAGGCGGCGGCCGAGGCGCGCGCGCTGCTGCCGCGCGGCTCGGGACTGCGCTTCGTCGGGCCTGGCGCGGCGCGCGAGCGCGCGGCGCTCGAGCGCCACGCGCCGGGGAGCACCGCGCCGGAGTGGCGCCTCAGCGGGCTCTCGGCGCTGGACCTGGCGGCGGCGGTGCGCTCGGAACGCGGGCCCGCGGCGGGGCTGCCGGTGCCGGGCGAGGAGCCGCGACCGCTCTACGTGCGCTCGGCGCAGGCCGAGGAGCGCGTGCGCCGGGCGGCGTTCGCCGGCCGGCCGGTCCGCATCCGCGACTTCGGCGACGGCGACCTGCCGGCCGCGGCCGTGATCGAGCGCCGCGTGTTCAGCGATGCCTGGCCGGAGTCGTTCTTCCGCGAGGAGCTGTCGCAGGCCATGGCCTGGGGCCGCGTCGCGGAGCTGGACGGCGCGCTGGCCGGCTACCTGGTGGCCTGGGTGGGCGCGGGCGCGGGCCACGTCGGCAACGTCGCGGTGGCGCCCGAGGCCCGCCGGCGCGGCGTGGCGCGCGCGCTGCTCGCCGACCTGTTCGAGCGCGCCCGCGCGGTCGGCTCCACCGACCTGACGCTCGAGGTGCGGGTCTCCAACTTCGCCGCCCAGGCGCTCTACCGGGCTCATGGCTTCCGGCTGGCGGGCCTGCGCCGCGGGTATTATCGTGACACGGGCGAAGACGCGCTCGTCATGGCGTGGAACGCCGCGGAGGCGCGCGAGGCGCCCGCGGCGCCCGGCGCGGAGCTCCCGGCCGGGTCTCCCTCCACCACGAACCCCGGGTGACCATGTCCTGGCTCAAGAAGGAACGCACCCGCGTCCAGACGCGGAAGCGAGAGGAACGCAGCGAGGTCCCCGAGGGCCTGTGGACCAAGTGCGAGGGCTGCGGCGAGGCGCTCTTCCAGACCGTGCTGGAGGAGAACCTCTGGACCTGTCCGCACTGCGACCACCACTTCCGGGTGCCGGCGAAGGTCTACCTCGGCTTCCTCGTGGACGAGGGCTCGTTCGAGGAGCGCTTCGCCGACCTCGTGGCCGGCGACCCGCTCGAGTTCCGCGACGCCAAGATGAAGTACCCCGACCGCATCCGTCACGCGCAGAAGGAGACCGGCCTGAAGGACGCCGCCCTGAGCGGCGTGGCGACGGTCGGCGGCAAGCCCGTGAGCCTGACGGTCATGGACTTCTTCTTCATGGGCGGGAGCATGGGCTCGGTGGTGGGTGAGAAGGTGGCGCGCTCGATCGAGGTGGCGCTGGCCGAGCGCCGCGCGCTGATCGTCGTGTCGTCCACCGGCGGCGCGCGCATGCAGGAGGGCATCCTCTCGCTGATGCAGATGGCCAAGACCTCGGCCCTGCTGGCGCGGCTGCAGGACGAGCGCCTGCCGTTCCTCTCGATCCTGACCGACCCGTCCACCGCCGGCGTGCTCGCCTCGTACGCCTCGCTGGGCGACGTCATCCTCGCCGAGCCGAAGGCCCTGGTGGGCTTCGCCGGCGCCCGCGTCATCCGCCAGACCATCGGCGAGGAGCTCCCCGAGGGATTCCAGCGGGCCGAGTTCGTGCGCGAGAAGGGCTTCGTGGACCGGGTCGTGCACCGCAGGAAGATGCGCGACGAGGTCTCGACCCTGCTCGAGTTCTTCTGGCGCTCGACCGCGGGCTTCGCCGCGGCCGGCCGGCCGTCGCCGCATGCCGACGCGCCGCGAGCCGTCCCCGCGGTCCGGGTGGAGGGATCGCCACGCCCGAAGTGAGCCTCCAGCAGTCGCTCGAAGCGCTGTACGGGATGGAGCGCCGGCGCGACAAGCTCGGCCTCGACGGGACGCGCGCGCTGCTCGGCGCCCTGGGCGACCCGCACGCCGAGTGGGCCTCGGTGCACGTCGCCGGCACCAACGGCAAGGGCTCGGTGTGCGCGATCGTCGAGCGCGTGCTGCGCGAGGCCGGCATCCGCGCCGGGCTGTTCACCTCGCCGCACCTGCTGGACTTCCGCGAGCGCATCCGCGTGGACGGCCAGTGGGCCGACGAGGGCCGGCTGGCCCGGCGCCTGGCGCTGATCTCGCGCCTGCCCGAGGGCCGGGACCGCACCTTCTTCGAGGTCTGCACCGCGCTGGCCTTCGACGACTTCGCCGCGCGCGAGGCCGAGTGGGGCGTGATCGAGGTGGGCCTGGGCGGCCGGCTCGACACGACCAACGTGCTCGAGTCCGCGCTCTGCGTCATCACCTCGATCGGCGTGGACCACGCGGAGGTGCTGGGCCGCACGCCGAGGCAGATCGCGACCGAGAAGGCGGGCATCATCAAGCCCTACGTCCCGGTGGTGAGCGGGGTCGCGCCGGGCGAGGCCGCGGACGTGATCGCGAAGGTCGCCGAGGGGCTCGAGGCGCCGCTGGTCCTGGCGTCCCGGCGGGTCACGACCGAGTGGCTCGGCGACGGGCCCGACGGGTTGCGCTTCCGCGCGCAGGTCGAGCCGTGGGGGCGGCTCGACCTGACCTGTCCGCTGCACGGTCGGCACCAGCTGGCGAACGCCCGCACCGCGCTCGCCGCGCTCGCGGAGCTGAACGAGATCGGCGTCGAGATCGCGGCGGAATCGGTGGTGGAGGGCTTCGCCCGCACGCGCTGGCCGGGCCGGCTCGAGGCCTGCCCGGGAGAACCGCGGCTGTGGTGGGACGGCGCGCACAACCCCGACGGCTTCGCCGCGCTGTCGCGCGCCTGGCGCGAGGACCTCGCGTTCGAGCCGCCCGCGGCGCTCGTGCTGGCGCTCGGCCACGACAAGGACGCGGGCGCCGTGGCGCGCGTGATCGGGCCGTGGGCCGCGTCGGCGCGCCTGATCGCCACCCAGTCGCGCAACCCGCGCGCCCTGCCCGCGGCCCGGCTGCGGGCGGACCTCGCCGCCGAGGGTCTCGAGGCCGAGGAGCGCGCCGGCGTGGCCGAGGCGGTCGAGGCGGCGCTCGCGGATGCGCCCGCGGGCCGCGTGCTGCTGTGCGGCTCGCTGTTCGCCGTGGCCGAGGCGATGGAGGTCTTCGGCGGCGCCCCGGGAGAGTGGCTGTGAGGCACCGGCTGCTCCTGCCGCTCCTCGTCGGGATGCTGCTCGCCGCGCTCCCCGCGCGCGCGGCGGACCCGCCGGGGCCGCCGCTCAACATCACCGCGGACAACATGAGCGGCAGCCACGGGCCCGAGGGCGACTTCGTGATGCTCAACGGCAACGTGCGCATCACCCGCGGGCGGACCGTGCTGACCGCCGACACCGGGCGCTACTACAAGGCCCAGGGCATGCTCTACCTGGACGGGCGCGTGTGCATGGTGGACAGCCTGACCACGCTGACCTGCGACCACGCCTCGTACTCCGAGGACCAGGACGTGCTGGTCGTCCAGGGCACCGTGAAGCTGGTGGACAGGGACGCCACGCTCCAGGCCCCCGCGGGCACCTACGACCGCCGCAGCGGCCGCGCCGAGCTGTCGGGGCCGGTGCAGGGGCGCGACAAGCGGATGACGCTGATCGCCGAGCGCGCCACCTACCTGCGCGACTCCTCGGTGGTGCTGGCGCGCGGCACGGTGCACGGCGTGGACGAGGAGAACAAGACCGAGCTGGACGCCCGGGCGGTGGACTACGACCGCGTGCGCAAGATCGCCGTCGGCACCGGCGACCCGGTGCTGCGCACGCACGATGACGACGGCCGGGTCACCGAGCTCCGCGCCATCCGCCTGGTGCTGGACACCGAGAAGCGCGTGGCCGAGGCGATCGACTCGGTGCGGGTCTCGCGCGACACGCTGCAGGCCCGCGGCGGCCACGCGCGCTTCGACGACCTCGCCCAGCTCGGCTGGGTCACCGGCAGCCCGCGGGCGTGGGACGACCAGACCACCGTCACCGGCGACACGCTCGAGTTCCACACGGAGAAGCGCGCGCTGCGCGCCGTCGTGGTGCGGCCCCACGCGGTGATGGACTACGTCGGCAGCCGGCCCGGCACGCTGGGCGAGGCCAGCCGGCTCACCGGCGACACCGCGACGGTCTACTTCACGCGCGGCCAGATGGACAGCCTGGTGGCGGTGGGCAAGGCGCGCAGCGTCTACACCGGCGTGCCGCGGACGGGCAAGACCTCCGAGCACAACGAGGCGGCGGGCGACACGATCACGGTGTTCTTCCGGGACCGCAAGATCGACCGCGCCGAGGTGCAGGGCGGGGCGCACGGCACCTACCGCATCGCGGTGGACGTGGGCGACACCACCGCGGCCAAGAAGGAGGTCGTGGACTACGACGCGAAGCGGATCGGCTTCCAGGTGCGCGAGAACACGATCGTGCTGGAGCGCGAGGCGCACCTGATCTACCAGGACCTCGAGCTGCACGCGCGCTCGGTGCGCTACGACATCGAGAAGCAGACGCTCGAGGCCGAGGGCGCGCCGGTGCTGGGCGACCGGGGCGAGCAGGTCAAGGGCGGCCTGATGACCTACGACCTGCCCTCGCGCGTGGGCACGATCTACGACGCCCAGACCAACTACGAGAAGGGGCTCTATCTGGGCGAGCGCATCCGCAAGGTGGGCGAGAACGAGCTCGACGTGATGAGCGGCACCTACACCACCTGCAACCTGGCCAAGCCGCACTATCGCTTCTCGTCGCACTGGATGAAGATCTACCTGAAGGACAAGCTGGTGGCGAAGCCGGTGGTGTTCTACCTCGAGAACGTGCCGCTGCTGGCGCTGCCCTTCTGGGTCTTCCCGGTCAAGCCCGGGCGTCACTCGGGCTTCCTGTTCCCGCAGTTCGAGCTCGGGCTGAGCAACAGCGCCGGGCAGTTCATCCGCAACGCCGGCTACTACTGGGCGCCCAACGACTACATGGACGTCACGGCGTCCGGCGACTACTACCAGGCCGAGCCCTCGTGGGTGCTGCGGGGCGAGGGCGAGTACCGCCTGCTCTACCGGCTGGACGGGAGCTTCCGCGGCACCTTCGCGCGCAACGAGAACGCGCTGAACCGCACCGAGAACTGGGACTTCAGCGCGGACCACGCGCAGGAGGTGACCCCGCGCACCCGGCTGGTGGCGCGGGCCTCGTTCGTCTCGAGCAAGGACTACAACTCCAGCAACCTGTTCGGGCGATCGCTCTCGCAGCGCCTCAACCGCTTCCTCACCTCGAGCCTGGCGATCTCGCACAACGCCGACTGGGCGAGCATCAACGCGGTGCTCGACCGGCGCCAGGATCTCGACGCCGACGAGAGCCTGATCGAGGCCAACGCCAGCTCGCTGCAGCCGCTCGGCACGAAGGCGTCGCTGGCGAACCTCACCGAGTCGAAGCCCTCGCTCTCGATCGCGTTCCCGACCCGCGCCATCGGCAGCCTCGGACTGCTCAAGCACACGCCGCTGGCGAAGACCCTGCGCACGATGTACTTCGGGCTCAGCAGCCAGTTCATCTCGTATTCGGAGCGCCGGGCCTTCGTCGCGGGGCACACGCCGTTCACCACCGACCCGGGGCGCGACTCGATCACCACGCTCGGCCAGGCGATGACCACGCGCCGCGGGCTGACCAACAACGTCTATCTCTCGGACTCGCGCCAGCTGCTGGGGTGGCTCAACTTCCAGCCCCAGGTGCGCGCCAACGTCGTGGTGTTCGATTTCGACGAGCAGGGCCACCGGGTCGTGCCGGCGGCGGTCTGGTCGAGCGCCGTCACGATGAGCTCGACGTTCTATGGCACGTTCCGGCCGCGCATCCTCGGCCTGGAGGGCCTGCGCCACGTGATCTCGCCCAGCGCCTCGCTGTCGTACAGCCCGCAGTTCCCGGGGCTCACCTACGTGGACACGCTGGGCGTGCGCCAGAACCGGTTCCGGGCCTTCCCCGGCGTGGGGATCTCGGGCTTCGAGCAGTCCTTCATGAACTTCAGCCTGGACCAGCGCCTGCAGGCCAAGGTCAAGCGCCACGGCAACCTGACGCGGCTCGACAACCTGCTCTCGTGGACCGTGGGTGGCTCCTACGACTTCCTCTACCGCGCGCACGGGGCGCTGCACCCGCTCTCGAACCTCTCCTCGAACGTGCTGGTGCAGCCGCCGAGCTACATGAATGCCAACCTGAGCTGGGTGACCGACGTCTACAACCCGCGCCCGGTGCGCTCGGTCGCCTACAACCTCGGCCTCAACCTGGACAGCGGCGGGCTGCGCCGCACCTCGCCCGACCTGCCGGTCGAGCAGCGCGCCGACGCCGGCTCGGGCGAGAACTGGTCGCTGGGCCTGGCCTACTCCTACGCGGGCGGCTACTCGGGCGGCGAGGTCTGGTCCGCCGCGAAGACCGCGAACGTCGTGAGCCGCTACCAGCTGTCCCCGGCGTGGGCGCTCGAGTACGCCGCGTCCTTCGACCTGGCCCGCCACACCGTGCAGACCCAGCGCTACGTGCTGTCGCGCGACCTGCACTGCTGGCAGGCGGTCTTCACGCGCATGTTCGTCGCGGGCGGCGAGGCCGAGTACTACTTCCGCATCGGCGTGAAGGACCAGAAGGAGATCTACCTGGAGCGCGGCACCCGCGTGGGCAGCCTGGGCGGGATCCAGTAGGGCGGCGGTGGGCGCGGTGCCGGACCCCGGCCCGCGCTCCCGCGGCGGCCCGTGCGCATCCAATCAGCGGCGGCCGCGCTCGCACGGTTCGAGGACCATGGACTTCATCCAGCTCGAGCACGACACAGCCGGCACGGCGCGCAGGCCGGGCGGTCCGTCGGGGCGGCCCGCCGCCCCGGCCGGGCCGCCGGCGGCCGGGACCGTGGACCTCGAGATCACCGGGATGCACTGCGCCGCGTGCGTGTCCCGGGTCGAGCAGGCGCTCGCCGCGGTGCCCGGGGTGCGCGCTGCGAGCGTGAACCTGGCGACCGAGCGCGCCTCGGTCGCGCTGGCGGTCCCGCTGGCGCCGGAGCAGCTGGCCGCGGCGGTGCGCCGCGCCGGCTACGGCGCCCGCGCGGTGGCCGGCCCCGCCGGGGACGCCGCCGCGGAGCGCGAGCGCGAGGCCGCGCGCCGCGCGCTGGTCCGGCGCTTCACCGTGGCGGCGGCGCTCTCGGTGCCGGTGCTCGTGCTCGGCAACTTCGGCATGCTGCCGGGGCTGCGCGCCATCCCGATCGCGGCGCAGGACTGGATCCAGCTGGCGTTCGCCACCCCGGTCCAGCTCTGGGCCGGCTGGCCCTTCGTGCGCGGCTCGTGGACGGCGCTGCACCGGCGCACCGCCGACATGAACCTGCTGGTCGGGCTCGGCACGCTCACCGCCTGGCTCTACTCGCTGGTCGCCACGGTGGCGCCCGGCCAGGTGCGCGGCGCCGGGCAGGAGACCCACGTCTACTTCGACACCGCCGCGGTGATCGTCACCCTGATCCTGCTCGGGCGCGTGCTCGAGTCGCGCGCCCGCGCCCGCACCTCGCAGGCGCTGCGCCGGCTGCTCGACCTGCGGCCGCGGACCGCGCGCCGCGTCGGCGGACCCGCGGCGGGCGGCGCCGGGACGGTCGAGGAGATCCCGCTCGACCAGGTGGCGCCCGGCGACGTGCTGCTGGTGCGGCCGGGGGAGCGGGTGCCGGTGGACGGCGTGGTGCTGGACGGCCGCTCGAGCGTCGACGCCTCGATGCTCACCGGCGAGTCGCTGCCGGTGGACGTCGGCCCGGGCGAGCGCGTCACCGGCGCGACGCTCAACCAGGCGGGCGCGTTCCACATGCGCGCCGAGCGGGTCGGCGCCGACTCGATGCTGATGCAGATCGTGCGGATGGTGCAGCAGGCGCAGGCCAGCAAGGCGGACGTGGCGCGGCTCGCCGACCGCGTCGCCGCGGTATTCGTGCCGGTGGTGATCTCGATCGCGCTCGCGGCCTTCGTGCTGTGGTTCGACTTCGGTCCCGAGCCCCACGTCAGCGGGGCGCTGCTCAAGCTGGTCGCGGTGCTGATCATCGCCTGCCCGTGCGCGCTCGGCCTGGCGACGCCCACCGCGCTGATCGTCGGCACCGGCCGCGGGGCCGAGCTGGGCGTGCTGATCCGCGGCGCCGATGCGCTCGAGTCGGCCGACGGCATCCGCGCGGTGGTGTTCGACAAGACCGGCACGCTGACGCGCGGCCGCCCCGCGCTCACCGACGTGGTGCCGGCCCCGGGCGTGGATGCGGCGCGGCTGCTGGCGGTCGCGGCGTCGGCCGAGCAGCGCAGCGAGCACCCGCTGGCCGAGGCGGTGGTGCGCGGCGCGCGCGCGCGCGGCCTGGCGCTGGAGGTCCCCGACGACTTCGTGGCGGAGGCGGGCCGCGGCGTGGTCGCGGTGCTCGGCGGACGGGTCACGGTGGTGGGCTCGGCGGAGCTGCTGGCCGCGCAGGGCGTGAAGCTCGAGGCGCTCGCGTCGGAGCAGGCGCGGCTCGAGGAGGCCGGGCGCACGGTCTTCGCGGTGGGGCAGGGGGGCGCGGCGCTGGGGCTGCTGGCGGTGGCCGACACGCTCAAGCCCGGGGCGCGCGAGGCGGTGGCAGCGCTCGAGCGCGCGGGGCTCGAGGTGTGGATGATCACCGGCGACAACCCGCGCACCGCGCGGGCGATCGCCGCCGAGGCCGGCATCGCGGCGGCGCGCGTGCTGGCGCAGGTGCTGCCGGCCGAGAAGAGCGCGAGGATCGCCGGGCTGCAGGCCGACGGCGCGCGGGTCGCGATGGTCGGGGACGGCATCAACGACGCGCCGGCGCTGGCGCGCGCCGACCTCGGCATCGCCATGGGCGGCGGCACCGACGTCGCGATGGAGGCGAGCGGCATCACCCTGGTGCGGGGCGACCTGGCGGGGGTGCCGGTGGCGCTGCGGCTGGCGCGGCGCACCATGCAGGTCATCCGCCAGAACCTGTTCTGGGCGTTCGTCTACAACACGCTCGGCATCCCGGTCGCGGCGGGCGCGCTCTACCTGTTGCTGCGCCCGGGCGGCCCGGTGGGGCCGGTGCTCGGCTGGCAGGGCACGCTGCACCCGATGCTGGCCTCGCTGGCCATGGCGTTCTCGAGCGTCTCGGTGGTGACGTCGTCGCTGCGGCTGCGGAGGTTCGAGTGATGGACGCGGGCCGTCTGCTCGTGACCGTGCTGGGCGCGGCCCTGATCGTGGCCGTGAACCTCTACTTCTTCACCCGGCCGCGGGTCCGGCGGAGCGCCATGAAGCCCGGGGCCCGGGCTGCCGATGAACCCCGGTAGCCCAACGGACCAGTCGGCCTTGACCGGGCCGGGACACGCACCGTCTCCGCCCCGGCTACCATCCAAGGAGCCATGAAGCCCGCGACCGCCCACCTGCGCCGCGCCCTGAGCGTGGTCCTCGCGCTCACGCCGCTGCTCGCGGGCGCCGACCTCTGTACCGTCGGCGCGCTCACGGGCCGTTCCGACCTGGCGTGCGGGATGGAGCGTGCGGTCGCCGCGCCCGCGGTGGAGCGGGCCGCCACGCCGGCCTGTCCGTACTGTCATCCCGCGGCGGCGCCGCAGCCGACCCGGCTGCCCCGTGGCACGACCTGCTGCGACCTGCGGCCCGCGGCCGCGGCCGCCGCGACGCCGCCGGAGCTCTCCGCCCCGGTGACGCCCGCGCCCGCGGCGGTGGCGGGCATCGCCGCCGCCCCCGAGCCGCCCGCCGACGCGTCCTCCCGCGTCGCCCGCGACGCTGGCCGCGCCCCACCGGGCGCGCCGCCGTCCCTCCACTCTTCCCGCGCTCCTCCGCTCGGCTGACGTCCGGCGGTCCGCCGGGTCCTGACGTCCCACGGGCCCGGTCCGCGCGCATCCCGCGCGCGGGATCCCAGCGGCCCCCGCGTGTCCTGCAGAGCGCAGCGCACCCGCGGGCCGGGCGAGAGGAGTGCACCATGAGCACGCGCACGGCGCTGGTCGCCGCGCTGCTCGCCGTGTTCGGCGCGCGGCCGGCCGCGGCGCTCGACGTCGCGGGCGCGCTGCGCGAGGCGGCGGCCGCCAACCCGAGGCTCGCGGCCCGCCGCGCGATGGCCGACGCGGCCGCGCGCCGGGTCGCCCCGGCCGGGGCGTGGGAGCCGCCGATGCTCGAGCTGGGCGTGGTCAACGTGCCGACCAGCGGGCGCCTCGACATGGATCCCATGACGATGAGGATGGTCGGGGTCGCGCAGCGCGTGCCGGTCTTCGGCGCCAACGGGCTCGCCCGCCGCTCGGCGGGCGCGGCGGCCGCCGGGGAGCGCGCCGCCGCCGAGACCGTCGGCTACGAGACGCTCGGCATGACCTACGAGGCCTACTGCGACGCCTGGTACGCCGGTGAGCTGGACCGGGCGGCCACCGGGCACGAGGCCGCGATGGACCGGCTGGTCGAGGCCGCGCGCGCGCGCTACGCGGCGGGCAGCGGCCGGCTCGAGGACCTGCTGCGTGCCGCGGCCGAGCGCGCGCACACCACTGCCGAC
>Ga0335071_10002249_pt1 | contig 20717 bp, 21 predicted proteins | sample Lox_Sample_15_FD_206724 | JGI IMG/M metagenome (GOLD analysis project Ga0335071, IMG submission 206724) | Soil microbial communities from Loxahatchee National Wildlife Refuge, Florida, United States - Lox_Sample_1.5 | ecosystem: Environmental > Terrestrial > Soil > Wetlands | place: USA...
GGTACCCAGCCCCCACGAAGGATCTCCAAACATTTTCTCTATGGAATGTCGCCACTCAGAGCGTACACGCGTTGGCCGATACTTACAAGGAAATTCTTCCACTGGCGTTTTCTATAAGAAATAGAAATCGTGGACCCGCCGTGCCAGGTGTTTCGGCACGTCGAGTTCGCTCTCGATGAGCGCCTCATAAACGATCATCTTTGCGGCGACAGTGCTGAGTTCTGTCTCCCGCCACGCTTCGACTTGCTTCTGCATCGGGCCGAAATTCCGCTGCATCCGATCCACTCCGACGGAAATCGAATCGAGGAGATTCAGGGATTTCGAGTGCTTCGCGAGCACCGGCGTAAAGTCGCCGCTGAACGCCATGTTCGAACACACGAACACTTTGTATCCGACGGTCATCGCCAGCCGCATGCTCTTGTCGTGGCTGTTGCGGACGCCAATGGAGAAGCGGCAACCATGCATCTCCGTCGCGAGATCCAAGGCGCCGAACATTTTCATTCCGTCTGGGGAGACCGCATATTCGTCGTGAAAAACGCCGATGTGGCGAAACCCTAAAGTCTCGACCAAGGCATTGACCACCTCGTGATGCGGAACCGGGAGATGGGTCTCCGTTGCTGATGGGGTGGGAACCAGGGCAAGTTCCTCACGAGAGATGGTTCTGCCCTGGTACCCAATAAGGGTACTGGTTTCTGACATGCTATTTGCTCCTTTTTGTTTGGGGTTGAGAGACTTCTTTGTCGCGGCGCCGTTCGCACAGAGTTGTTCACCGATCCCGCCCCTGGATCACCTTGCCAGCGCTGCCGCCCGGTCTACCAGCGAGACCGCCTTGCCCTGCGGGAGTCTGACCCGCTTCGGCCGACGGCAAATGCAGCCGAACTCCTCATAGAGCACTTTTGGGCAAAGGTTGGAAACAGCGTGATTCAGGGGGCGGGAAGCCGAATGGACGCCCTGTGGGGTATATGTTTGGCGAGCTGATGCGGAGGGACTAGGAAGCCTGAAATCGACTGGGCGGTGCTACTTCAAGAGCTCTTCAAGGCTCTGGGCGTCGAGCACGCGTACGCTCAAGTCTTCGAGGTCCGCCGGCGATCTGCCGGCCAGGCGCTCTTCGGCCCAAGTCGGTATCGCTCCGAAGCGCTTCTCGATTTGCCGGCGAAGCACCGTCAGTTCACCCCTCTTGAACTCGCGACCCAAGACTTTGTTGTCCAAAATGTCATTGAGAATTGGCATCTTTCGCGCCTCTCGTTCCACCGTTTCCTCAAAGTGCCGAAGACCCGCTAGGATTAACAGCTGCCCCAAAGCGGTCTCCCGCTCGGCCGCCGCCAAACCGGCGATCCTCTCCAAGATCCTTCGGACCGCATCTTTATGGTCCCGCAATCGCGCAAGGATCGCAATTACCGTGTCTCCGACTCCCTGGCTTTCCAGCAGTCGGTCGCCATCCAGATCGCGAATATCGACTGCACGGTATCGGAACCAGACGTCGTCGCCCCGGAGTTCGGTCTCCATTCGAAGGGGCGCTTCTCCAACATAGAGAAGCACTTGGCGTGGGAATCTTCCAAACAACCGAAACACTCCCAGACAATATTCGGCCATCCGAAGCGGCATGGTGGCGTCGTTGCCGCTCTGCAGTTCCATGTGGACGAGGCCCTTGTCTACGGTTTGACCGAGAAGGTCTACCCGAGTGTTTTGAACAACCTTGGACAGCTCTACATCTAGCCAGGTCTCCACGGAGGTGCCGGTCAACTCGCGCATCGTGAGCCTGGCCGATCCTCGCAACAGCAGCTTCAGGGCTACGTCGTATTCCTGCATGGATCTCGTCCATCTGCCCCTTGGTTTTACCCTGCGTTACTCCCCATCGCTGGAACGAGTGCTGACTCTGGTAGAGGCATATTCAGCGTGCGCGGCATCACCTTCCGGTGCCGCGACTCTCTGGTAAATGCGTCTGCGCCCGCTCTCCGCAATGGTCGGCGGCCATATCCGATGGTAAAGGTGGACCGTGAGCGGGACAGCCGCGAGGGCCCCGAAAAGCGCACTGGCGGCACTGGCTTTCAGGCCCTGTGACAGCAAGACGCAATACAAGACGAAAAGGCACAGCACCAAGGCTGCGTGTTTCGCGCGTTTCATCAATCCGCTCCTTCCGGCTTGCGCCGTTACTGCACTCGGATGTTCGTCGGCCGATTCCATAGCTGCTCGAAATTCCGGTTGAACGACTGCACCTCTTGCGGATCGGCTGTGAATCGGATTTCATTGTCCTGGCGCTTGAGGCCGGCCTGCGACCAATTCGCACTGCCGTCCCGCAATACCTGCCCGTCGCTCCAACATTTCAGGTGCATCAGGTCGGACCGCGAGGCAGGCTTCACCCGGACCTGAATGTTTTGATGACCTCGAAACATCGACGTCACGGAACCCCTTCCGTACGGCTTGGCTTCGCGTTCCTCGGCTTCGTACTGTTCTCCGTCACGGTAAACCCGGATCACCGTGCCGGCATCCGCTTCTTCAGTCAGAAGCTCCCCAATAGCTCGGTCGGTGAAAGCGTACATCGCGATGTTGAGCGGTGCTCGCGACCTGCGAAGCCGATCAGCCGCCGCTCGCAGTTTTGCCAGGTCAATGCGTTCTAGGTTGTCCGCTGGGGCGAAGTGCTCGGATTCAATCGATGAGGATGGTCGCGGTGCCTCCCCGCCAGCGGTTAACCGCTCGGTCAAGTTCCGGTTGTACAGAAGGCGATAGCCGCCGCTGACAGCGAGAGCCAGCAGTCCGGTCGTCGCCACACGTGATACGAAGCCCACGGTTGTTCTACCCCTTCCTTTGTCGATCCACCGCGTTGCCGGGACCTGGTATCAGCCAATCGCCGCGGCCACGGTTTCCTGGTCCTTATCGGTGCTTCCCTCGATCTGGTCGCCTCGCTCGCTCTCTTGTTGTCGTTGTTGTCGGATGGGCTCAACCAGGAAATGGGAGTGGGAACACTGCCGGCACGAAACGGCGGCCGTCACTGCGTGGATCCCATCGACAAATTGAGCCGGCAATTGGCGTGGCTCACCCGCCCGAGTAAAAAATTCGGGTGCAATCTGCCCCGCGACTGAGCGATCTTTCTCGACCAGATCGAGCGGAAGTTGCCCCTGCCATCCCCGGAACACCACCTTCGACCAAATGCGCGGACGCGCGCCTTCCTTCTCCGCGCGCAGTTCATGCCGCGCAATCAGCAATTCGTACGTGTGTTCGACCCGGACTGCCTCGATGCTCACCAGCGCGGGCGCAATCACGATGGCGTGATCGCCGTTGGCAGTAAGGGAGTCCGGGCGTACAAACCACGGCAGTCGTTCACCGGCGTCCCCACAGAAGGTCACGTAATGGCCGAATTCCTTAACCGCTCCGCCCGATTCACGGCCTCGCAGGACGTGCCGCTTACTAGCCTGCTGGAATTCGATCGTGATGCCCGGACTACAGAAGATCCCGGCTTTACGAAGCCGTTGGACGGCAGCCGCCGGAAGCGTTAGCCTCTGTAAAGTCGGGCTTTTCTTGTTTTGCGTCATGCGTACCTCTTTTCCGTGATCGGCCGGCCAAGCGCTTCGCGGATCATTTCCTTCGAACACCCGGCCCAGCAGATGTACTTCCTTGGTTCTTCGACGCCAATGGCGAGGTTGTCGCCGCTTCTGTCGCGATTCGCGTTGGCGCAAGATGGGCAGCGGGCGATCCAGTTCCTACCGACCTGGCGCCGCACCTGGACGTAATCGAGAATTCGGAACTCGCCAGGCGCCGAAGTGTAATAGCGCCTGGGCGCCTCTGGCCGTCTTGCGTGTTGCGCGAACTCGGCGGGGATCTCTTTGCCGGCGACGAATCTGTCCAATTCCGCTTCGGTCACCTTCCGGAGACGCGCGAGATATGCCAGTTGGTCGGCGAGGGAATAATCCGCGTTGTAGAACCAGAATCTCCAACCCCGGCCTTCTTTCGCGCCGCGATGCACGCCAAGAGGCGCTCGGATCGCGTTCCCGAATTCACCCGGACCGATCTCATCCTGGCGGGGAAAGATCTCGATTCCTTCGGGCAGCCCTGCCCCCTTGATCGGGAGTCCCAGTCTGAGAGCTGTGTGATAGATGTAGACGCGGCAATCTCTGGCGAGGGCGGGCTGCTCGAAGAAGATCCAGAGGTGCCCGCCGCGGTTCGACTTTTCCAGTGCGGGTTCAACGCCGTCCTGCGTCAGTTCATACTGAAGCTTCAGCAAGTGCTCGACCGCATTCTTGTAATCGGCGTCGATGGCAACCCACTTCGACCGTTGCGTCTTCGGATTGATTGAATACAGGCCCACCGTCAGTTCACCGGCCAAGTGCTGTCGCAACGTTTCCAGTCTCAGAGCGGGGGGCGGCTCGCCCTCCCGCGCTTTGGGCCTGAAATAGTAGTGCCGTCCTGTCTCCGGATGTGGCCTGAAGGATTGCAGCGTATAGGCGCGGCGGTTCACGAACAGCTTATGAAATTGAGCCGCCATCTCGGCCGTCGCGTTTCGCTGGTGGTCCACCGCCGCAATGCCTCTTTCGTTTGTATAAGGCATGAGCTGCATTCCTCCAAAAACGAACTCAGCTTCAGGCCCTGAGCGGCTGTGGATTCTGTGCAAGTGCCTTCAGGCCAAACTCTTGGCACAGGCCGTCGAACTCGTCTTCCCGAAATCCACCGAATCGGCCTTCGACTGGCAACCCCAGAGAGTAGAATGCTTCTCGCCCGCGGTCGTAGATGTAGAACCAACCCGATTCCGGGTCGTCCGGTACCATCAGCATCAAGAGCGCTCCCTTGGCGAAGTCCAGCCAACGGGCGATTCTCGCCTCGGCACCCTGAGCGAACCGGAGGATGGCTTGATCCTCGTCAAGCCGCTCCAAACCCAAATCCTGCAAACGCAGGACGTCATCGATCTTCACTGCGTCCATAAGAACCTCCTTTTATGTAGTTGAATGTTATCCGCGTGCAGAAACTCCTCACCCGGCACTGCCGTTGCAGAACTTTGAGGGGATGCTGGGCACCGTCCTTATATAAAGGACGCGATGCTCGTCCATCCGGTCATTGCGTCACCTGTCGAAGTACTTCTGTCGCCGCCGTCACCGCCGGCAGAGAGCCCGCGGTGATCCGTCGGAGTTCGCCAAACCGAAACGCTCCTTTCGCTGCGCGATCAATCACGTCGGACACCTTCATGTTCCGCAGCTTTCCAACACGTTGCGCCTCCCGGACCAGCGCGGCGCGCGCGGCGCCAAGTTCGTTGCCGCGCCCCGCACTGGTCCGATTGGCAGATGCCTCCGCGTGTCCGTTGCCATTCTGCTGGAGCGGAGTTGCGCCGGCCCTTGTTTCAAGAGCCTCGATCAGTTGCCGCAGCGTACGGCGATCCGGAATGTCGTCGAGGCAATCTCCAGCCAGGTTCATCTCCCGGCAGACTTGGGAGAAGGTCGTTTGCCCAACCACGTCCGTCGCCGCGCGCAACCGTTCGATTCCGCGAAGAGTATCTTCCAATTTCATCGAGAGCGCACTGAGCATCCCGGCATCTTGAATCTCGTCGGGGTTCTCGATGGAGGCGATCGACCTTGCTAGCGATCTTGCCAAGCCGAACCCGACCTGCTCACACAGGGACTTCACCTCTGTCCGTAGGTCTGCGAGCGCGTGAGCAGAAAGAGCCTGTGGCTTCAGGTGGCCATTCCCGTTCGTATGGTTGTGCCCGTTTTGATGTCCACTTGCGACTGGCTTCCGCATTGGGAGAGCCCAATCGGGTAGCCTCGGCCTGGAGAGCGGCTGCTTCCGCTCGTCCAAATCCACCCAATTGCCACCCAGATCGTAGAGGTATCTTCCCAATCCAAAACAGGAGCAGGCGCGCTTGAACGCCTGGGCTTCCGCCGACGTTCCCGCATTCTCGTTGTCGGCCCACTCCTCTCCGAGGCCACTGTGCGATCCCATTCCATCAATCGTCACCCTGCACGTCACAACGATCTTTCCCGAGATGATGCCATCGCCATTCCCCCGTTCCTTCCGCTCGAAGTTCTGGATCACTTGTACCGTGTACTCTCGCGTCCAGCCGCGAACCGTAAAGATCGCGTTCAGACGATCTGTATATGCGCGAGGGTCCGCATATGCGATCACCTGTCCACGGCGTCTGTCCGATGTGGTGTTCGTCACGCGCCATTTGATTTCGCGCGGATCAAACGGATCTTCGAGCGCCCTCACAAGCTGGCGGACCTGCTCGTCCGTGTACTTCTCGGCCGGCGTCGCGCATTGTTGTACCGTAACGGGCGACGCCGCATCGGCGGTCCCCGCGAAAGCTGTGTTCCCTTGCATTTCATCTCCTTTCCATGTCTCTCCAGAATTGCCAAACCGTTCAGACCCACCTGCGGTGCATCCGCTGATTTCAGGGACAACGTTCTCTTTGCGCGCATACCACTCCTCCCGAAGCCGTCCCATTTATTCCGATTCACCAGGGCAAGATGTAGAATAGTTTCGACGCCTGAGTATTTGGAGCGCCCACATTCACATGCCAACCCAAAAACTGACTGCCGAAATCATCCACGCCGCCATCGAAGGCTTCGAATCTCAAAAACGAAGGATTGACTCCCAAATTGAGGAACTGCGTCAACTGCTGAATGGCGGCAGCGCGGATACCGGCGCGGAGTCCGGACCTCCTGCGCGTAAACGGAAGATCAGCGCCGCGGGACGCCGGAGAATGGCAGCAGCCCAAAAGGCAAGGTGGGCCAAGATCAGAGGAGAAGCCGAGCCAGCTTCATCACTAGCCGCAACCAAGCCAGCAAGGCAGAAAAGGAAGCTCAGCGCCGCCGGCAGGAAAGCGATCAGCGAAGCCACCAAGAGACGTTGGGCAGCGAAACGGGCCGAAGCTCAGTCAAAATCGGCCGTCACAAAGAACGCGGCGTCGAAGAAGTCGGTCAGCAAGAAGTCCGGCAAGAAGCCCCAGAAGACTTCAGAAGCGACCGTGGCCGCCACCGCCCAATAAGCTACCCAGCCAACTTCGCGATTACCATCCCGGACTTACCTGGTTTGATCATCGGCCTGGGAACCGAACACTTCGTCCCATCGTCGCAGCGTGTTGTTTCCTTTTGGCTTCGTGATTGTGCATTCGATGTTCTGAAGATCCTGCAATGAACCTATCGAGATTCCCGTGAATCTCTGGACCACAGGGTCGGGCGCATAGCCTTCCGCTTGCAGGCGATCATGGAATTCCTCAGCGATGTAGCAGAATACGTCAAACGAGTGCTCGCGCGTCCGTACCGTGTCCGGAGAAGCGCAGACCTGGCATCGAAAAACGGGAGCATACTTTCCATCGGCACCATACACTAGCAGAATGTGCTGCCCCGGCCGCAGACGTTGAACGAGTGGCATGCGCAAACCGGCGTTATTGTAGGCGTGCGCGACTATTGCTTTTGCGGACTTGACGAACTCCGCCGTAATCGTCCAGGAACCGCACGCCGGCGTAGCAAAATACACGAAGTCGCATTCGGGAAGCTCCGCCTCGCCGGAGGTGCGAGGACTCGCCTGGAGACTACGATCACGGCCTGTCAATTCGGTGGCCGCGCCAGCAGTCGGGGCGCATACCACAACAGACGGCGAGGCCAGACGCAGCTGCATTTGTCGACCAGAGAGCACCCCAAGTGTCCATCCTTCTTCGCGCTCAACGCTCAGCCGCTCCTCTCGCGTTAGCGAAGTGGGACCTGCGAACAGGCTGGAGAGTTCTTCGGCGTCGTCCAGCGCCGCAAAATGAAACGCCATCGTCCTGACTTGCGCTGCATCTTTCACCTCCGCTGCCGTTGCTTCGTTCGGCAACAGCGAAGGGTATATCTCGGCGTGGACGATCAGATATTCACGCTCATGTCGGCTGGGTAACGAGTTCAGCCCGGTCTCGAACGGCCACACACGCGAAACTGGCGCAAGTTCGGGGTCGTTGCGAAGCGCATTCAAATGCGGGATGCCGAGTAGGGCCTGGCTACCGACGGAACCGTTCCCATACAGTTTCCAGATCGGCTGCATGCTCCCTACGTCCGTAAGACGTTTCTCCGCCAAGTATCCCGAGCCGCTCTTGGTGCAAGACATCGTGTCGGATTCGCAGGACTGCGGGCATCCCCAGAATGGGTGGCACACACCGGAGACACGGCGATTCAAATCGGCTGCTACCTCAAACCTATTGTTGCCGTTGTCGTCGCGGTCCACTATGCGATCAGCAAACTCACGCCAGATCCCAAGCCACGGGGGAGTCTCCGTCACTCCCAACGCGTCGGCAAAACCTGCAGGGTAGCCGTACGGAAAATCGAAGCCGGCGAGCACCATCTTTTCTTGGCGCGCGAGCCCACGAAGAATGTCTGCGATCTCGGCCATCGCTCGGTGGCGGGTTGACGGATTCTCATGCGCCGCGAGCGAAAGACTCTCGCCGCTGCGGACAACCAGGCAATACCACACACTATCTTTTCCGGTCACAGGCCGACTACTCGCACTCCAGTCAACCATCAGGTAAGCGTCGAACTCAGGCATGGTTGTCACCACATAAAGTAGCAGCCATCCGTTCCGTCCGTCAGCGCTGCCGTCTAATGAAGTCCGCAACTATCGCAGCATGCCTTAGCTTGGAGCCCTGCAACGCCTTCCTTGGCGATGATTGGAACCATTACCAGTCCGGCCATGGGATCCATCCACCACCAACCGAGGAATGCATTCAACAACAGGCCACTTAGGAGAATCCCGGAAAGGTACGCACAGAAATCTGCCTGCTTCGAGTCGGCGCGCATGGCTCCACTGCCGATCTGGCGAGCAACTTGCCGTTTCGCTCGTGCCAGCAGTGGCATGACAATCACCGAAGCACTCGCGATCACGATGCCGGCGATGCTTCGTTCAGGTGGAACGTGCTGTAGCAAGGTCGAAGTCGATTGGTAGACGATGTACAACGCGAGCGCAACGAAGCACGCTCCGACTGTTCGCAACGAAGTGCGCTCCACTTGCTCACGCCGCGAAGCGTCCACGTCATAGTGCAGGCGCCAGAGTAGTGCCGCACCAGACGCCACCTCGATCATGCTATCCAAACCGAATCCTACAAGCGAGACGGAACCGGCGAGCAACCCGGCAATGATCGAAGCTGCACCTTCCAGACTGTTATAGGCGATGGTGAAGTATTCCAGTCGCTGGCCGCGGCGTACGTACTGTCCCCGATTTGCCGTACTGGTTGCCGTCACGTTTTTATTATCCGGGATCTCCGAACTCGACTCGTCGGACGCTCCGGAGCGTCTACACACCCCACTACGGTGGCACGTCACACAACCAGCGCGTTCCCAATCGCGAACTGAACCACTACTTTGATGGAGATGCCACGTCGCGTCACAAGCTGCCCGCCGTTGCGTACCGGAGCGTGCACGACACTTCCACCTCCATCATCCATTCGGATCCCAACATCACTCGCAGGTGCACACCGACGAGAGTGACACCGCTCTGCACAAGATCGCCCGTGGCCACCATCCAACGTCCGGTGGTGCCAAAGCAAGCTGCCACCGCCGTGACTCTGCGCCCGGGCGAGGCATTTCATCGCTCAACCTCTTTGCCCTGACAATCGACGTCAAAATCAGGGGTAGTAAATTTTAAGTGGCTTGGATACTCTGGCTTATGTGGTGGTGCCTCAGGTCAAACCTAGGTCAATGCCAGGGCAATCACAGGGAAAAATGCGATCTAGGGAATGTCGGCCAAACGATAAACCCGCATGGTCTGCGCATCGACCACTTCCAAGTCCCCTGGCTCAGTCTTGGGAAGATCGCTCGCGAGTCCGATTAGCACGCGCTGGCGTATCCGCCACAGCCGCTGTTTGAGCAGCGAGCGAATGTGGCGCGTGCCAGCCAGATACAACACACGATCCAGATTGCGCTCACGCTCAAGCAGCGACACGATGCGGTCGTATTCCGTTTGCGCCTTGGGTGTGCGCTCGTATTCGAGTGCAAACAGAAGCTGCCGGCCACCCAGCGCAAGTGTAACGATTGCGTCGTAATCCTTGGCGTACTTGGTGTCGGCCAATTCGTTGCGGCATCGGATCTCCATTTCGTTTTCCCAAGAAACCAGCGCGCGACTCCGCAGCAGATCAAGGTGAACCTCGTTGACACCCAGCGCGTGCGCGACACCTACGCCGTCCACCCGGATGTCCGGTCCTGTCGCCGGACCGTTGTAAGGCGTGCCGACATTCTCGACAAGATAGACTAGGCCGGGCGAAGCGATTGCAAATATTGGATCGCGGTGCGCCATCGGAAGTGAATGTCTTGTGATGAAGCCATGGTCCTCCAGACGCTTCACTCGCCACCAGAACGAGCCCCTGCTCAACTCGTACCCGTTGTGCCGCATGAACTGCCATAATTGCGTTTGCGTCACGTACTTGCTGTACATCACCTGACGCAACAACGGCAGATCCTGATTTGCACTAAGCGCGATTGCTCCTTTGAAATAACGCATACCGTTCTCATTTCGCCGCACAGGACAAAACGGCCATCCACGGCAGGTCGCGGCGTGGATCAGCGCAAAACGTTCCGCGCTCGCTACGGACCCATCCAAAGGCCGGCAAGATGAGCAGGGCTTCCTGTTGCCCGTTCCCTTCGCTGAACGAAACCACCTGCGCGCCACTGCATCTCCATGATCCGCTCCTGTCGATCCATCCGATCTCGGCTGAGCCGACGCGGAACAGGTACACATCGGGACGCGTACCGGCCGGCGTCAATTGTCGGAGGAAGAGTTTGTTCCGTCCACTCCAGACCGATAAACCTTCCGACTCGTAAACGCGGTGGATTGACCGGTCCGCAGACCCGGGATGAAAACCGGAACACTCGTCCAACCGGACATGGCCGTATATGCACGACCGGCTCCGCAACTTGTTTCTCGCCATAACGCCCGTAGTGTTATAGAAGGCGCGTCGTCGCGCGGGGGTCGCGCCGTCAACATCCCCGCTGACGCCTCTCTCCGTCCAAATGCTTCCGAAACCCTGGACCGCAACGAGCATCAGTTCTCCTCAGTACCCGTTCCGTCGTCCGCGACTGCGGACTTCGCTACCGTCGACTTTCCTTGTTTCAGCCGGCGATTCTCCGCCTCCAGTCTCTGAATTCGTTCAACCAGCGCTGCGTTTCCGTTTTCCGTTCCCGCGCCAGCCCGATTCTTCAGCCGCCGCTCAGCTTCCGACACACGTTCCGTGAGGCTGCTGAGTTGCGTCCCTTTCTGTTCGAGTTGTTCTTCCAGGCGAGCGACCTGCAACTCTTTGGCGTCGTTGTCGCTCTTGAGGCGTTGAAGTTCACGCTTGTAATCTTCGAGATTGGCCGTCTCCGGTGTCGACATCCCGGACTCGCCGGCTTCAATGACGCGATTGCATTTCTCTACGTGTTCGTTGTACCGGCTGATAGCTTCCCGGGCTCTCCGTTTGCAGTACTCGGCGTAGCGCAAAGCGTCCGCAGCATGTTCCGCAAGCTGCCACCGTTCCCGAACGCGATCGTTGTGCACCCAAGCGAGCGCGAACCAACTCAATACGAGTAGAGCAGTGGTGCCGAAGCTGTACCAGAAGTATCGGTTCGCGCCAGCGTTCTCCAGCCAGGCGCGTCTGCGCGCTTCCCACGTTGCACCCAGGTTCACATCGTGCGGATTGAGCGAATGAACCATCGCTTCGAGCGGCGACGTGTGGGCAGGCGAGTAGCCGCCCTGCGCTGCGAGTGGGGAATACTGCGCCGCCGGCGCCTGCGTATCCGCTCCTCGGTTGCGGTTCATACGCGGCTGTCCGGGGCCCTGTTGCTGCCGTGTCGTAGGTTGTCGGCCTTTAATTTGTGCGCTGTCCTGTCCGAAAAGTGCAACTTCGACGACCGCCAGCACGAGGTACACACGAAGATGACGACGCATTTCTGTCTCCTCCTACCTTCTCCCGCTACCGGGAATCTTTCGACCCCAGGCGGAATTCGCCAATTCCGGATTCTTGAACCGCAGGTTGGCGCCTCGCTGCTCCGAGCGCGAATGGCGTAACCGTGGCAACACTTCCCAATCGAAGCCGGGAAGTGTGATGTCCGGCGGCGTTCGGACGTGGAGGTGTTGGTGCAATGTGCCCATGCTGTCGTCCGTCATCAGGATCTGCATTTGGCCCTTTGGCAAATTCTTGATCTTTTCGTCCTCGGCCCGGTACTCGCGTTCCTCGCGCTCTGTCGCGCTCATGCCCTTCTGGAACCGCTCGAAGCCGAAGACTTGCTGCCGAACCATCGATTGCGTCCGCCGCGTGACCGCGTGTTCGGCGGATGCGCGGATGAAATACCGTGCAGTCTCTTCGTCTTGCGTACGCAAGGCGATCTTCGTATTCGGCGCCGACGTCACGTCCTCTTTGAATCCCTTGCCGACCTTGAGCAGTTGAGGCAGACTTTGCATCGAGAACAGGAATGCCGTATTGGTTCCCCGCGCGGTGTTGAGGATCTGGCTGAAGTTTTGGTAACCGAACGGGGCGAACTCGTCCATTACCACCGAAAACAACGGCCGGTTTGCCCGCTTCCGCTCCTCCTCACTCTCGTAGCGTTTTCCGACGACAAGCTGAATATTCTGCAGGAGCATCTTCCCGAGCGCGCGGACGGGTTCCGTGTTCTTGTTTACGTTCAGCGTCACGAACAGGATCAGCTCCTGTTCAATAACGTCGTCGATGGACAGCAGGTCGTCGTACGGACCAGTGATGATCGAGAGCGCGTCATCCAGGAACGTCATGCACTCGTTGAGTAGGCCTTGGATCTTCGGTACGCGGTCCCGGTCTTCGAACGATTGCATCAGGTTGCGAACCGACATTTCAAAATTCAATCTCCGCTGCATGCTGACCGACGTGTCCGTGCGAATGTGCCGGCGCGCTTTATCGATCTGCTCCTGCAGAACGCCCTGGTCCAGCACCGCCACAATCACGTCATAGAAGTTGAATCGGACCCCGGTGTAGTGCAGGATACGGACGATGTCGGCCAGGTAATTGAGCTGGTGCTTGCTGAAGAACTCGTCGTGCAGGTTGAATGAGCCAAACACCATGTTCACCTGCGCCATGTAGTCGTCGTCTTCGGTGTAGAACGGATTGTAGAGACTGGATAGCTCGGGCCGCGCCGGGTTGATGAGGCGCAGATCGTCGAGGCGGCCGGCGTGGTGGATGTGAGGCAGCAATTCCTGAAAAAACTCCAGGTCACCCTTGCCGTCAAAGATCACCATGGGGATCTTGTGACGATCCTCCGGCGGTCCCATGCGGCGCGCCAGGTCCTGAGTGATGATGTTCTTGAGCAGGGTCGTTTTGCCGCTCCCAGTCATACCGAGAACGATGCCTTGCATCACGCGAACCTGGTCGGGCCACAGCCAGGGTTCACCGTGGATGTCGTACCCGAGGACAACCCCCGACTCGTCCCACGCCTTTGCGACCATCTTTTCGTCGCGGGACGGACTCATGACGAGCGGCGGATGTACCTTCCGTTTTTCCCGTCTCGAGCGGCGTGTTGCGTAAAGCAAGATCGCACAGCTCGGAATCGCGAGCGCGCTCAGAATGTATACGGCAAGTTCGGCAGCCTGTTGATTGCTGAAGTGGTAGACCTTCGTCAGCAACAGCCAGTACCCGAGACAGATGACGCAGAGGCCAATCGAAATGAGAAAAGCCGGAGTTTCGGACAGCGGCGTGTGTGCTGGCCGCCTTTCACCAGATGCCAAATTGTCCATATTGATCTCCTGGAAGCGGAGTGGGGTTTACGTACGAAGGAATTGGATGAACAGCAGGTCGGCGCCCGCTACGATCGCATAGAGAGCGGCCGTCTTCAGCCGTCTCTGGGCGATCGTCCGGCGTTCGGGCGCGGGCGACTCGCCGGCGCTATTGCGTATGAGCCCGAAAACACCCCAGGCCGCGGATGCGATCAATCCGCCGAGGATTGTGAGCAGCAATGTGACCTCGACTCTGGGGCGGTCGTACCAAGGCGGCAGGACTAGAAATCCCACTGGATGCGACGGGCCGGGGAATACCGGCAGGCGTTCCAGCCATGCGACGTAGCCCGCCTCAACCAGAATCAATGCCGACGCGCACGCGAGCAGGCCGATGTCCTCCCCCCGTCGCAGCACTCGGTTCAGAAATGCCTCCGGTTCTCTGGCCATACACCTTTCACCCCACAACGGCGCTGACATTGAAGTAGACCGCCAGTCCCAGCGCCGCCAGAACCAGCGTGCCGAGAATGATGGCCTCCTGTCTGACGTGGCGACGTGATCGGGCGGCGAAGGGGTTGGCTGGTTCCAAGAGTGCATTCGAGAGCCGCTGGCAAACGCCGACGTCGCACGCCTTTCTGAAGCGGACGCGGAATGCCTCAACGATTCGTGTTGCACATACCGTCTCCATACCATCGCTTTCCGGCGGTATGTCGGGACGAATGCTCGACGGCCCCATGCGCAGCACGCGCGCCGCCGTGATCTCTACATCGTTTTCCATGGCTATCACAGGACCAGCATGGCGGTCACTTCGCCTGCGCCATCCGACGGAAAGGCAAATTTCAAGACTGACGGACCGTCGGTTCGGGACGGCAACTCGAATTCGACCAGCCCCCAAGCAGTTCCTCCCGGCGCAACTGCGTTCCCACGAACTTCCGCATTCAGAATTTTGACGGGCGCCTGCCCCTGGCTCGTGATTCGAATGCCGTCGCCAACAAGTTGGCTTTGAGAGAGCGCGTAGAGAGAACTGGAACTGCGGGGCGACCTGAGGGTAAACACGCCCGGCGTACCGGCGGAATATATCGCCCGGCCTCTATTTTGAATGGCGTAGCGAACATACACGCGATTGTTCTCCCGATAGATGTCCTTCAGGACGACCTCCACGCGGCCTCGACTCTTGGCCTGCCCGGCCAATCGCACGGGCGTGCTGGCGAAGAGCATATCGGAGGCAAGCTTAGCCTCCCGTGCTGCGCGGGGATCCTCGACGGGCTTGTCGGGAATCGCAACCTTCGCCGCCTTGGGACTGGGTTCCTGATCGATGGCGAAGTGCATCTCCTCGACAGAAGGCGCCGGCACTAGTTCATAGCTCAAGCGCTCCGAGGCCGTCCAGATAAACAGATTCGTCGTCGCTTCGGGATCGAGCGGTTGGACGAACACCTTGTTCCCGCGCCATTCGATCTTGAATGACGAACTTCCCGCGGCGACCTCAGTCACGGGGTCCGCCAGCTCGATAATGCTCAAATGGTTCGGGGCCGTCTCGACGCGGATCACCTTGTGGCGATCCGACGTTTCTGTCTCGATCCTCTGCGCGTTGGCTGCCAGCGCGAGGGCAATGGTGAAAACAATGGCTTTCTGCATGCCCAAAGTTTCCGCCAATTCCTGCATCGCTCCAAAAAACTAGGCCACGCCAACGCTCTCCGGGTCCCGCCAAGAGCGGCGGCCAAATCCGTAGTGGCAGACCCCCAGCCCCAGCTTGGGGAAATTCCGAGTATCTATGCCTCGCCGGAGTGCAGAATTCGCCGGATCCTCCGGACCACTTCAGTGTCAGGGAGAGCCGACGATCCATTCTGCAGTTCCTATAACTTCGGGGAGATAGTCTCGACTTGTACCGAAGGAGCTTGAACCAGGATCAGAACACAGTTCTTGCCGAGGGTATACGGCACAGGGACCCGCCAGAAATGGCGGTTTTCTGTTTTAGGGGTGAACGCTGACTTCGCGAATTCTGGCACCCAGGCGTGGAAACGTGTCGGCTATTAAGCGCAGCGCGATTTCCAGGATGCTAGGGATGATGACTCCCTCGACAATCGGATTTGCCTTCCTAATCTGAATCGACAATGATGTCGGATGCGCGAACTTCGATAGGAACTTGTGGGAGTCGCCGTAGTGCATCTCTTCGCCGTACTGCTCAGCGATGTCTCGCGCCGAGAGCACTGGAGTCTTGGCCTTGACCCGTTCCGCGTGATGCGTGAACACATGGTCGATGATGGCCTGCCCGGCTGCCAGGTGTTCCTTGTAGGCAGGATTCTTCGCCAGCCGGTCGAGCAGCGTCCGGTAGTCAACGAGCATGTCTTCTCGGAACCGTTTGGCTTTCTTTTCCGATTCGACGACATAACGCGTGAAGTAATGCAGCTCAAGAAGATTCCGCGCGGCCCAAGCCAAGCGCCCAGCGTTGATGCCATTGTTCGGGTCTGCCAATTCGAAGCAGTTGATGAGATTCTCGCCAGCAAGTTCAATCAGCAGTGTGGTCTGCCAATGCTCGGGAGCGTGTCTGAGCGTATCGACCGCCTCTTTCAGGTGATGGCCGTGGGCGAGAATGAGCGCCCGGAAGTCTGGAGCTGGCGCAGGCTGCATTTTTCAAGGATACCGCGTTCACCGCGTTCAGCCCAGCGAGGCGAACAAAACTCGAAGATGCTAAAATTGGAGCCGTGGACCAGGCGGCCGATGATGCCTGAGGAATTGGGCCAACGACCGGCGTGAACACAGCATGCTTCACGATTCGATGGTGGAAAGAGTATCGCCGCGCATGGAAAGATTACCCGATGGACGGTGAGGAGATCCCGCCGCCAGGCGCCATTCAGAATCTGGGGCAGGTGTGGAAGGTGCTTGGCGGAGGAGGTGTTGATGCCGGTCAAATCCTATTACAGCCAGAAGGAGCCGGCCGCAGACGCGGTGATTTGGCGCTTCATGGATCTGCGAAAGTTCCGCGACCTGATGGCCAGCGAGGAGGTGTATTTCCGCCGCGCTGATTTGTTCGACGATGAGAGCGAAGGCTTGCCGCCAGAGCAATACGTTCAGCGTGTGCTTCGCCTGGACCCGTTGGACCTCAACGACCGCAGGGAACTGAATAATCATCTTGGTTCACTCGCCCAGAGCCGCGAGATGCACTACATCACGTGCTGGTACCTCTTCGACCACGAAACGTTGAAGATGTGGGAAGGCTACGGTCACGACGGCGTCGCCATCGTGTCCCGCTACGATCTGCTGAAGGCCGCGCTCGACAAGGTGATTGATGAAACGCATATCGGGCTTGTGCAATACGGAGCCGCCCATCTGACTGACCGATTTAACGCGCTGGAATTTATCACGACCAAGCAGGCGAAGTACGAGCATGAGTGCGAAGTGCGAGCGATGCTGACGTGCATAGACCCGCTGGACGGCGGCAACCGCCACATTGACCTCAACAACGTTCTGCATCCCCGCCCGTTGCCGGCGAACCCGCGTCATGCGTGGGTTCCCGACTGCAAGCGGCGCAGGATTGTCTTGAAGGACCTCGTTCAGGAAGTTATAATTTCGCCCTGGGCCGAAGCCGACAACGTTGAGGAAATCAAGCTTTGGAACAGCCATAAGGGCTTCAAGGCCCCTAAGGATTCAGCACTCCGGGATTGCAAGTCGCCAACGCTGGAAGAATACCGGAAGCACATGAGGATCAAAAGGCCGCTACGAGAGCCGGAGCGAGTAGCCACGGAACACGAGCTTCAGCACTTTTACGAGGAGCTGAGCACTCTTACCGAAGAGCGTGTTCGATGGCTCTACCGGCAGCGTTGGGACAAATGTTATCTGGAGCCCGGCAACCTTCCAAGTACCTTGGACGTTCAGTACCTCGGCACGACGTTGAAGGTCTTGAAAGGTATGAAGAAATGACCCCAGAAGAGCGCAGGAAACGGCCGGAGCACCAGTTGTCGTAGATCGCTCGGAGTAACGGCATAGGGTTTACCCAGAAGATAGGACGTCCCCGCTCGAGTCGGGCCCTTTCGCTTCTTACTAGATTTGGCATATCAAGAGACCTCCAGGGGGCCAAGATGGCCGCCCTGGAGTATCCGTCAGTTTGTGCTTTTCAATATTGGAATGGCGGGACGCTGTTGCGTGTTCGGAAGTTCGAGCCTTCCGTTACGAATCTGCGTTTGGCCGGGTTGAACAGAAAACGGCCGGGCGTGAAACGTCCGCCCGTTGTCTGTCACCAGCCGCCCGTCTCCCGGAATTTGGAGCAGCAGGGTTTGGCGGCGCACGAACGAGCCGGCGCCGTCGGACACGTCATCGACCAGGTACACACTGCCGGCCTCGTCGATGGTCACTTCCCCGTCGACCAGACTGGGAAGCGCAACGGTAATCGGTCTGCCGCCGGTGCGCTCCACGATCATGTCAACGAGGTATTGCGGGAACGCATAGAATGCAATGCTCCCCGTGTTCAAACGGCGATTCTCGCGCTGATCCCAACGGCGACTCTTGCAGGCGATGTCCCACAAGGCCGTCAGCCAATCCAGTGCGCGATGCTCCTTACGTTCTGCCCACTTGCGAACGATGTTGATCAGGTTGCGCAAGTCTTGCCGGGAACGCTCCTCATAAAAATGAAGGGCGGCCTGGGCCTGATTGCGCTTGCGGACCAACGCTCTCCGCTCGTTGGCTGCCTCCTTGGAAGCGCTGGCCTTCGAAATCGGGAAGGCGTCGAGCTTCGATTGAGCCTCTGCCACGGCTTTTTCGTAGTCGTGGCGTTTCTCGGCGAGCAGGCCGATGTTCACGGCGTACACCGTGGAAATCATGCCCGCCTCCTTCAGCATGTCGCGGTCGTAGGTGCCTCCGCAGATTGCGCCGCGGAAGTCTTCGAGCGGTCGCACGTCGGCGAAGAACTCGTACAGCTCCTTCCGGACGTGATTGTACAGTGCGCCGATCCTGTCGGTCGGGGCCGTCGGAATCTGCAACGGAAGGTCGGAAACCCGCCTGATCCGCTTGAGCTTGAGCCACGGCGCCGTACCGACTTCCTGCCTGATCTTGCCGATCTCCTCCTGGCTTGGCTCGACCCCCCATTTGAGCTGGTCGAGAGCCTTCTGAAGTTCGACTGCGCAGCGGTTTGCCAGATCGGGACGCCCGGCCGCAAGGCATGACGTCTTGAGATCCGTGATTGCGCCGATCGCATTACCCTTCGCCGAGTACGCGACCTGCGGCAGGTTCCACCAGGGCGATTCCTTTTTGCTTTGCTTGTTTTTAGTGTTTTCCCCAGCGGGTGTATGCCTGAACCGATCCTCTACGAACATCGGAAACCTTGCGCCCTCGACCACGCAAATCCAGTCGAAGTCATAGTCGCCGCCATTCTTCTTGGCTGTTTCGGAATGCAATGTGAGCGTCCCTTCCAGCCGCAGTTGCCGATTCACGATCTCGGTCGCAACGGCCGGATCCATCGAGCACTTCTGATGAGCCAGATGCCGCATCAGCAATTCGAGCGTGGTGGAACCGTCCAGGGATTCCACCGGCAGCAGATCTCCCTTCGTCCGGATCGGATAACGGACCACCAGCATCCGCTTCGAGTCGAGGCTGGTGAGCGCCTTCCATTCCGGAATCCAGTCGGAGCCGCTACAGATCTTGCCGTCGTGTAGCACTAGGTATCCGTCATCGGCGAGTGCAAACGCCGGCAACGTGAAGCCGCCCGCGGTGCACAGCTTGAATGCCCACCTCGCCAGAGTGCGCTGCAGGTGAGAATTGACGAACGGATGCTTAACCCAGTATCCCGTGCTGTCCGCTTTGAGAACAGCTTCCACCACGGTGTGTTCCGAGGACGTGTGCTCCAGATCGGTGACCGTCTCGTCCGAGCGCAACAGTTCCACCTCCTCGGACATTCCCAGGATGCGGAACAGTTCGCCGAAGTCGTTGGTGGCGATAGCAGACTTCACCTTCTCGACCGCAGCCATCGCAATCGGCTTGATTTCGGTCTCGATGGAGTTCAGGGGAGCGTGTTCGACGAGTGTGTAGCTGGAAGCGAACTGCAGGTCTCGTGAAATCTCCCGGATTCCGATCACCACTCGGCCCGTCGAGTATTGCCCGCTGATGCGGCCGGCAGCGGTAAGGCACGGGCGAACGCACTCGGGTTTCCTGAATTCGGGCTTGCAGCTCGACCGAGGGATGATGAAATCGACCGACAGAGCATCGGCGACATCATCCTCCATGATCTTGAAGCTTCCCTTGGCCTGGGTGTTTTCGAAGGACATTCGGAACTGGTAGAAGTGACCGCCCGGCAGATTCAAGCGCTCGAAGTGGGAGCGCCGAATCCAGCCGCGGCAGTCATTTGTGCCCAGTTCGTGGTCCCTGACAACGACGACGCGAGCATCCGGAATCTCGATGCACACCTTGCACGGTGAGACGAGAATCCCGAAATACGTCATCGCGGCTTCTGGCCAGAATCGAAAACGCTGCGCGATAGTCTTCGCGTGTGCAACATCGACAGCGTAGTACTTGCCGTTTTTCGCGGATGCGGAAGCGCCCACGAGAGCGTATTCCACGCCGTTGTGAATGATCCGTTTGCCCAGCGTATGCTCGACCATTGACTGCTGGTACTGGTCAAGCTGCTGCTGCGGGATATCGATCGTGGCGACACAAATATCCGGATAGTCCGTCTTCAGCAGCGTGTTCTCCAACTGGCTGTCGCGATCGATTTTCATCTGCTTCTTCGAAACTGTACCGTCTTCGTTGATTTCCAACGCGATAACGCGAAGGACACTCGTTCTGTTCACAATGGACATTTGCGTATCTCCTTTGTTCTGTCTGTTGAGCTACAGCCAGAACGGGAGACCTCGCGGTCCCTCTCTGCCTGTAGCGGTGGAATGTTTTCTAGGACTTCCCCTGCCCAGGCTCAAGAGAGCCGGGTCCGAATTGTGAATGGTCTCGGTAGTCGGCGCTTTCGCCGGTACCGTTTACGCTGCCGCCGTTTTGCTCCAGTAATCGCGGCAGAATTTGCGCAATGCAACCACGAAGGTGCAAAGCCTCTTGTAGTAGACGGCCCCCAATTCCCAACA
>Ga0335071_10002250_pt1 | contig 20713 bp, 21 predicted proteins | sample Lox_Sample_15_FD_206724 | JGI IMG/M metagenome (GOLD analysis project Ga0335071, IMG submission 206724) | Soil microbial communities from Loxahatchee National Wildlife Refuge, Florida, United States - Lox_Sample_1.5 | ecosystem: Environmental > Terrestrial > Soil > Wetlands | place: USA...
ATGTCCGGTCGCAACAGAAAAAAATCTCGCAGCTAACCATCGATTTTGCGCTCGCCCATGAGGACCGTTTGCTCGCAGGGCTCTGTTCGGCCCAAGCATCTTCGCTCTATCTCGAAGTCCTGGATTCGATCAAGGCAGCCAATGAGAACTTGAGCGCTTTGACCAATGCACTGGCGAAGCTCGCTGAATCCGGACACCCGGCCTGAAAGGTCTCGCCATGAAAGAAAAAATATTCACACCGGAGGCCCCGATTCCCGTCGGTCCATATTCTCAAGCCGTGAAATTCGGAAATCTGTTGTTTGTCTCAGGCCAAGTGGCTCTCAATCAAGAAACCAAACAGGTGGAGGGCGATATTGAACAGCAAACGCGAGCGGTATTGACGAATCTGGGCAAAATTCTTAGCGCGGCCGGGAGCGGAATGGAGGACGTCTTAAAGACGACGATATTTTTAGCGGATATGGGTGATTTCCCACGTGTTAACCAGGTGTACGCCTCTTTCTTCGGCGAGACGCCGCCCGCCAGATCGACAATTCAAGTTGCCAAGTTGCCTTTGGGCGCACTGGTCGAGATTGAAGCCATCGCATTCGTGCCGTGAATCCCTGCCCGACCCTGCCAACAAAGGAAGAATTATGGGGTAAATGAGACCGTTTCAGATGCCGGCGCTATTCCAGGACCACCAGGGCATCGACAGCCACTGGTTCACCTTTGCGAATTATTAGCGGATTGACGTCGATCTCCTTGATCCGCTCGTTTTCCAGTCCGATGCGACCCAGTGCAATCAGGATTTCTGCCATGGTTCCCTTGTTTACCTGCTCCATGCCTCTGATGGCATCAAGTATCTTGTGACCCTTGATTTCCAGCATCATGTCCAATGCATCCCTCCTTTCCAGAGGGGCGAGCCTAAATGAGACGTCCTTGAGGATTTCCGTAAAAATTCCACCAAGGCCGAACATCACGCAGGGTCCGAATTGAGGATCACGCGTGAGGCCGGCCATGACTTCACGCTGACCTTTCACCATTTCCTGGACCAGGACGCTGTTACCATTTTTATCCATCTTCGAGAGTATTTCATTGTACGCGGCGAGCGCTTCATCATCATTCCTGATGTCAACGTGAATTACGCCTTGTTCGGTTTTGTGACTGATTCGCGGCGAGCAGCCCTTCAAGACCATGGGATAGCCTATAGTATGTAATACAGGCATCAGGTCTGCCTTGTCCAGGACGATGGCTTCTCGCGACACAGGTATGCCGTACGCTGCCAGTAGCTGCTTTGATTCGTATTCCGAGAGAATCGTTCTGCCTTCGCTCAGGACTTTTTCTATTATTTCCATTCTTCCCTCCGATAGATCTTTATATCCTCGAACAAACCTTTCGTGCAACCTTAATGCGGGCTTGTCGCTCTTCACGTTGATACGATTTCTCTTGATTCCTTCGAGCTAAACGTTTAGAGGTTTAACTAACAGCTTGACGCGCATCGGAGGAGGGGGAAGACGATTGCCCGCTTTTACGATGTGCCGCTTAAAAAATCGACCTGACGAATGCCCGACCGATAATCAAGCGATTCGAGTGAAGAGGGGAACCGCCTATTGTTATGATATCCGGAGCTTGTTGCATTGCACTCCAGTCCCGGTAATAATTATAGGTGGGGACCGGCGTAACACCCCTTTGTTCAATTGTCCGTTTCAGTGAGAATTCGGAGAATGGACATCAATCTCATCCATGGGTCGGAGTGGTTGAGATAATTGCAGGTTAAACGGGGCGACCATGCATACAGGTCAAGGAGAAACCTATGGCCAAGAAGCCTCCCAAAAGGGACCCCATCATCGTTTATAAAAGAGAAGAAAAGGGATTGAGGCCTTTTCTGCGCCAGAGCCGAGGGTTCAAATTCGGACCTCCCCCGGGGACCGGACCTCAGAAGCAACGCAAGCCCAAAGAAATCAAGACGGTTGTTCCTGAGAAGGTGCGTCTCCATATAGACACCCTCGCTGAAATCGATCAAATGCCCTCGCCTGAAAAAGAAATTGTCAGGGCCTGCTATTTTATGTCTTTCCTGGTTCATGAAACCAAGAGCAGCAGCGAACTCTTTCCGCTCAAACACAAGGCCCTGGAGAAAATTTTCAAGAGCGGTCACCCCTGCTTGACGGTTAATTACGTGCAACGCGGAGACCGGGAGATCTATCACCTGTCTCCCGAAGCCGAAAAAAAATGGGAAAAGGAGACCGGCTCGAACAAACATCACCTGAGGATGTATCTAACGCCAAAATGCAAGGTGGAATTCGAGGAAGGGTATTTTGACCTTTACCATTTTCATATTGTGGCCGAACCGTTCAGGTTCACATTTTATCTGCCGATTCACCAGGCTCCCTGGGTTACTAAGCGGAGAATCTCAAAACGGAAATTTCACTATCCCCAAACGGTGGAATACGGGCTTATTCGCGGGAAGGTTATAACCACCTCCCGGAAAGCCACAATGGTGCCTCTCGAACAGATAAAAGAAGATTTGCAGCGATTCCTGGACGCCGATATAGAATCGGAGAAATAAACCTGCCGAACTGTGATTATTTCATTCGACAAAATCTCTGTCTTTTTCGATTTGGCATCAAATAGTTGGGATCATTGTTGGGTGCCACTGCTGGCTTGGCCAGCAGTGTTTTCTGTAGGATTTTCTGACCTTGCACTGCTGGACAAGCCAGCAGTGGCACTCGCTGATGAAGAATCGCTTCTTAGAAAACCCCGCACTCTCTGGAAATGATCGTCTGAAGTATTTCCGACGTCCCTCCCCCAAAAAGCAGAAATCGGCAGTCTCTGTAGAAGCGCTGCACATCGTATTCCATCGAGTAACTATAAGCTCCGAATATACGAGTGGCTTCGTCCGAAGCGCGGCAGGCAACTTCCGAGGCAAAATATTTTGCCATTGACGCTTCTTTTAGGGCTCGTTCTCCATTGTCGAGCATAGAGGCGGCTTTGTAGGTCATGAGATGTGACGCCCAGATATCTGTCGCCATGTTCGCAATTTTCTGTTGCACCAGTTGGAAGCCGCCAATCCTTTTTCCGAACTGCGTACGCTCCAAAGCATAGCGTTTCGAATGATCGTAGGCCGCGCGCGCCAGACCCAGAGACAAAGCCGCTGTCATAACCCTGATCACGGCCAGGATCCTCATGAGGTTGCCAACACCCTGCCCCTCTTTTCCCAGCCGATTTTCAAACGGGACTCGAACATCCGTGAATGCCAGCTCCGCGATTTCCGTGGCACGCGTCCCGAGTTTATCGAATTTCTTGGAAACGTACAGGCCCGGGGTGTCTCTCTCCATCAGGAAAAAATTCATGCCCCGAAGACCTTGGCTCTTGTCGGTCTGACACAGGACCGTAAAGAAATCCGCCACAGGCGCATTGGTAATCCATGTTTTGGAACCATTGATCACCCAGTGATCGCCATCGGCCCTGGCAGTGGTTTTCACGCCGGCCAAGTCAGTGGCAGCATCAGCCTCGGTTAACGCGAAAGAGGCAACCTTTTCTCCCCTAATCGCGGGCTTGAGTAGCCGCTCATGCTGCTCGGGCGTGCCGTACTCGTACAGAAAATTGGTGCCCATCAGGCACTGCATGGCAGTGAAAGCAGCGACGCTCATTGAACCTCGGGCCAATTCTTCGACCATTACGCAGAATTGCGTGGTATTGCCGCCGGCCCCCCCGACTTTCTTCGGATATCGAATTCCGAATGCGCCCGTCTTGGCGATTTTTTCGAACATCCACCGCGGGAATTTCTCCGCTTCGTCCATTTCTCGGGCCTTGGGGATTATTTCCTCGTCAGTGAACCGGGCAAATGCCTTGCGAATCATCTCTTCCGGCTTGGGCTTTGGAATCGAATTCACTGTTTTCCTCTACAGTATGTCTGGGCCCCATAGGCTGGTCTCGATACACAATATGTCTGTCCGGGAGGCCCTTTTAATCGGCCCGGCGGGTTGCGAGCCTACTGAGTGACGTGCTGTTCCTTCACCGCACGTGTCAATGCCGGTAAAATTTCGAACATATCCCCCACGATTGCAAAATCCGCTATCTCGAAGATCGGTGCGTCCGGGTCTTTATTAATGGCCACAATATAGCGGGAACCATCCATTCCGGCCTTGTGCTGAATAGCTCCCGAGATACCGCAGGCAAAATAAAGCTCGGGCTTCACTGTTCGACCGGTCTGGCCTACTTGGTGTGCCGACGCAAGCAAACCTTCCTCGACCACGACCCTGGTGCACGCAACCTGCCCGCCGACTGCATCAGCAAATTCCCGGAGCACAGACAGGCCCTGCCCGGAGCAAATCGGGCGGCCGCCGGCTACAATTATTCTCGCGGATGACAAGTCTACTCCCTTGTCTTCGTTCATGACGCACTCTAGAACCTTCGTGAATTCCCTGCATTCCGCCATATCGACTTTTTCCGTGACGACTTTTCCGGTTCGTGCCGGGTCGGGAGGCAAGGCATTCATGATTCCCGGCCGCACCGTTGCGGTCTGGGGCCGAGAGTAGCGGGTAACAATTGTTGCCATAATGTTCCCGCCGAAAGCAGGTCTCGTTTGAAGAAGGATCTTCTCTTGAGGATCAATTGAGAGCTTTGTGCAATCCGCGGTCAATCCGAGACCTAGTCTCCTGGCGAGTCTTGGGGCCAAGTCGCGGCCCATATGGGTCGCTGCAATGAGCAGGATACTCGGTTTGTGCCTCCGAACAAGCTCCGAGAGCACATGAGCGTATGTGCAGGTCTGGTAATATTCCAGACCCGGATGCTCCACAACGAAGCAGCGATCCGCACCGTGATGAATCAAATTTTGGATATTGTCACGCAAACCCGCGCCTAGAATGGCGGCGACTACTTGTTGGCCCAGTTCATCGGCCAGAGACTTGGCGCATCCAAGCAATTCGTATGCTGATGCGTGAAATGACCCTTCGTGCTGCTCAGCCAACACCCAGACGTCCTGATAGTCGGTCAGGTCCGGAATATCGCGAGTGGGAATCTCGCCGGTAAGTGCTTCAAATTTGCACGATTCCAGGCATGCTCCGCACAAGGTACAGCGATCTTCGAGCCATTTGGGTTCCTTTTCCTCAAGGACAATCGCCTGGTACGGACAGGAGCGAGTGCACTTTCCGCATGCGTTACATTTGTCCAAATCGAATCGAATAGCCATGCTAGTCTCCGAGACGTATGTCCTTGCCTTTTAGAGCTTGAATCAGTTGCTCGGCCACCGAAGCAGGCGAGCCCTCGAGAAGGCGTGTGTCACGGGCCTCTTTTGGCGTAAAGGTCCGTATCACCTGAGTGAGGGAACCGAGGAACCCAACGTCCAGCGCCTTGGCTCCGATATCGGACGCATTCCATATTTCTATAGGCGCACGATCCGAAGCTGCCCCGAGAAGGCCCGAGACAGTGGGATGGCGAGGTTCATTAAGCGAGGCGAGGACCGTTACCAGGACCGGCGTCGGAGCTTCTATGCGCTCGCAACCATCCTCAAGAGTTCTCTCCGCGATGACCGTGCCCTGTCGCACTTCGAGCTTACTTACATAGGTTAGCTGTGGAATGCCGAGAAACTCGGCCACTTGAGGACCAATCTGAGCCGTATCACCATCCACAGCCTGCCTGCCGGCCAGAATCAAATCGAATTGCCCGACCCTGCGAAGGGCAAGGCCGAGAGTGGTGGAGGTGGCCCAAGTATCAGCACCTGCGAAAGCTTTGTCCGTCAGAAGGATTCCCCTGTCAGCCCCTGTGGCAAGACACTCACAAATGACGTCGATAGCTTGTGGAGGTCCCATACTGAGCACCGTCACCTCACCGCCTTCGCTGTCTTTGATGCGGAGAGCCAATTCCAGGGCGTGTCGATCCTCCGGATTGATTATGCTTTCCACGCCTTCTCTGATCAGGTTACCGGTTTTCGGATCAATGCGCACTTCCGACGTGTTTGGCACCTGTTTAGCCAGAACGACTATATTCATATGCATCTCCTCGGAGAATACGAGGCTGGAATCAAAAAATAGCCCTTGGAACAATCTGTTGTCAAGCTGATCCTTTTGGAATCATTTGCCTACTTGGAGACAACCCCGATTCGCGAACATGTCATTGCAAGCGAAGCGGTAGGGGCGCATGGCATGCGCCCAAATGAGGGCGGACGCCGTCCGCCCCTACAGGACGAAGATTGCCATCTGCGGAACGCGGGATTCCACTCCAGCAGCGATAGTAAGTGCCGACCGTCCTTTCCCATTGTAAGAGAATGGTTACTCGGAACTTGCCGGAACGTAAGTCTGTTCGGTATGATGATGGAAAAGCGACTTGGTCGCTTTACTGGACCAGAGACTCGACATTGATTTCCTATGGAACAGCAATCCAAGACTCCCGCGCAGTGGACGATAGCCGCCGTCCTTAACTGGACTACGCAATATCTCTCCAGTCGGGGCATCACGACCCCTCGGCTTGATGCCGAAATTCTGCTCGCGCATTGCCTCAACGTTGACCGGCTCTATTTGTACCTGAATCTGGACAGACCTCTACTCCCCCATGAAAGGTCGCAATACCGTGATGCTGTCCGAAGGCGCGCATTGCGAGAGCCTGTAGCCCTGATTACAGGCAAAAAAGAATTCTGGTCGATAAGTTTGCGGATCGTTCCCGGAGTCCTTATTCCCAGGCCGGAGACGGAAACCCTTGTAGAGGCGGTCCTTCAAGAGATACGAGAAAACGCGTCTCCAAGGGTCCTCGAAATTGGGACCGGCTCAGGCGCTGTGGCAGTGGCAGTGGCCAAGGAGAACTCCGGGGCACAGGTTTTGGCGACGGACATAAATCCTGTCGCCGTCGAGACTGCCCGATGGAATGCAAAGGAAGCTGGGGTGGAAGCGTCCGTACAATTTGTCGCTACGGACCTCTTCGATTCCGTTCGACCCGGCCCTTGCTTCGATGTGATCTGTTCTAATCCACCGTACGTACCGAGCGATGTAATCCCTACGCTCGCTCCGGAAATTCGCAATTTTGAGCCGCTGAGGTCCCTCGATGGAGGCTCGGATGGGCTCGACACTATTCGAAAACTGGCCGCCCATGCCAGAGATTACTTGAAAGGTTCAGGCGCGTTGATTCTGGAAATCGGTGAAGGACAGGAAGCGGCTGTCGAAACCATTCTCCGATCAGTTGCCGGATTCAGCCAGGTGCGTATATTCCGGGACCTTTCGGGAAAGGCACGAGTAGTCAAAGGAAAGACCAAGTGAAATATGTAATCGCCGGTTATGGTCGCTTCGGCCGAATCGCTCTGGAAAGATTGAAAAAGGTCTTTCCGGATAGAGAAGCGCTCATAATCGAGAATGACAGAGAAAAGCTATCGGAAAAGCTTCCCTCGGGGACTGTCGCGGTCAATATGGATACCGTCGCCTTCCTTTCCCATACTGAGGCCTTGGAGCCGGATGACTTAATCCTCCCTATGGTCCCGTTTCACCTCGCGGCTTCTTACATCATGAAGACGTCCCAAAACATACATGAGATTTCGTTACCCGACGAGATCGCAACCAAGGCACCGAATCCGATTCGGATAAATTCCTCGACCCTCCTTGCCAGTAGGGCCGATTTCTTATGCCCTGATGACTGCCCGGAAGGTGAAAGGTGCACTATTACCGGCCGGAGAGAGGAGCCGTTGTATCGTAAGTTGGCGGCCATAACAATACCCGGATTTTCCGTATTGGTTCAGCAAAGTTACCAAATACTCCCGGGTGTTGGCGGTTATCCGCTGGGCGATCTCATCAAATTGTCGGGCAAAGTGGCTGTGGGTCGTTACATCGTCGCTACATCATGCAAATGCCACGCGGTGCTGACTGCAATTGAGAAGAATTGATCCGGATTGAAATCCATTTCCAACATCCATTCCTGCTGACCCTGAATGAGAAACCCCGCGACATGCGCGGGGTCGGACAGTTAGGTAAGTTCTTTGTCAGGAGGCTTCGGTTAAATCAGTGGTATCCCAAAGAGCAGAACGGGCTGGCCTTCATGGCCGGCAGGCTGCATATCAGGTTTCTGTTGCGGGTATCATGAGAAGCAACCCACTCACTCCAGTCGTCAGGCCAAACCTCCACCCTTGGTCTGACCATCTCCTCTTCTATCCTCGCATCGTTCGTATCGACCAAAACCTTCATCACATCCGAAGCTGTGAAGGGTTCGTAATCGTCATCCATGGCATTCTCCTTCGCCATACGGCGTTAATCCAACTGTTTCTTAATTAATCACTAATAATATGGAGTCAAGAAAACGTCTACTAACCTGGCGTTGATGGCGGGACTCAGCCTTTCAGCAAACAAGGGATAACGAGTCCGAAAACAACCCAGAGGGCTACTATAGCGAGAAACGGGATCAAGGCTTTTCGGACTGCGTCCGCGGGGAGCGGCTCGCTTTCCACCTGTATTGTGCTCCCTGCCAAGTCAAGCACACCTCTTGCGTCAAGTCTTGAGAAAGCAAAGATCCAAGACAGCATCCAGCCAAGAGCTCCCATGGCAATCATCATCGTCTGTGTCGCCAAGTGATTACTCGGCAGACCCAGCCACTGACCGATGCGCACAGCGGCCATGCCGGGTGCGAAACTCACGATCAATACGGCCGCTGCTCGAAATGCCAATGAAAGATAGAGATCTCCCCCGCGTGTCTCACCGGCGTAGAACACTTCAATGTCCGTCAATTGCTGGCCCCACGAGCGGCCGCCAGTCACCAACGGCAGAACAAAACAAACAAGAAAGACGGTCAGAGACATGATCGACACTGGGAATGCCGCGAGAACAGTCGGAAGGAAATCTTTGATCATCGTTTGGAAAATCCGATCAACCGGTAAAACGAACAAAATGAAAATCAAAAAGAGAAAGAAATATGCTGCCAAGAAAATTGTGAAAGTATGAATGGAAGCCAAGATTCTTCTTTTCCACGACGCTGGTGTGCGGTCGCCGTATGGGTTCAGAGCGCCGCCCGAAAGCACAGATTCCTCTTCATCGGATAGCAAGGCGCTTATTTGCGTGTCTTTTCGCACGATGAGTCCACAACGCGGACAATCTCCCCGTATCGCAAGGACATCGTCAGCCGATGAAGGTTTGTAACCGCATCTGGGGCAGACCAGGACATGATCGTCCGATGGTCCGTGGCTGGGGGATTGAGATATCTCCGGCTCGGGCATTTCCGTCGCGCTCTCATATTCCGGTTCGATATGTGACATGGCCCCGGCATGCTTTAGTGTTTCGTGGTATCTTCCGGCGGTGGCGAAATCCAAACCCTTCTTGATCACTCGAGATTCTCCTGAAAGGAGCTTCTCGATCAGCTCCGGGCTCCGGTTGAAAAGTTTCGAGAGGTTCCGCAAGACCATCCCGCGGTCGAACCCTGATATGATAGTACCTTCCAGGACGACTTTGTAGGATCTACGTTCCATCACCGATTCTCAGCCTGACAAGTTTCCGTTTGCGCCAAGATCGAAATACTCAGCCGGCTTTTCAGCCGGACATCCAACGCACCGATGTATCATGAATAAACTCCGCGAGGCTGTAGCTGAATCCTTGACTCTATCTATCTTAGTGGTTAGCCTTGCTATTATCTTGAAGCGCATTGAATTTCGGATGAAAGTCACCCTTCCCTACCTCCTCCCGTCGAGGGAGGGAATTGGTAGGACCGGCAAGATGCCGGTCCTACCGCAGCGGCGGAGTGACAAAGGAAGAGGAATATAATTTGAAGCGCTAAGTTACAATTCTCAATGCGAGACACTAACAGTCACCTCCAAATCAGGAGTAAGCAGAATGAAAGAACCGTCGGATCAGGCAAGGACCATGTCGATAACTGATGAGGATATCAAGAAATTGGAAATTGCGGTAGCCTCTATGCCCGACTCTGCCAATTCCCATTACAATTTGGGCCTGGCTCTTGCCCGAAGAGGCGACTGGGATAGAAGTCTTGATGAATTTCGCACCGCATTGAAGCTGCGGCCGGGATTGCTGGAAGCTCGCGTCAATGTGTCCGGCATCCTGCTTCAGAGAGGTGATTACGACGGATGCATCGAGGAAAGCCTCAAAGCGCTCGAATTCCGCCCGGACCTTATTGAAGGTTGCATAAACATCGGCATTGCTTTTACACACAAGGGGATGCTTGAACAGGCGGTTCAGAGTTTCCAAAAGGCATTGCAAATCGATCCCGACTCGATGATAGCCCACTTGAATCTTGGGAACGCTTTCCTGGCGCTGGGAGACATCGACAAAAGCATCGAACACAATATTAGGGCCGTAGAGCTCGATCCTTCCTTTGGCTTACCTCACAACAATCTGGCGGTAGCCTATTATCACAAGGGCGATCTGGAAAAAGCCCGAGAGCACGCGCACGAGGCAATGGCACTGGGCTACACGGTACACCCGGATTTCCTAAAGCAACTTGAGGAGACTTGAAACGGCTCAAATGGCCAATTCTCGACAATTTCTCCTGAACGGGTGCCACTGCTGGCTTGTCCAGCAGTGCGAGGCGAGGAAACCCCATAGGAAACACTGCTGGACAAGCCAGCAGTGGCACCCAAACTATGTTTCCAAACTGTTGGGTGTCAAATCGAAAAATACAGAAATGTTGACAATCGATAAGCACGAGAAACTGAACAGCTTACATGGCAAGGATATGCAACCCTGTTAGCTGCGGAAAAACGACAACCATTTTCAGCGCCAATAATAGCGCAAGCCGCCAACCATGGCCCAGAATATAGCAACTGCTCCCAACACCAGCCCAGCCCAGTTTATCCAGTTTGGAAAAGTTGGTGAAGGGGGGAGGTAAAGTGCCGAGATGCTCTGCAATATCAATCCGATACCAATGACCGCATATTTATAGACATCAACCCATTGGGCGGCTACGAGTCCGTTCAAAGCAAGCAAGACCGAGGCCATGAATGCAATGCAGAATGATAGCCACAGGACCGTTCCAAGGATGCTCCTGTGCTTTGCAAAAACGGACAGGCCAACGATGGCGAAGCCTCCTCCGATAACCATGTCCACCAAGGCGTCCCATAGATCCATTTTGCCTGCTCCTTGTGAATGGTTCCACGATCAACGATATCGGATTGATTGTGTCAATGGACGGGAAATTCCACTTAGTTCTTGATTGGTCGATGCCCTACCACCACAAAGGTTATTGCTTGGAAAAAAATTTGATCGCAGCCGCTTTTTTGCCTGCGGGGAGGGCCTTAAAGAAACTGTCGAGCGCTGGAGAGGGAAATCGAAGCTTTGGTGTCTTTGTCGCACCAACTACTTGGGGCCGCTGCCCACCCGCGGCCGCAAGGAGCAGAGTTCCAATCTCCGCGTCGGGTACAGCCTTTACCAGTTTTTTCACAAAATCCCGGTCCACAGACCAGGCTTCCTGAAACAGATCCGGGAAGAAATTCGCCTGAATGCACGAATAGAATATTACCTGCCGAAGGCTTTCAGTCCCTTCCCTGAACCTGACCAAAAGCTGGGCGCTGTCGTAGTCAGAAGGGGGCTGAGCCATCCTCAGCAGAACCGAAGCCTCAAATTCAGGTAGTGTGGCGAAAAGTTCCAGATCTTCCAATGTGAATTGCCGTTCAGAAACCGACTCGGTCAGAGCCGGTAGCAGCTTCTTAAAGGCGTCGGGACTTACCTCTTCGATGAGATCAACTAGCTCGTGAGCGCTGAATTCATTCAAAACGGCCCGAGCAGCGAAAATCTCCTGGTACCCCTCGAACTCTTGAAACAAACGGATAGTCTGGTCGGGCAAGAGGCGGTCCCACGGCAACCGCTCTGCTAATTTCAGCGCCTCGTCGCTCGGGCGATTCATGAGGAGACCCACAACCATCTCGAAATCGAATTCATCCAGCTCCCCGTGGGAGGATGAAATCCGATCCATCGGGTCCGGAAAATCCGAAAGGATAACCAGTCTTACCCATCTTTTGAAAAAAGCCCCCTCAGACTTCGAATTCACGGTATCCCATTCGCCGATGATCGTTTCCATGAGTTTTCGAGCGGATCGAAGCATTTCTTTCGTCAAGAGAGAAGCATCACGATCCGGCAGATCCTCACCCAGTTCCTGGATAATCTCCACCAGGACATCCTCCACTTCCGCGGGAAAGATATCCGTGTCCTCGGTCAGGGTCAGCGAGGTAAGGAATCGTCTTACGTCCCCCATAGTCACTGAGACAGGATCACGCGACTCAACATAACTCGAGATAATCAGCGTATTGATCAGGGCTTCTCTTATAGAATCGACTTCCGACAAATTGTCCGCTTGAACCAAACGCGACCGATTAAGCAGTGCAAACGGCAGTATCCGCCGTAGTCTAACGATAAATTCGTAACGTTCCAGTTCCGATTCATAGTATTCAAGCAACACCAGAGTGGAGAAAAGGTCGTCTTCCAGAGTTATCGACTCAATGGTGTGCATCTCCGTTTCAGTAAAAACACTCAATCCCGAGAGGCGTTGGCACGCGACATCGCTCAGACATTCATATTCGCCCTGGCTCACAAGAATCTCTATGCGATGATCCTGCAAGAGCTGTTGCCACTTGTGGCGAAGTTTTTCTATGCGAGTATGAGCAACACGAAACAACTCAACAGGTGAAACCTCCATCAACATGCCGATCCCGGCTTCTATGTCCCCGCCACTCTTGATTTCCAGACCTACACCAATCAGCTTGAGGATGGTTTCCTGCACTTTTGCCAATTCCTCTGTGGATCGGAAGTCCACTTCTTTGTGGAGGACATACTTGTTCGCCATCGCGACGGAAATCCTTATGATCTCGTCGGCCCTGTCTCTCGTAAAAATGCCTTGCTGCATTCCGTAATCGACTACTTTGGAGAGAAAATTTTGGGTGTCCTGGACAACAAGACCGAAAGACTCCATGACTCGATCCTTCAGGTAACTTATTCAGCTCATTAACCGGTGGCGCCTGGAAAGTGTCTGAGAACGACTCGGCCGGGCAGGTTTACTTCACTCTTTCAACGTACTTCCCAACTCGTGTGTCAATTCTTAATAGGTCGCCTTCATTAATGAAAAGCGGGACCTGCACGGTCATGCCGGTTTCCAGCGTGGCCGGCTTGGTGCCGCCTGCTGCGGTGTCACCCCTGACTCCGGGTTCGGTAGAGGCCACTTTCAGCTCCACAAAAATCGGAACCTCGACCCCGATGGGTTTGCCGTTATGGAACAGCACGGTAACTGTCACATTTTCTTGCAGATAATTCCGAGCCTCTCCCAATTGGGCCTCTGTAAGAAATGATTGCTCGTATGTGGAATTGTCCATGAAATGAAACTCGCCGTCGCTCTCGTAAAGATATTGCATCTCTCTCTCTTCCAGGTCCGGCTTGTCAATCTTCTCCCCGGCTCGGAACGTCCTGTCGATCACATTCCCGGTGACAAGGCTCTTAAGCGTGGTTCTCACGAATGCTCCACCCTTTCCGGGCTTCACATGCAGAAAATCCACTATGCTAAAGGGCTCTCCATTGATCTCTATTTTAAGCCCCTTCCTAAAATCAGGAGTTGAATACATCAAGTCCTCCCAAATTTGATGAGTTGTTCACAAAGATTAGTATCAGATGAAGCACAGTAGAGTATTCTCGGATAAATATAGGACTACGCCTTTTAACTCATCCGGCCGGTATCAAATCCTTCGGCATCTCAGAGAGTAATTCGGGTCCTTGCCTGTCGAGATAGACAAGACTCTCCAGCCTTACTCCTCCTTGACCTTCCAAGTATACCCCTGGCTCAATGGTAAAAACCATGCCCTGTTCGAGCACTCCTCTTCCACGCGGGGACAAGTAAGGCGGCTCATGAATTTCCAGGCCGACACCGTGTCCCAGGCCGTGCAAGAAATAGTTACCGAACCCGGCATCCGTTATGCTTCTCCTGGCTATTCCATCCATTTCACGAGCGCGAATCCCCGGCTTGGCTGCATCCAAAGCCCTCATGTGAGCTTCATAAACGGCATTGTGAATTTTCTTTTGTTTGTCTGACGGCTCGCCGGTCACGCACGTAACGGTTTCGTCGCTATGATAGCCTTCAAGCCGACAACCATAGTCGATGATCACCAACTCTCCACGGCCGATTACCCGATCCGAGGGCTCCCCGTGGGGCAGGGCACTGCGTTCTCCTGAAGCGACGATGCTCTCGAAAGCCACCGCTTCAGCTCCATTTCGACGCATCTCCGTTTCCAGCTCCGCTGCGACTTCGATTTCTCTTTTGCCGGACAAGCCGCGACCAACAATCTCCTTACAAGCCAGTGCCGCTATATGGGCCGCCCGCTGAATTTTCATTTTTTCATCAGATGTCTTACGGATCCGCAGGTGCTCCAAGAATGTCCGATTGAGACTTACGAGTTTCACTTCCTGTAACCGTCGAGAAAGCGAGGCTATGAAATCATAGCTGACCCTTTGCGCTTCTACCCCAAGCCGCTGAACTCCCGCAGCCTTAATTGTACGTGCCAGAGCATCCAGTTTGTTGCGAACCACCCGGACACGAAATTCCGGCGCTTGTTGTTTTGCTTGGGTTTTGTAACGTCCGTCCGTAAATAGAAACCATTCGCCTCGGGTTATCAGGATCGCCGCCTCGGACCCGGTGAAGCCAGTGAGATACCTAACATTATACGAAGACATGGTTTCAGAAGTATTGAACAGGAGCGCGTCTATCCCAAGTCTTTCCAAACGCTTATGTAAATTATGCAGTGGCTTCACTATGTTGTAGGTCGACATGCTTTCATCTGCTCTATGGTTTTCAGCCAAGCGGTCAGAGTTCTCAAGGTGCTGTCTTCTCGCATGTGTTCGCGAGCCCTACGCCGGACCTCCCTCAACGCCTCATCCTCCGGATTCTGCTCAACTAGAATATCTAGAATTTCCAATGCTTGACCCAGGTGACCCTGCCGAATAAGCTCGTGGGCCATCGAGACAGTCATTGGGGTTAAAGTCAAGTCCAGAGAAGGTGTTTCTTTTTTCAGCTCCGGGCAATAAGCATCTTTGGGTCCGTCGGATGGTCCTCGCGTGGTTAGACGATCCTTGTAATCGTCTGTCATTCGATCGACAGTAGTTCTCCGGAGCCCACGGCCCTCGCGCGCGATCTGCAATGTCCAGTGAAGTATCTGGTGAAGCTTTTTATACCGAAGACCTTCGTCAATATGGCCCTTTCGAATCAACACTTCACCCAATAAATCGAAAAGGCCGCTCGCACGCACATACTGCGCCTCCAAGTCATGAAGGAGCTGCAAAGCGCGCTCGAAATCCGCGTTTTGGAGAAGCTCCCGCGCTCGCCCTAAGCGCTGTTCAAATTCGTACTCCGCTCTTGGAACTTCCATCTCTGCGGAAGAATTCTTCTGGTCGAACTCGTTCATATTCACCCTTATGTCTGAGACATGAACCCCACGAATTTGTTCGTTAATCTAATTAACTCCGGCCGTCAACTTCCTTCTGCCGTCGCGTGCCGTTGCCGTTTGGCCGTAGTTTGAACCACCAAAATCCACAGTAAGCAAAACAGAAGCCCCGACCGCCAACCATGCTCGGGAAGCGGACCGGGGCCGTTGTTTCTTACTCCAAAAATTGCCGGGTTCTGCAGAATGTCAGCCTTTTCCAGCTAGCGCAACTTTATATCGAGCCACTTGCAGTTTAGTGGAAAGGCTCAGGCTTTCCTCGGGGTGCGCCGATGCGTCAACTTCCGCGAGCTGCTTTTCGATTCCCGCCAATTCTTCGGCAGCCTCGGTCGCATCAATCTCCTCCTGGCTATAAGCTTCGTCCACCAGGACGGTGACCATGTCCTTCAACACCTCGCAGAAGCCGGACCCCACCACAAATTTGGTGAACCTATCGTTCTCCAGGTAGGAAAAAATCCCCGGCTTGATGAAGGTTAGCATCGGCGTATGGCCGACTAGCACACCGAATTCGCCCACCCCGCCTGGTGCTATGACTTCGTCAACTTCCTTATCGAGCATAATCCCTTTCGGAGTGACAAGCTCGACCTTAAATTTTCCCGCCATGAGCTTCTCCCGTCACGCGGCAGCCTTTGCCAATCTTTCCGCCTTTTCCAGAACCTCGTTCAGATCACCTACCATGTAGAACGCCTGTTCCGGGATGCTGTCCAGATTACCTTCAATGATTTGTTTGAAACCGGCGACGGTGTCCTGAATTTTGACGTACTTTCCCGGTGTCCCCGTGAATTCTTGGGCCACGAAGAACGGCTGAGACAGGAACCGCTGAATCTTGCGGGCCCTCGCCACCACCAGCTTGTCTTCTTCCGAGAGTTCATCCATGCCAAGAATCGCTATGATGTCCTGAAGATCTTTATATCTCTGAAGGACAAGCTGTATCTGACGAGCACAGCGGTAATGCTCCTCACCAAGAACCCGAGGATCCAAAATCCTGGACGTGGAGTCCAGTGGATCGACCGCAGGATAAATTCCCAACTCTGCCACTTGACGAGAAAGAACGACTGTTCCGTCCAGATGAGCGAAAGTGGTGGCAGGAGCGGGGTCAGTCAAGTCGTCGGCCGGCACATATATGCATTCCACCGCCGTAATGGATCCGTTCTTGGTGGAGCAGATACGTTCCTGCAACTCACCCATGTCTGTTCCCAGAGTAGGCTGATAACCGACGGCTGAAGGCATGCGGCCGAGGAGCGCGGACACCTCGGAACCCGCCTGGGTGAAACGGAAGATGTTGTCAATAAAGAGCATAACATCCATGCCCATCTCATCTCGGAAATATTCCGCGACCGTGAGGGCGGTAAGTCCTACTCGTGCACGCGCGCCTGGGGGCTCATTCATCTGGCCGTATATGAGAGCCGCTCGGTCAAGAACCCTCTCACCCTCCGGTTTTTTCTTTCCGGGCAGAACCCCACCCATCTCCAGGTAAAGGTCGTTCCCCTCACGAGAGCGCTCGCCCACACCTGCAAAGACTGAAGTTCCTCCAAATTGCTTGGCGATATTGTTGATAATCTCCATCATGAAGACTGTCTTCCCGACGCCGGCGCCCCCGAAAAATCCTATTTTCCCGCCTCTCATGAATGGAGCGATAAGGTCGACGACTTTGATGCCGGTCTCCTGAACCGCGATTTCCGTCACCTGCTCATCGAAAGGCGGCGCCGAACGGTGAATCGGCCGAGTGTCTTCGGTGACTATCGGGCCACCTTCATCCGTCGGCCGACCGACCACATTCATGATCCTGCCGAGGACTCCTTTTCCGACAGGCACCCTTATGGGCCCGCCCGTGTCCTTGGCAGGCATCCCTCGGACCAAACCGTCGGTCGAATCCATAGCAATAGTACGGACGGTGTTGTCGCCCAAGTGTTGGGCAACTTCTACGACGAGATTGTCCGGTTCGTCGCTTATGGACGGATTTGAAATCAAAAGTCCATTATAAATTTCCGGAAGTTGTCCTTCCGGGAAGGCCACGTCCACCACGGGACCGATCACCTGAACTACCTTTCCTTCTGCCATCTTGAGATATCCTCCTGAAACCGTTTTAAAATTTGGTTTCTGTTAATTCTTAACCGTCAGAAGACTTCTCAACCCTTTAGTGCTTCGGCGCCGCCGACTATCTCCATCAGCTCTGTGGTGATGGATTCCTGACGCAAGCGGTTGAGTTTCAAAGTGAGTTTATAGATCATTTCATCAGCATTTGATGTGGCGGCCTCCATTGCAGTCATACGAGCGCCATGCTCGGCTGCCACCGAATCGAGCAAACCTGTGAAAACCTGTAACTGAACATAACGCGGCAGAATAGAATCAAGCAGCTCCTCCTCAGAAGGCTCGTACAAATATGGTCTTCTCCGCTGCCAACCTTCTTCTTCCGGGGTAACGGGCAGGAGCTTCCGTAATGTAAGTACCTGCCTTACGGCAGACCGAAAACTGTTATACAAAACGTAAACTTCTTGATACTCACCCGCGGTGAATTTTTCGACAGCTACCGATACAACCGAGCCTGCCAGCTCGTACGTGATGTTATTCATTACATTGAGGAAGGCCTCGACGATGTTTATCTTGCGCCGGCGAAAGTAATCATGTCCTTTGCGGCCAATATTGATCATATCGACATGAACGCCCTTTTCGCTCATCTGCCTTACAAATGCCTCAGCCCGACGATTCAGGTTGGCATTGAATGCTCCGCAAAGGCCTCGATCCGCGGTAATCAGGATGAGTAATGCCTTTTCCGGGGGTTGCACCGCGAGCAGGGGATGAGCGCGGGGATTGGTTCGGGCCGCCAAAGACATGAGCACGTCGCGCATTTTATCAGCGAAAGGACGTGCCGCCTTTATAGTTTCTTCGGCACGTCTCAGCTTTGCCGCGGACACCATTTTCATGGCATTCGTAATCTTTTGCGTATTTTTGACGCTGGCGATCCGTTTACGAAGTTCTCGGAGGTTTGCCATATCTACCCCTATATACGGACCCTACCGGGTTGCGCTTCTCTCGTCGCCGCCACGGATACTCATACTAGCGAGATCTCGGGCGGAGTAAAGATCCCCTTGAACTCGTCGAGGATCCCTTTCATCTTGGCTTCCAGTTCTGCGGAAATCACCTTTTTTTCTTTCAGCTCCTGAAGTACTTCGGGATGAGTAGCTTCCAGATGGCTCAGGTATTGCTTCTCATACTCGGCCAGCATGCGTATATCATATTCATCCACGTACCCATTAGTTGCTGCAAAGATAATCGCCACCTGTCTTTCGACCGGCATCGGGACGTACTGAGGCTGTTTCAAGACCTCGACCAACCGAGTCCCTCGGGCCAATTGCGCCTGAGTCACTTTGTCCAGGTCGGAGCCAAACTGGGCGAACGCTTCAAGTTCCCGGAACTGGGCAAGATCCAAACGAAGAGAACCCGCAACCTGCTTCATCGCCTTCACTTGAGCATTACCGCCGACCCGCGACACGCTTAGTCCGACATTGACGGCAGGCCGAACCCCTGAATAGAAAAGGTCCGTGGACAAGAAGATTTGACCGTCGGTAATAGAAATAACATTGGTAGGAATGTACGCGGAAACATCACCGGCCTGGGTTTCAATGACCGGCAGAGCGGTCAGACTGCCGCCGCCTTGCGAGTCATTGAGTTTGGCCGCCCGTTCAAGCAGGCGTGAATGCAGATAGAAAACGTCGCCCGGGAAAGCTTCCCGACCGGGGGGACGGCGCAAAAGGAGAGATAATTGTCGATATGCCTGAGCTTGTTTGCTGAGATCGTCGTAGATGATCAGGGCATGTTGACCGTGGTCTCGATAATACTCGCCCATGGTAACGCCTGAGTAGGGCGCAACATATTGCATCGGTGCGGGATCGGAAGCCGTGGCCGATATAACCGTCGTGTAATCCATTGCCCCAAAACGTTCGAGGGTGGCGACTACCTGGGCCACTGTTGAGCGTTTCTGGCCAATGGCCACATAGATACACTTAACATCCGTGTCCTTTTGGTTGATGATCGTGTCTAGTGCAATGGCCGTCTTACCTGTCTGCCGGTCGCCGATGATCAACTCCCGCTGTCCGCGACCGATGGGAATCATCGAATCGATTGCTTTGATACCGGTCTGTAGCGGCTCTTTCACCGGCTCTCTCTTGATGATACCAGGCGCAACAATTTCAACGACGCGGAATTCGGTGGCCTCAATAGGGCCTTTTCCGTCGACCGGCTGGCCTATGGAATCGACAACTCGTCCCAGCATAGCGCTTCCCACAGGGACCTGCACAATTCGCCCGGTCCGTTTGACCGTATCCCCTTCTTTGATGTGGACATCTTCGCCTAGTACTGCAGCGCCAACGTTATCCGCCTCCAGGTTTAGCACCATGCCCATAATCCCGCCGGGGAACTCGAGAAGTTCGCCGGCCATTGCTTTTTCAAGCCCATGCAGCCGCGCGATCCCATCCCCAACGCTGATCACAGTTCCCGTTTCGCTGACTTCGACTTTTTTGTCATAGTCCCGAATTTGTTGCTTGATGATGTCACTTATTTCTTCGGCTCTGATCTGCATTTTCCTATCCCTTCAAGCTTTCCTTGAGCTGGTTGAGCTGGGTGCGTATCGTACCGTCAAAAACCATGTCGCCGACCTTCGCGACCAATCCTCCTATTAGGGAGGGATCTACCTTCGTTGTCACAATCACCTGTTTGCCCGTAATATTTGCGAGTTTTTCCGTGAGCTGAGCAAGTTCCGCCTGCTCGAGAGGTTCGGCGCTTGTCACCTGCCCCCTTGTAATACCCCGAATTTCATCGACTTTTGCACGGAAAGCCTTTTCTATTCCCGTCAGTTGCTCTATTCGTTTCCGGTCTATCAGGAGGTACACAAAGTTGATCACCATCGGGTCCGCCCCCATTTTTGTTAGAACGGATCCGGCGATCTTTTTCTTGTCTTCCTTAGTGAAAACAGGGTTAATCAGGACTTCCCGGAAATCTCTCGATTCTTCGACCAATTTGCTTAGAGCGTCCAGATCGGCTGCATACTTATCCAAAGCGTTTTGTTCCTGCGCGATCTCTACCAGTGCCGTCGCGTAACGCTTTGCCAAGGTGGTATCGATCACTTCGTACCCCCGACCTTGTCAAGGTAGTCCTTGACGATTTTCTTCCGGTCCTCATCGTTGATTTTTTCACGTATGAGCGTTTCCGCAAGTTGGACAGCCAGGGCGACTGCTTCGCTCTTCAGTGCGGCCTTCGCTTTTCTGACCTCCTGCTCGGCTGCCATTTTGGCTGCTTCTACCATGCTTGCGGACATCTTTTCGGCGTTAATTGTTATCTTTGCGCTCT
>Ga0335071_10002251_pt1 | contig 20711 bp, 23 predicted proteins | sample Lox_Sample_15_FD_206724 | JGI IMG/M metagenome (GOLD analysis project Ga0335071, IMG submission 206724) | Soil microbial communities from Loxahatchee National Wildlife Refuge, Florida, United States - Lox_Sample_1.5 | ecosystem: Environmental > Terrestrial > Soil > Wetlands | place: USA...
CATCTCCTAAAACCATCACCCCACCTTCTCAAAATCAATAAACCCATTATACGGATCCGTCCAGAGCAACCGGACCCGGACCTCCTGCCCGACCTTGAGCCCCCGCTCGTTCTTCACCACCTTGCCCTCAGCCGGCGGGGTGAGCAGGCGCACGTAGGTCCCATGCTCGATGGCCCCCGTGACGATGGCATCAAAGGTCTCGCCGATGCGGTTCCGGAGGAGCACCGCGGCCTCGGCCTTCCTCATGAACCGCTCGACCTTGTTCGCCTCGTGCTCCCGGTCGGTGAGCCATGCGCAGAGATCGTCAAGCTCCTTCGGGGCATACGGGCTCGGGTCCCCGGCGAGGACCGATTTCACGAGCCGCTGGATGATGAGGTCCACGTACCGCCGGTTCGGGGCGGTGGAATGGGTGTAGTGGGTGACGGCGAGCCCGAAGTGGCCGAAGGGGGCCTGCCCGGGCGCCTGGGCGAGGTACTCGCCCCGGCCGAGGAGCTTCACGATGGTGAGCGAGAGGTCGGGGAACCGGTCCGGGTCGGCCTTCTTCCGCCGGACGAGGAAATCGGAGAGGGCCTTTGCATCCGGTTCGTCGGGCAGGTGCTCGTGGTACAGTGCGGCGGTCTCGACGATCCCGTCCCAGTGCTTCGGTATCCTGACCACCCGCTGGATCAGGGGGATTCCCGCCTTCTCCAGCCGGTCGACCATGGTCCCGTTCGCGGCGATCATGAAGTCCTCGATGAGGTGCCCGGCGAGGTTCTTTTTCGGGACGGTCAGGTCGAGGAGCATCCCGTCCACCACGATCGCCTTCGGTTCGAGGGTGTCCAGCTCGAGCGCCCCCTGCGCCATCCGGTATTCCTTGAGGAGGTTCGAGGCCTCGAGCTGGAGCCGGAGCTGTGCCTCGAGGCCGGGGACTTCGCGGACGACGGGGGGCAGGGGGGTGGTACCCTCGAACCAACCGCCGATCTCTTCGTACACGAGCTTCGCCTTGTTGTTCACGATGGCCCGGTAGACCTCCCCCGGCCGGAAGTCACCGCCGGGGAGAACGGCGTACTCGACGACGACTGCCATCCGGTCCATGCCCGGGAGGAGCGAGGTGATGCCCTTCGAGAGCCGGTCGGGAAATAGGGGGAAGGTCTCGATGCCCGTGTACACCGAGGTCCCGTTGTGGGCGGCGTGCCGGTCGGTCGGGGCCTGTTTCTTCACGTACAGGTCGACGTCCGCGACGGCGACCTTCACCTGGATCTCGCCCCCGGTACCCCGCTCGCAGAACTCCAGCTGGTCGAGGTCCATCGAGTCCTCGTTGTCGATGGAGGACCAGAGGAGGCCCCGGAGGTCCCGGGCAGGGAGCCGGCCGTCGGGGAACTTCGCCTCGGTGATGCCTCCGACCTCACTCTCTACCGACAGGGGGAACAGCGGCTCGAACCCGTACTTCTCCATGGCATGCCGCGCGATGGCCGGGAGATCGACATCCCTGTTGTCCTTCATGGGCCTCCGGGGTGGTGTGTTCCGGATTTACAATCCCGTGGCACAGGGCCATGAAGCTTCCGGTCCTGCGTGCCCCGCCCGGAAACCCATTTAACCACGCCGGGCGAACGGTATGCCATGGATACCCCAGTCGGCGAGGAGCTCCTCAGGCGGTGCGGGCAGCTCGATATCGCCCTCGTCGGGTTTGCACCCGCGGACGCCTGGGACACCCCGCGGTTCGAGCCCTGGGTGCCGCCACCCTACCGCCCTCGTGCCATATTCCCGGAGGCGGAGACGGTCGTCGTGATCGGGATGCCCGTGTTCCTTCCCGTAGTGGAGACCGCCCCCTCGATTGCATACCACGAGCTGTACCGGACGGTGAACTCCCTGCTCGATGCAAACGCCTACCGGATCGCTGCCTTCCTCAACCGGAAGGGGTTCCCATCCTTCCCCGTGCCGAGGGACGGGTACGGGTCGATCCAGGTCCTGAAGGAGAAGCCGGTCGCCTTCTTCTCCCACCGGCACGCGGCCTACCTCGCCGGCCTCGGGACCTTCGGGGTGAACAACATGCTCCTCACCCCGGAGTTCGGCCCGAGGGTACGGTTCACCTCGATCTTCACCGCCGCAGAACTTCCCCCGGGGAAGGTGATGGAGGAGGACCTCTGCACGAGGTGCCTGAGTTGCACGGCGGCCTGCCCCGTTCACGCGCTCGGGGAGGACGAGTACCCGAAGGACCTCACGGAGAAACATGCCTGCGCCGTCCGGTCCGAGGAGCTGGCCCGAAAGTCCATCTCCCCCTGCGGGCTCTGCATACGGGCCTGCCCGGTCGGCGAGGACCGGAAACTGTACCGCCGGACCGGGAGAGGTATTTACGACGAGAAGGACCGGCGGTTCACCCGGTACCACCGGGCATGGGATCACGTCAGGGCGCACGGCGGAGGGTGAACCTGTTCCCGCTGCCGTCCAGTCGACGCCTTTTTCATGACCGGTGCTCTATCCGGGACCATGCAGGGTGAAGGGACCCGCGTCTTCCGTGTCGAGTTCGGCAAGAACCGGATCGAATCCCTGACCGACGGAATCTTCGCCTTCGGGATGACCCTCCTCGTGCTCGGCGTCGGGTACCCCATCTCCATCCAGACCTTCTCGAAGATGCCGGTGGACCAGATCCTCGTCGCCTCCGTTCCCTACTTCTTCCTGTACATGGTTTCCTTCCTCATCCTCGCCGCCTTCTGGGTGAGCCACCATATCCAGTTCCACTACATACGGGCCATCGACCGGACCTTCCTCTGGCTGAACATCCTCGCCCTCATGTTTGTCGCCTTCGTGCCCTTCACCTCCTCCCTCGCCGGGTTCTTCTACAGCTCCCGGCTCGCGGCCGGGGTCTTCGAGATCCACCTCCTCATCATCGGGCTCCTGTATCACCTGGGGTGGCGGTACGCAACCCGGGACCACCGGCTCGTGGTGCCCGCTCTCGACCCTGCCATCATCCGGCGTATAGCCGGGGGCACGCTCGTCATCCCTGGTTTTTCGCTCGCCGGTTTCCTCATCACCCTCGCGGGGTTCCACGAGAGCGTCTTCATCTACTTCCTTGTCCCCGTCATCCTCTGGATCCGCATCCACCGGTGAGGCCCTTACCGGTTCCCCTGCTGGAATTATCGCCAACTACAAGTACAGGAACGGATACAAGCTGAAGGCTTATGGAGCGGAGGGAGCAGGTGGTCCTCGGGGTGCTCATGCTCGGTACCCTCATGGGGTCCCTCGATGCGACCATCGTCATCCTCGCCTTCCCGACCATCGCCGACGCCCTCCACTCGGACCTCCTCACCACCCTCTGGATGATCCTCATCTACCTCCTCGTCGTGGCGGTCACCACCACCCAGCTCGGGAGGATCGGGGACATCTACGGCCGGAGCCGGATGTTCAACGCGGGGTTCGGCATCTTCACCCTCGGCTCGCTCTTCTGCGGCCTCTCCCCGACCATCCACTGGCTCATCGCCTCGCGAGGAATCCAGGCGCTCGGGGGGTCCCTCATGCAGGCGAACAGCGGGGCCATCGTCGCTGACACCTTCCCGCCCCACCGCAGGGGGACCGCCTTCGGGTTCATCTCCCTCGGGTGGACCACCGGCGCGATGCTCGGGATCGTCCTCGGCGGGGTCATCACGACCTTCATCGGCTGGGAGTACATCTTCTTCATCAACCTCCCCATCGGTATCGCCGCGACCCTTCTCGGCCTCCGGTACGTCACCGACAACGAGAAGGTCGCCGAGCGGCTGGACATCCCTGGCATGGTCTTCCTCGGCATCGCCCTCACCCTTATCTCCTTCGGCGCGGTGGACTTCGCCGCCGAGGACCTCGCACCCGTGAACATCGGGTCCATCGTTGTCGGTATCGCTGCCCTCGGCGCGTTCTTCCTCTACGAGATCCGGGCCACCCGGCCCCTCATGGACTTCTCTGCACTGGGGAGCAGGATCCTCCGGTACTCCATCATGGCCGCCTTCTTCCTGTCCCTCGGGTACCTCGCCGTGGTGTTCCTGATCACCATGTACCTGCAGGGCATCCGGGCGCTCTCGCCCCTCGATGCCGCCCTCCTCCTCATCCCCGGCTACGTCGCCGGCTCGTTCCTCTCGCCCGTGATGGGCCGGCTCTCGGACCGGTACGGGGCCCGGTGGATCGCCACCGGCGGTGCAGGGGTGATCATTCTCGCCACCCTGCTCTACCTGAGCCTCCGGATCGATACCCCGTTCTGGTTCGTGCTCGTCGCATCAGGGGTCTCCGGGATCGGGACCTCGATGTTCTTCCCGGCAAACAACAGCGCCGTGATGGCACATGCCCCGCAGGGTGCCTATGGCGGTGTCTCGGGGCTCCTCCGGACGATGCAGAATATCGGCATCCTCGGGAGCTTCGTCATCACCATAGCGGTCGCCGCGGCCTCGATCCCGAGGGAGCTCGCCTTCCAGGTCTTCATCGGAACGACAAGCCTGAAGGGCGGCGTGTCCCAGGCCTTCATCCAGGGGATCGATGCGGCCCTCTGGATCTCGCTCGTCTTTATCGCCATCGCCGGGGTCCTCTCCTGGCTCCGGGGTGAGGAATCAAGAGCCTCGGCCGCGTGACGGGCTTCTCCTCCCCGCCTCCCCGGCACTTCGATCAACCAGCGAGTACGACGAGGGCAACCACCCAGCAGAGAAAGGATACGACCGGCGCCCCCACGAGGTAATATGCTGAAGGCACCGATCCTGCCGCCCGGACGATGAGGGGCGCATCAACCCGGCCTGCCGGAGGTTCAAGCACCTGGAACCGGGGATCGCCAGGGTACCGCCGGGCAAGCTCCCGGATCTTCTGTCTCCATCTCGCCTGGAAGAGGGTTGTCCTCCCGAGGGAGAGGATCCAGGCGAGCGAGAGGGCGGCACCGGCCAGGCAGACTGGCCAGTTCCCCCGGGTGAACCCCCCTGCAAGGACCAGCGCTGCTGCGAGGATCGCCTGGGCAAGGAAAAGCACGAGGAGCTTCCCGGTCTTGACGGGGTTCTCGCCTGCCCAGAGCCCGACGAGGATCCGGTACGACTCATAATCCCTGTCGGCCCCTCCCTGTTCATCCATGATGAGGAGCTGGTGCCCTCCCGGGATATAGCCCTGTCTTCAGGACATCGATTGGCGGAGGGTCGCCGGAGAGCCGGTTTCAGTCCCTCATGATCAGGTAATCGGCGATGACCGAGATGACGATGATAACAAGGGCAAACCCGGTGATCATGGTGAAAAACCAGCCAGGCGGCTGGGTATCCACCGGGCCGGGAGCGGGGGTCTGCCCCGCAGGGGCTGCCGTTACCATGACCGTTGTCGGGGGCCCGGTCGCGGTCACCGCCGGGGGTGTGAGGGATGCCGGGGGTGTCCCGGAGGCCCCGGGGGTCCCCGTGGTTTCGGGCACACCCGGGGTGGTGGCGGTGGTATTTTCAGGCACGGGAACGGGCAGGTTCGAGCCGACAAGGACCTGCGCCATGCCGACCGGGATCCCGTTGTCCGTCGAGCTGATCGTCAGGTTCCCCTCACCGACCCCGAAAATCGAGGGCGTCGAGGAGGAGTCGTCGGCGCCGGCCTTCGTCCCCTGCTGGACGATGGTGATGGACACCGGGTCACCGGAGGCATGGACCTCGTAGAGCACCCGGTAATCGTAGTATACCCCGGGCTGGATCTCGACGGGGAGCATGACCTGGATATTCCCGGTGCCGGTGTTCTCGGCCCTCCGGATGGTCGTCCCTTCCCGCGAGAGGAGCATGACCCGGTTCACGTTCGTACCGGTCACGGTGATGTTCCCGCCCTGGATGCCGAAGGCGTACCTCCAGTTGGTGACATTGAACCAGGCCGGGGAAGAGGGCGCATGGAACGAGGCTGCGAGGGTCACGGCGAGCACATCCCCGTCGGTGACGTTCGCGAAGGAGAGGGAGATCGGGCTCCCGTCCCCGATGGCGGCGGGTTGTACCTGCATCCCGGCACCGAGGGCTGCCGAGACGACGAGGGGAAAGGCAAGCAGAGCTGCCGCGGTCAGGGAAACGGGGAACCTGGCTCTTCCGCTCATAATGACGATCCTTTTCTTTCTTCCGCAAAACGGATGAACCTGCCGATCGCCGGTTCCCGGGGTTCCCGCTTGGAGAAAGGTTATGGAACCAGGCGTCGAACCCGGTGATCGGGAAGGCATGCACCGGGTCCGGATCTTCACCCTCCTCCTCGTCCTCGGGTTCCTCGCGGCGACCCCAGCCGCTGCCCTCCATGCCCGGTACCTGGATATCGTCGTTGACCGGAACGGGGATGCCACCGTCACCTTCGAGTACAACCTCTCCTTCGTCGAGGGGGTCCTCTCCCTCCTCGGCGCGATCGACCCTTCCCGGGACGTCGAGCGGATCTTTGCCGCGAGCACGGGACAGAACACGACCACCCTCTCGATCGCCGGGGGGTCCACGACCTTCGGGGTCCGGGGGTTCGCCACTGTCGTCGAGAACGACCCCTCCCTCACCTTCGCGACCCTCCCCGTGAACCTGAGCTGGGGGCAGGCCGGCTACGAATCCTCGGTCATAGCGCCGCTGCTCGACCCTGATTTCTCCCCGGACTCGACCGTGATACGGTTCCCGGACGCCTGGTCCGTCACGTTCCACGACCAGTTCCTCGTCCCGGCCGTCACCCACTCGTTCTGAAACGACTGCCCTGCGGGCCTCATTCACCGAGGGCCTTTTTCACGAGGCGTGCCACTTCTTCCCTTGTCCCGGGGAGCGTCCGCACGTCCCGCGTCCGGTCCATTCCGTCGAGGAGAAGCTCCCCGGCGTACCGGATCCCGAGGTTTCGCATGAACGAGACGACCACCTTCTTCACGCAGGTGAAGTTCGCGGAGCCCGGCCTCCCTGCTACCGAGAGGAGGATACCCTGCTTTTCTCGGGGCGGGGAAAAGAGGTTCCGTTCCGCATGGTAAGCCTGGCAACGGTCTATGAAGGTCTTGAGACCGCCGGGGACGGTATTCGTGTACACCGGAGAGCAGACGACGATGAGGTCGGCTGACCGGAGCGACCCGATGAGGTCGCCCATGTCGTCATCGAAGGTGCAGTTCCCGGTATTGTAGCACTGGTAGCAGCCGATACAGGGCCGGATGGAGAGGTCGTCCAGGTACACCACCCGGGCCTTCTTCCCGAGGGTCCCTGCCTCCTCCGCCACCCAGCCGGCGAGCACGCCGCAGTTCCCGTCGGCCCTCGGGCTCCCCTGGATGACGAGGACCTGCTCCTTCGCCGGAAGAGGTACCACCTGCCTTGGCCGTTCCAGGGTCGCGACGAACCCGGCAGGGTCCTTCAGGAGGTCCCGTTCCCACCCGGCAGCCTTCCTGCGGATCACCTGCTCCGCGTCGAGGGGAACCGACGGGGGATACTCGTAGGTGCTGGTCCGGAATGCCCCGAGAGTTTCGCCCCCGGACCGGAGGAGGAGGGTGTACCGGACCATCCCAGGGTAGAGCCGGGAGAGGTCCTCCCGGTCAATCGTGAGAACATAGGCCCTGCCTCCCGCCTGGATTTCCTTCGAAAGGATGGGGTGCCCCTGTCCCTCCATGAGATAACGTTCTCCCCGCATCACAAGAAGCCTCCTCCCGGAGCTCAAACCCGGTCTCCTGACCACCACCCCCGGGAGAATCGAACCCCTTATGACCTCGCGGCGCGGTTCTTTTCCTATGATGTTTCCGGCCGCACCTTTCCCAGCCCTCCGGGGTGGTGCCCGTGCCCCTTGACGCTCTCCGGCCCCTCGCCGTCGTCTGGACCCTCGGCATGATCTTCGTCCTCGCCCTCCTCTGGCACCGGAGGAAAGTCACGCAGGCCCTTGCCATCGGCGTCCTCATCGTCTCCGCCGTCTTCGGATTCCTCTTCGCCGTGGTCGCCCCCTGGCAGTTCCAGCTCCTCCTCCTGGGGGACACGAAGGGCCTCGGCGGCCCGCTCGTCTTTGCGGTGTTCATCCTCGGTCTCTTCCTCGTCCTCACCCTGGTATTCGGGCGGATCTTCTGCGGCTCGATCTGCCCTCTCGGGGCGCTGCAGGAGCTCGCCTACCGGGCCCCGGTCCCGAAGCTGAAGGTCCGGAGGAAGGGAGCGCTCTCTGCAACGAGGTTCATCGTGTTCGCCGCGGTGGTGGTCGCGGCCCTCTTCCTCTCGGTGAGTGCCCTCGCCCTCCTCGGGGTCATGGACCTCTTCCTCCTCTCCTTCACCCTCGGGTCCCTCGTCATGCTCACCATCCTCGTCGTTTCCCTCTTCTTCTACCGGCCCTTCTGCCGGGTGATCTGTCCGTACGGGGCCCTCCTGTCCCTCGCCGGCCTCGGGAGCCTCTTCAAGATCCGCCGGAACCCGTCCTGTATCGAGTGCGGGAAGTGCGGGTTCGCCTGCCCGACTGGTGAGGCGGGGCGCGAGGACCGGAAGGGTGAGTGCTACCTCTGCGGGAGATGCACCGAGGTCTGCCCGGTCGAAGGGGCCCTCACCTACCGGAGATCGGACGCCACGATGGACCGGCCCCGGGGGGATAGTGGGCCGGGCGGCGGAGCGCAATGACCTTCAGCTCCGGGGGCGAGAGGATACCGGAGTGCGGACCATGAGCGCGGAACCGAAGGGCCAGGCATCCCGGGAGGAGCTTCTCGGGAAGGTCTTCAGCCTGAAGGACCTCGTCGCCTACCAGGACGGGACGGTGGCGAGCCGGATGATCGTGTTCCGCGACGCGGGGAACATCACCCTCTTTTCCTTCGACGAGGGAGAGGGGCTCTCGGAGCACACCGCGCCCTTCGACGCAGTGGTCACCATCCTCGACGGTGAGTGCGAGGTCTGGGTCGCGGGCGAGACCCACCGGCTGAAGGAGGGGGAGACCATCATCTTCCCGGCGAACAAGCCCCACGCCCTCTCGGCGATCACGCGGTTCAAGATGATGCTCACGATGATCCGCGAGTGCCCGAAGAAGGGAGCCTGATACCTGTGCCCGGGACCTTCCGGCTCATCGACCGGTGCCCGGGGTCGGCGAACCTCCGGACCCCGACCCTCGCGGTGAAGAAGTGCCCGGAGTGCGGCGAGGAGATCGAGATCTTCAGTAACGAGGTCTCGGCGACCTGCGGGAAGTGCGGCTTTGTCGTCTACAACGATACCGCCTCCTGCATCCGGTGGTGCCGGTACGCCGAGGAATGCGTCGGCCCGGAGCTCGTCCGGAAGTTCCGCGAGGCGGACCAGGAAACGGCGAAGAAGGGCCGCTGACGGGAACTGCGTCGCGCCCCCACCCGGCCGCCCATCATGCTCCGGGTACATTCATAAAGCTGGAGCGCCATCCTCTTTCCCGTGAATGAGATGAGCAGCGAAGAGATGCTGAAAGGGACCGCGCTTGAGCTCGAGAAAATCCTGCAGTCGCGGAACGTCATGGGACCGGCGATCGAGATCGGGGACAAGGCCGTGATCCCCGTCGCCCGGTTCGGCTTCGGCTTCGGGGCCGGCGGCGGGTCCGGCGGGAGGGGCGGGGGCGAGGGGGGCGGTGCCGGGGGCGCCATCGAGCCCGTGGCCATCGTGGTCGTCCACAAGGACATCAGGGGGACCGAGGGGATCCGGGTCCTCTCCCTGAACAAGGAGAGCCCCATCGCCCAGGTCATCGAGGCGCTCTCCGAGTCCCTCGCGCCCCAGGTCATCGACGCCCTCAAGGGCATGAAGAAGCCGAAGGAGCCGGAGACAGCCCCGGAGTAGGCGTACCGCCTTCCCGGCATGCTCCTCCCCCTTGCGCTGGCGCTGGGAGGCCTCGTCCTCCTCGCCATCCTCTCGCTCTATTTCATCCCGGTCAGGACCTTCGTCGCCGCCGGCTGGGGACAGGGGAAGGGGTACGTCCTGTTCCAGGCGTCGTGGGCAGGTATCGGGGCGAGGGTCCGGAAGGAGGAACAGGAGGTCCAGATCGAATACCTGTTCCTCGGGATTCCCATTCTCACCCGGGCTGCCGGGGACCGGAAAGCTGAACCGCCAGGCCCCCCGGAAAAGACCCATGAACGCCCGCCGATCTTTACCCTTCTCCACACCTTCCTGCGCCTCATCCGGCCGATGATGGGGTTCGCGGCGAGGGTCATCCGCGCGACCACCTTCCAGGAACTGCGTGCGCACCTGCTGGTCGGTCTCCATGATCCTGCCGCGACGGGCCAGCTGTATGGTTGTTTCTGCGCTCTCAGCCCGCTCCTTTCCAGCGACCGGCTCTCCGTACGGGTGGACCCGGTCTTCGACCGTCAGGTGTTCGAAGGGGAGATCCGGGCATGGCTCCGGACCGACCGGCCCCTGCTCCTCCTGGCCGCCATGGCAGGGCTCCTTCTCGATCCCGACGTGAGAAGGGGCATCTCCCTCCTCAGGAGGACCGTCGGATGATCCACCCGCCACAGGCCTCCATGGTGCCCGGCCCGGCGGTGTCCTGGGGCGGGCGCCTGTTCGTGCCCCTGATACGGAGGACGTGCATGAACTGGGGCGGGGGCGGGTTCATCACCGGCGTCCCGGTCGCCCTTCTCATCAGGGAGGAGGGCGCCTGGTCCTTTGTCCCCCTCATCGAGGGTGTCCGGCAGGATATCCTTTCCAGCCCCGGCCTCTCTTTTCCGGCGGGACTGGCCGGCGCCGCCGTGGATCCGGCATCGCCCCTGGGCCCGGGGCGGTAATCCCGGGGAGGTCGATCCCTGGATCGACTGGGTTTATTGCCAGAGGAGGCAAAACCATCCCCCTGTCATGGAGCAGGATGCCCTGGACGAGCTGGGATTACGCCGGCCTGGAGTGGCGGCGGCCTGCCTGATCGCCCTCATCTTCGTTATCCCGGTGCTCATCGGGTGGGCCGGCGGCTCCCCGCCGCACCATGTCATCGGGTTCGTCATCGCGATCCTGCTTCTCCAGGGCCTTGCCCCGCTTACCGGGATCGGGATGGGGCTCCCCGTCCCCCACCTCCTCCTCGCCTCGATCTCCGTTGCCACGGGTGTCATCCTCGGCGTTTTCATGGTGTGCGACATCTTCGCCGGGCGATCGGAGCGGATCACGAAGTGGATGGGGAAGATCCAGGCAACGATGGACAAATACCGGGTCCTGAACCGGTACGGTGAGTACATGCTCATCCCAATCATGTGGGTCCCCGGGATCGGGCTCTATGGGACTCCCGTCGTGGCATGGGTCCTTCACTGGAGGACGCACCGGTCAATCCTCCTCATGCTCACGGGCTGGCTCATCGCCTGCCTGACGGTTACCGGCCTCACCGAGGGCGTCCTCGCGCTCCTTCCACGGCCGTGAAAGGCCCGCCCCGGAGATCCTGATGCCCGACCGGCAGCCGCCCTGATGGGCGCCCGCGGTAACTTCAACATTTTTCGTAATTTATGGAAGATTTATGTAAAACCGGGCTCAATATGGAACATTCAGGTCAGGAGTACACTCATGCAGAAAAAGAGCCTCACCTTCATCGCGGCGGCCGCGTGCATCGCCGCCATTCTCCTCGCGGGATGCGCCTCGCCGGCAGCCGGGCCGGGGATAACCCCTACGCCGGCAACCCCCACACCGGTTCCCACGCAACCACCAGTCGCGCAGGTAACCTTCGGGCAGCCTGACAACGGCGGAACCTATTCAGTCGCACGGGGCGCCGAGGTCAGCATCCGGCTCCCCGAGAACCCCACAACGGGGTTCCTCTGGAACCTCTCCGTCCCCACCGGCCTTACCATCATCAATGACACCTATATACCCGACGACCCGACCGGGAAGCTGGTCGGCTCCGGCGGGACCCGCGTCTGGTTCCTCAGGGCTGACCTCGCGGGCAGCCAGGAAATATCGGCGGTCTACCACCGGCCATGGGAGCCTGCCGGGCAGGACGTGACCCTGTACGGGCTCACCCTCGTCGTCGAAGAGAACGTGTGCGGCGTGAGCGCCTGCGCGGTAACCACCCCGCCGGCGACCGTGCCGCCGCGGTACCATGTGTACACTGATGCTGATTCCGGGAAAACCGTGACGGAGGCGTTGGGGGAGACCTTCGCCGTCCGGCTCGCGGAGAACCCGAGTACCGGCTATTCCTGGAACCTGAGCCTCCCGTCCGGGCTCACCCTCTCGCGGGACGAGTTCATCCCGGCATCCACGGGCGGGCAGGCCGTGGGGGCGGGAGGGACACGTTCCTTCACCCTCGTCGCCGCAGAGAAGGGCACATGGAACCTCTCCGCCGAGTACCGGCGCCCCTGGCTCACCTCGGGCACGGTGGTGTACCAGGACCTCGAGGGGGGCTTCTACGGGATCGTCGGCGATGACGGGAAGCAGTACGACCCGCTGAACCTGGACGCGAAGTTCCGGAAGGACGGGCTCCGGGTCGCCTTCGACGCAACGGCGGTCCAGGGTATCGCCACCACCCATATGTGGGGGACCCCGGTGAACCTTTCCGACGTCGATGAGATACCGGGGTTCTCGCTCAGTGTACTGGTCGGGTAACCACCTTTTTTCCCTTCGGTCCCTGCCGGCTCCCGGCACCCGGAGACAGCCCGTTTCAGGGAGGGGGCCCCCGCTCAGGAACCTTAAAGGCAGGTCGGGTCGATGGTCGCGGTATGCCGGCAAAACGTCTCATCCCCGCGGTTCTCCTCCTCATGATCGTTTCGGTGACACTCGCAGCATGCATGGCCGGGCAGGGGCCCGGGAGCCCGTCCCCCACGCCATCCCTGACGCCGGGGGGACCGCCCGCCGCCCCCACGTCCCCTCAGGCCGCGACAACGCCGTCTCCGTCGGATCTCACGAACCAGTTCTCGCCCCTTGCCGCGACCTTCGCCTCGGGGTCCTCGGCGACCCCCCTCTCCGGCCAGGGGCCGTCGATCGGGGTGAAACGGATCGCCGACGGGCTGTCAGCCCCCCTGATGCTCACCGGCGCCCCGGACATCACGAACCGCCTCTTCGTCGTCGACCAGGTCGGCACGATCCGGCTCATCGCCCCTGACGGTACCCTCTCCGGAAGGCCCTTCCTCGACCTCCGGGACAGGATGGTCTCCCTCTCCCCTGCCTATGACGAGCGCGGCCTCCTCGGCCTGGCCTTCCACCCGCACTTCGACACGAACGGCCGGTTCTTTGTCTTCTACAGCGCCCCGCTCCGGAGCGGTGCCCCGGCGGGCTGGAGCTGCACGAACCGGCTTTCCGAGTTCCGGGTCTCCGCCACCGACCCGAACGTAGCCGACCCCGCGAGCGAGAATATCCTCCTCGAGGTTGACAAGCCCGCGATGAACCACAACGGGGGACAGATCCGGTTCGGCCCCGACGGGTACCTCTACGTCCCGCTCGGGGACGGCGGCGGTGCCGACGATACCGGGACCGGCCATACCCCGGGGATCGGGAACGCCCAGGACATGACAAAGCTCCTGGGGAAGGTACTCCGGATCGACGTGGACCACACGACCACCGGGAAGGAATACGGCATCCCGGCTGACAACCCTTACGTCTACCAGAAGGACATCGCACCCGAGATATATGCCTCGGGTTTCAGGAACCCCGCGTATGCCTCCTTTGACTTCTACGTGAGCCGGCAGTACATCGTCGCCTCCGCCGGGCAGGCGCTCTTCGAGTCGGCCTACATCGTGCTCCCGGGAGGGAACTATGGCTGGAATATCCGGGAGGGCACCCACTGTTTCGATCCCGCCCGTGACACTGCGCCTGCAGCCGGGCCGTGCGCGACCACCGGGGCCCGCGGGGAGTCCCTGATCGGTCCCGTCGTCGAGCTGGGGCACGACCTCGGGAATACCATCGTGGGCGGGTCAATTTACCGGGGGATCGACAACCCCCGGCTCACCGCCCTCTATATCTTCGGAACCTGGACCGAACGAGGCTTCACCGGGACGGGGGACGGGAGCCTCCTCGTCGCGACCCCGCCCGAGGGGTGGGATATCGGGAGGTACCCGCACTCCGTCTCCCAGCTGACACCCTACGACAACCGGATGTGGTCCGTGTCCGAGATCAAAGTCGCCAATACGAAGAACGGCAGGCTGAACGCCTATATCCGGGGGTTCGGGGAGGACAATCGCCACGAGATCTACATCCTTGCGAGCGGTGTCCCGGGCCCGGACCCCGGTTCTTCCACCGGAATGGTGCTGAAGATCGTCCCGTCGGCCTCCCTCCCGGTCGGAGCGACGGGGTACTGAGAAGGCCCCCCCGCAACCTGTTTTCCGGGACCCGCGGGCAGGGCCTCAGGAAATGAGATCATGAGATATGTTTATCGTGCGCAATCCTGAACCTCCACTCATGACCGGGAATTCCCGCCTTCCGGCACTCCTGCTCGTCCTTGCGCTCGGCGCGCTCATGGCAGGCTGCCTGGGCGGGCAGCAGGCCGCACAGGTCACCCCCACCCCGGCATCCGGCCCGGACCTGTTCATCACCTCACCCGAGGATGGTGCCGTCCTTCCCGCCGGAGACATTACGGTTTCGGTTCGGGTCGTGAACTTCAGGCTCGTCCCCAAGTTCGGCCAGCAGTACGTCGCCGGAGAGGGGCACCTGCACTACTACATGAGCGTGGGAACCCCTGCAACGGGGTCGGCGTCATCGGTCGCCCCGGTTTCGTATGCCGCGACCACGGACACGAGCTATACCTGGCCTGACGTCCCCCCGGGGACCTATACCTTCACGGTCGAGCTCGCGAACAACGACCATTCCCCCTTCCCCGCCCCCATCACGAAATCGGTCACGGTGAAGGTCGTCGGTCCCCTGACAGCCACCCCTCCCGCCACGACCGGGGCCGGGGGCGGTCCCTGATCGCGGGCCGGTGCGGGGAGCCGGGATGACGTTCACGAAGGTCGCCACGGCGATCGACCTGCTCTACGACCGGATGATGGGCATCGAGAACGCCGGGAAGAATATCCTCGTTGCAAAGATGGGGGACCGGTATTTTGCACTCGACGATACCTGCACCCACGAGGGCTGCAGGCTGTCCGGCGGGAAGATCGTGAACGGGACTATCCGGTGCCCGTGCCATGGTTCGGTCTTCGACCCCGCGACCGGGAAGGTGCTGCGCGGCCCTGCCGAACGGCCCATCCACGTCTACCATATCAAGGTCGAGCGGGGCTCGATCTGGGTGGATCTCTGACCGCCGGAACCGCCATCCTTTTCCCGAAGGCCCGCCCAGAGTCCACGGGGATTCCCATGAAGACCGTTCTTTACTACTTCACCGGCACCGGGAACTCCCTTGCCACTGCATTGGTCCTGCGCCGGCGCCTCGGGGACTGCGAGATCCTTCCCATCTCCTCGCTGCGGGAGGCACCCGGACGGGTCAGCCCGGTAGCAGACCGCGTCGGGATCGTGACCCCGGTGTACTTCTTCGGCCTCCCGTCCTTCGTAGCGGAATTCGCAGGCCGGCTCGACCTGTCCCGGGCCACCTACGTCTTTGCCATTGCCACGATGGGCGGGTCCGGTGGATCGGCGGCGCTGCGCCAGCTCGACCGGATACTCCGGGACGGGCATGGCGGAAAGGGCCTCGACGCCGGTTTCATGGTAAGGATGCCCGGGAACTATGTCCTCATGTACGGCCCCCCGGAGGGCCGGAGCCGGGATGAGATCCTCGGGGAGGCCGACCGGCGCATGGGGGAAATCGGGGACCTCCTGGACCGGGGCCACCGGGCCCGGCTCCCCTGGTCGCCCCTTGCCTCCCTCGTCCACCGGTTCATATATCCCCGGTTCATCGCCGGGGTTCACGACGCCGACCGGAAGTTCACGGTGGACAACCGGTGCACCTCCTGCGGGACCTGCGCAGATGTCTGCCCGGTGGAAAATATCCTGCTCGAGGCAGGCCGGCCGGTATGGCTGCACCGGTGCGAGCAGTGCATGGCCTGCATCCATCTCTGCCCGACGCTGGCCATCCAGGCCGGATCCGGGACCGAGGGACGGAGCCGGTACCGGCACCCGGAAGTCCCGGTTGAGAACCTCCGGCGAAAGCCCATGCCCTGACCCGGCGCGCGAGGTACCGCGGGAGGTGCCGGCTCCTATTTCCGGGGCTCTTCCTTCCCCGGCCCCTTCCCGGGGACACCCGGTTGCCTTCCCAGGAAGATCACCACGACGAGCGCGGCGAGCGAGAGCCCGAGGAAGATCCAGAAAATCGCGTGGATGGCCGCGATGAACCCGGCGGACACCTCCGGGCCGATGTGCGAGCTCCCGACGAACGCACCGAGCATGAGCGTGCTTATGGCAATGGAGATGGTCATGCCAACGAGCCTCATCGTTTCGACCATGCCCGAGGCCCGGCTGTACAGCTCCCTCGGGACGGAACCCACGAGAGTGCGGATGAGGGGCGACTGGAAGAAGGCGAACCCGGTGCCCATGACGGCAAGGGCGGCGACGAGCACGATGACCGGGGTATCCGGGGCGATAAAGGCGAGGATGAGGAGTCCCGCCGTTGACAGGGCCACGCCGGTCCCGATCACCACTGCGGGCGCGGTCCGGTCCGAGAGCCTCCCGGCGAACGAAGAGAAGGCCGCCATGCAGGCCACGAGGGTCAGGAGGATGATCCCCGAGACCCGGGCGTCGAACCCCCTTATGTCCTGCAGGTAGAGTGACAGGAGGAAGATTACCGCGAAGTTCGAGGTGTTGAAGACGAGGGCCGCGAGGTTCGCCCGGGCAAAGGTCGCGTTCCGGGCAAAGAGCCGGACATCGAGGGCCGGGTGTTCGGCGCGGAGTTCCCGGAGGATGAAGAGGAGAAGGACCGCGCCCCCGGCCGCGAGAATGACCCCGCCGGGGGGGATGGAGAGGGTCGAGAATCCGGTCATAAGGAGGAGGATCGAAAGGGCGTAGAGGGCCATCCCGGGGACATCGAGCGCCCCGGCCCGGGAGATCTCGCACTCCCCGCGGATCCGGAGGAGGATGAGCCCCATCCCGGCGAGGGCGACGGGGAGGACCACGAGGAAGATGCTCCTCCAGCTCAGGTAGTAAGTGAGCAGGCCCCCGAGGAAGAAGCCGAGGAGGAACCCGACGAACATGCCGGTGACGTTGATCCCGATCGCCCTCCCCCGCTCCGACTCGGGGAACGCGAGGGAGAGGAGGGCAATGGAGGTGCCGAAAATCATGCCCCCGCCGATGCCCGTGAGGAACCTCGCCGCGATGAGGACCCGGATGTCCGGCGCAAGAAGGGAAAGCACCGCCGATGCGGCGTACACCCCGAGCCCGGCGAGGAAGACCTTCTTCGCCCCGTACCGGTCCGCGACCCGGCCGAACGGGACCAGGAACACCGCTGCCGCGAGGAAAAAGACGCTCGCGAGCCACCCGAGCGTGACTCCGTCGGCCGAGAACTCGTCGGCGATGGCCGGGAGGGCGACGATGATGGCCGAGACCATGAAGGGGGCGAGGGACGAGCCGGTTACCGAGGCGATGAGGACGTTCCGCCTGGCCGCGTCCGAGACCATGGTTAGACAGGAATGCCGGGACCACCTAACCCTTTCGGTCCCCGGGACGCAGGGAGCCTGCCGGGCCTGTGCCCGGTTCCCTTTCCCTTATATTCCCGCCCGCCCACCACTCCTCCATGCTGATGCGTATCGGAGGCGAGGAGGCGGAGTCGGGCTCCGGGGCCTGGCTCGACGTGGTCAACCCTGCGACGGGGGAGGTGCTCGACCGGGTGCCTGCCGGCGACCGGGGGGACGTGGGCAGGGCGTACGCCGCGGCCGGGGCGGCCTCGGGAGGATGGGCCGCGAAGGGGCCGAGGGAACGGGGGAAGATCCTCTTCCACGGGGCAGAGGCGATCCGGGCTGAGCACCGGGACCTCGCCCGCACCCTCACCCGGGAGCAGGGAAAGCCCCTCCGGGAGGCGGTGGACGAAGTGCGGGGGTGCGCAAACGTCCTCGAGTTCTTTGCCTCGATCTCCGGCTGCCTCTCCGGGGATTTCATCCGGCTCGGCCCTGCCGGGGACGGCATCGTCGTCCGGGAGCCCGTCGGGGTCTGCGGGGCGATCATCCCGTGGAACATGCCGGTCATCCTCATGGGCTGGAAGGCCGGCCCCGCACTCCTCGCCGGGAACACCCTCGTCCTCAAGCCCTCCTCGACCACCCCGCTCACCACGCTTTCGATTGCCGGGATCCTCGAACGGGCCGGGCTCCCGCCGGGGGTACTCAACATCGTCACCGGGACCGGCGAGTCCGCCGGCCAGGCGATCGTCGCCCATCCCGGGATCGGGAAAGTCTCCTTCACCGGGAACACCGCGACCGGGATCGCCGTCCGGAAGGCAGCCGCCCCCCTCATGAAGGAGGTCACCCTCGAGCTCGGCGGGTCAGACCCGATGATCGTCTGGAAGGACGCGGACCTCGGGCTCGCCGTGGACGGGGCGATCAGGGGGAGGTTCTACAACGCGGGACAGGTCTGCAATGCCGTAAAAAGGGTCTATGTCCACGAGGAAATCGCCGCCCGGTTCCAGGAGATGCTCCTCGACCGGGTGCGTTCCCTGAAGGTCGGGGACGGGCTCGACCCGTCGGTGGAGATGGGGCCGCTCCAGAACCGGGCCCAGCTGGAGCGGGTCGAGGGACAGGTCGACCGGCTCCGTGACCGGGGCGAGGGGAGGGTGCTCGCAGGGGGTGGCCGGCTCCGGGACCCGGGCCATGCACGCGGGTTCTTCTATACCCCGACCCTCGTCTCTGACCCGGCGCCCGATGCCGGCATCCTGCAGGAGGAGGTCTTCGGCCCGGTGCTCCCCGTCATGGCCGTCCCTGACCTCGACACCGCCATCGCCGAGGCGAACCGGTCCCGCTACGGGCTCGGCGCCTCGGTCTGGACCCGTGACCTCGGCGTCGCCCGGGCGGTCTTCGAGCGGTCGGCTGCCGGGGTCGTCTGGGTAAACCGGCACCTGACCTCCCCGCCCGAGCTCCCGTTCGGGGGCGTGAAGGAGAGCGGCCTCGGGCGCGAGAACGGGGTGCAGGCCATTTCCCAGTGGACCCGGGCAAAGAGCCTGTTCCTGGGCTGGTAAGAGGGAGGGGGCCGCCTGCTCCCCCCATCTCCCCCTCGTTACTTCTGATTCTTTCGGTACCGGTTCCTCGATATTTCCCCGGGGTCGAAGATGGCCTCCGCTTCCTTCGCGGTGATGACCCCCTTCTCGACGGCGATGTCCCTGACGGGGCGCCGTTTCTCGGCCGCCTCCTGCGCGATTTTCGCCGCCCGCAGGTACCCGATCTTTGGGGAGAGGAGGGTCGCGAGGGCCGGGTTCATCCCCACGGACGAAACAAGCCTCGCGTCGTTCGCCTGGATGCCGTCGATGCACCTCGCCGTGAACGCGGGGAGGAACCGGTTGAGCATCCCGAGCGAGTCGAGGATGGTGTGGGTCATGAGCGGGGTCATCACGTTCAGCTCGAGCTGGCCGGCCTGTGCGGCGAGGGAGAGCGCGGCATCGTTCCCGGCGACCTGGAAGGCGACCATGTCCAGGCACTCGGCCATCACCGGGTTCACCTTCCCCGGCATGATGGAAGAGCCCGGCTGCACGGCGGGGATGAGGATCTCGTCGAGCCCGGAGGTCGGCCCCGACCCGAGGAGCCGGAGGTCGTTTGCGATCCGGACCAGCTCGAGCGCGAGTTCCCGCATGGCCCCCGAGAAGGCCGCCATCTGCGCCCGGCTCTGGAGGGCCTCGAGGCTGTCGCGGGCGGCGACGAGGGGGAGCCCGGTCATCCGGGCCAGGTGCTCGATCACCGCGTCCCGGTAGCCATCGGGGGCGTTCGCGCCGGTCCCCGTGGCTGTCCCGCCGATGGCGAGCTCGAGGAGCCCGTCCCTCCGCTCCCGGACCCGGATCGCGGCCCTCGCGATGGCGGCGCCGTACGCGTGGAACTCGTCACCGAGGGTCACGGGCAGGGCGTCCATCAGGTGCGTCCTCCCGGACTTGGGGAGGGACCGGAATTCCCCGCCCTTTTTCCCGAGGGCGACCGCGAGGCCGCCGAGCCGGCCGAACAGCCGGTCCGCCTCGCCGATAATGGCGAGGTGGGAGGCCGTGGGGAAGGTGTCGTTGCTCGACTGGGAGAGGTTCACGTGGTCGTTCGGCCCGAGGAACTCGTACTCCCCCCGCCTCCGCCCGAGGATCTCGAGGGCCCGGTTCGCGATCACCTCGTTCACGTTCATGTTGAAGGAGGTCCCCGCGCCCGCCTGGAAGACATCGACGGGGAACTGGTCGGCAAGCCCCCCTGCGGCCACCTCGGCCGCGGCGGCGGCGATGGCCTCCCCCCGCTGCCGGTCCAGGGCGCCGAGCTCCATGTTCGCAAGCGCCGCCGCCTGCTTCACGAGGGCATACGCCCTGACGAGCTCGGGGGGCTCCCGCCTCCCGGTGACCGGAAAGTTCTCGACCGCTCTCAGGGTCTGGATCCCATAGTATACCTCGTCGGGGACGTCCATCGCCCCGAGCGAGTCCTTCTCCTGCCTCATTTCGTGTCCTCCCTTCTTCCGCCGGTCTCCCGGCCGGCCTGTGTGAGCTCCTTCCGGGCCCGCCCGATGGCGATGTTGGGCGGGACGCCCTTCGGGCAGACCCGTCGGCAGTTCCCGTGGAACTCGCATGCCCACCACCCGTCGGGGGTGTCGGCGCGGCGGAGCCGCGCGGCGCCGCCGGCCTCCCGGGGGTCGATGCGGAACCGGTACAGGCCGGCGAGCGCGGCCGGCCCGAGGTACCGGGGGTTCCGGCCATTGACCGGGCATGCCCCGAAGCAGGCCCCACAGAGGATGCAGTTCGCATACACCGCAAGGTCCTTCACTGATGCCGGGTCCATGAGCCGTTCTTTCTCCGGTTCCGGGCCGGTGGGCGCGAACACCGGATCG
>Ga0335071_10002252_pt1 | contig 20711 bp, 11 predicted proteins | sample Lox_Sample_15_FD_206724 | JGI IMG/M metagenome (GOLD analysis project Ga0335071, IMG submission 206724) | Soil microbial communities from Loxahatchee National Wildlife Refuge, Florida, United States - Lox_Sample_1.5 | ecosystem: Environmental > Terrestrial > Soil > Wetlands | place: USA...
TGCTCCAGTGTCAGCAACTGAGCCTCGCGCAACTCGGCCCACGCTGATTCGCCAGGCTCGGCGGGAATGTCTCCGTGGTTGGGCAATTGCACGAACAGGAACTCCAGGTCCGGATTGTGCGAACCTTTGCGCCAACTGTCAATGAGTGCGGGCAGGAGCTTACGGTATTGATGCGCCTTGAGCGCGTTGCTCTCGCCCTGATACCAGATTGCACCCCTCACAGGGAAGGGAAGGAGTGGTGCGATCATTCCCTCATAGAGCCCCGAGACCGGCATCGGCGCGTAGCCGAGATTTGTCAGCGCTTCGACGGAGAAGCCGGTGAGCGCGTCTTGCGTGAAGGGCATGGTCACACCCCAGCCCTCCTGGTGAAGATCGCGAAGCCATACGGTGACCGGTTGCCACTGGGCGGATGCCTTGAGAACCGGGCTTGCATAGTCATCCCAGTCGCTGACGGAGGGCTGGAGTGAGCGGAATCGAAACGAGCCGTTACCACGCACCCAGAAACGAATCCCCGCGTATGCGCGGAGATCTACCGGAGAGCCGTCCAAGTTATACCGGGCCGTCAGAAACGACGACTGCACGCCGTCGAGGCGACCGGCGATCCGAACCGCAAAGCCGGTGTCTCCTCGTCCTGGCGACGAGAGCTCCATTCTTGTGTCGGGCCCGTCGGGCCAGTTATAGGAGAACACTCCGCCAAACGACGTGCGAGCTGTGCCGTCGTTGAAGTCGGCTATCGCAGTATGTCTGCCACTATCCTCTGCTGGAATCAGTTCGAAGTCATCGAGCTCCAGCGCAAGGGGGAGCCCACTTTCCGCGAATCGCTTCTCGTCTGGTGATGCTCCTTTGAGCGAGTCGAGGAGCGACTTAAGATCCGGGTCGGCGTCGAGTGTGCGGGCGTCCACCCATTCTTCAATCGGGGTTCCAGGCCAGGAGCTGTGGATGATGCCGATTGGAACGTTCAGGCTTCGATGAAGCTCACGCGCGAAGAAATAGGCGACCGCTGAAAACTTCTTCGCGGTGTCGGGTGTGCAGATCTGCCAGCTTGCCTGGGGCACGTCTTCCTGCGGGGAGAGGGAAATTTTCTTTGGGACGGTGAACAGCCGGATTTGAGGATAGTCCGCCTTCGGCACTTCGGTCTCAGAGTCGAGTGCCCCACTCAATGCGAAGGCCATATTGGATTGGCCGGAAGCAATCCAGACCTCGCCGATCATCACATCCTTAATGACAATTTCTTTGTTTCCGCGAACGGTGAGAGCAAATGGCCCTCCGACCGACAATGGCGGCAAATTGACGCTCCAGCGGCCGGCAGTATCTGCAGTTGCGGTGGCGGAATGCCCAGCAAGGCCGACGGTAATCTTTTCGTTCGGGCCAGCTGTTCCCCACACATGAATTTCGCGGTCCCGTTGCAGGACCATATGATCGGTGAACAGGTTGGGGAGGTGTGGATCTGCCCAGCAAGCCGAGCCGCACGCGATCAGCAAGCCAGCAATCGCAACGCGAAGGTGTCTCATTTCTCTTCGATGATAGCCAAATCCCAAGGCTTGAGTGTGAGCGTTTGGGACGGCGCCATTGCGGATTGTGTCAGCAGTTCCGATCCCGCGCCGTACGCATACTTCAATGTTTGCATGCTTGACGAATAGTTCAAATAGTAGTGGATGGACTTCCCGCTGCGATTCACGCCGTGCTTGATGCGAACGGGAGCGGGAGCGGTTTGATCCGGCCCGCTCAGGCCGGCCAACTGCAGCGTGTCACGGAGGAGCGATTCCTGGAGCTTGTCGCTAAGCACCGTGCCCTCATAGGTCAGGGTCCCTTTGCCAAAATGGTTGCGCGTAATCGCGGGATACCTGCCAAAAAAAGGATGGTCGTAGAACGCGAGCGCCTGAGCGGCATCCGGTATCACCATGTCGACCCAGTCGGAAACCTTGTTCTCCGGGCCGGCATGAAGCGGATCGCCCTTCAGCGGCAAAGCAGTCTTCAGAATTGAGAACTCCTGGTAGTGGAAGCCCGCCGCTTCGCGAAGCGGTCCCGGAGCCATGGTCCAGCGGACAGTGTCGAACTCATTCGTGAATCCGCTCTTGAACGCCAACACTACGTGGCCACCGTTCTTCACGTAGTTGGCCAGACGCTCCAGCAAGGCATCGTTCGCCACATAGAGGGGAGGGACGACGACAAGGCGATACTGCGAGAGTTCTGTCGTCTCCGGGAAGATGAAGTCAACACCTACATTCAGGCGGTACAAAGTGCCGTACATCTGCCGCATGATCGAGCCGTAGTCAGCGCGATCGCTGAATGGCATGAATCGGATTCCATGGCGAGAATCGTTGCTGTAGAGGATGGCGACTTTGTTGTCGCGGCGGAAATCGACAATGCGCGATCCGATCCGCTGCAGTTCGTGCGCAGTCCTGCTTACCTCTGCGTAGGCGCGGTTCGGTTCCAGGTCGTGTGACAGCACGCCCTTCCAGTAGGTTTCCTGCCCATAGTGAATTGAATGCCAGTGCCAGTATTCGACCATGTTGGCGCCCGACGAAAGGTGTGTATAGACATCGAGTCGAAGCTGGCCGTCGTAGGGCGGTGCCTGGCCTTTGGAATCCCATCCGATCGTCTGCGCATTCGTTTCTGTAACCAGGTAGTTCGTTCTCTTGAGTGAGCGGGTGTAATCGCCGGGCATGCTCGATCCCATGCCGTCGAACTCGTCCTGTGTATCGTGATAGGGGTTCACGGCCACAATGTCGAGCGCGCGGCCGATGTCATGTTCATTGACTTCTCCCCGTGGCGGCCCCGCCAGATCGTGGGTAACGAACTGGTCAGGCCGCTTGTACTCATTGACGATCGATGCCTGCCATGCCAGGAAATCGGTCGTAATCCACTGCGAATACCGCTCCCACTCGAGCTTCCAACCAGGATTGATGATGCCGTCGCGCGGCGGGACCTCAGTCCAGTCGTAGAGCCGCTGGCCCCAGTAATTCAGGCCCCAGTTCTGGTTCAGTGCGTCGACAGTCTTGAATTTCTTCTTCAAGTATTCGACAAACCCAACCTGTACGTCATGATTTGCCGCGTCCGATGAGGTTTCATTGTCGACCTGGTAACCGATGATGGCCGGATTGTCCTTGTAATGTTCAGCAATCTTGCGAATGACGCGCTCACAATAGAAGCGGTAGGTTGGATTGAGAAGATCGACGTTTTGGCGCAGTCCGTACCCGATGGTGCGGCCATCCAGCCGCGTGGTTGTGATTTCGGGGTGCTTTTCGTACATCCATGCCGGGATGGAGTAGGTCGGCGTTCCCATGATGATCTTGATGCCGGCCTTCTGCAATCGCTCGACGACGCGGTCCATCCATGCGAATTCGAAGCGCCCATCTTCAGGCTCCCACAACCCCCAGCTCGATTCTCCGATGCGGACAACATTGATACCGGCCTGCTGCATGAGCAGGATGTCCTGGTCGAGACGGTCGTACGGCATGTATTCGGGATAGTAGGCGACGCCGTAGAGAACGGTGCCCATCTTGTCCGGCGAAAAGTTGGGCGACGGCTGAGCCGCCGCAAGCGATACGGCAATCGTCGATGCAAGAAGCAGCAGGAATAATTTCGGCATGAGTGTTTTCATTTTGAACTCCGGCAATCCATGGACTCCAAAGCGCCACGATCCACGCCGCTACATTGCGGAATCGTCGTGCCCAGGAAATCGTGGCCGCCATTGTTATTGATTGATTTTCCTGAATCGAGCGCGGGGGAACCGTCCTGCAGTACATACGCGGAGGCGGTGTTGCGGCCGGTCCCCGCCCCGCCTGGATTGGCGACAAGCGGATCGGTCGTGAGTGCGTGCGAGTCCGTCTGTGGCTCAATCCGGAAGTAGATGTTGGAGTCGTAAAGATTGTTGGTGCTGCTGCCAGCTCCGGGTGCAGTCACATAGGCGCCATCCGGGCCGCGCGAAGTCGCATAGGAAAAGCGGGCGGTGCCATCGACATAAAAGACATTGTTGGAGAATGAAGTGTCGGCGGCCCATCCACTCCAATCGGAGTGGAGGACCAGATCGACATCCTCGCTCTTTCCGACATAGATCGTGTTGTTGTAGATGGCAGTGTTCTTCACCGGCCCGGAAATATTGATTCCGCGATGGTGGTCGTTCTGGCTGATGTTATAGCGAACGATCGTGCCGGTGTTGCCCGCGCTGTCAGCCGGGCCCTGGCTTCCGTCGTTGCAGATCAGCAGGAAGCCGCCGTCGTTATTGTGGCTGTAGTTGTATTGAATGATCGTGTTGCGGCTGTTCCAGTCGGAGTCGAACCCTTCTCCGTCGCGCTGGCCGCGCGTGCCGTAGACTTCGTTGAATTGGACGACTGTATTGTCGGCGCTCCACGGCCAGATCCCAGCGTTGTAGCCCTCCGACCGCTGGTTGGCGTTGCTGACGACGTTGTACTCGACCAAGGCGCCGTCGGTCGCGACGACAACAATTCCATCGCCGCCGATATCATCGAGCACGTTGTTACGGATCACAACTTCCAGGCTTGGATACCACTTCGATCTCTGCCAGTGGGTTGACCAGCCGAATATCCCGCTGCGGTCGACGTGATATATCCGGTTGTTCTCGATCTTCAGATCAACGAAACGGCTCGGTTTCGAGTCGCCAATGGCGCTGTAGTGAATGCCACCGTTCACCTTGTCGGAATCGACTCCATTCACGTCATGGATGGTCAGCGACCTCAGGTAGATGTGGTGCATTTCGCCGAAATTATCGGCAACCAAATGGACACCGCGCCGCGTCGCCGGACTTGTCCCGGTATTGGTGATCTCGAGATACTGGATCTCCCAGTATTCCTGATTTTTCAGTAGAACTGCGTCGTCGGCCGTGCCTGCGCCATTGATCACCGGTTTGGCATCGCCGCCGTACTTGTCGATCTGAATGGGATGCTGTGCCGATCCCGACCCCTTGGGACAGAGCTGCCCGGTCCAGGTTGCACCGGATTTGAGGAGAATCTTGTCGCCGGGGACGAATGTCGTGGCGTTCACTTTCGCCAATGTTTTCCAGGGCGAATTCTGGGCCGTGCCACTACTCGTATCACTGCCTGACGCGGAGTCGACGTAATAGGTGGCGCCCGTAGGATGGACAACCGGAGGCTCGCTCGTTCCTGCCCCGCAGCGCAAAAGCGACAAGCACAAGCACAGTCCGACCACACCCGGGGCGCTCTGTTGTTGACACTTCACAGGAATCCGATTGCTCCTGGCTGAGGAAGTCGGGCAACCCGCAACTGAAGGGGTTGCCCGCAGAGCAAAGACCACTAGTGTCGTCTAGAACTGGAAGCGAATTCCGAACTGACCGCTTCGCGGTTGGTCGAAGACCCCGAGAATCTGCCCAAAGTTGTCTGCACCGATATCGGAGCGACTTCCGGCACAACCGTTGATGTAGTACTCATGACGGTTGAAAACGTTGTAGAACTCGGCTCGAACCGACAGGCTATATTGCCCATCGGAACCCATTCAGAAATATTTGAGCAGGCTGACGTCCTCGTTCTTGCTGCTTGGACAGCGGAGATCGCCATTGGTTGCCGGACCCTTTCCAAGTTGTCCCGCTGGCGGGTTGCTAGCTACGTTCGTAGGCATGTAGAAGTTGCCGGCAGGAATCTCGCCACTATAGTCGGGGGGCAGGAACGTGAACCTGCTGGGGTCCGACGGCCCGTGGAAGTTGCTCAGGTCATAGTTCGGATAGATGTTCCCCCACATCGGCCAGTAGGGATTGTTCGCACTGATTTGGAAAGGCTGGCCGGTGTTGTAACGGAGCAGCCAAGTCATGTTCCAGCCGCCGAGGATCCCATTGACCCACCGGTTCTGGTTGGACAGCCAGCGCCGTCCCTTGCCGAAAGGCAGCTCATAGCTCACGTAGCCCTTCACGATGTGGGTCAGATCGTACCCGGTGATGTTGTGAGCAGACTCGCCAAAATGGTCAAAGTCCTGAATGCCCGTGTAGTAGGAGTTCCCAGATTGCTGGGCGGAGAAGGTATTGCTCTCCTGCCGGGACCATGTGTAGCTCATATCCATGGTCAAGCCACCACCCGTGCGTTTGACGACGTCCACGACGAACGAATCGTAGTAGCTCTGTCCTAGAGGCAGTCCTACGTACAGCAGACTCGGGTAGTACCAGCCGCCATAGGTATAAGGATTCCAGAACGCATTAGCTACCTGCGGGTACGGCGAGATCGCTTCCAATGCCGTTCCACAGAATCCGTTGTAGGGGTATGCGATTCCAAAAGAATCGGCATCGGCCTGGCTGCACACCGGATAGTTCCAGGCAGTCATGTCAGGATATTGGCCAACCAACCGCAAGAAAGTGGAAGTGGGGCCCTGGTTCCAGGCCAGTGAGGTATCCGTGAGTCGATGACCGCGGTTGCCGATGTAGGACGCTTCCACTCGCATATCGCGCAGCAACTCGTACTGCACGCCCAGATTGAAGGCATCGCTGTACCCGACCCGCAGGGAGCGGGGATCCACATTCACGACCGGAAACTGATTAAACACATTGACATCCTTGTTGCCCGGGACGAAGACGCCGGGATAGCCACCATCCCAGTTGAATGCGTCGGTTACCTGATTCGTCCCCTTGTACCCGGGGGCGAACCCATTGGGCACGCCGCTGAAGAAGTCGATTCCGGGCGGGTTATAAATCATGTTGAATGCGCCGCGGAACACTAACTTTGGCCAGGGTGAATAAGCGATTCCGATCTGGGGCCCGAAATTGGCGGCGTACTCTTTCTTCTCGAAGCTGTCGCCGCCGCCTTTGGCGAAGACAATTGTTCCGGGAACACCGAGATCCGGATCCATGGCCTGCAGGTCGAAGTTCGCCCAATGGCCGTACTTTTCGTGGAAGCGGAAGTTGTAATCCCAACGCAGGCCAAGATTCACGGTAAGCTTCGGCGTGACTTTGTAGCTGTCTTGAGCGAAGAGGGACAGCGATTTTCTCCGGCCGTACAGGTTGAAGGCAGTGGTCTGGTCGGCGTTGCTGACGTCGCCCAAGAGGAAAGTAGCGAACCCCCAACCTACGTAGTCTCCATACGGCTGGCTGGGAGCTCCCGTGACGTTGTTCTGGAAATTGAAGGCAAGCGCGCCTGATCCGTTACGACTGTTGATTTGGCGGGCAAGAAAACTGCCGCCAAAGTTGAAACTATGTTTGCCTTTGGTCCAGGTCAGAATATCTCCGGTTTGAATGGCTGCGCCGGCAAAATTCCCTTGCCACCGGTTCCCGATAAACGTTTCGTTGAACGAATTCTTGCCTGCTTCTGCACTGCCGAAATTGATCTGCGGGAAGTTGTCAGCACCGGTGTTGCCGAAGCCCAGATCTGCGGACCAATTGCCTCCTGCCGAAGGCACATCGCCCTGCCAATCGTAGTTGTAGGTGAAGTTCAGAACATTCAAGAGAGTGGGAGTAAAAGTGTGTGATTCACTCACTCGCCACTGGTGTGACCGGAAAAAGTTGTCGCGTGCGGCGGAGAACGGACCGCCGTCATTGCTTCCCGCCTCCCACAATCCACCGCTGTCGACCAGAATGCGGGGCTTGCGGTTGTAAATCCATGAACCCGACAACCGATCTTGCTCGCGCAGTATGTGATCGATCTTGGCAACGATCTGGTTCGTCGTCTGGCTCGGTACACCGTTGAGCAAGCCACGGGAGTTGGATTGGATCCCGCCAAACTGTGGCTTGTACGATTGCCGGAAAATATCGACGATCTTCTGCGAGACGCTGCTGAAGCGGTCCGTCGGGATGGCATTGCCAGTAAATTGATTGCCGGTTAACGGATCAAAGATCATTCCTTCACGGGCGTCCAACGTGTTTCCATCGTTGTCCTGAACCGTGAAGGGCGTTCCACCCACGGTGCTGCAGGTGCCGATTCCACTCTCTCCACCGTCACATAGGGTATCGCCGAGCAGCGCGCTGAAGTCGCCGTCCAGGAAAGCATCGGTCGGCACGGTATTTGCAGTGCCGCTGAGACGGAAATCCGTTTGGACAAATCGCTCGTAGGCGGCGAAGAAGAATGTCTTGTCTTTGAAGATCGGGCCGCCGGCGCTGAAACCGTAGTCCCATGCACGGCGCTTGTCCTTGCGGTCGCCCAATGCATCGTTGGTCCAGGTATTGGCATTGAACAGCTCGTTGACGCCATAAAGGAATCCCGAGCCATGAAATTGGTTTGTTCCGGATTTCAGATTCAGCGAAATGACGCCACCACCCGTAATGCTGCTCTGAGCGTCCAAGCCGCTGGTTTGTGCCTGGAGTTCCTGGATGGCCTCCATGCTGGGGCCGTTCTGCACGGAGTTTCCTTGCACTGCCGCGGTGCCCGACGTGCCATCCACCGTGTAGTCCTTGGTGAACCATTGTCCGCCGTTGATCACCGCGCCGTAGGAACTGCTATAGGGCGAATAGCCGGGAGTGGCTGCCTGAGCAAACTTCTCAACATCGCGTCCGCCACCGTAAATGCCAAGCGGCAAATCGGTGACCACTTTTCCGTTCAGGTTCGTTCCTTCCGACGCGCGCTCCAGATCGAGTACTGGAGCGTCAGCAGTGACCGTTACCGATTGCGCCACCGACCCGATCTTCAGCTGAGCGTCGATCCGAGCGACTTGCGTCGACTCAAGTGTGATGGAAGGGCGACTCAGAGACTCGAACCCGTCCTTCTTGAACTCCACCGAGTACCGCCCTGGAAACAGGTTCGGGACGACATAGATGCCATCCTCGTTCGACGTCGTTTTGGTGGGGACATTCGTGCCCAGGTTGGTCGCCGTGACCTCCACGCCCGGAACCACAGCCCCGGAGGAGTCAGTTACCGTTCCTGTGATCGTGGCGCGGTTAACCTGCGCCCACAGGACGCCAGCGAAAAGTGTGAAAACAATGATGAGAGCTAGAATTCGACGCATATCTCCTCCCGCAATCGAGATTCTCGAATCTCGACGCTCTTAACCTTTCATCCGGCAACGCGTGTCGCAGCACCTGGGCGCGTCAAGGACCTTAGGACTTGTCTTCTCATGCTAGGCGATTAAACAGAACGCGACTGTGACGGCGCTCACGCTGATCGGCTGGCCATGATCCAGGGGAAAGTTTCGGCACTGAAACGAACTCGCTCAAGGTAATCGAGGTTATAGCTTCGGTTACAAGGGTCCATCTATTCAGTTTGGGGCGCTTGCATCGGGCGATCATACAAAAATCTGGAGCCCCACACACGGACAATACACAAACATGAATGTTTCACGTCAGGAATCGATACACCGGACTTGCCAGCCCTAATCAAGGGCCGCTCGGCTCGAGGGCTCACCGTGAAAAAAGCTTGGAGACCGGAGCCCTAGTTCCTGGCTACGTCCTGGGTGGCACGACGGATAACAGCGATTAACGGATGGAATAACGGTTAATGCTGATTTTTGGAGGCTCCCGGGAGGGCGTTGACGCTGCCAAGTTGACAGTGCTATTGTGCGACACGCGCGATAATTGCAGGTTTTCCGGTGGACCCCGGCCAATTTGGCCCGGGACTGAATTTCTCCTGGAGTGGCGTCCGTGGTCGCCCCCGTACCTCTGGCGATTTCTTTATTCGAGAAGCGTGAAGAATTGCGGAGGGTTCTGCAGAGCAAGTACTTCGCTGCAGCCCCGGAGAAGACACGTTTCCTCGAATTCGTCTCTGAACAGACCCTCCTTGGCAACGGCGACAAGCTCAATGAATACCTGATCGGTGTGGAGGTCTACGAGCGAGGCACGGATTTCGATCCGCAGAAAGACCCGATCGTCAGGGTCCAAGCCCACGAAATCAGGCGGCTGCTCAAGAAATACTACGATGAAGACGGGCAGGAGAGCGTGCTGCGCGTCGATCTCCCTTCAGGCCATTACGTTCCTGTATTTGCCAGGAGCACGCCGGACGAGCCTCCTGCGGCAGAGCCGGGCATTGCGCCGGTCCGAAATCGCTTGGGCATGACCCGCGCGAACATCGCGCTCACTATTCTCCTGGCCGCCGCCTGCATCATTTTGGGTACTCTCCTCATACTCTCGAACCGGCGCAATACGCAGGTCGCCGATTCTCACAGGCAACACGAGGTCCTCCCCGACAACTTGGAATGGTTTTGGCAGCCATTTCTGCCGCCCGCGGATCCTCCGCTGATTGTCATCCCCAATCATCCACTTCTGCGTGCGGCTCACGAGGGAGACAGCGCGCAGACGATCGCGCACAGCCACGAGATTCCCAAGGGTGCCCTCCCGGAATTCCGGGACACGATCCATTTTCGCGAGCTCAAGCGTTTCCTTTTCGTCCCGTCGCTTACCGACTTCACTTCGGTTGGGGAGACGATCGGCGTGGTCAGCTTGTGCGAGATGTTCTCCTCGGCGGGCCAGAAGTGCCGAGTACAGCAGTCGCGGCTGGTCAATCTCGAGGAAATCAAGCGCGACAACGCGATTCTCCTGGGAGGCAATCAGGCGTGGAGCGGCCGTGTATTTCTCAACGTTGAGGGCTTCCATTTCCAAAGCGGTGTAATCCTCAACAAGAAGCCGCTGCCGGGCGAGAAGGCGATCTACAAGCCGGAATTCGATCCCGTCACCAACCAGTTGACCCGCGATTACGCTCTGGTGCTCATGCTGCCGAATGAAAGAAAAGAGAATCGCGTGCTGTTGATGTACGGCATCTATACCCAGGGATCGCAGGCAGCCATCGAGTACCTCAAGAATCCTGAACGGATGGTGGAATTGCGCAAAGCTCTGATGGACACGTCTCCCGACCACAAGACAATCCCGCAATATTTCCAGGTGCTACTCACGACCACAGTTGAAAATAGTGTCCCGGGCACCACTTCGCTTGTCGCCGTGCGTGCCATTCCGAACTGACCATCGTTCGTAAACTCGCTAAGGCTTGCGGGCGAAGCGAACTTGCCAAGACGTCGCCGAACTAGAGCCGAGGCGCGCGTGGACTCGCAGTATGTTCTTCCCAGCTTGCTTGAGTGAATACTGCCCCTCTTCGTGGAAGTAGTCGGCCTGATCGACATCCCAACGAAACTCCTGCGGAACGAAGATGCTGACATTTTGTGCCGTTCCTGGGGGGCCGAGCGAAGTGGCGTTTAGCACACCGGTGGCAGGGTTCCACGTTTCACCTCTCAATTCAATCGCACCTTGGGTGAAGTGGCGATCGGTCGAGACGACGCGAGGAACTCCGAGTTGCGGATGGACACTCAAGAGCACGACTGACTCCGGTTCGACGCGAACTTTCAGTTCCTGGTCGAACTCCCCGGCCAAACGTTGGCTCCAAAATTCGAAAGCTACATAACTCTTCGTTGGGGGAAGCCGGAGTCCCTTCAACGAGACAGTCTTTTCGACCGTCGCGTCGACATAGTTAAACAAAGCGACAATGGTCCATTCGGCAGATTCCGTCCGAATCGGGAGTTCGAAAACTTCCGGACGATCTGCTTCGAACAGATCGATAGGACGCGCTGCCACGCCATAGGACGGAAACACCTTCTGCAGAATCTCGAGGCGGTCAGGATCGAGGTCGACGAGGCGATCGCCACTGATCATCGTGCCGCCGGAGAGCGCAATGATCGATGCTGCAACTCTTGCCTGCGGCAAGGTCAGGAGCGCCAGGCCGAGGTGATCAGCATCATTGATCCATGTCTTGCCATTGAAGTAGTAGCGCTTCGCCATGGCCGGGCCATTGCTGTTGAAATTGCCGGTGTATTGTTCCCAGGTCAGGTGCGGAAGGTCGAGTTCGATGCGCGCGCTGTCGAGCAGGCCTACGGTTGTATTCATGGGACCACAGTCAAGCAAATGTCGTTTTGGTCCGACCGCGTCGCGCATAACCTCCATCCCCTTGCGGTACGCGGCAGCCTTGCTGAATGTCGGATCATGAAAACGGTCGGCGCTGAGAATCGTCCATTCTACGAAGTCGATTTTCAGGAAGTCATAACCCCAGTTGTCAGCCACTTTCTTGAACACATCGTGTAGCAATGTTGCCGCTCCGGGATGAGTGACATCCAAACCGAACACTTTTTTCATCAGGCTGGGTATCCCATAGGGGCCAGCTTGAGGAGCGTTCAGGCCTCCACCGCATTGCCGAGGCTTGCCTTGGCTGTCCGTGATGAGCCAGTCCGAGTGTCGCTCGAAAGCTTCGGTGCCTTCCGCGATGCAGTAGGGCGCGAGCCAGAGCCCAGCACGCAGGCCGCGGTCGTGAATCCTGTCTGCCAACCACTTCATCCCGTGGGGGAAGTTCTCGTTGCCTTCCCAATCCCCGTAGGTGCGGAACCATCCAGCGTCGATCTGGATGTACTCAAGGCCATACTGTCTCAAGGCGCGTGCGGCGAAGTCGGCGTTGCGCAGCATTTCGTCTTCATTGATGTACTCGTGCGAGTAGTACCAGCTGCACCATCCATTGATGATCGGATTCAAGCGCACGTGATGAACATCGGCAACGGCCTGCGCGTAGGTCTCAAGAGCAGTGAATGGATCGGGTCCGATGTTGAAGATGATCTTTCCGGAAGAAGCGCTCGCCCCGGGTCGCAAAATGCACTCTGTGCCGAAGAGCGACTCTGCCGTCAGGGACATGCTCCCCCGCGCTTGAAACAAGGCGAGCGTGCGGTCGTACATCGCGGAGATTCGTCCGATCGCCCTGTCGTTGTCGAGGTATCCGACAACCAGCCCTTCTTCTTGCGGCCCGCGATAAAAGCCCATGTTCCACATGCTGGAGACCGCATGCAGATTCGAATTGCCCAACTCCTCGACGCGACCGGGATCGGGATACATGAAGCCGTTGGTGAGCGCTTTGCCCGCGTCCGGCCAGCCACATTCGCCGCCCTCTTCGAGGACCGCCCGGACAGGCTCGCTACGCGTGAGCCGCTGCTCCTTGCCGGAGACATTGCGGCCAATGGCTTCGATTACCAGCGCATTCCTGCCTTCGTAGAGCGTGAGCAGGACCTCGATATCAAGCTGCTTGCGGCGATCGACACACCTGGCGGAAATCTGCCGGCCTTGTCCGAGGGCGTCTTGCACCGATCGGATAGAACAGGATCGGGAATATTCCGGGTCCGACGTGGTGCGCACCGTTGCGCCAGACACCACGCGGGCAAGCGCATTTCGAAGAAGTGGTGGTCCGCTTTTGCGTGAAACATGGATCTGGCCTGAGGTGGTGTCAAAGCGGGCAGCCAGAAACTGGTTCTCGATCTCGCCGTCGCCGCTGCCAGTCTGAGCAGTGAGTCTCCAGGGCGCGGAGATGTAGAGAGCGCTGCTGCCGATAGAAACCGATTTCAGGAAATCCCGCCGGTTTTTCATGGACGACAGATTTTATCTCAGGCAGTCAGTTCAGTCTTGCTGGCCTCATCGCCGGCAGAAGATGCAACAAGGTCCACCAGATCACCGGCAGCAATCGATACCTCGTTTGTGTCGTGTAAGGTGGTTCACTTTACAACTTCCGTAGCCGCTGCGGAGGAGGTGTGAACTTTCAAAAACTCGCTCAGTGCCTGCCGGACGTCATCTCCGTGACCGACCAGCAGGTGACCTCCTGTCGGATACCCCACGAATCGCGCGCCGGCAACGTGCTCGGCGGTGTAGCGTCCACCTTTGTAGGTGCCAAACAAGTCATCTTCGGCACTGATGACCAGTGTTGGAGCCGTAATCCGTTCCAGTTCATAGCGTGGCACGACAGGAGCGACCGCCGCATCATTCATCAGGCCTTTTGCCCGTTCGCTGACAGGCAAGATATGGTCGAGTATCGCGTGCACGCGCTTTTGCTCGTCCGGCGATGCGTTCTTGACGTCTTCCGGCGGAGTTGCGCCGATATTGCGCATCAATGCATCGGGCGAGAGTTTCAACACAGACCAGAAGAGGAAGTCCGATTTCAGGGTCGTTGCCATGACGAACTGCGCGGCGGGGGAGGGGATCGGCGGAGGCTCGCCTGGCGGCCGCGGTGCGAAGGCAATCGGAAAAAGAAGAATCAGGGCCGAACAACGATCCGGATGTCGAATACAGAATTGCATGGCCGAGGGCGCGCCCATGGAACCCCCGGCGACGATGACCTTCTGCAAATGGAGGGCGTCGAGCAGACAGGCATGCGCGTCCGCCTGCGCCATCGGTGAGGCGTCAGCCGGCAAGGGAGTGCGAAGGTAGCCGAAGCGCGAGGGAGCGATGATTCGATAGTGTTGGCTCAGGAAGGCGCGCGCCAGATCCACACTCTGGTCGAAGCCGCCTCCGGCGCCGTGAATGGCGAGGATGGCCGGACCGTCGCCCAGGTCGGCGTACTCCATCGTTCCGCAGGCGGTGTTGACGACAGAGCTGGCCGACTCGATTCGTGCGCGCGCTGCAGCGAGGTCCCGGCGATACGCGCACCAGACGAGCGTTCCGGACAGGACAACCAACACGCCGAGCACAACCATGCTTTTGCGGATCATCCGGGGGATTCTCCTTGCTGGCGGTCTGACAGGGCTTCCGCGGGTGAACAAGCTTGAGATTATCGGGCAAGGCCCCGCTTGCAGTGACTCGAGTCACGGGATTGCGTGACAAGACGGCGTACGCATCGCCCTGGCCACTAGACCGGCAAGCGCGGCGGCAGCACGGCTTTGTTGTCACAGACTTCTTGTCCGAAATCGGCTAGAAAGCAACGAAGTCATCCTGGCCCATACGGAGGAAACCTGTCGGCTCACAATGTTGCGCGGGAAGTTATTGATGATTTTCTGGCGCAGAAGCGGATCGCAATGATCGGGATCTCGCGCGACCCCAAAGACTTCAGCGTCAGCCTTTTTCAGGAACTGACTCGCCGCGGCTACGACGTCGTTCCGGTCAATCCCAACAGCTCCTTCTTACAGGGACGGCCTTGCTTCGCCCGGGTGCAGGATATCCAGCCTCCCGTTGATGCAGCTCTGCTGATGACCTCAGCTGCGGCTACGGACGGTGTGGTGGCCGACTGCGCTGCCGCGGGCATTCGTCGCATCTGGATGTACCGGGCGGGAGGGCGGGGCGCGGTCAGCTTTGAAGCCGTCCGCTACTGCCAGGAGCGGGGAATCCAGGTGATCCCGGGTCAATGCCCATTCATGTTTTTACCCGGAACCGGGGGTGTCCATCGCTTTCACGGATTTATTCGGAAGCTGACCGGACGATATCCGCGCCGAGTTCAACGTCCGGCGGGATCTGAAGCCTAGCTGGCGTGCGACGCGGTCGTGCGAGCGATTCGTTTTCGGCCGTGATGGATTGTGGCGCGATCCGTGAGGATTGTAGGATTGACAAAAGGCACGCGGTTCTCTAGTGTCCTGACTTTCCTATGACTCTGGGGTTTGAGACACGACATGCTATTACAGACGTTGCGGGAGCAGGTACTCGAAGCAAATCTGGAAATCGTTCGCCGTGGGCTGGTGCTCTACACCTTCGGTAATGCCAGCGGGATTTCGCGACCCGAAGGGATGGTTGCCATCAAGCCAAGTGGCGTGCCCTATGAGAATCTGCGGCCGGAGCACATGGTGGTTACGACGCTCGCCGGCGAAATCGTAGAAGGGAACCTGCGGCCTTCTTCCGATCTCTCGACCCACCTGGAGATTTACAGGCACTTCCCGAATGCCGGCGGCGTGGTGCACACACATTCCGAGTTTGCCACGGCCTGGGCGCAGGCGCAGCGGCCGATTCCATGCCTGGGAACCACACATGCGGATTATTTCCACGGCGAGGTTCCGGTTACCCCTTGCCTGACCACTGAGGAAATCGATTCCGAATACGAGAAGAACACCGGGCTGGTGATTGTGCGCCGCTTCCGTGACCTGAACCCAGACGCTGTTCCAGCTGTGCTGGTTGCGTCCCACGGTCCGTTCTGCTGGGGGCCGACTCCAGATGCGGCCGCCCACACTGCGGTCATCCTCGAATCGCTGGCGAGGACGGCCTACTACACACTCAATCTCCAGCAGAGCATGCCGCCGATTCCGCGGACCTTGCATGACAAACATTTCCTCCGCAAACACGGAAGAGGCGCTTACTACGGCCAGGCGAAGACAAAATGACTCTGGCATGTAGTGTGGCTACTGGCTGTCACCAGCAGGCGGCTCATTTCAGATTTGGGGGACCCTATGGCCATAGTGGCCGGAGTTGATTTTGGCACTCTTAGTGTTCGTGTCTCATTGGTGGATAGCGAGCGTGGCCTCATGGCCTCGGCGATATCTGAGTACCCGTTGCACCGGAAGCGCGAGGATCCTGAGTACGCCACTCAATCACATGCGGACCACATGCGCGCGTTGGCTGTAGCGACCCGCCAAGCGCTCAAAGAGGCAGGCGTTTCTGGCGACCGCGTCGAGTCCATCGCGCTCGACACCACCGGTTCAAGCGTAATTCCGGTTGCCGGCGATCTCACTCCCCTCGATGACTACTATCTGTGGTGCGATCACCGGGCAAAAGAAGAGGCGGCGCAGATTACCGAACTCGCACATCGCGAGAACCTCGAAGCCATCCAGTGGTGTGGCGGCGTTTACTCTTCGGAATGGGGGTTCGCAAAGCTTTTGCACTGGTTGCGGCACAATCCTGAGAAACGCGACCAGTTTGCGACAGCGTTCGAACACTGCGACATGGTTGCGGCAACACTGTGTGGCATCACCGACCCAAAGCAAGTCAAACGCAGCATTTGTGCCATGGGGCACAAGTGGATGTGGAATTCCGCCCTCGGTGGTCTCCCCCCGGAGAGCTTTCTCGTGAAGGTCGATCCTCTTTTCGTGGGCGTTCGCGCCAAACTGGATGGCGAGTACTGCACTTCGGACCGGATCGCAGGCACTCTCTCAGCACATTGGGCGGAACAGCTCGGTCTACGAGCCGGAATCCCTATTCCCGTGGGCGCGTTCGATGCCCATTGGGACGCGATCGGAGCCGGTGCGAAAGAAGGCGACGTTGTGAATGTCGTCGGCACTTCGACTTGCATCATCGCTTATGTGAAAAAAGCAGCGTTGATCCCCGGCGTGTGTGGTGTCGTGCAGGGAAGTGTTCACCCACAATACACCGGCGTGGAGGCGGGGCTTTCGGCCACGGGCGACATCTTTAGCGCGATCGCAAAGCGTGCCAAGACCACGGTCAACGAATTGAGCCAGGGCCTGGATCGATATCGGGCCGGTCAAACCGGATTGCTACGCATGACCTGGGACAATGGCGACCGTACCGTGCTGGTAAACCCGAACCTGGGCGGCATCACGCTTGGATGGAACCTGCAGCACACCGCCCAGGATGAACTCTTTGCCGCGATTGAAGGCACCGCATTTCATACCCGCGTCATTCTCGATCGCATGACGGAATATGGCGCACCCACAGTCCGCGTGATCAATGGAGGAGGAATTCCTCAGAGCAATGCCGTGCTGAACCAGGTCTATGCCGACGTTCTTGGAAGACCCGTGCTGGTTCCCAGCAGCAAAGTCACGGGACTCGGCTCAGCGATTTTTGCGTTTCTTGCCGCGGGGAGTTTCAAAACGATCGGTGATGCCCAGGACAAGGTGTGTTCTTCTTTCAAGACTTACCAGCCCTCGAAGGCGACGCAGGGTACGTACGAGGAGTTGTACCGGCTGTATCGCCGGCTTTATTTTGGTTTTGGGGATCCGAAGCAAACCGAACTCGGCGATGTGTTGCCAACCCTGATCCGCGTCGCCAAACAGTCTTCCGGCGCAAGTTGAGATGCGGGCCGTCAGCATTTGCCTCTCTAGCAGGGGGCAGATTTCGTCGTGTTTCCGAGCGGCCCAATTTCCGTGTCGATGAAGACGCCAAGTCGTTCGGCGTTCTCGGCCGACATTTCGACAAACTGAATGCCGTTTCCGAATTGAGGATGACGGGTAACGATCACTCCGCCGGTAGTGACCTTCTGTTCGTGAAGCCACAGCACGATATTCACCTTCGTGCCTACATCAAGAGGGATGGTCGTTTCTACGTAGCAGCCTCCCATGCTGAGGTCGGTCGTCTGAAGCCGCAACGGCACATCACTGTCCGCCGGCTTGATTTCGATCTGTGCCGCCACCTGAATCCGGATGGATCGTCTCCGGTCGGCGACGGCCGGATTGCGCGCCTCGCTGTACGTCTGGAGTCTGATCATGATTCGCCTCGGTAAAGCGCCGGCGTTTGTGCGCCGGCTCTTCGTATGTTTTGCGCGTTTACTGGACTGTCAAAGTGAAGCTGGTGCTGTGCGACGTACCCGACGACGTGCCTGTTACCGTCACCGTGTAGGTGCCGGCAGGCGTGGAGTGGTCGCTGTTGGTCTGTCCGCCGAGACTGCCACAGGCGACAAGACCAACGCAGAGGATCACCGCTACCAGGAGCATCAGCAATACTTGCCCGCGTTTGCGTCCCTGGCTCCTCTTGCCAACTGATAGTGGCCCGAAAACCAGGCCGACGAGGCCTGCGCCGAACGTACCCGTAGTGGCCAGGAAGATCGGGTCTCCCGATTTATCGAGCGCCGAGGTTGTCGTGACGCCGGTCGAAATCGTCAATACGGAGGTCGCTGGCGTATTGCTCCCATCGGCCGATACGGTCGCCGGCAGGAAGGAACATTTCGAGCGAAGTGGCAGCCCGCTGCAGTTGAGTGCGATCGATCCGGTGAAACCGTTGACCGGAGTTACGGTTACGTTCAGCGTTCCGGAACCGGTGGTCGCAACCCGCAGCGAGTTGGCGGACATCGCCACGCTGAAGTCCGCCGCGCCCGTGACTGTAAATGTCGCCAGCGCGGATGTCAGTCCGCTGCTGCTCGCGGTGACGGTGTAGGCTCCCGCAACATTTAGCGCCACCGACGACAGGTTGAAGGTCACTACGCCGTTTGCGGCATTGCCCTGCATGCCGACTGGTGTAAATCCAGCAGGCCCCTGCAGGCTCAAGCTGACGGTGTCGTTGAAGCCGGTAGCGAGGTTGGCATTCGCATCGGTGGCATTCACAACCGCTGTCCCGGCATTCGCCCCGACCTGCTTGGTTGGGAATGTGTTGGTGAACACCAATTTCGCAGCAACGGGAACCACGTAGCCCAGTCCCTTCAGGCTGATCACGTGCGGATTGCCGGCCGCGTTATTGCTCACCGTTACCGTGCCGGTAATGTTTCCCGCCATGTCCGGTACGAATGAAACGCTGATTGAACACTCCGAGCCGATGGTGAGCGGATCGCTTGTAGAGCAAGACGTCTCGGATGTGAAGTCGGTGCTGGCGACAATACTGCTGAAGCTCAGATCAGCATTGCCGGCGTTGGAGACGACCACGTTGACGGGGCCACCGGTCTGGCCAACCGTGACCTGGCCGAAATCGACCACGAGCGAGTCTACTTTCAGCTCGCGAATAACATTGTTGCCGGTATCGGCGATCCAGAGGTTGCCCTTGCTGTCCATCGTGATTGCCGTTGGACCGGCAAATTCCGCAGTCGAAGCAAGGCCTGCGTCGCCCGCGTACCCGTAGTTGCCGTCTCCGGCAATCGTCGCAATCGTTCCGTCCGGCTGGACTTTGCGAATGCGATTGTTGGAGGAATCGACAATGTACAGGTTGCCCGCGGCGTCGACTTGCACGTCGGTCGGGCCGTTGAACTGCGCGTTGACGGCCGGTCCGCCGTCGCCAGAGTAGCCGGTTTGCTGAGTGCCGGCGACGGTTGTGATGATTCCGTTCTTGTCTACCTTGCGAACGTCGCTGTTCAGCACTTCCGCAATGTACACAACGCCGCTCTTGTCGACAGCGAGGCCTGCCACGCCGGAGGTCTCTGCCTCTGTAGCCTGGCCGCCATCGCCGCCAAAGCCGGGAGTGCCGTTGCCGGCAAATCGCGTGACCGTGCCCTGCGGATCGAGCTTCCAGACGCCTTCATACGAACTGGAGAAGTAGATGTTGCCTGCGAGATCGACGGCGACCCCGCGAACCAGAAAGCCGATCGCCACCGTTGTAATTACGCCATTCGCGTCAACTTTGCGTACGCATGAATTGAGATAGTCCGCGATGTAGAGATTGCTTGCGGCATCCACCGCGACTGACGAAGGATAGGCAAGCTGCGCACTTGTGGCCTGGCCGCCATCGCCGCTGTACCCTTGTGTCCCGTCTCCCGCCACCGTGCTGATGGCGCCGCCGGGAGTCACCTTGCGAACCACATTGTTGACGAAATCAGCGATGTACACATTGCCCCGGCTATCGCGCGCCACGCCCATGGGGACGTTGAACTGAGCCGAGGCTGCAGGTCCACCGTCACCGCTGAAGCCGCTTGTCCCATTGCCGGCCACCGTGCTCATAACGCCCGGTGTGAAGGTCAGCACAGAGCCGGTGCCAATCCCTGCCAGCCCAAGAGCATATTTCCGCCCGTTGTTGTCGCTCACGACCAGGGGCGCCCAACGCATCCCAGCGCTGCTGGGGGCAAAGGTGATTTGCAGCACGCACGAATCTCCTGCACCCAGTGTTGCGGGCAGGCTGCACGAATCGCCGCTAATGGTGAAGTCGCCGCTCGGCGAGATCGACGTCACCGTCATCGAGGTGTTCACGTTTACGGTGGCGCTCATTACAGCGCTGCTGCCAACCATCGTTACAGGGAAGGAGACCGTTGTTCCACCCCCTGCCAGCGTGACCGGGTTCTGACCAGCCCATGCCGGCGCTGCCAGGAAACAGATGGCCAAAGCGAGAACTGCCAGCACATCCGTTCCTTTGCGTTGGGATCGAGTCGCGTATTTCATGGTTCCTTCTCCTTGTCCTGGTTCGGGGCGTCTGGCCCCGTATCTCGCAGTAGATAATGCAAGCGCCGCGCCATTGCCTGAAGCTCGAAGGT
>Ga0335071_10002255_pt1 | contig 20702 bp, 19 predicted proteins | sample Lox_Sample_15_FD_206724 | JGI IMG/M metagenome (GOLD analysis project Ga0335071, IMG submission 206724) | Soil microbial communities from Loxahatchee National Wildlife Refuge, Florida, United States - Lox_Sample_1.5 | ecosystem: Environmental > Terrestrial > Soil > Wetlands | place: USA...
CTGTCGGGGTCCGCACACGTGCTAGTCTTCGACGTCGTTCGCCTCTCGGCGCCGGTCCCGTGGCTCAGTGGGAGAGCGTCCGCTTCACACGCGGAAGGTCGCTGGTTCGATCCCAGCCGGGACCACCCCTTCTCACCTGCACTAACACGGTATGTGCACTCTATGGTTAGTTCGATTTGTCCGGTTCTTGTCCGGTGTTCGTTGGGTTGACCGTTTCGGTTGCGTGGAGTCGGTCGAGGTTGGTGGCAACTTGGTCAAGCTCGTCTGAGTAAGGTCGCTGTAGATGTCTCAGATCGTGATGATTTTCGTCGATTCCCATTCATTGGCGGCGAATATTCGGTAACTCATGTCCCGACAATGACGCGCAGGCAAACATCTCACATCTGACATCGCCTCAGCTTCACACGCGGGCACCAATGGCCAGCAGAATGGCGCGTTCATTGTGTCAGATATACCACGGAGACCGTGTTGTCTCTCCCATTCGCGGTATAGAGGGTGTGCGTCCCCGGGTCCAGCACCGGACCGTATGGATTTTGTCCGACTTGAACAGTCCCAATGACCTTGCGGGCGCTGGGGTCGACCACCGCGACCGTGTTCCCTGTCGTGACGTAGACGTTGTGGTTGCCCGGATCGACTGCTATCCCTTGTGACCCGCGGCCTCCGACGAGGATCTCGACGGTGCCTCGGGTGTGGGCATCAATCATAGTTAACACCGTGCCGGTATCCGCACCATACGTGAAGTACGCGGTATGGGTGCCGCGGTCGACCGCCAGCGCCCAAGGCGTATCGCTGGTAGGGATCGTTCTAATTGCGCTGCCGGCAACGGTATCGATCACCGACACGGCGCCCGGGCTCATCGCGCTCCCAACGTAAAGGGTGGCCGTGCCCGGGTCGACCGCCATCTCGAAAGGGTCGTCCGGTGGCAGCGACTTTGTGACTGTGCGCGTGGTGGTATCGATGACGATCACGTTTCCGGCAGCGACGTACAACCTGTGGGTTCCGCCGTCGACGGCCGCTCCAAAGGGCATCGAGTCCAACGGAATCGTGGCGGTGACGGTATTGGTTCTGGTATCAATCACCGACACACTCTTACCGGCGGTGTTCGTCGCGTACAGGGTCTCGGTGCTGGGATCCAGCGCCAACCGGCGGGGCATCTGACCGACAGCGATCGTGGCGGTGACGGTTTTCGTCTCGGTGTTGATCACCGAGACCGTGTTGTCATCATTGTTTGCTGTGTACAGGCGCCGGGACTGCGGGTCGAGAGCAATTCCCTCGGGGCCCCGGCCGACTGGAATCGTCGCGACGACGTGAGTTTTGAACGGGGCTGTCGTCGTGGGCCGACTTTCGTGTGCGTTATCGCGGTCATTCGTCAGGGTGCCGTGCAAGGTCCAATAGGCGATCTCACCGACGATGACGCCGATCACAACGGCGCCGATCACTAGCCACCAAGACCTGATGACATGTTTGCGCGGCTTCGTGTTCATCTGATTTGAGGTAAAGGATCGGATGCGGGAACGCTGCCGAGGTGGCGTTGGGACTGATAGTCCCAGCTGTCCCAGCCGTCGTGGTAGTTCCACTCCCAGGTGGCCGTCGGCTCCACGGTTGTGGTGAATCCGTCCTGTCCCCCAACTTGCAGGGTTTTCTGTGCGCCATTGATCACTGCATCCAGCTCGATCGTCCAGCGATATGTTGCCTTGGTTGCCGTGGCTGTGACGATGAACGATTCGGTCTCGCCTTTTGCCAAGGTAAACCCGAACGGTGTGTTCGAGTCGGTTTTGTAGTCGACGGTAGGTGGAGTTGCGTCGAGATTGACCGCGATCGAGTGGAGTTTGGCGTTTCCGGCGGTCGGGCATGTCACGGCGATCCCTGACATGGCCGGCACGGTGTCGATGATCTTGATACGCAGATTCTGGAGCAGCACCGGCTTGTCGGTCGTGCCCTGAGCAGCTATCTGTAGAACCGTTTTGCCGGCGTCAACTCCGTGGTTGTCGGCCACCCACGCATGGAAGCCCTCGCATCCGGGACCTGGCGAGCCGTGGGTCTGGATCGTCGAAGGGATGATCGCGGATCTGCCGGACGAACTCACCCCACTCATCCGGGCAGGATCTGCTTCAACTGACAACTTGACCGCATCGCTGTCGCGCACGCTGATGTGGTCAAGCCAATGGTTGACCATCCATGTCGCTGAGGCCGTGACTACCGCCGTAAGTACAGTCCCGACAATCAAAGCAGGGCCCTTTAGTATCTTGTGCCGCCATCCGGCCTTTGGCTGTGGTGCGTCGTCCTGCATCAGCGCCCCATTTTCGACCGATTTTGCGAGCACCGTCCATGCCGATAGCGCGGCCGTGCGTCGTTGCCCGCAATGGTAACTATTTATCTTCGGCGGTTGGGCCCATTTCGAATTCGATCAGCATTGCCTTTGTTCGCCCGCGCCGTAACTGGTCGGCTGCCAGCACAGGTTCGGTGCCGCGGAGGATTCTCGCTTGTGCCGCTGAGCTCCATCACCGCAAAGAACACCGCCCCCACCGCTGGCGGACTCACCGCGGCTTCGGCAGCGCCGCGCTCGATCGTGTCGCGGACACTTTTGGCACATATAACAAGCCCGCCGGCGGTGGCCTGGCTAGGGCCTGCACCGTGGCCGTCTTCCGGTCGACCGCGACCGCTCTCGCGCCCTGCGGCCTTGACGGCCTTGGGCGCTCGAGGCCTCCAGCCGTCCCCGGCTGCGGCCAAATCCTGGGCCAGCCCACACCGTGTCTGTTGTGAGGCCGCTGGCTGCCAGCTCGTCGAGGACGCCGAGCCGGTGACTGATGCGACGCCGTGCATCGGGGTACCTTCTCCCCGGAACCGCGGCGCTGCTCGTCCGGGAGAAACAGCAGCGAGGAAAGTCCCTTGTCGGGAGTGCAAGCACCGTGTCCGGTTTATGTCCGATCGCCGACCACCTGAATACGTCACGTATTTCTGTGATCTTGGTGGGCTCGAGATCGCATCCGAAAGGGCGAAAATCCGCATTTTTTCGGTATCTGGCGGCGGATGACCGGCGGACCAACCGGTCTAGACCTGCCGTTTCGTGCCGGGCGTTAGCGGAAGCTCTCGCTGGCGTTAGGCAATGATCGGGCCGCAACGACGTCGGTTGTGGGCGGCACTGAGCATTGGTGGGGTGTGGGGGATCGAGCCGAGTGGCTAGGACGTAGGGGTGGTCGTCGGCGGGCACCGAAAGATGAGGTCGAACGATGGCCCTGTCCGGGTCGGCGGTGTCCGAGGTTCTCGATGCAGCTGATCGCTGTCGATGAGCACACCTGCGGTCCGTCATGGGAGACTCGTAGCACGCTCAGCTCGATGTCTGCCCACTCGATTAACGACGGCGGTTTCCGCGTCCGGGCACTACCTATCGCTAATGGCCCTCGGCGAGCGTGTATCGAAGCATGTTTGAAACGACTGTGCACCTTGGCTATTCAGCCGATGACGGTGATGTCGCACTCGTCAGCTAGCTGTTGGACTTCGTCGAACCCGGCGCCTGCGTAGAGCGGAAGCGGCGCATTGGTCGGGTCGGGTCGAGATCGTTAAATCGGTCGACGCGGTCACCCCAGAGCATCAATGCGTAGGAGTCATTGAACTCACGTGACGGCTAGACCAGCCCGTCATAGTCGGCGTGGTCGTAGGGCGCCTGACCCACGCGGCGGTTCGGCTGTACTGGCTAGAGCTGCTCTCGATGAGCTCGCCGTGGGTTACCCGCAATCGACGAAGGCTGGCTCCGTGGAGCCAGACCAGCGGCAGGTCTCGCTTGGGGATCACAGTCAAGCGCATCATCGGCAGCAGCGACTTGCGGAGGATCCGCCGTGCGTTGCCTGGGATCGGCACGACGTGGAACACCGTTTCCGACAGCGCGCCGTGCCCATGAGACCGATGGTCGTTTAGAGCAATGCGTCAGGGCGATGCCAGTGCACATCCGGGAATCGTCCGAAGTCGCTGTCGTAGGACACCACGCTGCCGCGGTGCTCAATGGTCAACGCGGCCAGGTGGGCATCATTGACCAGGTTGGCCCCGGCGCCAACCACGGCCAGCATCCTGCCGAGGATCTCGGCGTGACGCGGGGTGGGTTCGACCGCCACAGCTGTTGGCGCGCCCAGCCAATCAGCGACCTGTCCAATCGCTGCCTCCGGCCGCAGGGGCGAGGGAAACAAGTCTTGCCGGGTCACCAGGCGCACGAACGCCAGTAACGGAACCCATGCGAAGCCCACAGCATCAGAACCGGACAACGCCCCGTCCAGCCACCGACGGGATGCCTCATGATGGTCGCTCGCCGAATTCACCGCGTAGAGAAGCACGTTGGCATCAACGATCTTCATGCGCGCCGCCGCTGACGGCGGATCAGTTCCTCGTCCTCGAGGTCGGCCGCGATTTGCAGCGCCCGATCAAGATTGATCGCCGGCACGCCAAGATCGGCGGTGCGAGTTGCGAATTCGCTAACCGGGGGAAGCTGGGCGGCAGCCTCACGAACAGCGTCGTTGAGCGCTTTCTTGAACGAGACATGCTGTTCTTTCATTCGTCGGCGCAACAGTTGCACCACATCGTCGTCGAGCGTCACCGTGGTACGCATTTTGACAGCATAGCATCAAGTTTAGAGATGAGTTCCTGTCATAGCCTGCCCCGCACATCCTCAATCGGTTCGGCGCTGGATCTTGCCATGACAATTGTGGACGGGCACTGGGCTACGCAGTGGCTGCCGAAGCTTTGTGGCGGTACCGGTGTTTCATGCGTTGAGGCTCGGCCCGGTCGATGCTGGCCATGGCCGTCTGCGCCACGGAGCGGGCGTGAAATCGCCAGCCTGCCACGGCGGATAGGGCGTAGCATCGGCTCATTCGGGTGACCCCCGTGTCCGCTCCTGAGTTGAGGACGCGATCATGACCACCACGCAAGCCGAGGGCCCTTCCTCCGTCGAAGCACCCGCGGTCGACGACCGCCGCAAACACGAAGTCGACGGCATCGTCGATATAGCGGCCGAGTCGGCGCGCGAATTCCGCAAGCTTGACCAGCAGCAGGTCGACGCGATCGTCGAGGCAATGGTGCGCGCCGGGGTTCGCGCGGCGGGGGAACTGGCGAGTGTGGCGATTGAGGAGACGGGCTTCGGCGTCTTCGAGGACAAAGTGGTAAAGAACTATGTGGCCACCGAGTTCCTGCACGACTTTCTGCGCGGCAAGAAATCGGTGGGCGTGATCGACGAGGACGTCGAGCACAACATCGTCCAGGTCGCCGAGCCGATCGGGGTCGTGTTGGCCATCACCCCGGTGACCAACCCGACCTCGACGGTGCTATTCAAGGCGATCGTGGCCGCCAAGACGCGCAACGCAATCCTGTTCCGACCGTCACCGCATGCGGTGCGCTCGTGCGAACGCAGCCTGGAGATCCTGCGCACGGCGGCCGAAGCGGCCGGGATGCCATCGGGGGCGCTGCAGGTCATTCCCGACGCTGCGCACGAGGTCACGCACTATCTGTTCAAACACGCAGGAGTTGACTTCATCTGGGTGACCGGTGGACCGAAGATCGTCGCGCTGGCCAATTCTGCCGGAAAGCCGGGGCTCAGTGTTGGTCCTGGCAACGCACCGATCTACATTCACAAGACGGCGGATCTCAAGGGCGCGGTCGTCGATATCTTGATCTCGAAAACGTTCGACTCGTCAGTCATCTGCCCGGCCGAGCAAACCTGCATTATCGACGACGAGATATACGACGAGATGATCGCCGAGTTCGAGCGGATGGGTGCCCAACTGCTCACCCCCGACGAGGCGACAGCGGTGGCGCAGTTCGCGTTTGGCTGTGGCGACAAGATCTCCCTCGAGGCGGTCGGACAGAAAGCGTCAGAACTGGCCGCCCGAGCCGGCTTCAGCGTGTCACCAACCGTGAAGGTGTTGCTGGCGCAGTTGCCGGCCGACCTCGACGAACTCGCCGCGCACCCGTTGGTGCAGGAGAAGCTGATGCCTGTGCTCGGGGTGGTGCGCGCGCACAGCGTCCAGCATGCGATCGATGTCGCTGTCCTGGTCACTGAGCATGGGGGACTGGGCCACACCTCGGCGGTCTACGCCAACGACGAGGACGTCATCGAGGCATACGGTTTGGCGGTGCGCACCGGGCGCATCCTGGTCAACGCGCCCACTTCGGTGGGAGCGCTCGGCGGGATCTACAACGATTTGACCCCCACCTTCTCGTTGGGTTGCGGCACTTGGGGCGGGTCGAGCACGACGGAGAACGTCAACTACCGGCAGCTGCTGAATATCAAGACCGTCTCGCGGCGCCGCACCCCACCGCAATGGTTCCGCGTCCCGTCCAACACCTACTTCAACGAAGGCGCACTGGACCACTTGCGCGAGCTCGACTGCGAAACCGTCGTGGTCATCACCGATGCTCTGACCGACGAGCGCGGTGTGGTCGACTTGCTACGCGGCAAGTTGCGAAGCAAGCACTTGCAGGTGTTCAGCGAAGTGACACCCGAGCCCGACGAGACCACTATCCGCCGCGGAGTCGCTTTGCTGCAGCGGGTACAACCCGATCTATTGATCGCCGTTGGCGGCGGCTCGGTGCTCGACGCCGGCAAGGCGATCCGGCTGTTCTACGAACACCCCGAAAAGGGCCTCGACGAGTTGACGATGCCGTTCCTCGACCCCCGCAAGCGCGTGGCTGATTATCCCGTCGATCGCCATCGTGTTCAATTAGTCGCTGTCCCGACCACTTCGGGTACCGGCTCGGAAGTGTCGCCGGCGGCGGTGCTGACCGTGCGCGGGAAGAAGGAGACGCTCGTCGACTACAGCCTGGTCCCTGACCTCGCTATCGTCGACCCGGTCCTGACCTCATCGATGCCGCAACAACTGACCGCCGACACCGGCATCGACGCGTTAACCCATGCACTGGAGGCGGGCGTCTCGATCTTCGCCTCGCCTTATACGGATGCGTTGTGCGCCCAGGCGGCACGGCTGATCTTCGACGCGCTGCCGAGAGCATATGAAGATCCCGACGACCTATCCGCGCGAACGGACATGTCCAATGCGGCAACCCTTGCCGGGCTGGCATTCTCAAATGCGTTCGTGGGGACGAATCACGCGCTCGCCCATGCCGTCGGCGCAAGATTCGGAATATCGCACGGCAGGGCCAACGCGATCTTCCTGCCCCATGTGCTGCGCTACAACGCAAGTCTGCCGAGCAAGTTCATGCCTGCGCCCGGATATTCCGCGTACGTCGCGCCGGACAAATACGCGCAACTCGGCCAGCTGATCTTCGGCGGCCATGAGCCCGGCGAAGGCCGCCGCCGGTTGTTTCAAGGGGTTGATGATCTGCTGAATCGACTGAACATGCCGCGTTCGCTCAAGGAGCTCGGTGTCGCAGAGGGGGAATTCCTGGCAGCGCTACCGGCGTTGGCGATGACCGCGTTCGAGGACCTGAGCAACCGCACCAATCCACGGATGCCCTTGGTCAGCGAGATCACCACATTGCTTCAGCTGGGCTACTACGGTGACACTGCCATCGGGCAGTCGTCCGGGCGCGAAGACCGCGACGGTCACGGCGACACTCTTTAGGACGCGAGATGCGGTAGGGAGGCCGCCGTTGGGATTCATCGCATCTCGAGGCTGCGTATCACCAGATGTGGCACGACATCTTCGGCGCTTAGATCGTTTGCGCCGCAACTCGACCGCTCACGCCGTTCATCAGCGGTGCGATTTCATCCGCTATGCATCCGCCATGCCGTTCGTCTTGCGTAGTGAGAACCCCTCAAACTGGGTCCAGTTCGTCCAGTTCGATCAGCCATTACGGCCCGCTTCCGACATCGCTTCAGCTTCACACGCGGAAGGTCGCTGGTTCGATCCCAGCCGGGACACCAGGATTCGCGCAGGTCAGCGACTATTCGGTGGGGCTGGCCACCGCTGGCGATTGCATTAATCCGCCAAAATCCGCCGCAGCTCGATCTTCCGCTCGGCTGGCGGAAGGTCCTTCGGAGGAACCGCACCGCACCCCGACATGCGGCCCACCGGCGCGGAGGACCAGAAACGGTGAGTCAGGTCTTGGCGTTCATCGCATTCTTCGTGCCGATCCGCGAAGTGGGCGCGGCGCGTGCCCTGGTATTTACCTACGTCAACGCGGGCTGGCGCCGGCCGCCGGGGTGATCGTGTTCAATCGGCCGCCGGCCGCGTGGAGTGTCGCCGCCCGGACCCTGATTTTCATGGGCTGCGTGCTGGCGACGCGGCGCCACGAAGAAACCGGTGCGTTCGCTACCGTTTCAGTCGCTGTGTTCTCCTAGATCGCCGCACCCAAGTGCGAGATAGGCGGGCCGCAGTAGCTCGGCCAGCGGCCGATCGCGCACCGCGATGGTGACATCGGGGAGCTGATCGAGCAGGGTCGTGGACGAGGTCCCCGGGCTCGGCGTGCTGGTGTCGGCCTGTCTGACGAAGTAGGAGTCGAGGCAGTCGGCGAGCGGTCGGCCCTGCAGCTCGGCCCCGTCGGCGGCTGGGGCTCCCGAACGGGCCGCCTGCAGGTTGTCCAGCAGGTCCTCGCGCCCGCGTCCGCGCCAGGCAAGGATGGCGAACGGGTCCTCGTCGAAGGACTCGGCGAGCAGATAGAACGTGGCGGCCAGGTGCTTGCACGGCACTGCACGGTCCGGGCAGGAGCAATCGAGTGACAGCTCCCGCGCGGTCGTCGGGAACAGCGAAAGCCCAAGCGCGCCAAAGACATCCTCGATGTCCTCGGGCATCTCACCGGCGAGCAGCGTTGCCATGTACCAGGCGTTACTGGCCAGGGCGCGTTCGGCCTGTGCCCACTCTGTTTTGTCGAACGCGGCGATCCCGATCCGAACCCGGTATGGGCGCGCCCTGCTGCCCTGTACCTGCGCGGTGACCGAGCCCGGACTCACGTCCATCGAGATCACTTGTCCCTTGCGGGCGTAGCTTCGGCCGCGTTGCAGCCGGCTGCCGATCCCGATGTCTTCCAGCACCTCGATGAACCGCTCGGACCACCACGTCTGGGCGATCGCGCCACGCGTGCTCCTGGCCTTGAGTCCGCCCTCGACGGGGCGTGGGCGCGACGGCGGCGGGAACCAGTTAGTCACCGACGGCTCCCTCGGACAGCGCGAATACCTTGCGAAGATCACCGGTGGAGAGTTCGGTCAGCCATCCCTCGCCGTCGCTGACCACGAGATCGGCCAGCGCCTTCTTCTCTTCGATCATGTCGTCGATCTTTTCCTCGAGGGTGCCCGTACAGATGAACTTGCGCACTTGCACGGTGCGCTGCTGTCCGATCCGAAACGCGCGGTCGGTCGCCTGGTTCTCGACGGCTGGATTCCACCACCGGTCCAGGTGCACAACATGATTGGCCGCGGTGAGGTTCAGCCCGGTGCCGCCAGCCTTCAACGACAGCAGGAAGATTGATGGACCGTTACCGGACTGGAAGCGCGTCACGATCTCGTCCCGCCATTTCTTCGGGGTGCCGCCGTGCAGATAGAGCACGTCCTGACCGAAGCGCGCAGCCAGGTGCGGCACCAGCATCTCGGCGAATTCGGTGAACTGGGTGAAGCACAACACCCGATCCCCCTCGGCGAGTATCTCCTCCAGGATCTCCTCGAGCCTTATGACCTTCCCGGACCGCGCGCCGATCGGCGACCGGTCGTGCAGCAGTTGCGCCGGATGGTTGCAGACCTGCTTGAGCTTCGCCATCGCAGCGAGCACGTTGCCGCGCCGCTCGATTCCTGTTGTGTTCTCGATCTTTTCCAGCATGTCATCCACGATGGACTGATACAGCGACGCCTGTTCGATGGTGAGCCGACAGTACTGTTTGATCTCGATCTTCTCGGGCAGGTCGTCGATGATGGTCGGGTCGGTCTTGAGTCGGCGAAGGATATAGGGGCGGGTGATCGCGCGTAGCCGCTCGGCCGGCGCGGTCTGGCCGTGCCGTTCGACCGGGATCGCATACCGAGTCCGGAACAGCTCGGACGAGCCGAGCAATCCGGGGTTCAGGAAATCCATGATGGACCACAGCTCGGCGAGGCGGTTCTCCATCGGGGTGCCGGTGAGTGCCACCCGGTGCCCCGCCTCCAGCCGCCGCACCGCCTTAGCGCCTTGGGACAAGCTGTTTTTCACCGCCTGCGCCTCGTCCAGCACCACCCGGTTCCACTCGTGTCTGGAGAGTTCGTCGATGTCGCGGTTGGCGGTGGCATAGGTGGTAACCATCAGGTCGGTGTCCGCGAGGTGCTCGCGCAGCGCGTCGCCGCGCAGCCGGGTGCCGCCGTGGTGTGCGTAGACCCGCAGGTCGGGGGCGAACCTGGCCGCCTCCCGCTGCCAGTTGCCGACCAGCGACATCGGGCAGAGTAGCAGCGTGGTTCCGACGTTCGGATCCTGCTGGCGCTGAAGCGATTCCATGGCCAGCAACTGCACGGTCTTGCCCAGCCCCATGTCGTCGGCCAGGCAGCTGCCCAGCCCGAGCGAGGACAGGAACGCCAGCCAAGACAGCCCACGCTGCTGGTACGGGCGCAGTGTCGCGGTGAACCCGGGCGGGGGCTCGACTGGTTGCAGCGATTCGGCCGCGGCGCCGTTGAGTAGGTCGCCGAGCCAGCCGTCGGCCCGCACCGTGGTGAGCTCCAGAGGAGTGTCGGCGTCGTCGGGGTGGCGGGCTACCAGCGCGAGGATGTCGGCTGCGGTCGCCTGCCCGGTGGGTTCGCGTGCCAGGAACTCCAGCCCCCGTCGAAGTTGTTCGGGATCCACCGCCACCCACTGACCACGCAGCCGGATCAGCGGGGCTTTGGTCTCGGCGAGTGCGGCGATCTCGTCCTCGGTGAGGGCGTCGTCACCGATCGCGAGCTCCCAGCGGAACTCGACCAGCTGATCCCGACCGAACCTGCTCTTCTTGCCGACCACACCGTCGACCGGGGTGTACGCCGACAGGGCGAGCCCAAGCTTGCGGCGCCGGTCCCACCAGGACGGCAACAGAACACCGAACCCCGCCTCGTCGAGCAACGGAGCCGCGGTGGACAGGAAGTGGTGGGCGCCTTCGGTGTCCAAGCACAGCTTCGACGGGCAAGCCGTACGCAGCGCAGTGGCAAGCTCAGGGTAGGTTCGGGCGGCGCGACCGAGCTCGGCCAGCAGCAGTTCCTGCGGCCGGTCCAGCCACCGGCGCAGGCTGCCGTCGTCGCGCCAGGCTTGCTCGGCGGGAACGAGCAGGCTGGGGTCCGCCATGGATTGGAGCAGGAACTCCAACTGCCAGCCCGGCGCCTCCTCAGCTTCGGGATCCGTCTCGTTCTCGGTTAGCCGGAACGTCGCTCTGGCCAGGCCGGCCGCATCCATCCCGATCTCGTCCCACGGGGCCAGCGCCTCGACCAGCGAGTTGACCGCGCCGGGATCCGCCTCGAACCGGCCGTCCGGTGTGGTCAACGCCGTCAACCACGCCTCTACGGCCGACATGCGTTTGGAGCGACGGCCACGTCGCGGCGCCAGCAGATCGATGCCCGCCGGCAACGCCGCGCGCACCGCAGCGTTCACCAAGGCGTGCAACGCCGACGTGGCGAGCGCGTGCGCGTCCCGCGTGCCCGGCTGAGCCCGGCACGCGGGCGGCATCGCGGCGATCAGCGAATTCATCGCCACGATGTCTGGGCCCTGGAGCACCGGACGCCACAACGCAACGGGCCCATGCGCGTCGGACGCGCACGCGGGCAGGATCCGACCGCGCCCGACCAACTCCCGCGCGAACGCCGCGAGGTCGGCCAGGTAAGCCACGGATGCGCCGTGCCGTACATAGGCGGCGGGCTCGTTGAGGGCGGTGATCGCCGACGCGGCGTCGATGCACAACACCGGAACCGTCCACGGCAGCAGAACCGGTTCCGTTCGTGGCGTTGGCCGAGGCGTCAGCCGAAACAGCTCCGGCGAGTCCAGCGGCGCCATCCGCAGCGACGGCAGCAATAGAACTGCGGTACCCGGCTTGCCGGCATGAATGCCCGCGATCACGTCGGCGGGCGCGGCGAAGGGATGTGGACGGGCGGAGCGTAACGCTTGGCTCGGGCTCTTCACCGTGAGATCGGAATCCTCCGCCCACAAACACAGATCGTTCGAGGTGGACCAGAACCCGTGCAGGACCAGCATTCAGTTCCTCTTTCGTGGTACGTGGCATCAGGCTATCGGGCGAGGCACGACGGACCACGCAGCCGCGCCGCCGCCTACCGGAAGTCGGTAAATTCTTCTTCGTAGCAGCCGAACGGAGCACCACTGGGCGGGTAGCCGACGACAAACATCCGACGGTCACCCACCCAGACCCAGTCAGGGCGAGCGTCGTCGGCCTCACCCGCGGGCCGGCAACCCTTGTGCGGCACAGGGGTTCACGATCCCGGGATTGTGGTGGCTGCCAAGCGGCAGCGACGATTACGACGCGGTGAAGTGGCTATGACGTTACTCGAACCTCGACAAGGCAGGGAACCGATCATGTCCGCGAGTGGCTGCCCGACTCCGATCATGGACCCTTGCCCGGCGACATTTGGTGGAGGACGTTCCAACCTGCCCTTGCCGTAAGGCAATTGGGTATGCGACTACAGGCCGGAGACGGGTTGTCCGTTCCAGAGGAGGTTGATGGGTAGGGCCATTAACCGGTCGCCGAACGGCAGTGCACTTCTACCGGTGTAGAAGACAACGCCGGTGATGAACTGGCCGCCGAGTCGGTCGCGCGCGAATGACAGATGTCGGAAGTCGTGGACGTTCACTGTTGCCGAGGCTTTGACCTCGACACCGACGACGCGACCGTCTGGTTTCTGGAGGATGCAGTCGATCTCTCGTCCGTCTCGGTCGCGAAAGTGATACAGGTCAACCTCGATATCGGCCGCCGCACGTAGCTTCATCAGCTCGTCGATCACGAACGTTTCCATGATCGGGCCCGCGCCCTCCGCGGTTGGCCTGGCCAGAGAGTCGGCGCTTTGCCCGCGTAACCAGGCCGCGAAACCACTGTCGACGACGTGGATCTTGGACCGCTTTTTGTTCTTCGCGGTCAGATTCCGCGACCAGGCCGGCAGGCGATGCACCAAATAGACCGTCTCGAACAACGTCAGATCCGAACGGATCGTCCCCGCGTCGACCCCGATGACCCGCGCCGCTTCGGCCACGTTGAGTTCCTGCGCGGTGATAGCGGCCAGGTAGCGCATTAACCGGGGCAGGCGCTCCATATGCTCGATTTGCTTGAGCTCACGCACGTCGCGCTGCGTCACCGTGCGCAGATAGTCCGAGAACCACCGGCTGCGAGCGCGACCCGCGGGCCGCTGTACAACTTCCGGAAAGCCACCCGTGCAGGCCAGCTGCAGATACTCATGGCGCGTGACGGGCGCGGCCTCGATGCCCAGGACCGCTTGGGGCTCGGTGAGCAGTTGCGCAATGATCTCAGGCCGCACACCTGCTCGCTCGGCGACAGACAGCGGCCAGAGGTCAAGGATCGCGACCCGCCCGGCGAGTGACTCCGACAGCGTCGGCACCGTCAGGAATCGGGTCGACCCCGACAGGAAGAACTGTCCGGGCCGGTGGTCACGATCGGTCGCCGTCTTGATCGCCAGGATCAATGGATCCCCGGCGCGCTGGACCTCGTCCAGGAACGTCGGGCGCGGCGCGGACATGACATACCCCTCGGGATCGGCTCGCGCGGACGCGCGTTCGACGTCAACATCCAACGAACGCAGCCATCCACCTAGCTCGGCGTGTAGCTGTTCGAGCAGCGTGGTCTTACCAGCCCTGCCGTGGACCATTGATGAGCACGGCACGGGTGTACTGCGCAACCTCGCGTAGCTGTTCTAATACGTGCCGCTCAATCAGCTCTCGAACAGCACCATCTAACACCACAGCCGAGATGTTGCTCCTGTTTTGTCGACCATATGATCCTGATATTACAACTTCCTTATCCTGTTTTGTCGGCCAGCGGATCTTGTTTTGTCGCTGCCGTGATCCTGAGTTTCCGACCGCTGTCCGGCTTGTAGCTGCTCGGCCAGGCGACCACCGCTGCTTGGGGCTGACCGTCGTGCGGCGGACGCGGCATACCGGCCATCGGGCGAGCCGTGAGCGCGGCGCCCCGTCGGGTCATCGTTATACGTGACAGGGCGATGGTGCACCGTGTCGAGCCCGCGGTTCGCGTCGAATCGGTCCGCCGGTTATCCGCCGTCAGTCTCAGAACCGGCGGCTGAACGACGGCTTGCTGGTCCAGCTGGTCCAGCTGGTCCGGCCCAGCCAGCGCGACGAGTTCGTCCCGCAATCAGGCCGTAAGCGACTGCCGCGAGCCGGGCCGACTCGACGAACGCAACCAGGTCGGACGGGACAGCCATGTGCACTTCGTGCCCTCAGCGCAGCAGCTCAGGGCCCACGGCAGCGCACGGCTCGACGTCGCCGCGAGTTACCCAGCTTGCCAGCACGAACTTCATCGCGAATCCTCGCCTCTGACTTCCCGTGCGCGATTTGCGAAACGAAAGTGGAAGCCTCGTGCCCCTCGGCTCAGCCGTCTGGAAATGTAACCCAATTACCCTCGCGACTCCTGTCGAGAGCGTTGCCCCGAGACACCGTCGCTCGAACGGCGCGGCGAAGGCTGCGCTGCGGCATGGCACCACCTGCCGTAGCCTTGCCCGTATCTCCCCGGGGGCCATCATGCTGACATTCATCTCCCGCGCAATCGTTCCGGCACTGGTGATCGGAATCATCGCGACGGGTCACGCTGACGCCGCGAAGCCGGCCGCGTGCAACAAAATCACCGCAAAGTGGTCGTCGGTCTGGATTTTCATGCCCGACTGCACACCCACGCAGGCGCCGCCGCCCGCAAAACCGTCACCGGTTGAGTCGCCGAACCCGGATCCCGCCGAACCGCCCCCCGGAGCCGGTGAAAATTGAAGGACGACTCCTGTCATGAGCGTCGCCGCTGGTGACCTCATCTTGCCGACAGCCGCATCGGCAATTTCCAGCAGGTCGTCGAGGTCCGGGTACTCGGTCACGCATTCTTGAGGCGCTCCAGGACCGCGGCCTCCTCACGCACCACGCGTTGCAACGCCCCGGCAACCTTGGCCTTGTGCGCCCGCCGGGCAATGTACTCGTCGATGGCAGACAGCGCGACCGCCTGCATCGACCGTCCCTCGGCTGCCGCCTGCCGGCGCAGTGCCTCGGTCTGCTCGGCACTGGTGCGCAATGTCATTCCCATGACCCTGGATGATACCTGTTTGATACCACAGGCTGTCGGAGGCATGCGGAACTCAAGGAGCGAGCGCTCGTCCCACGTTCAGCGTCTGCAGTGGTGTCATGGCGTTTCGTACCCCGGCTATTGGTTATCGGTTGATAACGTGCGGTAAGGTTATCAATCGATAACCAAATGTCAAGGTGTTTAGACGCCGAAGTTGATCGCCCCGTGGGCGACATGTCTGCGGGCGGCTAATTTTCGATGCTTGGCCGGGCTGTGGTGATCTCTAAAGCGTCTGCGGCGGAACGGATTTCGGCTAATCGCAAGGGCTCGGCCAATAGCGCGGTCATCGCGAATTCGACGATCTCATCGGGGCTCACCACAAGCTGGGGAGTGAGCGCGTCGAACAGCGCCTGCAGCAGCCGAGACGCCGAAGTCGGGTTCACGGCACGCACGTCGCCCTCTGCCTGCCCCGCCTCGACCATCTCGATGAGCACCTGCTCAATCCTCGCCGCCAGCGCCTGTTCGGCGGTGAAGCGGTCCTGCCATAGCTCTGGGGTGCTGATGATGGACACCACGACTTCCGATGAGGCATGTAAGTAGTCGAGCGATTCCTGCAGCCAGCGGTGCAGCTTGACGGCCGCGGGCGCGGGCAGCGTTGCAAGTTCATCGGCCACCGCAACCGGCCACTCCAGGGCCAGCCGGACCAGCGCTGCCAAGATGTCGCTTTTGGCGGAGAAATGCTTGTAGATCGCCGGCTGCTCGATCCCGACGGCCGACGCGATGTCTCGGGTGGAGGTGGCCGAGTATCCCTGCTGGGCGATGAGCTCCGCGGTGGCGCGCAGAATGCGAACCGCGGTGGCGCTCCGGCGCGTGGCGTCTGCGGGCATGTCGCTGAGGTTAGCCATCGACCATAGACCCGGGACATTAATCGCGCGTCGGCCCTGCGTATTCGCGATATGGTGACACGACCTAGTGGAGGCGCCTCCCATTCGAAGTAGGACAGTGACCATCGATGGCCGACGTGGATTCACAGGCGATACAAGCGCGGGGGGATCGGGATGCGGCGATCAGCCGTTTGGACGACGGCATGGCAGTGGCCGAGAAGTTGCGGCTGCCGCGGCTGGCGGCCGCCATCAACCACGAGCGGGTCAGGTGGTGTCTGCCATCGAACCGGCGGAGGCCGCCCGGCTACGGGCCGTGCACAGCATTCCGCACGACGACAATGACATCGCCACCGTCACCGCCGAGCTGGACGCGGCCGCCGGAATCCGGCTGCTGTCGCGAAGCCATGCCAGCGACGACCGCGAACAGGCCTGCCGACATGCCCGGGCGTTGCTGGCCGGAATCGACCCGACCGCCCGGCCGCTGGCGGCCCTGCAGGCGCCTGCTGCTCGCCGAAACACTCGTCGGCGCCGGACGGGCGGACGATGCGCGCGACGACATCGCCGCTGTCCGCACCCCGTGCACCCAATACGGATTACCGCAGCTGCTCATCGACGCCGGCCTCGGTTAACGTGCCCGACAAGACGCAAAAGGATGGGAAATGACGGTAGGGAATCAAGAAGGCATCGGCATGCTCAAACTCGAATGCCCGCAAGGTCATCCGGTGGGCCGGATCCTCAAAGAGGCGCCACATCAGTCGGTCCAGTTCGACCCGGGGGCACAAGTGGGACCGCGCCGGTTCTGGCCCGACGAGGACGAGCAGCCGCAATTCAACACGCACTGCCGCTTCTGCGACAAGCCGGTGGTGGGCACCACGGCCACGCTGCAGACCCAACTGGCCGAGGTGATTGGCGACGCAGCACAGAGCACCGCAACGGCCACGCTGCCGTATCTATAGCGAGAGGACTCCCGTGGGGCCGATACCCCCGACACCGCACAGCACGCCCCGCCCACCGGACGGCGACTGGCTGGGCACACCGTACCTGACGTTCGAGAGGCACGGGCCGATCGCGGTGTGCACCATCGACCGCCCCGATGCGCGTAACGCCCTGACTCCCGCGATGTACTTCGGAATCCGTTGTGCGGTAGGTCGTCTCAACGAGGACCCGGATCTGGCCGGGCTGCTGATCACCGGAACCGGAGACGTGTTCGCGCCGGGCGGCGATATGGGCGGCGGAGGCACCGACGACTGGATCACCTTCGGCGCCGCGCTGGGCATCGACGTCACCCCGTTCGACGCGGTGCGCACCTCGGGCAAGCCCATCGTCTCGGCCGTCAACGGACTGTGTCAGGGCGGCGGTTTCCAGATCGCCCTGTGCAGCGATCTGTCCGTGGTGAGTGAGCGGGCGACTTTTCGGGTCCCCGAGTTGTTCCGCGGCTACGCCGACACCTATTACAGCCAGATGCTGGCGCGTGTCGTCGGGCCGGTGCGCACCCGCGACCTCATGTTCACCGGGCGCGTGCTCACCGCGGCCGAGGCCCTCGACTGAGGGCTGGTCACCCGGGTCGTGCCGCACGAGAGCCTGCTCACCGAAGCGAAAGACCTACTGGCGCAATGCTGCCGGACCGCGCCACGTGCCCGCGGTGTCATCAAGTCCAGCATCGACAATTATCTGGGCCTCTACGACCGCATCGGCATGGCCAGTAGCCTGAGTGACGCCGAGGCGCGAGAAGGGTTCCGCGCGTTCAAAGAACGCCGCTCCCCGGATTGGGTGCACCCGCAACTGCGCGTTGAGGGACGGCTATACGTCGATCCACTCGCCGTGGGCCGCCATCCGAACCACCCCGCCGATCCCGGCCTGGTCGAACGCGTCCACGAATTCGTCGACGCCCTCGCTGAAGTGGGTCGAGCCATCGACGTGGGCCGGTATCACCACCTCGGCGCAGGATTTCGGCGGCGGCGGCACGGGCCGCGGTCAAGGTCAGCGGTCGCCCGCGTTCTTTGGCCGGCACCCGCGCCGCCCCGGCGAGAGCACCGCGACGTCGATGTCGCCGATGCGATCGGCGACGTCCTTGACTGCGGCCATCGAGGTGTTGTCCCCGCTGAGGTAGACGGTCGGCAGGCCGGGCCCGGACAGCACGAAGCCGCTCACCTCGCAGTTGACGTGGCCACCGGCGTCGCGTTGCCCGTCGGCCGGCCCGTGCACCGCCGGAACAGCTTGTATCACAAGGGAATCGGCGAACTCATAGGATTGCCAGGGCGCCAGTCCCCACTGCCGGGGGGCCCAGCCGACCGGCGGCGCCGGGATGGGTGAGAACCAGCGGCGCCCCCAGCGCCATCCGGCGGCCCTCGTCGTCCAGATTGTCCGGGTGCTGGTCGTGGCTGATCAATACCGCGTCCACCGCGCCGAGCCCGTCGGCGCTCACCGCGGGACCGGTGAGCTTGGTCAGTTAGGCATGCACCCCGGGCGGGTCGAACCTCGGGTCCGTCACTAGGCTGCGGCCCGCGATGTCGACGACCGTCGTCGGGCCGCCCAGCACACTGATCGCGAAGTCGCGTCGCGCTGCGTTTACCGCCGCGCTCATATTCCCCGCCCCCGTTTTCGCCAATATGGTTCGCGCAGCATCTTTTTCAGGACCTTGCCGCTGGCATTGCGGGGCTGCGAGTGTGTCCCACACACCGAGTGTGCCCTGAGGGCTCGGAGTGTTTGCACAGGGCGGAAATTCGGCCTTAATTCCGCCATCCGTTCACGGGCGACGCCATGGGCGCACACCCGTGTGCCACCATGACTGCCATGGTGAACCCTGAGCGTGCCCGTTCCCGCACCTTCGTCGTGACGGGCGCGGCGTCGGGTATCGGCCTGGCCACCGCGCGGCGCCCGCTGGCCGAGGGCGGCACCGTCGTCGGCGCCGACCTGGCCACCGCACCCGACCTCGGTCCACGGTTTGAGTTCGTGACCGCCGACGTGACCGACGAAGACGCCATCGCCGCGGTGCTCGCCGCCGTGCCGGACCGCCTCGACGGCGTATTCCATGCGGCCGGCGTCGCCGGGGGAGGCCCGGTGCACCTGCTGGACCGCAAAGAATGGGACCGGGTGATCGGGATCAACCTCACCGGCACGTTCCTGGTGGCCAAGGCGGCGCTGGCCAGAATGATCGAGCAACCCCGCGTCGACGGGGAGCGGGGGTCGATCGTGACTGTCGCCAGCATCGAAGGCCTGGAAGGCACCGCGGGCGGCAGCTCGTACAACGCGGCCAAGGGCGGCGTGGTGCTGCTCACCAAGAACATCGCGCTGGACTACGGACCGAGCGGTATCCGGGCCAACGCCATCTGCCCCGGCTTCATCGACACGCCCATGGCGCGCAATGTCTTCGCGCTGCCGGGCATGGAGGGCCCGCTGGCCTCCATCACCTCCGAGCACGCCCTGCAGCGGCTCGGCCGGCCCGAGGAGGTGGCGGCCATGGCAGCGTTCCTGCTGTCGCCGGACGCCTCCTTCGTCAGCGGCCAAGCCATCGTCGTCGACAGCGGCTACACCGCCGGCCGCGATCACGGTGTGGTCCAACTCTTCGGCTTTCCGGTCTGATGCCATTAGGATTCGGCCATGGGCCGGCCACTGACTGCTGACGACGCGATCGAGGCCATTCGAGGCAGCGGGGGAGCTCAACCGGGTTGCCGGGCACTGCACGCCAAAGGCACCCTGTATCGCGGCAGCTTTACCGCGACTCCCGACGCGCTAATGCTCTCCCGCGCAAAGCATCTCGATGGCTCGACGGTCCCGGCACTGATCCGCTTCTCCAACGCCTCGGGAAATCCGAAGCAGCGCGACAACGTGCCGGGAGTGCGGGGCATGGCGGTGAAGTTCACCCTGCCCGACGGCTCGACCACCGACGTGTCGACGCAAACCGCACGGCTCTTCGTCTCCAGCACACCGGACGGATTCGTCGATCTGCTCAAGGCGATGCGTCCCGGGCTGACCACGCCGCTGCGGATGGGCAGATACTTTCTCACCCATCCGCGCTTACTCGGCGCGCTGCCGGTGCTGCGCGACGCCAACAAGGTCCCGGCCAGCTACGCCACCATCGAGTACCACGGTTTGCACGCCTTCCGCTGGGTCGCCGCCGACGGCAGCGCCAGATTCGTGCGATACCACCTGGTTCCGGCCGCCGCCGAGGATTATCTGTCGCCGTCGGCTGCGCACAGCAAGGGCGGAGACTTTCTGACCGACGAGCTGAAGAACCGGCTGGACAGCGGGCCGGTGCGATTCCACTTTCGTGCCCAGATCGCCGGCCCCACGGACTCGACGGTCGATCCGTCGGCGGCCTGGCAGAGCACCCAGATCGTCACCGTGGGCACCCTGGAGATCACCGGTCTGGACACCGAGCGTGAACACGGTGGCGACATCGTGGTGTTCGACCCGATGCGGGTGACCGACGGCATCGAGCCATCCGACGACCCGGTGCTGCATTTCCGCACGCTGGCGTATTCCGCGTCGGTCAAGCTGCGCACCGGTGTGGACCGCGGGCCGGAAGCACCGGCCGTCTAGCGCGCACTAAGCTTTTCGGGAGTGCTGCTCTCCCACGTGGGTTTGATCGCCTTGGCCGGGTTCGGCGCGGGCGCCATGAATGCCCTCGTCGGATCGGGCACCCTGATCACCTTCCCGACGCTC